>CAJDUS010000005.1_pt1 | contig 102430 bp, 94 predicted proteins | sample 7390831 | NCBI WGS metagenome assembly CAJDUS01 (sample SAMEA7055684, study PRJEB34461) | soil metagenome | biome: terrestrial ecosystem; feature: Peninsula; material: soil | place: Antarctica | collected 2016
CGGCTCCGGTCGCACCAACAACGGCACCGCTCATGGCACCCGTCTCGACCGACGGCGTGTCGCCTCGTTCGACTCCTCCCGTTCGTCTCTACGCGAAACAGAACGGCGTCGACATCGATGGACTGACGGGCACGGGGCGCGACGGACTGATTACTCGCAACGATGTGGATCAGGCGCTCGGTGGCACGCCCTCGGTCCCCGCACGTGTTTCGGCACCAATCACAGGTCCGAACACCACGTCGCGATTCGTAGGACGCGAACTCGAGTCGTGGGCGACCGGTCCCAAAGAGGAGCGTATTCCGGTAAAGGGTGTGCTTCGTTCAATGGCTGAGGCCATGGTGCAGAGTGCGTTCACGCAGCCGCGCGCCGCCGTGTGGGTTCGCGTCGACGCTACGCGGACCATGGACTTGCTGTCCTCGCTGAAGCAACAGCCCATGCTCGTTGGTGTTCGTCTCTCACCGTTGACAATCGTGGCGCTGGCGTTGTGTGACGCCGCTCGACATTTCCCCGGCGTCAACTCGAGCTTCGACGCAGCCGCGAACGAAGTCATTGTCCGTCGTACGGTTAATCTCGGCATTGCCGCAAACACCCCGCGTGGACTCATCGTTCCCAACATCAAGGGTGCGGACCAATTGGACCTCGTCGGCATGGCCGCGGCCCTCACCGTCCTCGTTGACAAGGCGCGTGAAGGCACGACCACGCCGAACGAAATGATTGGCACAACGCTCAGCATCACGAACGTCGGTCCCTTCGGCGTGGATGCGGCGATTCCGATTCTTCCACCCGGCACCGGGGCAATTCTCGCCGTTGGCCAGATCACCAAGGCACCGTGGGTCGTAAATGACGAAGTCGTCGTGCGTCAGGTTGTTGAATTGGCCTTAGCGTTCGACCATCGTCAAGTTGACGGTGCGATGGCGTCAAACGTACTCGCGCACATTGGGCGATTCATGCACGACCCCGCGGCCGCCATCATCGCCGGCTAGGACTTCAGTGCTCGCAGTGCCTCTAGGGCGCGATCGGCGTGCTGGTTCATACTGACTTCGCTCGTGATGATGTCAGCGACGTGACGGTCCTGCCCGATGACGAACGTCGAACGCCTCACTTTTAACATGTTGAGTCCTCGCTTCACGCCGTACTCTTTGGCGACCGTACCGCCAACGTCGGCGAGCAGTGGGTAGTCCAAGTTGTTCTTGGTCGTGAACTCGGTCTGTTTCTCGACGCTGTCCATTGAGATGCCGAGGCGCTGTCCACCGAGAGCGGAGAACTCCAACGCAAGGTCGCGAAAGTGGCACGACTCCTTGGTGCAGCCCTTGCTCATGGCGGCGGGGTAGAAGAAGAGCACGACAGGTCCGTTCAACAACATCGTGGAGAGCGTTCGCTCATTGCCGTGTTGGTCCGCAAGTTTGAAGTCTGGAGCCAGGTCGCCTATCTGCATAGGTGCAGACTAAGGGTCCAGTCGGAAGCCGACGCCACGAATCGTGATGAGGTGTCGCGGCCTCGCCGGATCGTTTTCAATCTTTTGACGAAGGCGCTTTATGTGGGTGTCGAGCGTGCGCGTGTCAGAGAGTTCGAGGCCCGACCACAACGTATCGAGGCAGAGTTCGCGAGTCACTACGCGCCCCAGTCGCGATGCGAAGAGCGCCAGGAGTTCGAACTCTTTGCGACTCAATTCAATCTCATTGCCGTGTCGGGTCACGGTGTGGCGACTGCTGTCGATGCACAAATCTGCGAAGGTGACATTCTCAATGTCGGTGTTGGCGAGTGGACGCCGCAGCACGGCGCGAATGCGCGCTACAAGCTCGCGAAGTCGAAAGGGCTTCGTCACGTAGTCGGCCGCACCGATCTCGAGTCCTACGACAACGTCCACTTCGCCGGAGCGCGCCGTCACCATGATGACGGGCGTGCGCGTAGTGTCGCAGAGTTCGCGGCAGTAGTTGGTGCCCGAGCCGTCGGGCAGCATGACGTCGAGCAGCACGAGGTCGGGTTTGTGCGACACCATGAATTGGCGTGCTTGCGCGATATTGGACGCGCCGACGACCTCGAACCCTTCGACGCTCAGTCCGATGCTGAGGGCGTCTTGGTAACCCTCTTCATCCTCGACGACGAGGATGACATCGCGATCCGAGTTGTTGCTCATTGTGTTCGGTTCACAGCGGTGCGCGCTCCATAGCGAGTGGCGACGCGTCGCAATTTTATCGAGTGAGGGTGTGAGTGCTTTCGTGCCACGACGTCAACGTAGGGCCGCAGGGTTACCGCAAGGTGAAGCCGGGCCCATCGCGAGGTGTTCCGCGGATGAAACCTGTTCGCCGAAGAGTGGTTCGTTGTCGCGGCTGCCACGACGGACCTGATTGACTCTAGAAGACGACTCTCGAGATAGGGACCCAATGAATGAAGCAACGGTGAAGATAGGTCGCGATGAGCACGTGTGGTCCTTCGACGCCCAACGCGAGCCAGTGATATCGGTCGATCCCGGTACGGTGATCGAGATCGAGACGTGGGACTGCTTCACCGGACAGGTTCAAAGCGAAGACGACACGGTCGAGAAGATTGACCTCAATCGAGTGAACAGCGCGACCGGCCCCATTTGCGTGCGCGGCGCGGAACCCGGTGACACGTTGTCCGTGACGCTGCTCGACATCCGACCCAATTCGAAAGGTGCGGCGATGTGTATTCCCGAGTGGGGTCAACTTATTGACACCGTCCACTCGCCGACGACCCGAATCTTTAAGGTCGACAAGGGCGTGGTCTCGATGAACGAGCACGTGTCGTTTCCCGCTCGTCCAATGTTTGGCGTCATCGGCGTATCACCGGCGTCCGGCGACATTTCCACGTTTCGCGCCGATCGACACGGTGGCAACATGGACGATCACATCAACGGCATCGGCGCTACCGTCCACCTTCCCGTCTTTCAATCCGGTGCGCAGTTGGCGATCGGTGACATGCACGCCGCCATGGGCGACGGTGAGATATCGGGTACGGGCGTCGAGATTGGCGGCATCGGCATCATTAAGGTCGACGTCATCAAACACAAGGCCGGTGGTTGGCCCATCACCGAAACGGCCGACTCGTTCTACACCCACGGCACATCGGAGGGGGATCTCGAGGCCGCGTTGAAGTCGGCGATCGAGGAGGCGTCCAAGCTGCTGGTCGACGAATGGGGGTTCTCACGTGAGGACGCTTTCATCTTCTTATCGGTCGCCGGCGACCTCGGTATTGCGCAGTTCTGTCATCCCTGTCCCGGCAGCGTCATTGCTCGGATGCGTATACCAAAATTGGCGTCCAACCCCAAACCGTTTCGCGACTGAGAGCACTACTTCGTTGTGACAGTGAAACCCTCGTAGTTAGAGGATCCCCTCAGATAACTACCCGTCGCCGTGCAGGGACCTTTGGCGTTACAGACCAGTCCGTAGACTCCACCGTCGATGCCGACCTGCCTGGCGCCGCTTGGCAACGAGATCTTGTTTCCCGCCAACCAGTGAAACGCGACTTCGTTAACGACGAGAGCCTGATAGTTCCCGGCGACGTCGACGTACGCTGCACCGGCGCTGCAGTTGCCCGCGGAACGACAAGAGACGGCAACGACGCCACCGTTCTTGCCGGCCGCCTGTGCGCCACTGGGAAGTCCTAACGGTACGGCCGGTTGCCACGTGCCGTTCACTTCATTCACGAAGAAACCTTCGTACGCGTTGCCGGACGACGCGCTGAGGAACTGCCCGCCGGCGCTGCAGTCACCGACAGAAGGACACGAGAGTCCGCCGTAGCCGTAGAAGAAGGTGGAGGGATTGGTCGCCGCGCCCGCTGGCATCGTCACGGCAACGGCTCGTTGCCACACGCCACGCAGTTCGGTGACCGTGAGGCCAAGAACTTGACCGGTGTTGTTGACGTACGTGCCGAGCCCCGTGCAGCTATTGACCGCAGCGCAGGCCACTTCGCTCAGTGCGGCCACGGGGTAGGCGTTGGCATCACCTGGAAGCGTTACTGACTGGCCAGCCAACCACGTGCCGCGTACTTCACTTACAACCAGTGCGTGGGTAGTGTTCTGCGTGTCAATGTACGAGCCAACGGCGACGCAGTTGCCCGCACTCGCACAAGTGATTTGATTCAGCGTGGTGAAGGGGTCAACGTTCGCGTTCGCCGGCAGCGTGATTTCCGACGCCTTGGTCCAAGTGCCACGCACTTCGTTCACGACGAACCCATCGGTTCGGCCAAGGGGCGAGCTCCCGATGCTGTACACGCCGATGGCTCCGCAATTACCGGCCGACGTACAAGAAATGGAATGGATCTCGCTGACTTGGCCCGCGCCCAGCGCGTTGCGAGGGAGCTGGATTTCGTGACCCACTGCCCACACGCCGTTAACCTCGCCCGCAACGAAACTGAGACTTTCACCGGCCTTGTCGGCGTAATTACCCGCCGCGACGCAGTTGTTGTTGGAGCCGCACGAGATCGAATCGACGGTCAAGAGGGGGTCGTGCGATGCTCCACTCGGTGCAATGAGTTTGATGGCCTTCTTCCACGTTCCGTTCACCTCATTGAGGACGAGACCTTCGGTATTGGCCGCATTGTCCTGATAGGAGCCGCCGGCGCCACAGTTGCCGGCCGAGGGACACGAAAGGGCTGGAAGGAATCCCGACGGCAGTCCCGTCGCTCCGGGAGGAAGGACCGCGATCTTGGCCACTTGCCACCTCGGTGCGGTCACGGCACCAGCGGGTGCGGCCAAAATGAGCGGCAGAAGTGCACTCAACACGAGGGCGAGGCGTTTGAACTTCATGTGCAGCTCTCCACTGAATCGACCCTGACTTGACAAAGTATAAGTAGGCACTTATCGAAGGAGTCTGCAGGAGTTCGCGATTGAAGCGGCTTTAGAGAATTCTTAGATGCTCGTTGAGATTGCGCCGGCTCCGATCACCGGCGGCGCAAGAATTGGAAGGAAAGTGGGCCAAAAGCGTATTTTGCACCGGTGGAATCCGAGCGCTGAATCGGTACGACACCCATTTGTTTAGGGCACTTGTAACAATTTCATGGTAGGTAATGACAGTAATTCACCGAAATTGAATCGAAAAAGTTGTGAGAATTGAACATTCATGAATTGACCGGTGTGAACTAATCACATAGTCTCGCAATGTGAGTTCTAAGGATCGTCGAGCGATTATTGCTGAGCGTTTGAAGTCGGAAGGCGAAGCCTCGATTTCTGAATTGGCGGCGCGATTCGGCACGTCGGAGATGACCATTCGGCGCGACCTCGAACTCTTGGAGATTGAAGGTCTGGCTCGCCGTATCCGGGGCGGCGCGATCTCGACCCAAAGTCGTTCGTACGAACCGCCCATTCTCCAACGTTCGACGTACCGTGCCGACGCGAAGCGACGAATCGGTGCCGCCGCCGCCGCGCTCTTGAAAGACGACGAGACCGTCGTACTCGACGTCGGCACGACGACCCTCGAGATGGCCAAGGCCATCGACCCACATTGCACCGTCACGGTGATTACGAGCTCGCTCCTTATTGCGACCCAACTCGACGAGAAGCAAAATGTTCGCACGATTGTGACCGGTGGCGTCGTTCGTCGGGGTGAGATGAGTCTGGTGGGCTCTCGCGCCGAAGCGTCCTTCGCCGATCTCAACTGCGACACCGTATTTCTCGGTGTTGCGGGCGTGAGCTACCTGAAGGGACTCACCGAATACAACCTCGACGACGCAATGGTGAAACAGGCCGCCCTGGTCACCGGTCGTCGAGTGGTCGTCCTCGCCGACGCCACGAAAATTGGCCGCGTGGCATTCGTGTCCGTTGCTCCACTTACGGCGGTTGATCTCTTGATTACCGACGTCTCGCCCGACGGACCGACCGTTCGTTCAATCAAGGAGTTGGGCGTCGAAGTTTTGCACGTCGAGCCCTTTACCAAGGAGAGTTCCACGTGACTCGATTCGAATCGATTTTTCCTGGCGTCGCCAAACCACTTATCGCTATGGCTCACGTCCCTCCACTACCGGGCACGCCACTCTTTGATCAGGCGGCAGGCGTCGAGGGCCTCATTGATCAGGTGAAACGTGACGTTGAACTGTTGCTCGCCGGGGGTTTTGACGCGCTTTTGTTTTGCAATGAGGGGGACCGTCCGTATCAATTGCACGCCGGTCTGGAAGCGTCCGCGGTGATGACGCGCGTGGTAACCGAGTGCAAACCTACTGATCGACCCTTTGGCGTGGATTTTCTCTGGGACGCACAATGTGCGCTCGCCATCGGTGTCGCTAGCGGTGCGTCATTTATGCGTGAGGTCGTCACCGGATCGTGGGAGTCGGACATGGGTGCCTGGAACCCTGACGCGGCGCAACTGCTGCGTAATCGACGGAACTTTGGTCGCGATGACCTCGCCGTGTTCGCCAACGTGACGCCGGAGTTCGCCTCGAGCACGGGAAATCGCACCCCCGCGCAACTAGCAACGTCAACGGTCGTGTCGAGTCTTGCCGATGTGATTCTGGTGTCGGGCCCTATGGCCGGCGCCGAGCCGGACGTGAAGACTGTCGCTGATGTGCGTGAAGCTCTCGACAAGTCGATTCCGGTCCTTCTCAACACCGGTGCGAGGGCCGACACCATTAAGGAGTTCTTTCGCTACGCCGACGGGTGCATCGTTGGCAGCTCACTGAAGCGCGACGGCTACACGTGGAACGAGGTCGATCCCGAGCGCGTGAAGCGATTCGTGGACGCGGCCCGTAGTGCTTGACGCAGCACAATTGCTTCTCGGTATCGATATTGGATCCTCTGGAGTTAAAGCAGTCCTGCTCGACCCCGAACGCGGCATTGTCGCGTCGTCGACGTACGATGTCGCGCTCTACAGCGATCATCCGGGGTGGGCCGAGGCCGATTACGCGCAGTGGTGGGCGGCCGTATGCTCACTGGTTCCTCAACTGTTAGACCAGATAGGCGCCACGAACAACGACATCGCGGCCATCGGCGTCTCCGGCATGGTGCCGGCGATTCTGGTGCTGGACGACAGTGGTACGCCACTTCGACGGGCCATCATGCAAAACGACGCTCGAGCCACTGATGAGATTAGGGAAGTGCAGGCCGCCCTCGGCGACTTCGACCTCCTTTCGGTGACTGGCTCAGTTCTCAATCAGCAATCAATTGCGCCGACGGCGCTCTGGCTCTCCCGACACGAACCGAGCGTCTGGGCGGCCACGAAATCAATTCAGGGATCGTATGACTGGATGGCTCGTGCGCTCGGCGGCCGTGCGCACGTTGAACACAACTGGGCACTCGAAAGTGGCCTCTACGGCTTTGACGGCCACCAGCTCGCTGCAGTTCAAGAGGCCACACCCGTGGCGTGGCCCGCGTTGCTGGACGTCGTTGTGCCCGGCGCCGTTATTGGTGGGGTCAGTTCGGAGGCGGCCCGCGCTACGGGGCTCCGTGCCGGCACTCCCATCGTGGTGGGCGGTGCGGACCACGTCCTCTCGGCGTACGGCGCCGGTCTCGTAGAGCAAGGTGACTGTTTGGTGAAACTCGGCGGATCGGGCGACCTCTTAGCGGTCAGCGATGACGTCTTTCTCGACGCTCGTCTCTACCTCGATAGTCACCCCATTCCCGGTAAGTGGTTGCCGAACGGATGCATGGCGACGAGTGGCTCTCTCCTTCGATGGGAACAGGCCCTCTTCAACGGGGCAGCACTCGTCGAACTCGACGCCGCAGCTCACGAGAGCACGCCGGGCGCGCTTCTCACGCTGCCGTTCTTCCTTGGCGAAAAGTCGCCGTTTCACGACCCAGACTTACGTGGTGTCATGCTCGGCATGCACCTGGGTACGACGAAGGGCGACATCCATCGCTCAATTCTCGAAGGTATTGCCTACGGTTTCAAGTCGAACTTTGACGTTTTTGCCCAAGGGGGCCTTCAACTGTCCAGTCCGCGCGTCACGAACGGAGGATCGAAGTCTCGGCTGTGGCGACAGATCCTCGCCGACGTTTTAGAGCGTGATCTCGTCTCACTGGTTCATCACCCTGGTGCCTCCTTCGGCGCCGCGGTGATCGCCGGCGTCGGCGTTGGTGTCATTGACAACTGGTCGTTCGTCGAAGGCTTCTTAGAGAAGGGCGAGACGATTTCGCCCACACCGTCCAACGTCGACGTGTACCGCGAGCGCTACTTGCAGTACCACGAGCTCTACGAAACGACCAAGCCGCTGTCCCATTCACTTGCAAGGAGTCCACAATGACGCGACCAATCGCTACCGTGACTGGTGGAGGCTCCGGGATTGGCGCCGCTATCGCGACCACGCTCGGAGAGCGTGGCTATCACGTCGTTGTTACCGACCAGGACCTGGCGAGCGCTCAAGCAACGGCGTCGAAGATCGAGAGCGCCGAGGCGCTAGGCCTCGATGTCACCGATCCCGCGGCGTGCGACGCCACGGTCAATACGGTCGTGGCCCAACATGGTCGACTCGACGTGTGGGTCTCCAACGCCGGGATATCGAAGATGCAACGTTTCGTCGACATCTCACCGTCCGACCTCACTCGGAACTTTGAGGTCAACACCTACGGGGTCTTCTACTGCGGTCAGTCCGCGGCGCGCGCAATGATCGCGCTCGCCACACCCGGGCGCATTATTAATACCGCCTCGATGGCGTCGAAGCAGGGTCGCGTGCCCTACCTCGCGGACTACGTGGCGAGCAAGTTTGCGGTCCTCGGTCTCACCAGGACACACCGCTCGCGCGACTCGAGACGCCCGAGGACGTGGCGAGGGTCGTGGCATTCCTCGCGAGCGAAGACGCCACCTTCATTACCGGTGAAGCAATCTCGGTCAACGGCGGCGCCTACATGGACTGATCGGCGCCTGTCACGGGCGCGCCCGTCGAACGACTCGTCGCGCCCGGCACGTGTACCGTGAGTACCGGATAATGCGAAGTAGACGGGGGAGAGCATGAGCAACGATTCGGCAATTGACATTCGCGGTGTCGCGAAGTCGTTCGCCGGCACCACCGTCCTCCACGACATCAATCTCGAGATTCGCGACGGAGAGTTCTTTACGATGCTCGGACCGTCGGGCTCGGGCAAAACGACGCTGTTGCGAATGGTCGCCGGTTTCGAGACTCCGGACGCTGGCACAATCACCCTGCACGGTGACGACGTCACGCAGCGTCCCGCGCACGTGCGACCGGTCAACACTGTCTTTCAGGACTACGCGCTCTTTCCTCACATGGACGTCGTCACCAACGTTGAGTACGGGTTGCGCGTCGCCGGCGTGAAGAGGGAGGATCGCCGTCGTCGCGCGAGCGACGCCCTCGCGATGGTTCGCCTCGAAGGTTTTGCTCAGCGTCGTCCGGCGCAGTTGTCGGGTGGACAACGTCAACGGGTCGCACTCGCGAGGGCCATCGTTAATGAGCCCAGTGTCCTGCTACTCGACGAACCACTCGGTGCGCTCGACTTGAAACTGCGCCAGGAGATGCAGACCGAATTGAAAGCGATTCAGCGACGGATTGGCATCACGTTCTTGTACGTCACGCACGACCAGGAAGAAGCAATGGCGATGAGCGACCGAATTGCGATTATGAACAAGGGATTCATTGAACAGGTCGGTACACCGAAGGAGATCTACGAACTGCCGGCGTCGGCATTCGTGGCAAGTTTCATCGGCACCTCGAACGTGATTGTTCGCGGCGGCCGAACGCAGTCGCTGCGCCCCGAGCGCCTGCGCCTATTTCCGGCCACCTCGTCGCCCCCCGAGGGCACGATCGCCGAGGCCGGTTCGGTAGTTGACGTCGTCTATCTCGGTCCCGTGACGCGGGTGTACGTTCACTTGGCCAGCGGCGAGGACCTCGTCGCAGTGCGGACCAACGACGCGGTCAATGATGAGGCGTACGCCGTCAATACTGGTGATTCAGTCCTCGTGGCGTGGCGACCCGAGGACGCCTTTGACCTTGAGACCGAACTAGTGTGAGCCATCGACACAGTGAACAAGGGGGAATTATGAAACACGCTGGCACCGTTGGTTTTGGACGCCGCTTGATGGTCGGTCTCATGGCGCTATCCATTGGCGTGTTGGGAATAGCAGTTGTTCCGTTGGGAGCTGGCGCGTCTGGTCTGAAGGCGCCGACGGCGGGGATCAAGCCTCTGCAGAAAATCGCTAAGGGTGAGGGGAAACTCAACCTGATTGCCTGGGAGGGCTACGCCCAACCCCAGTGGGTGAAGCCCTTCGAAAAGGCAACGGGATGCCAGGTGAACGCCAAGTACGCCGGCTCCTCGGGAGAGATGGTCTCACTGATGGCCAACGGTGGCGGCCACCAGTACGACCTGGTGTCCGCGTCGGGTGACGCGGACCTGCGGCTCATCTACGGCGGCAACGTGAAGCCGGTCAACATGAAGTTGATTGCCGACTGGCATCAGTTTCGGCCGTTCCTGAAGGCGCCAAGTTTTAACACCATCAACGGCGTGCACTATGGCGTCAGCCTTCAATTCGGTCCTAACGTACTTCTCTACTCGACGAAGACCTTTACGACCGCCCCCACTTCGTGGAGCATCCTGTACTCCAAGAAGTACGCGGGCAAGATCACGGTGCCGAACAACCCCATACAGATCGCCGATGCGGCGCTGTACCTAGAGTCGGCCAAGCCCTCGCTCGGCATCACCGATCCCTACGAGTTGACACAGGCACAGTTCAGCGCCACGGTCAGCCTGTTGAAGGCGCAGAAGCCGTTGATCGCCAAGTACTGGAACTTGGCGAGTGACGAAATCAACCTCTTTCAGAGCAAGACCGTCGTCGCTGGTGCCGCGTGGCCGTACCAAACCAACACCCTGCAGGCCAATAAGGACGCCGTCGCGGACACCATTCCAAAGGAAGGGGCGACTGGTTGGGCCGACACGTGGATGCTCGCCACCAACGCGCCTGACCCCAATTGCGCCTATAAGTGGATGAACTGGGTCTCGACGCCGCAAGTTCAGGCCAAGCAGGCTATTAGCTTCGGCGAGACGCCGGCCAACTCGTTGGCCTGTCCCATCATGAACAAGTTGCAGGCCGGATCTTGTGACGGCTATCACGCCAACCAGCCCGACTCGTACTTCAAGTCCATCAAATTCTGGAAGACGCCACTCTCAACCTGTGACAACGGTAAGAACAACTGTGTTCCTTATCAACAGTGGACGAACGCCTGGACGCAAATAACGGGATGACGACTTCGGTCGACACCAAAGCCAAGAGTGGAGGGCCCCGCGCCCTCCACTCTTCGGCATTGGCCCGATCACGCTGGCGCACGGCCTTGCTGCTGTCGCCGCCACTGCTCTGGTTTCTCGTTATTTATTTGAGCTCACTGGTCCTGATGCTCATCACGTCGTTTTGGAGCGTGAACGACTTCACGTCGCAAATCGACCACCAACTCACCGGATCGAACTTCGCGCAGATCTCTTCGGGCGCCTACCCGTCGATCATCCTGCGCACCGTGTTACTCGCGGCCCTCGTGACAATCACGGATGCGGTCGTCGCGTTCCCCTTCGCCTACGTGATGGCGCGCGTTGCAACGCAACGCACGCAGCGCCTCCTACTCGGCGCCGTGTTGCTGCCTCTCTGGGCCAGCTACCTCGCCAAGGTCTACGCGTGGATTTCCATCCTGGAAAAGGGCGGCGCACTCAATTGGACGTTCTCCAAACTAGGGCTGCCCGACCCCAATCTCGGATTCACTAACGGCGCAATGTGGATTGCCTTTTGCTACATCTGGTTGCCCTACATGATCGTGCCGATTTACGGCTCGCTCGAACGCATACCGAATTCGCTCCTAGACGCGTCAGCCGACCTGGGTGGTTCATCATGGTCGACCTTTCGTCGCGTTATTCTGCCCCTGGCGCTGCCCGGACTATTGGCGGGATCAATCTTCACGTTCTCGCTCACCCTCGGCGACTACGTAACCCCACTCTTAATTGGGGGATCCAACTCGACCCTGATCGGCAATGCGATCTACGAGAATCTGCTCAACGGTGGGAACTTGCCACTCGCTGCTGCACTGTCGGCAGTGCCTATCGCGATCATGATTGTGTATCTGACGATCGCCAAACGACTCGGCGCGTTCGAGGCATTGTGAAGCATTCCCGACTCTCTCGAACGGCACTGTGGCTCTGGGTCGCCGCGGTGCTTTTCTTTCTGTTCGCGCCAATATGTACAATCATCCTCTTCGGTTTCGACAAGTCGAACGTCGAGACGTGGCCGATTCAGCATTGGACGTTGCACTGGTACGTGGTTGCCTGGAATGACTCCCAAGTTCGCTCGGCGTTCGGACTTTCGATGAAGGCCGCTGTCGCCGCGACACTCCTCTCGCTGGTCCTTGGTTCGATGGCCGCTTTCGGAGTGCACAAGGCCCGTTTCTTCGGTCGCGACTCAATCTCGCTTCTGCTAATCCTTCCGCTCGCACTGCCCGGCATAATCACTGGCGTCGCTCTCAACTCCGCGTTCCAGTGGGCGGGAATAACGTTGTCAATCTGGACGATAATTGTCGGTCACACGACGTTCTGCATCGTCGTGATTTACAACAACGTAATTGCGCGTCTGCGACGAACGTCCAACACATTGCTCGAGGCCTCGGCCGACCTCGGGGCGTCGGGTGCGCAGACGTTCCGACTCGTCACGCTGCCAACCATTGCGACCGCACTCGTCTCGGGAGCGCTGTTGGCGTTCGCACTTAGTTTTGATGAAGTCATTGTCACTACTTTTACTGCCGGAGCGCAGAACACACTCCCGATTTGGATCTTTGGCGCGATTCGCCTTGGTCAACAATTGCCCGAAGTCAACGTCGTCGTGACAATGGTGGTGATTTTGATGTTCGTTCCAATACTCATCGCAGCCCGCCTCACCGGTAGTGACAACTTCGCGCCGCGCGTTGCGGCCGCGCGAAAGACCACTGCCGCGTTGTAGTCAAGGCGTGGCGCTTACTTGGTCTCGGCGCGGTCATCTGTTGAGCTCATGGTGTCGACGACCAGATCGTTACGAAGTTCACGTTGGTTCTCCTCCACTTCAAGCATGAACGCCTTAGGCGCCTCTTCGAGCATCATGAGTGACTCGGCGGCGCCGGGAATGGCGCGCAGTAGTTCGTCGAGCTTTCGTTGCGTCGCAACTTGTTCGCGACCTTGGGTGTGCTGAATGGTGAACACCATGAGGAGCGTCACCGACGAAACGGCAACGTTAAAGGTAATGTCCCAAGAATTTGGGAAGCCGAGTACGGCGCCGAGTACCAACATGCCCAGGAGCGCCGCGGTGAACGCAACGACCACGGATGACATCGAGGTGTAGTGATCAACGTGATAGATGGCTTTGCTTAACAGGGGCAGTTGCGAGGTCTTGCGAGAAATGACCTTGCTCGCTCGAGCGGCCTCGGTATTTTCACTTATGTTGTCAATACCGGGCACGAGGGGTGGCGTCGGATAGTCGGGCTTCGCTTCGGGTTTGGCGGCGGCAACTGCCGATTCATCCAATGGTCGCTTCGTACGTCGTGACATGGTCGCTCCTTGGCGGGTGCTGCGGTGCCGAAACAGTATCGATTGTGCGCCACCGACGTTCAAATGGGCAATAAGAACTCGCAAAGGTGTTTCTCGCAAAATGGTCGACGGAAAATCTCGTCTCAGTATTCTTGAGGTCCCATTCTAATTTTTTGGCGTAATGGCCGTTACGCCAATCAGAAATCGGGTATTCACCTGATGTCCACGATGGTTCAATCGACTGAGTGACCGAAAGCGTCGCAATCTAAAACCGGTAGGTTGGGAGCGAAAGTCAAAGAGGCTGCCAGCTCAACAGAGACGCCAACCGTGGATTTGACGACGTTTCCGTCGGTTATCCATTCGGACGTGACGCCTCGAGTGATTGACGGCGGATGGACACTTTCCAGAAGAGCAACGGCTGTTGTCACCATCGAGACAGCCAAACGGACCCCGAATGCTGTGGAACGAGAAAGGATGCCAGTGCCGAAGAGTGAAAGTAAACGCCCCTCGAGACCGAGTGTCCCACCGACGAGTGCCGTGACCGGCCTCGAAGTCTCGGAAGTCAATATGGAAGGGGAGATGCCTATGAGCGACCACCGCCAAAGCACCTACGCCATGATTTCGACCTTCCCGCCCACGCAGTGCGGCATTGCTACCTTTGCGGCAGCCCTCTCTGGAGGACTTTACGAACTTGGCGACGACGTCGGCATCGTCCGAGTCGGAGGCGAAAATGATGTTGCCCGACCGAACGTGGTCGCTGATTTAAATGACAGTCGGGGTCGTGTTTCAATTGGTGCGCTAGAAGCGCTCAATCAGGCTGACGTTGTTATCGTGCAGCACGAATACGGCATCTACGACGGTCCGGACGGCGAATCAATTGTCGCCGTGCTCGAAGAGATTGACCGACCGACGATTGTGGTGGCGCACACGGTGTTGGAGTTTCCCACCGAGCATCAGCGCAGCGTCCTCGAGGGAGTCGTCCGTTCAGCTGATGCCGTTGTCGTGATGACGGAAGCCGGTGGCGCGCGTCTGCGCGCGGGATTCGATGTTGATCCGACGAAGATCTCCGTGATTCCCCACGGTGCCGCGGTCTCAACCGCAACTCGCTCGGACCGTCTTTCGGACCGACCCCAACTCTTGACGTGGGGACTCCTGGGTCCGGGAAAAGGCATCGAGTGGGTTATTGATGCGCTCGCGATGGTGCGCAACGTGCGCCCTCGCCCCACCTATGTCGTGGCGGGGAAGACCCACCCGAAAGTTCTCGAATACGAGGGTGACGTCTATCGCGAGATGCTCGAGCAGCGCGTAATCGACCGCAAGGTCCAAGGCGACGTTATCTTCAGTCCCGAATACCGCTCGCTCGACTCGCTAGCGCAATTGATCAGGGACTCGTCAATCGTGATTCTCCCGTACGATTCGCCCGACCAGGTGACGTCGGGTGTCTTGGTGGACGCTGTTGCGGCCGGTCGGCCCGTCATCGCTACAGCGTTCCCCCACGCCGTGGAACTACTCGAAAGCGGCGCTGGCATTGTGGTGCCCCGTCGCGATCCCAAGGCCCTCGCCGACGCTATTCGAAAGGTGCTGACGCACCCTCGCCTGGCCGAAGCCATGGCCGCCGAGGCCCGTCGTTTGGCCCCGTCTCTTGCGTGGCCCGTCATTGCGTCTCGCTACGGCGAGCTCGGTGAAGAACTCCTCGCGAAGAGGGCCCCGGTCTCGGCATCGCGATGACCAACTCGCCACGATTCGACCACCTGGTCGCGATGACCGATCGCTACGGCACGTTCGAACACGCCAAACATGCGGTTGCGCGCCGCGAACACGGCTACTGCGTCGACGACGTCGCGCGCGTGTTGCTCGTCGCGACGCGCGAACCGCGTCCCTCGGAGGCGGTTCGCTCGCTCGCCCAGGGCTCATTGGCATTCGTCACTGAATCAATGGGGCCACGGGGCGATATCAGGAATCGGCGCTCGGCCGACGGTGCCTGGACCTCCGAGGGTTCGACCGAAGACTGTTGGGGTCGGGCCTTATGGGGACTCGGCACCGCGGCCGCCAGCGAACAATTCTCGGTTGCCGCGACGGCCCACAGTGCGTTTGAACGAGGAGCTCAACAGCGCAGTGGGTATCTGCGCTCAATGGCCTTTGGCGTCCTCGGCGCGGCGGCACTCGTGAGCGTCGATGGCCAGAACCACGCTGCGCTGGCCCTAGTGAACGACGCCGCGGACATGATGCCCGAGGTTCGCGGTGACAGCCGCTGGCCGTGGCCCGAGGAACGCCTCTACTACGCCAACGCCCTTCTCCCCGACGCAATGATCGCTGCGGGAACCGTGTTGGAACGTCCGGAACTGGTCGCTCGAGGAGTGACGCTGCTCACGTGGCTGCTCGGCCGAGAGACGCGCAACGGCCATCTATCCGTGACGCCACACGCCGGGTCCGGCCCAGATGACGTCGAAGCAGGCTTCGACCAACAGCCCATCGAGGTCTCAACAATGGCCGACGCCTGCGCGCGCGCGTTCACGGTGGACGGGTCGCCGATGTGGCTCGAAGGAATTCGAATGGCCAATGCCTGGTTCGACGGGGACAACGACGCCGGAGTTGTCATGTGGGATTTTCAGACGGGAGGCGGGTTTGACGGGCTCCTTTCGGATGTGGCGAACATTAATGAAGGAGCGGAGTCAACTTTGGTTCCTGATTCGTCACGAGTCGTGGCGCTCCTCTTCGTCGCCGGACAGGAACTGGGTGGTGCCGAGTCACGGGCATCGAACGTGGTGAAGCGAATCATGTCACTTTCTGAATTAGACGTGCGACGTCGATTGAAAGAAGTGATTCAACGATTTGGTCGGCGACACCGCGACATTGTCGCGGTCTTCGAGCAACACGCCGAACGCGTGAGCAACCGGCTCGACCCGAGTGACAATTTGAGCGAAGAGCGCTGGTTGCTCCTGGGCGCGTCATTCACCCACGAGTACTCGATTGAATCGGCGGCAGTTTGCAACCCGAGCATGGTGCTGCACCCCGATCAGTCGGGAGTGCCCGAGGGATCGGTGCGCTTCGTCATGAGTTTTCGAGCCGTCGGCGAGGGCCACCGCTCGAGCATTGGTTTTCGAACGGGTCTCGTCAGCGCCGATGGCGACATCACCATCGACGAACGCGGTCCGTTCCCAATGATCGGCACCGCGCGTGACGGAATTTTCCACCGCGACGTCTTTCACGCTCGACTGAAAGCAATGGGTCAAGACGGAGAGAGTTCGGCGTACGTGCTCGACGAATTGCCGCTGATTTTCTCGATTGAAGAACTCGAGGCCCGTCTAGAGATTCTCGTATCAGAACACGACACTCGCCAGGATGCGCACATGATTGCGAACCAGCACCGTTCCATTGCTGCGTGTAGCTACGGCGTCAACTTCGACGGCGTGGACGACTTGTCGGAACGCGTTCTCTGGCCGGTAATGGCGGCCGAAGCTCACGGCATGGAGGACGCGAGGTTCGTGCGCTTCACCGAGAATGACGGATCGATTACCTATCTCGCTACGTACACGGCCTTCGACGGCGTGCACATCTCGCAGCAACTACTGCGCACTGACGACTTCATTACGTTCGACGCGTCGCCGGTCGTTGGCGCGGCCTCCCTCAATAAGGGTCTGGCACTCTTCCCTCGCCGCATCGACGGACACTTCGCGGCGCTCACCCGTTACGACCGAGAGACCAACGCAGTCTGTTTCTCGGACACCCTCGGGCACTGGGGGCGAGCCGTCACATTCCAACTCCCCGAATGGGATTGGGAAGTCATTCAACTCGGAAACTGTGGTTCGCCCATTGAAACCGACGCAGGTTGGCTCGTGCTTACGCACGCCGTCGGACCAATGCGCACCTACAGCATTGGTGCCGTTTTGCTGGACATCAATGACCCCAAGAAGATGATTGCCTCGATGAAGGAGCCGCTCATTGCGGCCACGCCCGAGGAGCAAGACGGCTACGTACCCAATGTTGTCTACACCTGTGGCGCAATGCAGCACGGTGACGTGCTCGTAATTCCCTACGGGGTCGCGGACTCGCGAATCAACTTTGCCACCTTAAGCATCAAGGAGCTTCTGGCGTCGATGGTGACGGCAGAACATCCCGCGATAGTGAACAAGGTTCGTCATCGTCGCGTCGAAGACCTCGCTCTCGAGCGCTAGAAAGTGGAGCGCAACACCTTCGACACGTCGAGCCAGGCTGACCAAGCGACGGTAGAGCTGGCGCGGCCGGGAGTCGATGGGCTTATTGAGGTCGTGCGCTCATTGCGGACGTGGCAAAACGACGTGACACCAATGCAGCTGCATCCGGGTGATCTGGGTTGGCACTGGAGCTCTGGCGCGGAGGCGACGGCCGACGCGGTCTGGATCTGGATCCGCCACGGACAGATTCTCGCTGTCGGGCTGTTGGACGGTCCGGAACTACTACGTGTAGCGATTGCCCCACACGCCGGCCATGACGAAGTCCTGGCCCAACAGATGCTCGCCGACGTGACGCGGCCAGAGCGTGGCGTCCTGCCCGAGGGAGGCGCGAGTATTGAAGCACGCTTTGGTCCACGGTTCCGGGGGCTGTTGACCGATGTCGGGTGGCAAATCGACGAACCGTGGACACCGCTCCGGCGCAAGCTCGCAGAACCGGTACCGGACTGTGGGTTACGCATTGAAATTGCCGGTGCGGAGCTAGCCGACGTACGCGTCGCCGTGCAGCGCGCGGCCTTCGACAACTCGACATTCTCGCTCGAGCGCTGGCACGCAATGGCTGCGGGTGCTGCCTACGTCGACGCTCGTTGTCTCGTTGCGTATAACGACGAGAACGTCGCGGTCGCGGCCGTGACGGTGTGGTCGGCCGGTCCGGCAAGGCCCGGGCTGCTCGAGCCGCTGGGCGTGCACCGTGAACACCGCGGTCGTGGTTACGGCACGGCAATCACTATCGCCGCGGCGTCGGTTCTTCGAGAGTTGGGTTCGTCGAGCGCAACCGTGTGTACTAGGAGTTCTAACGTTGGTGCCGTGGAAACGTACAAGTCGGCCGGATTTCATCAATTCCCCGACGAGCGGGACCTGCGCCGGAAGGCTTAGGTTTCGTCGCCGAGTCCTCGACAGTTCGGCTTCGGTCCACCGTTCACGTTGCCGTAGCGATGGTGCGTAATCGCGACGCTTTGTTCGAGTAGCCACCTCGGTGCTTCGATGTCACCGCGTTGGGCGAGTGGTCGCCGGTCCACTGTGAGGCCGAGTCTCAAGAACGCCAACGTTGGTGCACTTTCTCTCGAGAGCCAACGGACACGGCTGAACGAATCGGCTCGTGCCACGAAGGCGGTCGAAGTCTCAACGATTGCTTCGTTGAAGTGAGCAGTGGCGGATTGGGAGCTTACCGTGAAGGCGACGCCCATCTCGCGAGCAAGAAAGTCGAGAAACGCCACGTGAGCGTCGCCGAGCGAATCGTCAACTCGAACAGCCACGGGCTTCACGTGTCGTCGATACCGCTGGTAGTTCTTTTCAACTCGTAGTCCACTGTGATCAATAGATTGACTCCCGGTTTCGGTCCACCAAGTGCGCGCCGACACAATCGAGTCACCGGCATTGGTGAGCGGTGTCCACTGTCGCAGCACTCGCACGTAGTGATCGCCGCCAGCTTTCGCGGTCGGACCGACGCTGCTTCGACGCCAACCACCGAACGGCTGACGTTGCACCACGGCGCCCGTAGTTCCTCGATTGATGTAGAGATTGCCCGCATGCACTCGATGCATCCAGAGTTCGCACTCCGACTCGTCGAGCGATTGGAGTCCGGCCGTGAGTCCGAAGTCAGTCCGATTCTGCCAGTCAATCGCTGTTGGTAGGTCGGGTGCCACCATGACGCCGAGGACCGGACCGAACCACTCGTGCTGGTGACTCCACGAACCCGTACGCACGCCAAGTTTCACTCCGGGCGACCAAAGTAGTCCGGCACCGTCGAGTGGTCGGGGTTCGACGAGCCAGCGCTCGCCCGGGTCCAACCGATTGAGGGCGCGTTGGAGCGCGGGTTCGGCTGGACGGATGATTGGACCGACCGACGTCGAAAGTTCCCAACCCGGTCCGACGCGAAGAGTACGTACCGCGTCGCTTAGTTGACGTAGGAACGCCGGATCGTCGTAGACGTCGCGTACGACAATGGCGAGGCTGGCGGCGCTGCACTTTTGGCCGGCATGACCGAAGGCCGACTGGACGACGTCACGTACAGCCACGTCAATGTCCGCGCAGGCACTGATCACGATCGCGTTCTTGCCGCTGGTTTCTGCAAGGAGATTGATCTCGGGGTGCCAACTCGTGAATAACAGGGCAGTGTCAAATGAGCCGGTGAGCACGACGGCATCGACCAGAGGATTGGTCACGAGGTACCGACCGTTTTCGTCGTCTTTCGTGGGGACAAATTGGAGGACGTCTTTTGGGACCCCACCGGCCCAGAGTTGGCGCACCAGATACCAGGCCGTCGCGACCGTTTCGGGTGCCGGCTTCAAAATGACGGCGTTGCCCGCCGCGAGCGCGGCGCAGACTCCACCGGAGGGTATGGCGTAAGGAAAGTTCCAGGGCGCCACCACCACCACCGTCCCCAGTGCGCTCGAGTCCTCCAAGTCGGTTACTGAGTGCGCGTAGAAACGGGCGAAGTCAATTCCTTCGCTCACTTCGGGATCGGCCTCCGTCTCGGTCTTTCCTGCGTCGCGCCCCATCACGGCGACAGTTTGGAGACGCTCAACTTCCATGACGTCAGCGACGCTGAGAAGGATCGCGCGTCGCTCGTCAACCCCTCGCGCGTTCCACGCCGGTTGTGCTGCTTTGGACGCAACGAGTGCTTCATCGATATGCACTTGGTCGGCGACGCAGTACCGGTACCACGGTGCGCCTTCGGCACTCGGATCGCGGCCCGTCTCGAATGATCCGGCCAAGACCTCTGCACCGGCTATCACTAGTGGGATTTGGAGAGCGTCGTCCGAGCGAATGCTCTGGTACGCCATCGAGAGTTGCTGGCTCGAATTCGGCCACGTTGGATCGAAGTTCGCGACATTGTGAAATGTAGTGGCGTCGAGTCGGCTCGCGGGAACGTGGCGTAGCGTCGCGAAGGAGAGTTCGTGGCGGTCGTGTACTGATTGAAGGAACCGATCGCGCTGTGCGTCGAACTTCGAGACGTCGCTGCCGATGTCGAAGGCGGCCTTCAGATAGTTTTCTTCCGACGTATTCTCATCCAACCGTCGCACGAGGTACGCGACGGCTGACGCGAAGTCGTTGCGTCGGGTGACTGGCGCGTAGAGCAAAACCTTCTGCCCGGTGCGAGCAATAGCCAGGCACTCGGCGTTCGCCATACCTTCGAGCATTTCAACGTCAACCTGATCGAGAACGCCGCGAGCTCGTGCGACGCCAAGCGCCCACGACAGATGAAAGAGGTTGTGGCTCGCCACGCCGATCCGCACGGCCTCAGCGTGCTCCGGGCGCAGGGCCACGTCGATCAGTCGCGCGTAACTGGCGTCGACGTCAGCCTTGGTCCGGTACGGCGCGGCCAACCACCCGTGGAGTTCCGCCTCCGCCGTCTCCATGGCGAGATTCGCTCCCTTCACGAGGCGGACCTTGATAGAGGCGCCTGTTCGTGCGTGGCGAATGAGTGACCAGTGCACGAGGTCGGCGAAAGCTGCGTGGGACTCGGGAAGATAGGCCTGGAGGACGATTCCCGCATCCATTTCTTCGAACTCCGTCTCGCCCAGCACGTTCTTGAAGGCCGCGACGGTGAGTTCGAGGTCGCGGAACTCTTCCATATCGAGATTGACGAAGGTTTCGTGACGGCCGGACTCACGGTAGAGCAGACGCAGCTTCTCACTTACGCGCTCCAGAGAGCCGCCCAAATCCACCGTGATGATCTGGCTTACGACCGACGAGAGTTTTACCGAGATGTAGTTGACTTCGCGGCGCTGGATCATTTCAATCACGCGCTCGAGGCGCTCGTTGGCCTCGCGCTCGCCGAGCACTGCCTCGCCCAGCACGTTGATGTTCATCGCGATGTCGTCGCGTGCTCGGCGTTCAATTCGCTTTTTCAGCTCGGTCGATTCAGCGGGAAGGATCAGTCCCTTCGTCAGCCGTCGGATGCGTTCGCCGACCAACCCAATGACGGTCGAAGGAGCCACGCGCGACAGCCTCGCGAGCAACTTCATTCCAGTGGCGTTAAGGAGTCCAAATCCTTCAATCGACGATTTGGTCACGGCGCGTCGAAAGATGTTGGCGGCATTGCCCGCCGAATTGATCCGCATGACCTCGTCGGTCAACGTAATGGTGACCTCGATGGCCTTGGGATCCTTGAAGAGGCGTGAGAATCGTTTCCGACTGGATCGTTCACCATGACGACGCAGGCGATCCGACTCAGCGATCAATGCACGAACCGTCGTGATGGCCTCGTCGGCGAGCACGTCCAGCCGAGGGTCGGTGGGTGTTAGCGACACGTTGGCGTCGACCCGGCCACGAGGAACTCGCGGGCCAGGTGCGCAGTCATGGTCGTTGGCATGTTTTCCCTCTCGTCACTTCAAAGGTAGACCGCACGTCGCGAGCCTCAGAACCGGCGACGCAACGAGCCTCGGACTAGAGACAATTCAACTGGGGTCTAGCGGTTCAGCATTCTGGCGATGACTTCGTCAACGACTTCAGAGGTCGAGGCCGACCCACCCAAGTCGAAACTTCTGATCCCATCCATGGCCGCCGCAAGGGTCGTTTCGCGAAGTGCCTTCGACGCTTCGCCGGCACGTTCGTCGCCTTGAATGCCGGCATGTTCGAGGACCGCCGCGCAGGCCAGCAACATCGCCATGGGATTGGCGACATTTTTACCCTCCAATGAAGGTGCGGTGCCGTGCGGTGCCTCCGCCATCGCGACCGTGGGAATCAGCTGTTCGTCGAGGGCCAGCAACACCGATTCCGCACCGGCAATTGATCCGAACATCGCGAGCACGAGGTCGCTCAGGCAGTCGCCGTCACGATTGAGTGAAGGTATGACCACCGTCTGGTTCCACTGTTCGGTCATGAGACCGGCGTAGGCCGCATCGATCAACATCGGATGATAGGCGACGTTCGGGTGGCGAGCAGCCGCCTTATCCATTTCCTCCTTCAACATGCCTTCGTAGATTGCCGACACGGTCCATTTCGGGCCGCCGTAGACCAGGCCGTCCATCGAGGCAGCGGTGTCGAAGGCGAACTCTGCGACCGACTGGCAGGTGGAGCGATCGATACGTTCCGTTCGCCACGCCGTCTCAGCACGCGACCCCGGTTCACCGTCTCGACCTTCGTCGGCGCCGTAGGCGTCGCCCACGGCCATGCGAACGACCACGACGGGGTGCGAAAGGGACACGACGGGGGCGACGCCAGGGATCCGGCGGCCGGTGCGAACAATGACCTTGCCGTTGATTCCTTCACGAAGGATGCGGTTGGGCGAACCCACGCTGCCAATTCGCGTGGGTGTAATCGTTGCGGCTTTGAGTCCGAGTCCCGTTTCGACCATTGCGGCGGCCGCTTCGTGAATGATGGAATTGTTCGTTGCTTCGCGATTGGCCAGAGAGAGGTCGAAGCGCACCAGCTCGAGGTCGAAGCCGAGCACGCTGGGGTCGAGAACGCGAAGTGCCTCGTTGAGTAGTTCCTGGCCGGTCTGGTCGCCCTCACAGACGACAATGGAGTTTGATTTCATGCAGCCACGTTACCCATGCGCGGATTCGCGTTTGGACGGGTGTTGTTCAGCGAATGAGTTTCGGTGGCACCCAAATGGCCGCAGTGTCGTCACCAAACCCCGTACAGTCGCCGTCCAAGTACTGTCCGCCAACCCACGCACCGACGAGGGCGTCGAGGGCGTCTTCGTAACGCTTTAGGTGGCTCGCACTCGTCGTGTCGATGTCGGATTTGGCGGGCAGTGGTAGTTCGATTTTGTTGATGGTCTTGGAGAGCTCATCAACGATTTTGCGCCAATTCTTCACAATTCGGCGTTTTCGTTCCTCGGGCGTCTTGTCCTTCCAGTACTCGCTCGCTCGTCCAATCTTGTAGCGATATCGAAAGTCCTTCTGCATGAGATGCAAGAGAGCGGGGTGGGGGTAGACCTCACAGAGCACGTGGGGGGTCCCTACCGGGGTGTCGCTCGTGGCAACCGAGTAGCCCAGCTCATTGAAACGCTCGGTGAAACGCTGACCAAGGGGACCCGGACGGGTGGGGCTCGGCGAATGCGTGCTGCACCCCCTTGAGCCGAATTCCTGCGAGACCATGGCGTCAGCGACCCGCCGCGCCACGATGGGCTCGAGAGAGATCGGCATATCCACAGTGACGAGATCGATTTGTTGATCGCCGAGTAATTTTCGTGCCGCGCTCATCAGGGCGTCGACGTCGGGCTCACCCGAACTTGGTGTTTGGGCCCAATCGACCGCTACGCCATTGGCCAGTTTTAGAAACTGACTGTAACTGGGACTAAGTCCAACACATCGCCAGCCCTTCTTCGTCGATTCAATGAGTGCGACGCCGCTCGGCTCGTGGTCGGTCCACGCAGGGTCAAGGGCGAGGATGCTCGTCATGGAGGGCAGGTTATACCTTGAGGCCGGCCGAGTTCTCCGATTCACCAACCGAGATCGGGCGAAATGCTCAGAGGGAGAGCGGAATGCGACTCTGATGTCGGCAAAGTGACGTATGGCCCTGACCCGCAATCCCACTCACGTCGTACGTTGGATATGAGGGTCAAACAGTCGGCCAGTTTGAATGAAACGTGGGATTTGTTGCTTTGAATGAATGAAAGTTCAAAGCATTCAGTCCCTCGGATGAACGATCTTGGCGCTTCCTGAGCCGGGACGAGAGAAAGGGAAACCATATGAACACAGTCATTGAAATATTCGGTGAACCATCTGATCGAACCGCTCCGGGGTTTTTCTTCTGGCTCCGTGACTCCAAACTCATGTCACTTGCCTGGCTCGCCGTTCGCGTGTGGGTCGGCATTATGTGGATACAGGCCGGTTGGGCGAAGATTTTTGGCGCGGAAAACGCGGCGTTTCTTCACAACAATGGGGCCGGAGTTGCCGGCTTTGCCGGTCACGGCGCCGCGGCGTACAGCTGGTGGGGGAGTTTTCTCCACAGTTTCGTCGTACCAAACGCCGCCTGGATTGCAGTACTCGTGGCCTTTGGTGAATTGGCAATTGGTCTCGGCCTAGCCGTCGGGTTCCTCACTCGCACTGCGGCAGTCGCGAGCTTGTTGTTGCTCTTCACCTACGTGATGTCGGGAACTGCCAGCGTCTGTGCTTTCTACGCACTCTGCGCGATCATCGTGCTTGCGACGTGGAGGACGTCCAGTTGGATTGGTCTCGATGGCGTGATCGCCGGCTTTCGCCAGCGTCGTCGACGCTCCGACATTCATGTTGAGGCTTCCGCGATTATTGCGGGTGTCGAACCACAGGTATCCGTTCCGTCGAAGTAGTTCTTGGTTGTGCAGTACAGAATTGCGATCCGCGATTGCGGGTCGCAATTCTTCGTAGGGGGACGGTGTATTTAGCGGTTCTGGGTCCGTCAGGCCAGTGCGTCATTGAGATCGTTCCAGAGGTCGTCGGGATGCTCGAGGCCCACACTGAGACGTAGGAGGCCCCCCGGTACGCTCTCCTCACCCGGCCATCGCCCCCGTCGATCGATCGTGGTCTCGACGCCGCCGAGACTCGTGCCGCCGGTGACCAGACGAAGCATTGAAACGACGTGGTCGGCCGTATCGGCATCCCTCACCTCGAAGGAGATCATGGCGCCATATCCGTCCATCTGCGCACTGGCGCGACTGAACCCCGGGTCCGTGGCCAGACCGGGGTAGTGAACGAGTACGACATGGTCGTGATGACTGAGGCGTTCGGCGAGTAGGGCGGCAGAGTTCTGTTGACGTTCGAAACGAACGGGGAGCGTCCGAAGACCGCGCAGTGCGAGATACGACTCCATGACACCGGGAACGGCCCCGTGCAGGGTTCGCCACGCCACAATTTCGTCACGCAGCTTCTCGTCGGGCACGATCACGGCGCCCATGAGGAGATCCGAGTGTCCACCGATGTACTTCGTCGCTGAGTGGACCACTGCGTTTGCCCCCAGTGCCAGAGGCCGCTGCAACATCGGAGTCGCGAAGGTGTTGTCGACGACTACCGTGACACCGGCCCGACGAGCGGCTGGGAGAATTGCGGGTAGGTCGGCAATTCCGAGCATGGGGTTGGTCGGAGACTCGAGCCAGAGAAGGTCGGTTTCGGGGAACGTGGCGAAGACCGCCTCAGTGTCGGCGACGTTCACCGACCGGGCAACGAGTCGTCCTTGACTAGTGAACTGCTCAAGCATTCCGCGGGTGCCGTTGTAGCCGTCGCCGGGATAGGTGACGTGAGCTCCAATGGGCAACGACGCCAAGAGCGCGGATACGGCGGCCAGTCCCGAGGCGAACGACACGCAGTAACCGCCCTCCAGCGCTCCGAGTGTCGCTTCGAAGGCGCTCCAGGTGGGATTGCCCCAACGGCCGTAGCCAAGAGGCCCGCCGTCGCGGTAGGTCGAGGCGAAGGTTGGGGGGACGTTAAATGGACCGCCCGGGACGGGGTCACGTCCGAGGACGACGGCGAGCGTTTCGGGATGCCAGCGTTCGTCATTTTTCACCTCATCAGTATGGCGGACGATCTGGACCTCGGGAACTTTTGGTAGTGATCGACGGCATCGTCAAAACGAAAACCCCGCTCCCCGCCACGAAAGCGAGGAGCGGGTTGGTTACGTACGACTACGCTTCGTCTTCGGCCAGGATTCGGTAGATTGCGCGACGCGCGTCGCCCAGAGCCACTGCCGCCTTGTGCGTTTGTGCGTCTGATCCGGCGTTAGCGACCTGACGAACGGCCATGACGACTTGGCGCATCGTGCCAAAGAGGTCGGTCGTGGCATCACTGACGTCGGCGGCCGCGGTCTCCCAGGGCTTCCCCAGTTTCTCGCGGTCCGTCTCGACGAGGGACTTACCCCGATCCGTAAGGTCGTACGTCTTTCCGGATTCGGTGGACGTGATCTCAACGAGACCTTCGTCTTCGAGCTGTTGAAGGATTGGGTACACCGAGCCGGGGCTTGGACGCCACGCTCCGTTCGACCGATCGCTCAACTCCTGGATGATTTGATAACCGTTACGGGGTGACTCTTCGAGCAGGACCAAAACGGCTGCTCGAACGTCGCCTCGACGGAGTCGCCGACCGCCGCGTTGTGGGAATCCACCCCGGAACATGTCGTCACCGCGACCGAACGGTCCGCCGCGGTGTCCACCAGGGGATCGACCTCGTCCGCGTCCGCGGGGCCCGCGATCGCGCGTCGGCTGATCATCGTGCTTGTGTTCATGAAATTCGTGACTCATAGTTTCCTCCTATGTTGTAAATGTCTCTATAACGATATATCGATATAGAACGTTTGTCAAGTGGAACTTTGAGATTTCGTGAAAATCGAGGTATGTGCTGACGTTCGAGAGGTGGGAATCGGGCGAAGGTGATGCTCAAATCGCTCTTCCTTCTCGATGCTTCTGTTGGACGGTAATTCATAAGCTCACCGCCGAATTTCACCCGATGAGGTCGTTGCCCGGTTCGTTCATCGCGCGATGCGTTTCTTCCGCTATTCGTTTAATGGACTGGAGTCGCCGGTCCCACGCGGTTCCGGTGTTAACCAGCAATTGAGCGGCACGGTCGAGTTCGTCGGGTCGAACGGAGAATAGAACCTCGCGCCCGAGTTTGCGCGACTGGACTAGCTGAGCTTGCTGCAGAATCGCTAAGTTTTTTGCCACCGCCTGACGTGAAACGACAACTTCTTCGGCCAACGAGCTCGCCGACGCTTCACCTCGGTTGACGAGTAACTCGAGGATCGAACGTCGGCTGGGCTCAGCAACCGCAATCCAGAGTTCGTCGTTTCCGACGGACACGGTCACTTCGCAGACGGCGTTTTGGTGTTGAGTATGTACGTGGTGAGACAATCACCGAAGTGCGTCCAACCCTTGGTGTGATCGTTGAAGTATTCGGTCTTCTCTTCCTCACTCCACGTGACCGCGCCCAGGCTCCCTTCGACGAGGTGCAGAATCGTCGCGCCATTGTCCTCAATCAGGTTGAACTCCACCAACATCGAGTTTTCGTTGCTGGCCGCCTCGCCCTTCTTCTGGTTCCACCGGTATGAATACTTGTGGGGGGCCTCGACGGCGACAACCTCTAGCGGCGCGAAGTGGCCGGCCTCGTTGAACTTTAAGAAACCAATGCCTCCGGGGCGAAGATCAATCTCTGCTTCGTCGGCAAACCACTTGACAATTTCGGCGGGGTTCGTGATGACATCCCACACCACTTCAATCGGAGCTTCAATCCGAATCTCACGTTCAATCGTTGGTGCGTACATTGGGGCTCCTTTGCCGGTTGCTTATGTGCAACTAAGTATTGCACATCGCCAGAGGTAATGCAACCAGAAGTTGCACAAATATTCACGCTTGACCACTCAAGGTCCTCCGCTACTTCGTAGCGAGCGCCTCAAAGTTCTCGTAGAGCCGTGGCTCTCCTGACTCGCGACGCGCCAGTAACACGTGGGACTCAACAAGTGGCCACATCCCTTCAACCCACCAGACGTCCCTGACGAAGTCGCCGTCCAGGGCACCTCGCTTCACCAAGGTCCCCACTGTTTCGTAGAACCAGAGAACCTTGCGTACGGAGGGGTCGTCATCTACGGCAGCACCGGTATCAAAGTCTGGTCTGAAAAGTTTGGCCAGCGCGTCTTCCAGTCCCATGTCAGTACCCCATTTGGCAAGTTCAACGATCATCTTCGCGTCTTCGAGTGCTTGGGTCATTGCGGTCTCCTCTTGGGTCGAGCCCGCAATCACGGGACCGCGGGCTACACATCGCGTGGATGTGTAGTCCTCTGATTACCATTCGGCGCGCGGAATCGCAACTAGGGCGCGAGAATCCTGCGGAAACGCCTCGAGGCAACTTGAAGCCCGATCAAAGCGATCACCAACAAATAGCCGGCCCGCATGATCATGATCCAATCGAACTGGCCGAGCGAGAAACCTCGAAGCAACGTCGCAGATTGATAGAGCGGCGAGATTGAGACAACGGCGCCGATCCACGCCGGGTACACGCTGATGGGAAAAAACGTCGCGGAGAAGAGGAAGATGGGCAACTGGACGAGGGCCACGAGATCGAAGTCCAGCCACGAGCGGATGTAGGTGCACGCGGCCAAGCCGAAGCAGCTGAATGCGAAACTTGTAAGGATTGCGCCGGGCCAACACAAGATGACCCAGGGGCTTCCCGAGTCACCGAGCAGCACCATGCAGAGGATGAAAGAAGCGCTGTACATCGTGGCTCGCACCAGTGCCCAGAGCACTTCGCCAAACGCGACGTCGGTGACTTCGAGTGGTGTGGCGAGCAGTGCGTCGTACGAGTGCGAAATCTTCAGTTTGAAGAAGGGGTTGAAGATTGAGTCGATCATTGCACCGTTCATCGCCGACGTGGCCAGCATGCCCGGGGCGACGAACGAGGCGTAACTGATCGTTCGTCCGTGCACGTGAATGGGGCCAACGAGGTGATTGAGCCCGAGCCCGATGGAGAGCAGATAGAAGAGTGGCTCGAAGAATCCCGAGAGCAGCATGAGCCACTGTGTTCGGTAGACGAGGGCGTTGCGTTCGAGAACGCGCAGCGACCGACGAGAACCGAAGACGGGAATCGTGCGCATCAACATCAGTTGGTCAACCTCGCGCGCATTGTACGCCGACCCCAGAGAACGCCGATACCCGCCATGGCGACCAACACAAAAATGTGTGCGAGTTCGGCCGAGAGTGAACCGTGTCCGAATGCCGCGGTCCTCGCCAATGCCACGCCGTGGTAAAGGGGAATCAACTGCACGATGGGACGCAGGTACCCGGGGTAGGCGGTGAGGGGATAGAACGTTGCCGAGAAGAGGAACATTGGAACGAACGCGAATCGGTAGAGCGCGGTGAAGGCGGCGTCGGACTCGGAGCGCGCGGCGAAGGCGACCAGGGGCGCTGAGAACGCTACGGCCACCAACGTCCCAATGAGTGGGAGGGTGAGCGCCCACCACGACTCGAGCGCACCGAAGCACGCGATGATGATCGTGTAGATGATTGACGTTACGAAGGCACGTGACGCGACCCACGCCAGTTTCCCGTAGAGGATGTCGTCGGGTTCTAACGGCGTGGATGCGGCAGCGTGATACGTGCGAATCCACTTCACCGACGCGAGGACGGGCCAGAGGGATTCGCCTTCGCCCAACTGCATGGTGGTCGTGGCGAGCAGGCTTGGAGCAATGAAGTGGAGGTACGTCTGACCCTGAACGGTACCGGTGTGGTGCGCGACGAGATGGCCGACGCCCACGCCAATCGAGGTGAGATAGAGGAGCGGGAATAGAACCGAGCTCGCTGCCGAACCCTGCCACGTCTGCATGAAGTATTCCGCATGGAACCACCAGCTGCGGAGCCATCGGGCTTGGCCGACTCGGGAGCTGACACTGGGACGCATTATCAGTCCATCAGCGTTCGACCGGTGAGGTGCAAGAAGACGTCTTCGAGTGAACTGCGCCGAACGAGCGCACTGGAGGGTTCAATTCCGGCGGCGTGAATGTCACGCAGTGTGTCGTCGCCGTCATTGACGTACAACAGCACGCGGTCGGGAAGAACTTCGACACGCTCACCAAAGGGCTTCAGTCGATCAAAGTATTCCTCATGGTTGTCGGTGGCGAAGCGCAGTTCAACGACTTCGCGCGTTGAGTAATGATCGATTAGTTCACGTGGGGCGCCTTCGGCGACAATTGAACCATGATCCATCACCACGAGGCGGTCACATAGCTGTTCCGCTTCGTCCATGTAGTGGGTGGTGATAATGAGCGTGACCCCCTCGCGCTTCAATCGGTAGAGGCGGTCCCACAGCAAGTGCCGGGCCTGCGGGTCCAGTCCAGTTGTCGGCTCGTCGAGGATGAGAATCTCGGGACGATTCATCAATCCGCGAGCGATGGTGAGTCGTCGCTTCATGCCACCCGAGAGGTTGTCGACCTTATCGTTCGCTCGTTCGGAGAGTTGCGTGAACTCGAGGAGTTCTTTCGCCCGTTCGCGGACCACGCGGCGCGGTAGGTCGAAGTATCGTCCGAACATCTCTAGGTTTTGGCGAACGGAGAGCTCGAGTTCCAATGAGTCCTCTTGGGGAACGACGCCCAGTCGACTTCGAATCTCGGGCCCGTCGGTACGAGGATCGAGACCGAAGATCGAAATCTCGCCGTCGGTCGGTTGGGACACCGCCGAGATCAAACGCATGGTGCTGGTTTTCCCCGCACCGTTGGGTCCCAGGAAACCGAAACTTTCGCCGCGATCGATGGCGACGTCGATGCCCTTTACGGCTTCGAAGTCGCCGAAACGCTTAACCAGATGACGTGCTTCGAGGATGTGCTCACCCGTCACGATGCACGTCCGCTACGTGGTTCGACGTGAACGTGCGACTCTGAAACGAACAACATTATTTGCACCTAACTCATCCCCCTTATAGGAGCGACGTGTCGACTCCGCGAATGTTGGTACGCGGTTGTGACATGGCCCCCGACGCACAAGAAGCGAGAGAATTCTCGCTGTCAAGTGGGCGCGATTGTAAAGAGGTCAATTGTAGTTGGCCCGCGTTCGGAGATCCGTTTGAAAAGATCACTTTGGTCGTGGGTGTTCAGATATTCCGTCATCCGTTTCCGAAAACGCCCGACTTCGCTCGGTCGATTGCACCAAGCTCGAAGGTGCGCGAGCTGTCCGCCAGAGTGGATCGGACTGGACTTCTCGTCCTCGGCTCACAGTGGATTCGCACAACTGCGTCCGGTCACGGAGAGGCCACGATGTAGTCACGCAACTGCACAACCCGGCCACTGCATCGCATTCACCTGGTCAAATGCTCGTTATCATCACGTGTGGCACGTGAAGGGTGAGTGACGATGACTTCGTCTGGCGGATCGGGATTCTCGATCATTTTCCTGGTGGTCGCTGTCTTCTATATCGCCGGGTTTTGGAAGCTCTTCACTAAGGCGGGCGAGCCGGGTTGGGGAGCGATAATTCCCATTTACAACGTTTATCTGTATTGCAAGATTGCCGGTCGCCCCGGTTGGTGGCTGTTGCTCTTCCTCATTCCATTGGTCAACATCATTATTGGTTTGATTCTGGCCATGGACGTCGCCAAGAACTTTGGCAAATCGTCCGGATTTGGAATCGGTCTGTGGATTCTTGGTTTCATCTTTGTGCCGATTCTGGCATTCGGCTCAGCGCAGTACGCCCCGATCCATCGCAGCTAGACGTGGACGTGAATGCGTCCCTACTGTGTTCAATGATTGGCGGGCCGTTGTTGGCGTGGCCAAACTGAAATTCGAACAGTTACGTGGACGACCACGCGGTGACTGGGCCCACGATCTGCAGATGTCCAGTGTCGCCAACGATGAACTTCTCGCCGCTCTGCAAACGAACCGTGAGGACGAGTCGCGCGGTAGGCGCGTTGAACGACACGCGGTACACGGAGTCGTGTCCGTGAAAGTCGGATTCAAGAATCACCACGTCGACGGCCGACTCACTTGCGGTTCGAGTCAGGTCAAACTGCTCGGGCCGGATGAGGACCGTCACGTCACCATCGGTAGCGCTCGTATTCTCCATAATCGTCAACGCTCCAAAGTCCGTGATCACTACACCGTTGTTCAGTCGACCGGCGACCAGGTTGGCGTCCCCGACGAACTGCGCAACGCCAGTGTCCACGGGGCGCTCGTAGAGATCAAGCGGCGTCGTGGACTGCACGATGCGCGCATCGCGAATCACCGCGACTTGGTCGGCCATCGACAACGCCTCTTCCTGATCGTGGGTTACCAGTACGGCCGTCGTGCCGACGCGTTTGAGAATCTGTCGCACGTCGGAGCGCACGTCGGAGCGCGCACTCGCGTCGAGCGACGCGAACGGTTCGTCCAAGAGAATGAATCGGGGACTGACCGCGAGTGCTCGCGCCAGGGCCACTCGTTGTTGCTGGCCACCTGAGAGTTGGTGAGGGTACCGACGCGCCAGCGCTCCGAGATCAATCACGTCAAGGAGGTCATCGACGTCGTGACTTCGTCGGTGGCGGCGGGGCAACCCGAATGTCACGTTCTCCCAGACGGAGAGGTGCGGAAAGAGACTTCCGTTCTGCGATACGTAGCCTACGTGTCGACGCTCGGGCGGTACGTAGGCGTTGGGTCCGTCCAGCACGTCGTTGCCGATCATCACGGTTCCTTGGTCGGCTCGGTCGAAGCCGGCGATGATGCGAAGCAGGGTGGTCTTGCCACTGCCCGAAGGTCCGAGAATCGCAGTGAACGAACCGGCCGGCACGCTCAGATTGACGCCCGCGAGTACCGGATTGTCGCCGAAGCGCTTGCAGACGCCCGTCACTTCAAGGTTGGCCGACATCGGTGTCATTGGCCGGCCGATGCTCGAGACGGGAGACGGTCAAAGTACCGACTGATGACGTAGGACGGCACGGCCGCAATGAGGATGATTATGAGGGCGAATGGCGCCGCCTGACCGTACGAGAGGTTCTGTTGGTAGGCCCAGAACTGCGTGGAGAGTGTTTGGACGTTAATTGGAATGAGCAACAACGTAGCGGTCAGTTCAGTGATGGTGGCGAGGAAGACTAAGCAGAAGGACGCCGCGAGACCGGGGCCGGCGATGCGTATGGTGATGCGGAGAAACGCCCGCCGCCGACTCTGACCGAGGGACCGGGCCGCCTCTTCAAAACCGAGTGGAATGTGAATGATGGAAGCACGAACGCCGACGAGTGCGAGCGGGAAGAACAGAATCGAATAAGCAAGGATCAGCAGGGGAGTCGTCTGGTAGCCAAAGCTGTTGGCGTAGTGCTCGGTGAAGTAACTAAGGGCGAGAGCAATCACCAATCCCGGCATCGCTAGAACGAGGTAGGTACTGCGCTCCAGAAGCCGCGCCTTAACGCTGTCGTGGCGGATTGCGAGAAGTGCGACGGGGACGGCGCCAATGGTTGCAATGAACCCGGCGCAAATACCAAAGAATGCCGTGTGCAGACCGGCGTTCAATATGGACGTTCCGTTGAGGGCAAATCGTGTACCTCGAGCCATCCAATAAATGCTGGCGCCGATCGGCACGCCCAGGGCTAACGCCACCAGGGCCAGAAATCCAAGCAGTACCGGGTAGCGCGCCGGGCCTAGTTGGTGACGTCGCAGCGACTGTTGGGCGAGTTGTCCGGTTCTGGCGGTTCGCCCCTTTGGGCGAAGTACCCAGTCACCGCCGAGTATGAAGCCGCTCAGGAGAATGAGCACGAGGGACAGGGCACAGGCAGTTGAGATATTGAACGAGAGCCGAAACTCCGTGAAGATCTCGGTCGTGAACGTCCGGAACCCGAGGATCTCGAATGCGCCGTATTCAGCGAGAATTACGAGGCTCACGAGCACGCATCCGCCGAAGATGGCGCCGCGCACCTGCGACAGGGTCACGCGGAAGAACGTTTGGAAACGACTGAGACCGAGACTGCGCGCAACCTCTTCCAGACCGGGGTCGGCGTCGCGGAAACTTGCCGCAACGGGCAAGTAGACCAGCGGATATACGGCCAGGGTCATCACGAGCACCGCACCGTAGAACCCGTGGACCCACGTGAAGATGGACGCCCATCCAAAGGCGATGACGAAATCGGGAATGGCGAAGGGAATGACGATGAGGACGGCCCACACTCTGCGAAGGGGCAGGTCAGTTCGTTCGACGCACCACGCGGTGAGCGTTCCGATGATTGCGCATAACACCGTGACCGCAACGGTCAATCGGAGCGTGTTCCAGAGCAGGGTTGCCGTGAGTGGGCGCCATATGAGACGCGCGACCTGAGCACCGCCGGCGCCGCGCGACTCAATGAGGAGAAAGACGAGGGGGGCCAAGAGGATGAGCGCGACGATGGTGCTGGCAATAACCAGACCCTTGGGCGTACGTGTATGGCGTACGGGTGTCGAGGGGAATAGTTCTTCGGTCGGCGACTCATCGAGGTTGAACATTCCGTTGCTGGGGCCGGACGCGGACGTTTCGGAGGGCGTCCGCGAACTCACAGCAGTCCGGTGGTGTGCAGCAGCGCAATGGCCGCTGAACCAGTTCCCAGTTCAGGAATCGTGATGGCGTTGGGCCGCAACTCGTTGAACGGCGTCTCCGGCTGCACTGTCGTTACCCCTGACGCGATTGGATACTCAAAACTAATCGAACGAGCGATAATCTCCTGCCCCTTCTTCGAGACGAGGAACGCAACGAACTTCTGCGCTGACGCCTTGTGCGTACTCGATCTCATGACCGCGGCGCCCGATACGTCTATGACGTAACCGGGGTCGTGCGGGGCGAAGTAGGTGATCTTCGCCGTCACGTTCGAGGCGCCAATTTCGGCGCGCATTCGCCACCAGTAGTACTGGTTGACGAAGCCGAAGGCAACTTCACCGCGGTTCACCTCGTCGGCGATGGTCTCATTGTCGGCGAGGATGTGTCCCGTCGAGTTGGCCTTCACGCCCTCGAGCCACTTGAGAGCTCTCGCGTAACCGTACGTGTGAAGGACCGACGTGATGATGGGTTGTACGTCGGTTTCGCCCGGTGCCATTGCGAGAAGTCCCTTGTATTTCGGACTGGCGAGTTGGAGGGCCGTCGAAGGAAGCTGGCTCTTGGCGATGAGTTTCGGGTCGTAGATCAAAACACTGACTCTCGCCGAGACGCCAACCCAATCGCCCTTGGGTGAATTGAACTTTGACGGCGTGCGCGCAAGGGTCGACGGGTGAAGTGTGGCCAAGAGGCCTTTGCCAGAAAGGAACTGGAGTACCGGTGAGTTCTCAGTGAAGAAGACGTCGGCCGGCGATCGACTGCCTTCGGTAACCATTTGATTGGCGAGGGCGTCCTCGTCGTCACTTCGCACGTTCACCGTGATGCCGGTCTGCTTTTCGAATTCGGCGATCAGCGAGTCAGTCGTTTGAACGTGTTGGCCACTGTAGAGAGTGATGGAGCCCTTGGACGTCGCTGAGGACGACCCGCATGCACTTAGGAGGACACCAGTGGCGAGGAGGGAAGTCAGCGCTATCAGCGCTGTACGGCCCGACAGCGCACCGGTCTTCACTTCAGACGTCCGAAGTACGCTGGAAACATAAATGCTCGCGCATAACTTCGGAAGGCTCGGAATTCGAAGTTAGGCACGATTAAAGTTTAGGTGTGCCTAACTTAATTTGTCAAACGACGGTGTTGTTAATAGGGACAATGTCGAAAGGGGGGGAATGTGCGAGATGATTTTCATCCACCCGTAGAGGAGTACCTCCAAGTTGTGCAATCCCTCGCTGACGAGGGGATACCGGTTATTCAAGCCCGTGTCGCGGAACGACTCCATAAATCGGCGCCTTCTGTCTCGGAGATGATCGATCGGTTGGTCGACGATGGTTACTTAGTGCGCAGTGGGCGTGATTTGCGACTGACGCCAACGGGACACGAGATAGCTCGTGGGGTGATTCGTAAACACCGTCTCGCCGAACGGCTCCTATCGGACGTCATTGGCTTGCCGTGGCACCTAGTGCACGAAGAAGCGGGGCGCTGGGAACACGTGATGTCCGACGAAGTCGAGCGAAGAATCGTTACCTTGCTCGGCGACCCGGGCGACTGTCCCCACGGCAACCCGATCCCGGGTAGTGCGCATGAAAAGCAGATCAGTGCTGATCAGCGTCCGCTTTCCGATCGGGTTGTTGGCGATCTGGTGCGATTCGAGTCTCTCGGCGAGGGAGCCGAAGCTGACGTCGAGGCGATGTTCGAATTGAGTGAGGCCGGTTTTCTTCCCGGTGTGACCGCTTCGATTCACTCCAAGGACGTAAAGGGAACAGTCGTGCTGCACGTGGAAAACAAGGCGCTCAGCATTCGCCACGACATCAGTGAGCAACTGTTCGTGGTGGGCGTTTAACGAAGTCAAACGGAGCGGTTGCTCGTGATCCTGGGCGACCACGCGCAACATCCAGAACCGCGACGACGATGCTCGTGAAGAATCGGAGCGCTCTCGTTGACGACGCACGCTGAACTCGCTCAAACTTTTGATAATGACGCGCCCTAGCATCTCTCCAAAAGTCTCGCTCCGGGAACGCTCGGACTCGCACGGTTGAGAGTTCCTCGATGCGCACTTGCTTCTAGTGACTGCTGTTCACCAGGCTCGACCGCACTATTGGTCGACTTGACGTGGACGGAGTTGACGCAAGGTGATCTACCTCACGGGAGTATGCACCGACCACTGCCAGTGCGAGGAGAATGATGAGTGGCCCGGAGTTTGGGTCGGTCGACTGACCTGACGACAGGTCGCCAAGCCCCTGAAAGAGGAGCCAACCGGTCAACGAAATGAATAGACCGATACCGATGGAGAGTCGTCGCGTCCATCCAGGTACCAACGCCCAAATTGCCACGAGCACGTAGAGCGCAATCACGCCAGCAGCCGTCCAATTGGGAAACCGTAGCTGCACGAGATGGTGATCAATCCCGGCAATCCATTCGGGTGCGCCCGACGACGCGCCTCGCAACATCATGGTGAACGAGGCCGGGGAGTTATTCCCGCCGATTAACTGAAGCGCCGCTCCAACCAGCCACAGTGCGCACCACGCGGGTAAGGCAACCCACGATGGTGGCTCATCTCCTCGACTCTCGCGCGTGGGCCACGCGAGGTACGCAATCAGCGCATAGAGCAATGCAGCGCCCGGCGCACCAGCGAGCAGCGTGGCACCGGTGGCGAGACCACCTAGACCCTCGCCCATGATCCAGACCGAAAGCGCCCAGGCCATCGATGCGGCGAGTGCGCCACGGGTGAAACGTCGGGTTAGAAGAAGAATTCCGAGGAGGATCTGGATGAGCGCGAAAGCGCTGTTGGCCAGAACCGGGTGAGCCGACACCAACTGCAGCGCTGCATGCATCGGTTGCGCAATGGCGCTTGGCTGGCCGGCACCGGCGGGAGCGAGGACCTGGCTCGTGAATCTCCCGGTGAACATGTACGGCTGGCATTGGAGAACGCCGTCGAGCAACCACAGCGAGCCCAGACTGATTTGTAGGTGTCGTCGGGTAATGCGCACGGATCTCCTTAAGAAAACTGGCGCGTGGTGACAACGACTATTGCCAATGCAATAGTCGTTGTCACCACGCGCCTGACGTGTGAACTATTTCGAGGCGAAGTACAAGAACAGGTTGGTCGGGATGATCGGCGTGGTCAGCTTCTTAGTGACCTGCTGGCTCAAAAACGAGAACGACTTGTGCGCGTTAATCGTGTTGTACTCAGCGAGACTGGTCACTCCGATGACGTCGACGTTCCACCACTCAGCCTTGCCGCCATTGAGGGTCGTTATGTAGTGCTGGTGACCTGGGGTGGCGCTGTTCTTCAGTGCGGCCGTGAGCTGCGCGGCAGTGAGCTGCGGGTAGAGCGCCTTGAGATCGGGCTCGAGTCGGCTCAGGTCAATTGTTCCCGGGTGATCGACGCAAACCAAACTAGTGGGGCATTCCATTGACATCGAAGGAACCGTGAAGCCGAGGGGTACCAGGATGTACAACGGGTCGAAGCTCTTGGCGGGCGGCACTTTGAAATTGGCACCGGCTTCGCAACCAGAGGTTGACGCGGCCGACACGTGCTTGTCGCAGTAGAAGCCCTTGGTGTAGGTGAAACTAACGGTGCGACCATTGAAGAACGACTGTGTCATTCCGAACTGATTCATACCCATTCCCGGTTGCGTTGCGTTGCTCGGCGGTGCGGCGGTTGCGGCGGCCGCAACCCCTACGCCGCCTGCGAGGACTATGGTCAAAGTGGCCAAAAGTACCCTCGTGCGGTTTGTGATGTTTATTCTCATTGTTGTCCCTATCTCTCCCCGACCACGTTGATCGGGCAACGTACTTATTCGACGCAGCACTGCACCTCGGATGTTGAAATACGAACCTTTGTTGTGGTGACGTTTGCAGTGTCTTCGTCCGTTCGAACGAAGACGACCTGTTACGCGCACTTCACTGGCGAAGAAAGTATGAGATCGCTACAACGCTTGCCGCAATAAATTGAACCAGGGCGGATCCTCGCGGTCGAGCGGAATGACGCCATTGGCATCACGTTGTTGTGGAATCCGTCATCGAACCCTGCAAGAATCCCGACGCTTCGCGGGCGGCAGTCCGGGTGCAGTGTTGTTACGCGACCCCTTAAGGAGTGAAGGCTCACAAGACTCACAGACTCGTCACCGGAACTTCGCTTGGGGACAGTACTCGGAGTGTCGCGCTCCGATAGAGTTTCGCCGAACGCCACAAAAGCGGCGACGATGACCCGATGGGGAGGGTATTGCATATGGCACCAAAGAGAGTAAGGACGATCCTGCTTGCCGGAGCGACCTTGGCCAGTTTCACGTTCATAGGGGTTTCGGCGACTGTCGGGGCCGCGAGCGGCGCGTCGAGCGTGAACTGGGCGAGGGTGACACATCTCACCAAGTCCGGGCCGACGTCGATGACCGCACTCGTGAAAGCGGCCAAGAAGGAGGGGACACTCAACGTGGTGGCCCTCCCTGACAACTGGGCAAACTACGGCAACATCATCAAGAACTTCAAGAAAAAGTACGGGATCAAAGTCAACTCGGAGAACCCCGAAGGTTCGAGCGCAGAAGAGATTCAAGCCCTCCAATCGGACAAGGGTCGTTCGAGTGATCCTGACGTCATTGATGTGGGTACGAGCTACGCGGTGACGGCGAAGTCGGAGGGCCTACTTGCCCCCTACAAGGTCCAGACGTGGAGTGAGATTCCGGCCGGCCTGAAAAACTCGGGCGGATACTGGTTTGACGACTACGGCGGCTACGTGGCCATAGGTTGCAACACCAAGACCGTGACGAACTGCCCGACGTCCTTTAAGCAGATCAGTACCGAAACGGGCGCCGAAGGTTACAAGATCGGTCTCAACAACAGTCCACTCACTTCCAACTCAGCGCTAGCGGGAGTGCAAGCGGCGGCGATTGCGAGTGGTGGGTCGCTCTCAAACGTGGCACCCGGTGTGTCGTTCTTTGCGACACTCAACAAAAACACCGCCTTCGTCAACACGATTGCGAACTCCGCGACTGCCCAGGACGGTTCGACCAACGTCATCATCTGGTGGGACTATCTAATGGCGAACGGCGGCATTGATGTCCCGGGCTGGACGGTGACCATACCAAGTGATGTGTTGCTCGGCGAGTACTACACCCAGGGAATCAACTCGGGCGGACCGGACCCCGCAGCTGCTCGCCTGTGGGAGGAGTATCTCTATTCAACTCAGGGCCAGAATCTTTGGCTGGCTGGTGGCGCGCGTCCTGCAGAACTTGCGTTCATGACCGCTCACAAGACTGTGAATACGAGTCTGCTCGCGAAACTTCCGGCACTGCCTAAGGGTCAGACGCCCCAGTATCCGACGACCGCTCAGATCACCGCGGCGGCGACGACTATTAACAACACGTGGGCTACGCAGGTTGGCGCTAGTTAATAAATAGGTCGGTCGGTCCGCGCTCATGACGATTGGTGAGGTCGTCGCTTCGGACCCGGGTGCAAGTGCACTCGGGTCCCAAGCGACGACATTCAAACGGCGAAAACTCCGGAAGTTTGCGCGCCGTATGGAGTCCACCCTTGCGGTCACTCCATTCATCATCTACGCGTTCGTTGGTCTCGGCGTGCCTGCTCTCGCCGTGCTCTATCAGGCGTTCCGCGGAGAAAATGGTGGGTGGACCTTCAGCAATATTCGGTTCGTCTCGCACGGCATATTTCTGATCGGTTTCGAGAACAGCATCAAATTAGGCCTGCTCTCCTCGATTATCCCCGGTGTCTTCGGCGTTTTCGTCGCGTACGCCATCCAAACGTCGAAGAGCTCGGTGCTCAAGCGAATGGTGTCGACCGCGTCAGGCGTACTCGCCAACTTTGGTGGCGTCAATCTAACCTTCATGTTCATCGCGACGCTCGGCTCTGCGGGGATACTCACCGCGTGGCTTCACGCACTTGGTATCAGCCTTACCAGTATCGGCTTCAACCTCTACACGTTCTCAGGCGTCGTTGTTGTCTATATGTATTTTCAACTTCCGCTGATGGTATTAGTGATCACGCCCGCACTCGGTGGGCTACGCCCGTCCTGGCGCGAGGCGGCGGAGAACATGGGCGCCTCGAGTTGGCGCTACTGGATCCACGTGGGTATTCCGGTTTTGATGCCGTCAATACTCGGTGGCATGCTCCTTCTCTTCGGGAGCGCGTTCGCGGCCTACGCCACGGCTGAATCGTTGACCCTCGGGCTCGTCGCACTGTCGCCGATTCAAATCGGTAACTTCTTGAACGGCAATGTCATCGCCGGTGAGACGCACGTCGGCTACGCCATTGCCCTCGGCATGCTGGTCATCCTCGCGTTCGTTATGTTGCTGTACAGCCTGGTTCGTAAGAGGGCGTCGAAATGGCTCCAGTAAGCATTTACGAGGTGGACCGGGCCGAAGATGAGGCGGTGCCACGCTTTTCCACTGGCGAACCTAAGCGCAGGTTCCGACTTCGTTGGTGGCGAATCTTCGTCCTACTGATTGCGGGGGCGTACATCTTGATTCCCCTGTACGCGGGTATCAAATTCTCGCTGCAAGCCGAACCGGGCAACCACTTCTCGGTGCTCGCCTATAAGAGCCTTCCCTCGGCACCGGGCTTTACGGCGGCACTCACGCTGTCACTGAAACTGGCAGTTGTGACCATGGTGGTATCCACACTGCTCATGGTGCCGACGTCAATCTACGTGCACCTGCGCATGCCGCGCTTTCGGCGAGCGATGGATGTCGTGACGGTGTTACCAATCGTGATTCCGCCCATCGTGTTGATTATTGGCGTGCTCGGCGTCTATCCGCTGTGGGCCAAGTCCTCTCCATATCTCCTTAGTTTCATGTACGTAATTCTCACAATGCCCTTTGTCTATCGTTCTCTTGACGCGGGCCTCAGTGCCATCGATCTGAAAACGCTCACCGAGGCGTCGCGTTCTCTAGGTGGCAATTGGCTAAAGACTATGTGGAACGTGATTCTCCCCAACATCCGCCCCGCGCTGCTTTCGGCCACGGTCCTCACCCTCGCGCTGGTCTTTGGTGAGTACACAATGGCGAGTCTCGATCTCTGGACGACGATCCCCGTCTGGATCGTGCAGTTTCAAGTCGCCACTGACGGCCACGTTCAAGTCGCGGCTTCGATGATGGGACTCGTCGGCACGTGGATACTTCTGATGTTGGTAGTGTCCCTCGATCGATCGCAATCTCGCCGTAGTCGTAGGAAGGCGTCGTAATGACCCAAATTAGAGAAAGCCTCCCGGAGGGCCCGCCCGTAACTGGCGCAGGAGCATCGGTGCGTCTCGAGATGCTCGTGCGCACCTACGGAAAGGTTCGCGCACTCGATGGACTCACGCTCGCCATTGAGCCGGGTGAGTTCATGGCGTTGCTCGGACCTTCGGGATGTGGCAAGACGACGGCGCTGCGCGTCCTGGCCGGATTCGAAACCCTTGACAGTGGCCGCGTCATCGTGGACGGCGTCGAACTCTCCGACGTGACCGCGCGTAAGCGCGACATGGGCATGGTTTTTCAGAGCTACTCGCTCTTTCCGAACATGAACGCGCTCGATAATGTCGCCTTCGGGCTTCGTATGAGAAAACAGTCGGGGGGCCCTCGTCGGGCGAAGGCCGCTGAACTCTTGGACATGGTGGGACTGGCTGATCAGCGCGCCAAATACCCTCACCAAATGTCGGGAGGTCAACAACAACGTGTCGCACTGGCGCGTGCACTGGCCATTGAACCGCGCGTACTACTGCTCGACGAGCCGCTGTCCGCGCTTGACGCCATGGTGCGTGCAGAACTGCGCGATCAGATCCGATCGCTGCAACAACGCCTCGCGATCACGACGGTATTCGTGACCCATGATCAAGAAGAGGTGCTCTCGATGGCGGACCGCGTGTGCGTGATGTCCCAGGGCCACATCGAACAGGTGGCGACGCCCGCGGAGCTCTATTCGCGCCCCGCGACGGCTTTTGTCGCACAGTTCGTGGGAATCTCGAGCCGCTTTCCCGTGGACGCAATCAACCAACAGGTCTCACTTTTTGGCCAGACCACTCCGGTACGAAGTGGAGAAGGCTCCTCGTTGTCAGGACCGGTCGACGCTCTACTGCGTCCTGAGGATATATCGCTTGACGTTGATGGCGAAGGTCAGGGCTTCGTCACTCGCAAGAGCTTCCTCGGTGCGATGACTCGCCTCGTGGTCCAGGTGGGCGAGATTCCAGTGCGCGTCGACGTGCGCAGTGACCGGGCCAGTGAAATTGATCTCGGTACTCGCGTGCGTCTGAGCATCGTCGCGCGTGACATTCTCATTGCTCCGCGCCGACCCCTTGCGGAGTAATCGACGAGTTAGCAACCGCTCGACGACCGGTTGTGTGTAGTCAGTGAAGCGTGCAGTCACGTTGGGAAGTTCGCTCAACAGCGCCACGGGATCGTTCACGAGAACCTCGACTCCGAGCGGAAGTACATCCAACCTGAGCGCATCATCGGCATCTAAGGCCGTACCGGTACGTTCCCACGCGGCCATCTAATTGCTTCAGTCGAACATTTCAATAGGCTCGACCCGCGTGCGGAAGCCCGTGAAGGTATCTGGTAGTCGCAGCGGCCGTGGTGGTGGGTCCCAAGCACCGAGTCCATGAGTGACACTCGATCTAGCCACTGAGAGCGAGAGGGGACAGCGTTGCGACGATGACCTTAGTGAACGCCGCCGCGATACCCAGCACAACGGTCGTCGACTTCGTGCACCGCATGTCGGCGCCTCTCGGCGCCTACTAGCGGTGTTCGGTAATGTCCCGTGGTCTCAGAGTGAGATGAACTCCTCGGGAAGTTGGACTCCGTGTGACACCGCCGTGGCCCCGTGTCGTCGCACGTCTGCCCGAGTCGGGGCGTCGGACCATGGGATTAGTCGTTGGGCATTAGCGCCATGTTGTCCACGTTCGCGGCCCAGTGGTCGGCTCCTAGTTCGTGGGCCGACGCCTCGTCGACTCCGAATCCCCCAAGGTGAATCGGCGCACGAACGTCAGAACGTCGCAGCGCATCTATGAGCTCTCGCGCGCTGGGTTGGCTCTGGGGCGTGGTGACGCTGATCGCGATCGCCACCAGTCGATTCGTGGCGAGAACGAATTGCACGAAGGCGTCGGTCGGAACGTCGGCACAGAGATCGACCACGTCGACGCGCTTCGCGCGCAGGATGTCGGCCGCGAACGATGTCGCGAGTGCGTGCATTTCTCCGGCGGGGGCGCCAACGACCACCGTCCCTATCCGAGTGCCACGGCTTCGAAACAAGGGACCGCAGCGTCCGACGAGCCGTCCCATCACCGCCGAGGCGCAATGTTCGTCAGCGATCGTAATAACGCCGTTGGCCCACCGTTCGCCGATGGTGTGCATTGCGGGTGCGAACAGTTCCTCGTAGACGTGAGTTGGCGACGCCCCACCACCGAGCGATTCCTGCGCAATCGTCCAAGCTCCGTTCTCGTCACCGTCGAGCAGCCGTTGCGTGAGACGCGCGACGGAATCGGCGATCGAGCCGTCACGCGGCGCCAGGGCGATGCTGTGGCGCTTGACGTCGAACCGGCTGAGCTCGGACTCGAGCACTACCCACCGGGCCCCTTCTCGTTTGGCCGCTAGTCGGCCGGTTCGCACGTACCGGTAGACCGTCATGTAGTGGACGCCAAGCAGATTAGCGACGTTGGCCAGCGTAAGGCGCTCGCTGTCGGTCATGGCGCCCCCCTTTGCGGTTCGTCCAGTCTCGCGCTGCGTGCACAGAACGTCCAGAGACGCTCGCGACGTTCCGGCGTGTCGCTGCGTAGGGTACGGGTCAGTCGGTGCGGTGAGCGTACGCGACGGTCCAGCCAGAGTGTGCCGGGAGCGACGGACTCATCCGGCGCCGTGGCCAGCCAGGCGATCGTGTCGACGCCCTCGGCAGTTGATCGAAGGAGCGGCCTCAGCAGCCGGCGAAAGGCCGGCAGGCTCTGGCGCAGGCCGGGTGTATCGACCCACCCGGGATGCATCACCGTCATCGTGACGCCGCGCGACGCCAACTCGGGCGCCCAGCGCTCAACGAGCGCCACTTGGGCGCGCTTCACTTTGGCGTAGGCCTTCACCCCGTCGTACTCCGGCCCGGGTGACGCCAACCAGTTGAGGTCCAAGGGTTCGGCATACATACCGCCCGAGGTCACCCAGATAACGCGGGCTTGACCGGCGACAAGTTGGGGTTCGATCAACTTCGTCAACAGGTACGGTCCAACAAGGTGCACCGCGGTCGTCAGTTCGAGCCCCTGACTCGTTGTTTCGAGTGAGCGAGTGAGCGCTCCTGCATTGTGGACCAGGATGTGGATCTCCCCGAGGGCGCCTAGTTCGTGCGCACAGCGCCGGACGCTCTCGAGGTCCCCAACGTCACACAACACGACCGAGAGGTCTAAGTTCGCCGTCGCCGCTGCGATTTCGTCACGGCTGCGTTGCGCACGCTCAAGGTCACGAGCGATAAGCACGACTCGCGCCCCGGCGCGCGCGAACTGCGTGGCGACCTCATGGCCTAGTCCCGACGTGGCCCCGGTCACGACGACGGTGCGGCCGGCGAGCGTCGTTGGGTCGATTTGCGCCCAGTGAAAGAGTCTTCGACGCACCACGGGCCCGAAACGCGAGAAGCTTCCGACGACGCTGGCTTCGATTACTGAGTCGATCGCGTCGGTGAGTCTTTCAGTCGCCGTCACGTGACGAACCAAGTACTTGACGCAGAGAGTCGCGGGCACGATTGCCAATCCGACGAAAGGTCAGCGCCAACAAGGGGTTGGCGATCGCTGCAAGCCCGGTCAGCCGCAAGTCTGCGTCGTAGGTCATCGCACAGCCTGCCGGGCACGATTCGAAGGTGAGGGTGTCGACCGAGCGAAGCATTGACGTCGTAGCGGTGAATGTCACCCGTCGACCCGGTTCGAATTCTGTGACGCGGTAACGCAGGGTCTTGGTACGGCCCCCGAAGGGTACCGTCAGGTCGAACTCCGAGCCGAGACCGATTGCCGCTGCATCGACCTGGTGCGCTGAGTTCACGCCCGGGTCCCACTGGGCGGCGTTGGAAAAGTCGGCCATGAAGTCGAATGCCCGCCCGATGTCCCAGACGGACGTGATGACGGTGGTGTAGCGCGGAATAACACCCTCCTGTGTCGAGATTTGGATTGCAATAGTTTAGCACTAAACTAAACGTAGTGTCCGTTATTGGTGATTTCAAGCGCGTCGTCGCTAGTTGGGGGTCGAGCCCTGTTGTGGCGTACTCCGTGCGTCCCCACATCGACGTGTTGGTTGTTGACGTTGACTCGACGGTCCACACTCGTGCCGATGACGAGAAGACGAAGAACTTCGACAATCGCCTCGTGCGGATGCGGCGTTTCTCCTTCGCCATCTGCGCGGCCGGCTTCGCGCAGCGCCATGTCTCGGTCGTGCAGACGGTGCTCGTGCGAGGGGACAGGAGATCGCCGCCGCGATCGCGCCACCTCAGGCACGCTCCGGTTCAAGTTCCTTGCCCGTCGACAACGTGAGCGGGCGAGGATCAACGCAGGTCCGCGCGGACTTGGGTCTGGTGTGGTTTCGTCGCGATCTTCGACTCGCTGACAATCCGGCGTTAGTGGGTGCACTGCGCGCCCACGACGCGATTGTTCCGCTTTTCGTGTTGGATCCTCGGCTCACGAGAAACGCCGGTGCCGCCCGAATGACCTTTCTGCTCGGCTGTCTTGAAGAACTGAATCGTTCGCTCGAGGGCCGCCTCGTGATTCGTTCTGGCGATCCGCGCCAGGTCGTGCCGCGCGCCGCCGCTGAAGTGGGAGCGAGCGCGGTGTGGTGCGCCGAGGATTTCGGCCCCTACGGTGTCGAGCGCGACGTGGCCGTGTCGGACGCTCTAGAACGTCAGGGTGTCCAATTCACTCAAACAGGATCGCCCTACGCCGTATCGCCGGGTGCACTGTTGACTGGTGCCAAACGCCCGTATCAGGTCTTCACGCCGTACTCGCGATCGTGGCTCAGTCACGGTTGGAGTGAACCAATCGCTACGCCCTCTCCCAGCGAGCTCCAGATTGCGCCACTGTCAAGTGGAGAACTTCCGAAGCGGCCCGTGGTCGCGGCTCGACTTGCGCCTCCCGGTGAACATGCCGCCCAGCGACGATTGGAACAGTTCGTCGATCACGTTGTTGATCACTACGGCGAGCAGCGGGATCGACCCGACCTTGACGGAACCTCGCGTCTGTCGCCGTATTTGAAGTTCGGGTGCGTTCACCCTCGACAGGTACTCCATCGCCTCAATCCGACGAACTCCGGACATGATCGATTCCGAACCGAATTGTGCTGGCGCGACTTCTACGCCGATGTGCTCTTCCACCGACCAGATTCAGCGCGCGCCCCATATCGTCGTGAGTGGCGCGACTTCATGGTCGATAGTGGCGTGCAAGCCGATGTTCGCTTTGACGCGTGGGCGTACGGCAGGACCGGCTACCCAATTGTCGATGCGGGCATGCGCCAATTACTCGAAGAGGGCTGGATGCACAACCGGGTTCGAATGATTGTTGCGAGCTTCTTAGTGAAAGACCTCCACCTGGACTGGCGGCGAGGAGCCAAATGGTTCATGCAACACCTAGTTGATGGTGACCTCGCGTCCAACCAACACGGTTGGCAGTGGGTGGCGGGTTCGGGAACCGACGCCGCACCGTACTTTCGAATATTCAATCCGGTAACGCAAGGAAAGCGTTTTGATCCGCACGGCGACTACGTTCGACGTTGGGTGCCAGAACTAGCCTCATCACCCCAAGGAGAAATCCATGAACCTCGCGCCACTCTTCGGGCGACAGTGATGTCGAGTGTCGACTATCCGCCACCGATAGTTGACCACGCCCACGAACGTGACGCCGCCCTACTGCGTTACCGAACACTCCGAACGACGTGAGTCCTTCTTCTCGACGCACCAACGTTGTTGCGCCCATTACCGAGCGACTCTGATGTCATTGCACGGTCGCGGGGACCAACCAGTTGACGCTGCGTCAATGCCTCAGGTTCGCAGTCGCGATGGGCGAGTGGCGCGCGTCCTCGTCACCGGCGCCACGGGCTACGTGGGAGGTCGCATCGTCCCCGCGTTGCTCGATGCGGGCCATTCCGTTCGTTGTGTGACGCGCAACGTTGATCGACTCCGCGACGTTCCTTGGCGTGAAGGCGTCGAAGTTGTTGAGGGTGACGTCTTTGATTCCAACGCCATGCGCCGAGCGCTTACCGATATTGACGTTGCCTACTACCTCGTGCACTCGTTGAACACCGGACACGACTTTGAGTCACGCGATCGAGAAGCGGCGGCGACGTTTGCCGCAGTGGCGAATGAAACGGGTGTGCAGCGCATTGTGTATTTGGGTGGTCTGTCACCCAGTGACACCGAACTGAGCCCACACCTGCGCTCGCGAACTGAAGTTGGCGAAGTGTTCCTCGCCGGCGACGTGCCAGCCGTCGTATTGCGGGCTGCGGTAATTCTCGGTAGTGGTTCGGCCTCGTTCGAAATGCTCCGCTACCTGACCGAGCGCTTACCCGCGATGGTGGCGCCACGCTGGGTTCGTAACCGTATCCAACCAATCGCTGTCCGCGACGTCATCCGCTATCTCACCCGGTGGGCGAGTTTGGTTGGCGACGTCAACCGCTCATTCGATATTGGCGGCCCCGACGTGTTTACCTATGTTGAGATGATGCAGCGATACGCGCACGTCGCCGGTCTGCGCACCAGACTCATCATCCCGGTGCCGGTGCTCTCTCCATCACTCTCGAGTCATTGGGTCAATCTTGTAACGCCGGTCCCCGGCGCGATCGCGCGACCCCTCATAGAGTCACTGCGCAATGAGGTGATTTGCGCTGAACACGAGATAGCGCAGTGGATCCCCGATCCGCCGGACGGCCTGATTGGGTTCGAGGCAGCGGTTCGGCTCGCTTTGAGTCGTGCCGCCGACTCCGTCGTACCGACGCGATGGTCAAACGCGACCTGGCCGAGCGCACCTTCTGATCCCCTACCCAGTGATCCGGACTGGTCGGGTGGAAGCCGTTACGTCGACGATCGCAAGGCGTACGTCAACGCGTCATCCGAGAATCTGTGGCGCGTCATCGAGGGAATTGGCGGCGAACACGGGTGGTACTCCTGGTCACTGGCATGGACAATGAGGGGCTGGCTAGACCGCGTGTCGGGAGGCGTTGGTTTGCGGCGTGGTCGGCGAGACCCGGCACACTTGTACGTCGGTGAGGCACTCGACTTCTGGCGAGTCGAGGAGATTGATCCGGGCCACCAGCTGCGATTGCGGGCGGAGATGAAACTTCCGGGTACCGCGTGGCTGGAGCTGACGGTCGACGAAGATGATTCCGGTGTCTACTACCGCCAACGCGCAGTGTTCCGACCTCGAGGACTTGGTGGTCACGCGTACTGGCGTCTCATTGCTCCGTTCCACGGAATCGTCTTCGGAGGAATGGTGCGCAACATCGTTCGCGCGGCCGAGTGACGTTCGTCGGCGTTACACCTGCCGGCTCGCATTCGGGCTCAGTAGACCCGATCTTCGAATCGTCCAGCGGTCGTGTCTAGTGACGCCTTCGTGGCGCGGGCGACGAGAATCGAATCCACGTCGTCAGAGTGGAAGTTGCTGTCCATCTGAAGACCGAGGGTCCTGTCCACATTCGACGTCGTTGCACAAAAGCTGTTCACGTCATTCGCACTTTGGGCACCTCAACTCGTAGACCCTTGCTTGAACGACGTGGCTCAGGCCGGAACCAGCGCGAATGTGCCACCCGACGACTTGAGCCCGTTGCCGTTGCCCGCGACGGTGACTCCGGTCGCACCAACAGCGAGGGCTTCATCACCAAACACGTAAAGCGCTTTGCCGCTCCAGGTTCGCTGTAGTGAACCGTCCGCCCTCGTAGCGATACCCGCCTCTTGGGTAAGACCAGTGGCGAGACCCGGAGATCCTTGTGCGAACAGCGGCGGGAATTTCACCGCGCATGCGCCTGCGCACTTCGTGCCGCCCGAGTACGTGTACACCGGGACCACGATGACACCGCCTCCATCAATGACCTGAGCACCGAGGTACGTGTGGCTCTTGATGTTCACCGTGGCGAGGACGCCTTCCGACCCAACTGGTACGCCACTCGGCGTTAAGAGCCACCACATGCCGTGGTCGGCGGGGATGCTCGACTCATCCCAACTTTCGCCGGTAGGTATGCCCGGTATGTGGTCAAAGAGGTACAGGGGGTGTCCGTTGTACGTGACTTGTTCGCCGATGCCCGCGCGCTCAACCTCGCCGAGCAGGGACTGCTTCGCACCCGAGCCCGCTACCGGTGCACCCGTGGTGGTGTAGGCGGGCCAGTCCGCCTTCTGTGACGACGAAGGACCCGTGCACACGTAGGGCTGGCCCGCGACGCTCTGCTTGGTCGTGGTACAGCCAAAGGTGCCGCCGTGGTCGCTCGTGATGATGTAGAGCGCGGTACCGGCGGACGATCCCGAACCGGCAACGAGCATTGGACCGAAGGGTCCAACGAGGACGCTGACAACGCTTCCTTTGCTCGTCCCCGCCGCCGCAGCTACCGCAATGTTCATCGCAGAGATGGCGGTCACCCCGATTACTGTCAGTAGCGACACTGACAATTTCAAAGCTCGTGTGTAGTGCGACATATTTACCTCCCTCATGCCACGCGCAATGTGAACGCGTTGACCCCGTTATTGGATTTTCACGTGCTGGAGGAGGACTGCCAAGGTGGTTAGCCACCGCCCGAGCGCTCGTAGAGGTACCCCGATTAGAGATGTTGGAAACACGCATCAAGTACCGGTCGCCAACGACGACGGAGTCGGTTGGAGCGATTCACGAGAATCGAACTCGCATTCTGAGGTTGGGAAGCGTTGGCTGACTGGCTGCGTGCTCGCGTTGTGTCGGCTGCAACTTCATGTCCGACGAGGTCCGTATCATGACAACTCGCGCTGGACGTGACAACTAGGGGTTGACATAATGGCTACATGGTAAAGAACATTGAAACGGAAGCGCAAGCAGCATTACTTGAAGAGTTGAAGCAGGTTCGGAAATCGACGGTCGAGCACTACTTCAAAGCACTGGAGTTGGCTCGGCAGCGCCGCAAGTTGATCGAGGCGTTCTTGGCCGACGGCTTCTCACAAGCCGACGTAGGCAGGGAACTGGGTGTCACCCGTCAGGCAATCCAGAAGATGATCAAGGTCGGCCGTGAGCCCCGCGGCGTGAAGGCTAAGTCGTAGGAAGATTGGGGACCAGCCCAAATGAAGCGGACGACGGGAATCGAACCCGCGTTCTCAGCTTGGGAAGCAGAAGTTTCGCGAAGGCAGTCATTGACAAAAATCTTGGTCAAACCTCATCTGTTCTTAGAGCAATCCATCATCATTGAGGTGCTGACACGCCGGTGGCACTCGAGTGGCTGCTCTATCAACTTCGCGCCGAAATTCAGGAAAATGTGTCGATATGGGCGGCAGGCACCCGTTGGAGCATAGTCATGCTACAATCATGGCATGACTAGAGCACGGGTGAGTACGACGGTGGACGGAGAACTTTTGAGTGAGGCGAGATCGCTTCGCAAAGGGGTGAACGACGCCAAGCTTTTCGATGAGGCCTTGGTTGCACTGTTGAATCGCAATCGCAGCGCCGAAGTCGACGCTTCGTACGCGGCGTACGAAGAAGTCCCTATGGATGCGTTGGACGATTGGGGAAGTCTCGCGGCATTTCGCGACGCCGCCGGTGCGTTGTGAATCTGCTGCCCTGTCGTGGTGAAGTCTGGTGGTGCGAGCTACCCGAGATTCCGCGACGTCCCGTTGTCGTCCTCTCCCGTGATGCGGCCATTCCTCGGCTGCGAAGAGCCTTGATTGCCCCGTGCACCACCACCATTAGGGGACTTCACAGTGAGGTGGTATTGGACCCCGGCGATGACCCTATTAGTCGACGGTGCGTTGTCAACCTCGACTCGGTTGAGAGCGTTGCGATTTCAATGCTTGTGGAAAGAGTTGGACGGCTCAGTGATGCGCGTATGCATCACATATGCGCCGCATTAAGTGTCGCAGTCGACTGCCAGTAAATGAAACGATCTAGTTCCTAAATAGTGGACCGCTTTTTCTGGCAGTGTGGACGTGTGCCGCCAGGAGGTGGAAATGCCCATGGAATATGGCCCATCGACCACTGGAGCAGTAAGGATAAGGTGCTCGCTCGATATGAGTCGCCTTCAAGTTCCTGGTGGCCCGCACTTTTGATGGGGCCAGCCATGTCGAACATCACTTACCACAACTTGGACAGTTGTCCTTGGACGATGCTCGAACCATCGATGGCAAACTTGGAGAGTGACGAGTCCATTTCTTGGCTCGTAGCCGTAGTTGGCCTTTCCACGAGTGTCGAGCGGACCGATTCGCTCAAGAAACGCGATGGCTGAGCCCACGAGTGATCGTCACGGACTCGATGATGGTGGTAGCGCAGTGGTACGTAAACGGCGAGATTCCTGCGGGCTCGCGTAACGGCAACATAAAAGAGACGCCGTTCTTCTTCGAGTCCTTCGGGTGACCCCGTGGACATGTCAGAGGGAAAGTTACCGTCGGCGGCATGAATGACGTGAACTGCATCGAACTCCAGTCCTTTCGCGGAGTGAACCGTCGAGAGGGTCAGCCAATCTTCGTCAATCATTGGAGGACCAGCGAGATCACCCGTGGACACTGGCGGCTCAAGTGCCTGCTCGGCCGCCACATCGCAGCGAGATCACCCGTGGACACTGGCGGCTCAAGTGCCTGCTCGGCCGCCACATCGCTTAGCCGCAAGCTCCCCGTGCACGCCAGGACGAGTGCTCCGAGATCTTCGAGCCGCGCGATTGCGTCCTCATACGACGATGAAATAAGCGGCTCGATCGCTTGGCGAATACGTTCGGCATGCACCTCCACCGGCTCTGATGCCTTCGCATGAAGGGACTCTGCGAAAACACGCGACATCTCCAGGACTTCGCGCGGCAACGCGTCGTTGGCGCCCGACCATCGTTGTTGGATCTCAACGTGGGACAGGGGTAGATTTCCTTTCAGATCACGCAGTACGTCAATGGTCCGTTTCGCCCTCGACGGACCCACGCCGGGCAGAAGTTGTAAGAGACGAAACCACGCCATCTCATCTCGAGGATTGTCAGCGAGTCGAAATGCCGCGAGCAAGTCCTTCACGTGCGCCGCTTCGAGGTATCGAAGGCCCCCGTACTTGACGAAGGGTATTCGTCGTCGGGCGAGTTCAATCTCTAGGTCGCCACTGTGGTGCGCTGCTCGAAACAACACCGCTTGCTTCTGCAGGGCAATGCCTTGTTCGTAGAGCTCGAGGATTCGGTCGATGACGGACTCGGACTGGTCGCGTTCATCCGTGCAGTGGACGAGCAACGGTGGGCTCGCGCCGGGAAGCGTGATGTTCTCACGAAGGATCGACGTGAAGCCCTCAGGCGCATCGGAGGCGACGGCATTGGCCACTTTGAGGATTGCACCCGACGAGCGGTAGTTGACCTCCAAGGTGATGGTGGTGAGCCCACTGAAGTGCTGTTCGGCATCGAGCAAGAACCTCGCCGTCGCACCCCGAAAACCGTATATAGCCTGCGCGTCATCGCCGACTATCGTCAGCCGAGGATTCGTTCGCCGCAGCCCTACGAGAACGTCGAGTTGCAGGAGGTTCAGGTCCTGGAACTCATCGACCAGAATGTGGTCGTAGGCCGAGGCGAGTTCTTCACTCAGTGTCTCGTCTTGCGCCGCGACTCGCCAGTACAAGAGCAGATCATCGAAGTCCAGCAGACCGAGGGATCGCTTCCGGGCCACGAAGGCCGAGAAAAGCGAAGCGACTTCTTCAACGCTGTCGATGCACCACGGCGTGGTTTCTCGCATGACTTCAATGAGTTGCATGCCCGTATTCACGGTTCGCGAATACAGCGCTCCAAGAGTCGACTTCTTCGGCAGTCGCCGCTCCCTACTTAGAATTCCTAGATCACCGCGCACCAGATCCAGAAGGTCCGCGGCGTCGCCGCGATCGAGAACGCCGAATCCTTCAGGTAGGCCAAGGGCAGCATGGTGGCGGCGGAGCGTGTGATGGGCGACTGAATGGAAAGTCCCGCCCAACACCATGCGCCCTTGGTCCGTGCCTCGTAGCGCGCGAACACGGCTTGTTATCTCGCGCGCCGAGCGACGGGTGAACGTCAAGAGCAGAATGCGCTCCGGCGCGACACCCCGTTCGAGAAGGCGTTCGACTCTCGCAGTGAGTGTGGTCGTCTTCCCAGTTCCTGGTCCCGCGATGACGCGCAGGGGCCCATCTCCAAACGTGGCGGCCCTTTGCTGCGCTTCGTTGAGTTCTCGATGGGAAGTGAACATACGTTTGAACCCTAAAGAAGGGGTATTACATCAACTGGGGCGCGTTCTGAACCACTATTGGGGGACCAGCGCAGTTGGAGCGGGCGACGGGAATCGAACCCGCGTTCTCAGCTTGGGAAGTTAGCGTTGCGTTTACCTCGGTTTTTAGAAAATACCTGATGAACGCCTCAATAACTTGGTCGTCTGGCCTGTTTCGTTTAGTCCGTGGGCGCTCTGCGGACGATTCGGCCGATCACCATAAGACATGTTTGTCGCTTCATAAATGGGTGGGTTGTGGTGCGACGTCGCAGCAAAATAGGGGAGTTTTGGAACGGAGGCGGCATCAGGTTTCCGATTTCGCCCCCAATCGCGCTGGATTTGTAGTGGACGGGCGTAATCAATGGAAACACGACACAATTCAAAAGAATCGTGTTATCATTAAAGGTGATGGAACACGACAAATTAAAGCGAGGCCGTCCCTCTCGCCAACTCATTTATCAGCGACTCGCCGAAGCCGTTGCGGACCTTCGCGAAAACATGGGGGGCCTACCGTCGCCAGTTGAAGCTGACGATATTTGGACCGCAATCTGGTATCAGGAAGCCCACCACTCCACGGCTCTAGAAGGAAATACGCTCGTGATTTCCCAAGTCGAAGCACTTCTGGCGGAAGGTCGCGCCATCGGAGACAAGGAACTAAAGGAGTACATGGAGGTCACTGGATACGCCGACGCTGCGAAATGGGTGTATGGCCAAGCTCTAGAACCGGGAAGATGGGCCCAAAATGTTCCGCTCACAATCACTGAAGTCCGCTACGTTCACGAACTTGCTCTCGGTCCTGTCTGGAGAGTCGCGCCACATTCGACCGCGTTACCGGAGGAGAGCCCTGGGAGTTTTCGTCGTCACGACATTCGTCCCTTCTCCGGCGGGATGACCCCTCCATCGTGGGTTGAGGTGCCAGCAGTGATGTCCGATTGGATCACATTCCTTGAGACGATTTCCGACACCCACAACTTCATTGAGTCCCTCGCATTCGCGCACGCCGCTTTCGAAAGAGCGCATCCATTTTTGGATGGCAACGGTCGAACGGGCCGACTTCTACTAAATCTTCTTCTCATCCGCTTTGGCTATCCACCGGCGGTCATTTTCACTTCAGAACGAAGTCGCTATCTCAAGGCTCTGCGATCCGCCGACGACGGCGACGTTGGGCCACTCGGCGAGCTTGTTGCCCGAGCGGTGACCGACAATCTTTATCGATTCATCGTTCCGGCCGTTGCTGGGCCACATCGACTTGTTCCAATCGCCTCCTTGACGAGCAAGACTCAGAGCGCTGCGACACTGAGGGCCGCCATCGAGCGCGGAAGACTCAAAGGACAAAAGGGGTCCAACGGACAATGGCGGAGCACCAAAGCGTGGGTCGACGACTACAACCGAAGTAAGTACCAACGCAGCACGGCACGATCTCTCGATCATCTCGGTGAACTGGACGTTCCAGCGCGTAACGAGGCGTGGCGCTCCTCAACCTGATGGACTCGCGCTTCACCTTTGGACTCGAGACATTTCTCAATAACGACGTCTACGAAATAGTCCGAAGACCATGCAGCCATCGGACGGATTAGGCGAAAGTTCGTGGAGCGGGCGACGAGAATCGAACTCGCGTTCTCAGCTTGGGAAGCTGATGTTCTGCCGCTGAACTACGCCCGCGGAGTGTCTTATCCTAACGCTGGGCGGGCATTCTGGTTTGCGCGACGCGCCAGGCGCAATCTCCGAGGAAAACCCCTTCAGTGATACGCTCGCCTTTCTGTGACAACCATTCGTGTGGTGTTGGCTGAAGACAACGCGCTTCTGCGTGAAGGGATATCCCGACTCATAAGTAGTGACGCGGAGTTCGAATTGGTCGGCGTGGCTGCGGACTATCCCGAACTGCTAGAACTCGTTACCAAGAATGAGCCGGACGTGGTCGTCACCGATATTCGAATGCCCCCAACCGGGACCGACGAAGGCATTCGCGCAGCTGGCTGGCTTCGCGCGAACTATCCGAAGATCGGTGTGGTCGTCCTCAGTCAGTACACGGCACCGGCGTACGCTCTGGCGCTACTCGAAGAGGGGTCGGCTGGGCGGGCCTATCTCTTGAAGGAGCGAGTGGCGGGCGCGAGCGAACTATCTCGTGCAATTCACGTGGTTGCCCAAGGTGGCTCGGTGATTGATCCACTGGTCGTTGATGAACTCGTTAAGGCGCGCTCAAGTCGCCCAAAGACGGACCTCGAATGGCTGACTCCTCGCGAAACCGAAATCCTGAGCGAGATGGCCCAGGGCAAGTCAAACGGTGCCATTGCGAAAACTCTTGGCGTTTCCGAACGCGCCGTCGAGAAACATTCGAATTCGATCTTCGCGAAGTTCGGCCTATCCGAAGAGCACGAACTCAATCGTCGCGTGAAGGCTGTGCTGGTTTACTTGGGAGAGGGCGCGGGAGGCTAACCCCACCACGTAGCGGTAGCCACCTCACCGCCATATTCTCCTTACGCGTGAAATACTTGAATCATGAGTGAAGCTCTCTCAGTCATCGTTGTGGACGACCAAGCGCCGTTTCGCATGGCCGCGCGCGCTGTCATCCGACGTTCCGAAGGCTTCGAGCTTGTGGGCGAAGCAGAGAACGGACTGTTGGCTCTCGAACTCGCGAACGAGGTGCATCCCAACGTGGTCTTGATGGACATCAACATGCCCGAGATGGGTGGGATTGAAGCAACGAAGCGAATCGTCGAGGCGTTGCCCAGCACGTTCATCATCCTCTGTTCGACGTACGAGATTGGAGACCTTCCGCCCGACGCCACGACGAGTGGTGCACGGGCCTACGTCAATAAGGAGAAACTTGGCGCGAAGACTTTGCAGAGTCTATGGGATCAGCGCCAGGAAGTTCCCTTCGCGATCTGATTAGCCCAGTGGCAACGAACCTCGGATGGCGGTGCCGTGTCCAATCTCGGATTCCCAACGAACGGCGCCGCGGATAGCGCCGAGCCGGTCCATCATGTTGACGTAGCCGTGACCGCGTTGAGCGGTACGCACGTCGAAGCCCGGACCGTCGTCGCGAACTTCGAACAAGAGACTGCCCGACTCTTCCCATACGCGCACGACGACGTGCGCCGACTGAGCATGCTTACCGGCATTCTGGAGAGCTTCGAGGCAGCAGAAGTAGACCGCCGCTTCGACGTCGCCGCCGTAACGGCCAATGCCCTCCGTACTCAATTCAATGTCGAGCGGCGACCGATTGGTCACGGCGCGAAGAGCTTCACCGAGTCCGCTGTCGACCAAGAGTGGTGGGTAGATGCCGTGTGCCAATTCCCGCAATTCTTGGATAGTGTCCTGAACGGCCAGTGCGAGTTCATCGAGCATCTCCGCCGCCGCCGCGGGGTCTTCGCCCAGCACGTCTTTGGTGAGTCGTAGGTTGACCGCGAGCGCGACGAGGTGTTGTTGCGCACCGTCATGGAGGTTGCGTTCAACGCGTCGTCGCTCCGCGTCACCGCTCGCGACGACACGCGCTCTCGAGGCGCGCAGTTCAGTCGCCTGCTGACGTAGCTCGTCAAGGGTGGTCTGGAGGGCGGTGTCGAGTTGTGCGTTGTGCAGGGCCAGTCCGACCTGTCGTGCCAGGTCGGAAAGCACGCGGTCGTCCTCTTCTCGAAACCCCACTGCGCCCTCATTTCGCGCGACGACAATGATGCCGAGGAGTTCACCGGCATGACTTATGGGCGCTACGCGAATTGGGCCCGCACCACTCTCCGACGCGGCGGACGGCAGCCACACCGAGGCCCACGCGTTGCCCGAAACGCCGGCACGAGCAATGACCGTGCGCTCCTCGCGCGTGACGTGCAATGACCGAGTTGGACGGTCCGGCACCGAGACCACGAGATCAAGCACATCACCGTTACCCGTAAAGATTTCTGCTGACGTCAGGCTCAAGGTTTTTCGAAGCGACTCAACCAGTTGCAAGAGGAGCTCGTCCATCGGAATGGCGCGCGTCATGCGCGTGCCGAATGTTCGCACGACCTCGTCGGGTGCTTCGCGAGCACCGTACGTGAAACTATTCGCAATTCTCGCAAAGCGTCCTCGCAATGCGAGCTGGGCGACGGCAGCGACAACAGCCGCGGCCATGGCCCACCAGAGCAGGTCACGTCCGGAATGCGTGGTTGGTGCTCGGTCGAAACCGCGAACTGCGAGCAGATAGGCACCCGCGACAATCGCCACGGTGCCGAGCGCGGTGAGCAGATGTACGAGTACTCGATCGGCGTGGGCGGCGGCCGCGGCTGAGCCGAAGGCCAGGCCGAGCGGTACGAGACACGACAGTGCCAGAAGTGCCGGGCCGAGGTCACTCGGCCAGTCAACCAGCGAGTGCAGCGTGAGAATGATGACTGCGAACGTGACGGCGAGAGACGCGCCCGCCGTGATTGTCTGCACGCGTTGACGTCCACGAGCCGACGCACCGACGTACTGAGTGCGAATCGTCGGCAGTGCGGACGCGAGGGCCACGAACCAGCTGAGCGCGAGCGGCCACGGAGAAAGTGCTTTTGCATTCGTTCCGTAGTAAAAGCACAACACAATCGCGATGGCGTACCACGCCGCGACCGCGAATTGTCGCGACCGGCTGCCGAGTGTTCCATCGGTGAGAGCGAATAGGAGCTGCACGCACGCCGCCATCGTGAGCAACGCCGCCACCTCAGCGATCCGTCGCGCCGAACCAGATACTCCTAGTCCGTGCTGATCGCCCATACGCATCGCCAGCAGTGCAACACTTCCGCCCAAGGCAATCATCGAGCTGAGGAAGCCGAATTGGACGTCGTGACGGAGCGCACTGAGCGCGGCCACGGCCCAACTGAGAATCGCGAGTGCCGCAATACTCCATATCATGACTTGACCAGCGTTGGGAGCGTGAACGAACGCAATGATGATCCCTACCACGCTCAGTGTTACTGCGACGTACGTGCCGACGCGCGCGCGAGGTCCCCATGAAATATTCGTCACAGAGATCGACGACGCGCTCGGCAGCGTGCTCACTCTGTCGCGAGTGCTCAGAGCGAACCAATCGTGGTAACTGCGTCGTCGGCGCCAGCGTCGGCGGCATCGACGATTCTTCCGTCTCGCATACGCAACACGGTGTCGGCGGCGCTGGCGACGTGGGCGTCGTGCGTCACAAGAATGATGGTCTGACCTTGCGCGTGAAGCCGACTGAGTAGTTCGATTACCTCTTGGCCGCCTACCGAGTCGAGAGCACCGGTGGGCTCGTCAGCGAGCAAAAGCGTCGGCTCGTTAGCGAGTGCGCGAGCGATCGCGAGACGCTGGCGTTGTCCACCCGACAAGACGCCCGGCATTTCGTTTGCCTTGTCGGCGATACCCAAGAGGTCGAGCAGGTCGCGCGCTCGCGATTCGGCCGTCTTACGATTGCGCCCGGCGATGATTGCCGGGAGTGCCACGTTCTCGAGCACGCTCATTCCTTCGAGGAGGTTGAAGAATTGGAACACGATGCCGATGTGGCGACGTCGAATGAGGGCGTGATTGTCCTCGGTGCCCTCGGACATCGATTCGCCGGCAACGGTGATGGAGCCTTCGTCAACCTCCTCGAGACCGGCAACGAGGTTGAGCAAAGTTGACTTGCCACAGCCCGACGGCCCCATGAGCGCCAGAAAGGTTCCTCGCTCGACCGTAAGGTCCACGCCGCGGAGAGCGCGAACGGGCGCGAGTTCGGCCTCGAAGGTCTTTCGAACGCCCCGAACGACGAGGGCCGGTGCCGACGGCGACTGATCTGCCGACGTCGTTGGCTGGGTGATGGTCATGTGCTCTCTCCTTCTGAGATGGATACGGTACTTGCGAAGGTGGCATTGAGCGCGAGGATTTTGAAGGCGACCACCGGAGTATCGCGGCCCTTCACCAGTTGCTCGTCGAGTTTGACAGTTGCGATCTCGAGCGTGAGAGCCGCCTTGGTCGGCTCCGAAATGACGGTCTCGCCGGCTGAGGCCAATTGTTGAAGGCGCTGGGTCAGATTCACGGTATCGCCGACCAGCGTGTACTCCAGACGCTCTTCAGAGCCGAGCAACGCAGCCGCCACTTCGCCCGACGACACGCCAATGCCCAGACCAAAGACAGGAAGACCTTCGCTTACCCATCGGTCGTTGATTTCACCTTGGAGTGCGTGCATACTGGCCGCCGCAATGACGGCGCAGTCGGCGTGGTCGTCGCTGGGTACCGGCGCACCGAACACTGCCATCACTGCGTCACCGACGAATTGCATGACCGTTCCTCCTTCCCCAATAATGGCGCGATTCATCGCGGCGCGGTGGGTGTTGAGTTGTCCGGCCAACTCACTGGGATCGGCGTGCTCGGCAATGGTCGAATAGGAGCGGATGTCGCTCATAATTACGGTCACGTTCAGTCGTTCGGTCTCCCCGATTCGTCGCCCTTCATTGCGCAGCTTCTCGGCAATGCCGCCGGGCAACAGTCTCGAGAGCGATTCGCCTTGTTCCTCACGGTCGACGATCGACTGGTGGAGATTCTTTAGTCGGTCCAGTGCTCCTCGGTGGCCGGCGCTCACCTCTTGGGCGAGTTTGCGAAAGAGCGCCTCGACCTGTGCGTCGATCACTTCGGGCGGGAGTCGACGAGCGGCCGCGATGGCCTTGATGGGTTTACCTTCGGCGACGAACGCGAGCAAGGACTCTTCGGCGACGGAGAGTTCACTATTCGAGGTGACCGGTCGCATCAGGGCCTCAACAATCGAAGGGTCGAGCGCGGTACCACCGGTCGCGACCATACGTATGGCCTCAATGAGTTGATTGCCCTGCGCCAAATGATCCTTCAAGAGATAGCCGTAGCCGGCAGAGCCCTCGGCGAGCAAGGCAACGGCGTACTCGGGGTCGTCGTACTGACTGAGAATCACGACGCCGGTACCGGGGTGACGCTTGCGTATCTCCTTTGCCGCCTCAATTCCTTCGCGGTTAAACGATGGGGGCATTCGAATGTCGGTAACGAGCACGTTGGGCGCGGCGGCCGTGGCGCCGGCCACGGTCTCGTCGTAGTCCGATCCAACGCCCACAATACGAAGATCGCTCTGGCGATCGATGAGCGCGCGAACGCCTTCTCGTACGAGCAGATTGTCGTCGGCCAGAAAGACCGTGATGACGGACTCGCGGTCGTCGATGGGTTCGCTCATACCTAGAGAAGTTTTGCCGTCCCCTACCCAATGGAGACAGGGAGCAGGCCTGCATATTGGAGGGGGTGTTAGACCCCCACTTCGGCGTGGGTTACCACTATTTACTGGCCTTTAGGCGAGCACGATGATGAACGTCATGAGATACCAAAGTTCTGTTACGTCACTTTCGTGGATTCCCTCAGAAGCAATTCAGGGAGGAACACGCTTACCCTTCGAAGTCGGTATGGCGCACTACGACCAGGCGCCGCCCGACGAGATTGCCGACCTCGACGAGCTTCGCCGCAACGATCGGTTCCGTTTCGCCAATCGACTTTCGGCCACGATGCAGGTCAATGCCCGTGGTGAGATAGTCGGTGCCAGTTACCGTGGGGCAGGCATGATCGGGAGCACGACCGTGAAAGTCGGACCGGTAAGCAAGGTCTTTGAGGCCGTGGCGCTACCTGATATCCAAATGAAGCCGGTCTACGGCGACGGTTGGGTCCGCTTCACCCAGACGGCCGGAGGCCGAACGGGCATGCCGGCGCCGCGTCGCGTTCGACGTGCACCCTTTATCCAGTGGCAGGCGCCACTGGCCTGGACGACGCTGACGCTCACGATGTTCACGAACGGTGAATCCAAGGGTGCCCTCGTCGGGGCGAGCAGATTCCCGCGTCACTGGGTCTATGACGGGGAAGGAAAACTCAGTGCGAAGTCAGGATTGATCGACTTCAACGATTGGTACCGCAAATCCTTCGGAAAACAGACTCCGTGGGGCCACCAGGACTCCGACGCCTTCGTGACGACGGTCGAATCGGCACTCGAGCGAAACCTCAGCCACAAACTGATGGCGGGAGCGGCCAAACCTAAGATTCGAAAGGTGAAGCCCGCAACGGTGCTGGTCCAGCAGGGGGAGACGAGTTCGGACGTGTTCTTGCTACTCGACGGCGTGCTTCGCGTCGAAGTCGACGGAGTCCGACTGGCCGAATACGGTCCCGGTGCCATGCTCGGCGAACGCGCGCACTTAGAGGGCGGCACACGCACCTCGTCACTGGTCGCCGTGACTGAGTGTCGGGTCGCTTCGGTGCCAGCTGAATCCTTCGATCGAGAGTCGCTTGAGGAGCTCTCCAGCGGACATCGCCGAGAAGATTTGAACGCCGGCTGACGGTGTGAGGGTCTCCTTCCTCGGTGTACGAGGTTCCACTCCCGCCCCCGGCGAGGAGTTTCTGCGGTACGGCGGTCACACGTCATGCCTGGCCATCGCCCACGACGGTGAAGTGCCCACGTTGGTGCTCGACGCCGGGACTGGCATTCGTCGCGTGGGAGCACTTCTCAATGAGAAGTCTTTCAAGGGTTCGATAGTGCTCTCGCATTTGCATTGGGACCACATCCACGGTCTTCCGTTCTTCGTGCACGCCGACCGCAACGACGCACGAGTGTCGCTCTTCATCCCCGATCAAAGTGACGGATCGGATCCGTTAGAGGTCCTCGCGAGGGGAATGTCGCCCCCGCACTTTCCAGTACGGCCCGAAGAACTACGTGGTGACTGGACGTTCACGTCGTTGGCAGCCGGACCGCTCGAGATCGAAGGTTTTTCAATTCTCGTTGAGGATATTCCTCACAAGGGGGGCCGGACTTTCGGGATTCGCGTGCGTGACGATCATTCGACGCTCACCTACATGCCCGATCACTGCCCCAACGCCGAAGGTCCGGGTCCCGACGGACTCGGGGAGTACCACGCCGCGGCATTGGAACTCTGTCAAGGCTCCGACCTGCTGGTGCACGATGCGCAGTTGGTTGCCGAAGAGCTGAAGACCGAGGGCTACTTCGGTCACGCCGCGGCCGAGTATGCCGTCGAGCTCGCTCGGCGCGCCGACGTGCCCCACGTCGTGCTCTTTCACCATAAACCGCACCGGACCGACGACGAACTTGACGCCATTGCCCGACGATTTGAGGGAACACCCCGTGTCACGATTGCCACTCAATCGACGGTCCTCGACCTGTGAGCGCGCCCAGTTCGCCCGACGCGGTCGTAATTGGTTCGGGCCCCAACGGACTTTCGGCGGCGTTGGTGCTCGCGCGTGCCGGCCTCTCGGTCGAAGTGTTCGAAGGTGCTTCGTCACCCGGTGGAGGTTGTCGGACTGAGGATCTGACGCTTCCTGGGTTCCATCACGACACCTGCTCGACAATCCAGTCCATGGTGACGCTGTCACCATTTTTCCGTGAGTTCAGTGACGTCCTCAGTGCGGTGACCCTTCGCTGCCCTGAAGTTGCGTTGGCCCACCCATTTGACGATGGGCGCGCCACATCCATTAAGGGTTCGGTCAACGAGACCGCTCGCGGTCTCGGGACGGACGGATCGAAGTATCGCCGACTCATGAGTCCACTGGTTAGCGACGTCGAACGATTGGCCGATTCGGTCTTGGCTCCACTGCGTTCGCCACCTCGCAATCCAGTCACCATGGCTCGCTTCGCACTACACGGTGTGCCGTCGGCGAAACGGCTCGCGGAAAAGTTCCAATCGTCTGAGGTACGGGGCCTTATTGCCGGTGTGTGCGCGCACGCCATGCTGCCGCTCGACGCGCCAGTCACCGCAGCCTTCGGCCTGTTCTTGGCCGCGACTGCACACGAGGGTGGATGGCCCGTAATAGAAGGGGGAAGTGCGCGGCTGACTGAGGCACTCGTGGGTGCGCTCTCGCGCGAGGGCGCCACCGTGCATCTCGGTCAACCAATCCGCGACCTGGGAGACGTGCCCGCGGCCCGGGCGACCCTTTTCGATACGTCGACGGAGGGAATGATGTCGATCGCCGGCGATCGTCTGTCAGCGAAATACACGACATCGTTGGCGCGTTTCACACGAGGCCCTGGCGTCTTTAAAGTGGACTGGGCACTTTCTGGACCGGTGCCGTGGACGGCCGACGAGTGTCGCCGGGCAGGTACCGTTCACGTCGGAGGAACCTTTGATGAAATAGCAGCGTCAGAAGAGGACGTGGCACGTGGCCGTCACTCGGAAAAGCCCTACTGCATTGTCGTGCAGGCCAGTGTCGTTGATCCCACGCGCGCACCAGTCGGCCAGCACACGCTCTGGGCCTACTGTCACGTGCCGAACGCTTCGAATGTCGACATGACCAACGCCATTGAGCGCCAGATTGAACGATTCGCCCCGGGGTTTCGTGACTTGATCCTCGCTCGAGTATTGACTACTACGAGCGATGGCGAACGCCACAATCCCAACTATCTCGGCGGCGACATATCGGGTGGCGCCGGCACACTTCGCCAAACAGTCTTTCGACCGACGGCGAAATGGAACAACTACCGCACCGGTACGCGCGGACTCTATCTCTGCTCTGCATCAACGCCACCGGGCGGTGGCGTGCACGGCATGTGCGGACTAGGCGCCGCCCGTTGTGTTCTCCACGACCTTCGCCGCAATGCATAGACCCTGCGTTTCAAGTGGCGATGATTGAGCGCAAGTAATACGTGGTCGGAGGAACCGGTGCCGGCAAGAGAACCGTCGTCAAGATGATGATTTGTCGCGCACTCTGGACGCCCTTCGCGAATTAGATCTACGCCGTGTCCTTTGTGGCGGTGTCCACGATTTCACTCCTCGTGTTCGCGCTCTCGTGCTTGCCAACGTGGTTGCTTTCTTACCGAGACGAGGTGCCGCATCGACTGCGGCGGAACTTGCGCTTCGGTCCGAGTAGTTTCCAATTACTCGGAGCGCAGCACGAGTCCGGGCGGAATTCGCGCTGCGCTGTGACCGGGCCAGAACGCTACGAAGTTCGCAATGACCAGCGTGCCGATGCCCACGAGCGTGACGGCCTCCACTGGCACCGTGGGATACGGAACGGCGTTGATGCTTCGTGCGAAGACACGAGACGGCCGCGGCCAGTGTCCGGCGAGAAAGGCCAAGCGTCTTCAGAATTGCGAGGTCGCGCCGCCGACGCCGTACAGACGTGATGAGTGTTATCGCCAACGCGATGATGGCACCGACAGCGAGTGAGGTAGCGAGTATGACGGGAGTGTCGCCAACGCTGCGGTAGTCAACGATCTGCGAGGGCCGTTGCACTCCGAGTACCGAGAGGGTATTCGACTGACCGTGGGGATCGTGCGCAAATGCCTCATTTGCCGCGTACGCGATTCGGTCGAGATTCCTACGCCCAGCTTCGGGACTTACGTCGGCTCGAAGTCGCACGAAGACGAGTTCGGGTCCGTCGAGGTTGGCGTCTGGTTGCTTGAGTGCACTGACGAACGCTTTGGGTTCAATGCCCGTTGACACGAGAGCGCCTATTCCCATGGCGGTATGTTCGGAGACCGACGAGGCGTAGCCGACGGCGGGAAAGGTCGACGTGCCCACGATGGTGAGAGTTGTGGGAGGGATGTAGAGGGGAAGGCTATTGGGCGATCCGTAACTGACAGTGACGGTATCGCCAACACGCTTGTGCAGTTGGTTCAGCGTTTGATTGCCCATCACGATCTCATCGTTGGATCGAACATTGTGTCCCGTGAGAATTGGTGGAACCACTTTGGCATTGGGTGCAGCGATCAACATGGGCACGGTCTGACCATCGATGGTGAGGATGTTGTAGCTGATCCCGGTCCACGCCGCGACGTCGGGGTCGTTGCGCAGGGCTGCGAGCGCGATCGGTGGTACGTCGTTGCTGGGATTGAGGGTGTAACTCCAGTCCCACCCGTAGAGCGCTGGTCGTGAAACGAGCGTGTTGAGGCCGCTGGCGAACGTGAGCGTTGTCACCATCAACGTAACGGCGAGCACCGCACCAATCATGACGGAACGAACCGGGACCTCGTTGCGTCCCCGTGGCGATTCGAGGGCCAGGTGGGCACCAAGGGAGGGCGCGAGCGGAAGCCCAATTGATCGAAGGCGTTGCACGGTCATCGAACGACGCACGGCCTGCGAACGTCCCGAGCGCGCTCGATGTGGAGCGTTCGCGACGGCAATTCCCACCATCGCGACACCGAGGATTGATAGCAAAAACACTGCGCCGCCCCCGAGCACGGTCCAATCGGCGGAGAGACCTCGATCGGGGAAAACCGAACGAACCGGACCGAGCGGGGCGAGGGGTGAGAGTGCGACGGCGACGGCGACGGCGACGGCCACGCCGACGAGGAGAGTCGCGAATCCTGCAATCAGCACTTCGATCAACGTGTCGAACCTGCTCGCACCGAGTGAATGCAGGATTCGGCGGTCCTCATTGTCGTGTCGCATCTGACGCGACAGGGCTTGGACGGAGAGAATTAGGCACATCAACTCCGCGATGAGGCCGAAGGCGCCCAGGGTTACCGATTCCGGCTTCACGGCGAGTTCGATTGTTGAGGTGACGCTCGACGCCACGTGGAATTCGTACGTGTAGTGCGGAGGTACTAAATGAATCAACTGTCGTTCGACGTGCGCCAGACCTTCATCGCCGCGACGAAGTTGGATGGCGTAGTAGACCGGTTCCCTCCATTCAGAATCAACGGTGGCGGCGCGCTCGGTCATGGCCCTGCTCATAAATGCAAAACCGTAGGAGCGGTCAATGTCGTCTTGGACGACTTCACTGTTCATGACGACAATTCCAGTGACCGTGACGTTCACCTTGAGACGCGGCTTTACTCGTGGTGTTCCGAAGCCCGCCAATCCCTCTTGGTCGGGGTTGTAGAACCCAATGGGAATCTTCTGGCCCACCCCGACGCCCCAGATTCTGGCCGCGCCCGCGGTCACCACTATTTGGTTGAGACTTTTGGGATTGGCGAACTTCCCTTGCACGATTGACAGGTGGTCCACATTGAAGGGATACCCGTCAAGACTTCCCCCTGTCACGACGTTAGAGATCGTGTTGAGTCGCGGTGCGCCCGACACGCTGAGTGGTACGGCTGCTCCTGAGGCCAGCGTTCGAACTTGGCGCACGTCGGGAAGGTTTCTTATCTTCGACGTCAAGGGAGCGTGTGAAGCGGCGCCGGTCCTTTGGCTGTAGACCGCCATAGTCAATGTTGAAGGGTTCGTGTGCTGAAGGAAGATGGGGTAGGACGACTGGGTTCGTCGCGCTCCGGCAAAGGCCGCCATGGCGAGACCACCGGTCAAACCAATCAACACAATGACGCTGAGGTAGCCCGTCCAGCGACGAGCAAAGGTACCTCGAAATCGGTACCACGCCACACCGAAGGTCTGCCTCATTTCACTTTGCCTTAGTGTCCCCCGACTCGCCGTTCCCCATCATCGCGTGCCGGCGATTTTTAAACGAGATGGGTGACCATCCGATGTTTCGTGGTGCTACCACCACTTCGCGCGTCCTCGATTTCTAGAGGCCTGCGAACCAGGCTTTAAGGTGACTACTGGCGCGAGGAAACAACAGAGTGGGGGATCTACATGGCCAATGGTGTTGCAGCGATCATTCGCACCGACGACCTCACCAAGCAGTATCCGACGATGGATGTGCCCGCCGTCGATCATCTCAACTTGAATGTCCACCGAGGTGAGATTTTCGGCCTTCTCGGACCGAACGGGGCTGGCAAAACTACGACGGCCGGCATCTTGACCACGCGGGTCGTGCCGACCTCGGGTGCCGCCTACATCGCCGACATCGACGTGCGCAAGCACCCGGCCCTGGTGAAACAACTTTCGGGCATTGTCTCGCAACAAAACACGCTGGATCGCCAACTCAACGTCTGGGAGAACCTCTACTTCCACGGTCGACTCTTTGGCATCAACGCCAAGGAGTCGAGGCGCAAAACCGACGAATTACTGGAGCGGTTCTCCCTCTCTAAATGGTCGAAGGCTTCGGTCTACGCGTTGTCGGGCGGCATGGCCCAGCGCCTCATGGTCGCGCGCGCCATCTTTCACAACCCGGCGGTGTTGTTCATGGATGAACCAACGGCCGGACTTGATCCCCAGAGTCGTCTCGCCCTCTGGGACCTACTCACTGAACTAAACGGCGCCGGACAGACCGTGATGCTGACGACGCACTACATGGAAGAGGCTGACCAACTCTGCGACCGCGTGGCGATCATGGACCACGGCAAGATCCTCGCGCTCGACACGCCGGCCAATCTGAAGAAGAGCACCGGAGCGGACACGATTGTCACCATCAAAGTGGCGGCCAACGCCGAACAACTGGCCCAGGATCTGAGGCGCGATATCGAGAGCATCGTCAACACTCGCGTAACGGACAACGTATTGCTGGTCGAGATGCGCAGCACCGAGCGACTTGTTCCCCGCGTCGTGGCGACAGCGGAATCGTGCAATGTTGACATCCTCGACTTGGCGGTTGCCGAACCCTCACTAGAGACCGTTTTCATCAACCTGACCGGCAAGGAGCTGCGCGACGCATGAGTACGACTGCCACGTTTGAGAGTGCACCGACCCGCAGTGTCTTTGAAGCGAGTCGCACGGCGATGGGCGCGTTGATACTTCGCGACCTCGTCGTCGTGTGGAAGACGAAGAAAGAGTTCGTACTCCGGACACTGATCCAGCCTTTCCTCCTGTGCTTCGTCTTTCTCTTCGTGTTCCCAAAGATCGGTCAGGCCATTGGAGGTACGACGGCCGGGGCGTCGGGATTCGCCACGATTCTCGTTCCAGGGGTCGTTGGTATTTCGGTCATGTTCCAGGGGGTCCAGTCGATCGCCCTGACCATGGCCCAGGAATTCGGATTCACCCGAGAGATTGAGGACCGTGTCCAGGCGCCATGCCCAATTTGGCTCGTCGCCATAAGTAAGGTCCTTTCGGCGACCGTTCAAGGGCTCATTTCAGTTGTCATCGTCTTTCCGATTGCGTCGGTGGTGCACGCCGCCGGTGTTCAGGCCGATATTTCGCTGCACTGGCTCGTCATCTTGACTTTCGTTCCCATTGCCTGTATTGCAATGGCCGGACTCGGACTGGTCCTCGGGACCTCGTTCGAGCCCCGCAACATCGGACTCATGTTCGGTTTCGTGATTCTTCCCATCACATTTCTCGGCGGGACCTACTACCCGTGGACGCACTTGGCCCCGGTCAAGATTGGCGGATTCCACTGGCTCCAGACGCTGGTCCTCATTAATCCCCTCGTGTACGTCAACGAGGGGATGCGCGCCGCCTTCACGAACGCTCCCCACATGCACCTCTACGTCGTCTACCCGGTGATGTTCAGTTTTGGCACCTTCTTCCTTGCCTTGGGACTTCGCAACTTCCGACGTCGCGTTCTGTCGTAGAGGATCCCTGTTCGCTACCGCGGCGATTCCTTCTCAAACCAGTGAAAGGACTAGGGTTTGCTCGTTATGGTCCTCTCCGATCGCTCAATCAAGGAAGCCATTGCGCAGGGCCGCATCATCATTGATCCCCTCGGCGAGGACTGCGTGCAGCCCTCCTCGGTCGACCTGCACATCGACCAATACTTTCGAGTCTTTCGCAACCACACCCAGCGGGTCATCGACGTGAAGGAAGCCCAAGAGGACCTCACCGAGTTGATTGACATCGGTCCCGAACTGCCCATGATTCTGCACCCGGGCGAGTTCATGCTCGGTTCAACGACCGAACGAATCGGTATTCCCGACGACATCGTGGGCCGCCTCGACGGCAAGAGTTCTCTCGGCCGACTTGGTCTCGTGATTCACTCGACCGCCGGCTTCGTGGATGCCGGGTGGGACGGGCACATTACGCTCGAACTCTCGAACGTGGCGAATCTGCCAATCACGCTCTACGCCGGGATGAAGATCGGTCAAATCAGCTTCTTCCAAATGACGACGTCGGCCGAGCGTCCGTACGGTTCCGCGGGTCTCGGGTCCAAGTACTCGGGACAACGTGGTCCCACGCCCAGCCGCTATTCGGAGAACTTCAAGAAACAGTGATGAGCACCCTTCGAACGAGAGGATCGACGTGTTAGCGCGAATCATCATTGGACTGGGTATTACGGTCATCTTCTTCTCGATTGCCGGGCGACGATTCTTCTGGCTCTCCAAATTGATTCGCTCCGGACAACCGGCCCCGAGGCGCTGGCAGGGCTTTCGAAAGGTCAGTGAAACCGAAGTCGTCGAGGTCGCCGGTCAGCGAAAGCTCCTGAGGTGGACGGTGCCCGGTTTGGCCCACTTCTTCACGATGTGGGGCTTCACCATCTTGATGACGACGATCGTCGAGGCCTACGGGTCGCTGTTCGATCGAAACTTCCGTATTCCTTTGATCGGCCACGATAATTGGCTGGCCCTCACCGAGGACTTCTTCGCCACGGCCGTTCTCGTCTCACTCGTTATCTTCACCATCATCCGCATCAAGAACGCCCCGTCACGCAAGGAACGCGCCTCGCGCTTCTACGGGAGTCACCTGGGCGCGGCGTGGGCCACCTTGTTCATGATCTCCATGGTGATCGTGACGCTGCTGATTTACCGCGGCGCGCAGATCAACACCGGGCACTTCCCGTTCACGCAATCGGGTGGGCTCGCCGCGGGCGGTCCCGTAACGACCCATATGTTTGCGCATTTTGCCTCATCGTGGGCGTTCGCTTCGAAGATCGTTGCCAGTTGGTTGGCCCCGCTTGGCATCGGCGTGAACAGCGTTGTCGAGGCGGTCTTCCTCCTCTTGAACGTGGCGGTCATTGCTGGATTCTTAGTTTTCGTTTCGTACTCCAAGCACCTGCACATCTTCTTGGCACCCATCAATATCGGCGTCTCTCGTCGACCCCGCGCATTGGGTGGTCTTGACAAAACCCCGGATATGGACATGGAGAAAGTCTCGGAGGACACGGTCTTTGGGGCTGGCAAATTGGAGGACTTCACCTGGAAACAGATGTTGGACTTCTCGACCTGCACGGAGTGCGGTCGATGCCAGTCGGTCTGTCCGGCTTGGACGACCGGTAAGCCGCTCAGCCCGAAACTCGTCATCATGGGTCTGCGCGACAATATGTTCGCGTCGGCGGACCGGCTTTTGTCAGGTGAATCCGGTACTGACGTTGCGACTTTGGTTCCCACGACCATTGAACCCGACGTGCTGTGGTCCTGCACGACGTGTGGTGCCTGTGTGGAAGAGTGCCCCGTCGACATTGAGCACGTCGACGCCATCATCGACATGCGTCGCTTCGAGGTATTGATGGAGTCGCGCTTCCCCACCGAAGCCGGCCTTTTGCTTCGGAACATGGAGAATCAGGGCGACCCGTGGGGACTCGGAGCATCCAAGCGCACTGACTGGCTCGCCGCTCTCGACTTCGAAGTGCCGATCATCGATGGTCCGATTCCCGACGACATCGAATACCTCTACTGGGTTGGTTGCGCCGGCTCCCTCGACGAGCGCGGCCGTAAGCAGGTCGTCTCGACGGCTCGGATGCTGCACCGCGCCGGCGTGAGTTTCGGGATACTCGGCCCCCGCGAATCCTGCACGGGTGACCCGGCGCGCCGCATGGGGAACGAATATCTCTTCCAGGAGATGGCCAAGGCCAATATCGCAACGTTGAACGAAGTAGGCGCGAAGAAAATTGTCGCTAGCTGCCCCCACTGCTTTAACACCATCAAGAACGAGTACCCCGATTTGGGCGGTAATTACGAGATGATCCACCACGCGCAGTTGCTCAGTCACCTCGTCGCCAACGGACGACTGGTACCCGGCGTTTCCTACAGCGGCACGGTCACCTACCACGACCCCTGCTACCTGGGCCGGCACAACCGCATCTTCGACGAACCGCGCAACGTGCTCGACGCGATTCCCGGTGTCACGACCGTCGAAATGGGACGGTGTCGCGAGAAGGGTTTCTGCTGCGGCGCCGGAGGTGCGCGCATGTGGATGGAAGAGACGATTGGCAAGCGCGTCAACATGGAGCGAACTGAAGAGGCGCTGGGGACCGGCGCCGACATCGTATCGACGGCCTGTCCGTACTGCATGATCATGCTCGACGACGCCGTGAAGGCCCAGGGCAAGGGCGACGAAGTCTCGGTGATGGATATTGCCCAAGTAGTGGAGCGCTCCCTCCAAATGTGAGGGTACTGGCTAGCACGAGACGCTGTTCATACTTTTGAAACACGGGGCTAACAAGTAAGAAATCCTCGGTTGCCACACTGGTGCCAATAACCTGAGGTCAGCGTCGCCCTCTCCTAGTCACCCAAGGAGTGGACGTGCTTCTGGCATCGAACATCCCCTATCCCAGTTGGCTGAATCCGGCGGATAATTCCTGGCAACTCGTGACCGCGACCCTAGTGGGACTGATGAGCCTGCCGGGACTCGCCGTCCTCTACGGCGGTCTCGTTCGAAAGAAGTTCATTGTCAACACGATGTTGATGGTCTTTACGGGCTTCTCGTTGACCCTCATCGTGTGGATGCTCTGGGGTTACAACATGGCCTTCGGTCACATTTCACACTTTGGATCGACGGGATCGTTCTGGAGCGGGTTCATTGGTCACTTCACGCCGCTCTCGACCGCCGGTGCGGAACAGGGTCAGGCGGTCTCTGGCGCTGATACCGTCATTCCGTTCCACTACTCGACCGCGACCCTCGCCTACTTCCAGTTTGTATTTGCCGCAATCACTCCCCTACTGTTCCTTGGCGCACTCGTTGGGCGACTCAAGTTCAAGGCGTGGCTCCTCATAGTGCCGCTCTGGATCACGTTGGTCTACTGCGTCAACGCCTGTCTTCTCTGGGGTGGTGGCTTCTTCGCCCAAAAGGGTGCCGTGGACTACTCGGGTGGTTACGTCATCCACATGAGCGCCGGCGTCGCGGCCTTCGTCGGCGCGGCAATTCTCGGACCGCGGCGTTGGCAGGACCGCGAGAACGCCTTCCCGAGCAACTTGATGATGGTGGCGGTCGGAGCGGGGATCCTCTGGCTCGGTTGGAACGGATTTAACGGAGGGGACCCGTTCTACGCCGGCGCCGACGCGGCCAGCGCAGTACTCAACACCAACGTCGCGACCGCGACCGGCGTCATTGTCTGGCTGGTGTGGGACATGGTGCTCTCCAAGCAGAAGAAGCCGACGTTCCTCGGAGCGATCAACGGCATGCTCTGCGGGCTCGTGGCGATCACTCCGAGTGCTGGGTGGGTGAATGGCACGGGCGCCATCGTCGTCGGCCTGGTTTCGTCAACAATTGTCTGGTTCGCCTGGAACTACTTGTCGCGTTGTCGCCCCTTCTCCAAGGTCGATGACGCCCTCGGTGTCGTCTACACCCACGGCATTGCCGGACTCGTCGGTGGGCTGCTGGTCGGCATTTTGGCCGACCCGGGGATGACTGAATACGGGGTTAGCGGTGCCAAGTACAAGGGCGCGGGAGGCTTCTCGGTCCGGGGCTGGTTCTACGGGCACTCCTTCCATCAGCTTTGGGAACAGTTCGTTGCCGCGTGCTGGATCATCTGCTGGACGGCTCTTGGTACGGCCCTAATCTTCTACTTCGTGAAGTGGGTACTGGGCGGCCTACGCGAGTCCGAAGAGACGCTGCGCATCGGCGACGTGGCAATCCACGACGAAGAGGCGTACCCGGAGCCAACCTTTGGTGAACCGGTTTTGTCGCCCAGCCACCTGCACGCCGACAACGTCTAAGGAGGGACAATGAAACTAGTCACCGCAGTCGTGAAGCCGTTCAAACTTGACGAAGTCAAGACCGCCGTCAAGGAGGTTGGGATCACTGGCATGACCGTCGCCCAGGTACGAGGTTTCGGTCACGCGGGAGGTCACATTGAGATCTACCGGGGTAAGGAGTACGAGTTCGACTTCGTGGACAAGATTCGCGTAGAGATCGTCTGCACCGATGAACTAGTCGATGCACTCATCGAAGCCATTGTCAACGCCGCGCGCACCGACACCATCGGCGACGGCGTGGCGTGGGTGACTGATATCGAGCACGTGGTCCGAATCCGAACGAACGAACGCGGACCTTCAGCGCTGTAGTTAGCCGGCCTGGCGAGCGACGGCGTTGGCCGCCGCCGCCGCCGCGGCGACGTCGCCAAGGTAGTCGGCACCGAGGATGTTCAGCTGGTCGTCCAGGGTCACCCGGTACGGGATCCCCGTTGGGATTTCAATCTCGACGATCTCGTCTTCTGAGATGTTCTGAAGGACCATTCGAAGGGCGCGGATTGAGTTGCCGTGGGCGACCACGATGACCGCGCCACCGCGTACGGCCTCACTGCGCAGGTCCTCGACAATAACGTCGGCGAAGTAGGGCATCACGCGCGCCACCACGTCCTTCAGGCACTCGGTCGCTGGGATGAACTCGGGCGGTACGTCGCGGTAGCGCGGGTCGTCGAGGCTGCTTCGAGCATCGCCGTCGGCGAGCGGGGGAGGCGGCACGTCGTAACTGCGACGCCACACCCGCACCTGCTCGAGGCCGAACTGCTCAGCCGTCTCCTTCTTGTTCTTCCCGGTCAGGTCGCCGTAGTGGCGTTCGTTGAGCCGCCAATTACGCCGCACCGGCAGCCAGGACCGATGGGCCGCGTGCAGGGAGATCTCGGCGGTGCGAATCGCCCTCGTGAGGACCGACGTATGCAGCACCCGCAGATCTAAGTCCTTTTCGCCGGCCAGGAGTTCGCCGGCCGTGCGCGCTTCGGCTTCACCCTGGGCGGTGAGGTCGACGTCGGTCCAACCGGTGAAGAGATTGAGGTCGTTCCACTCGGACTGGCCGTGTCGCAGAAGAATAAGGTCAGGCACGTCATCCAGCGTACAACTGGTCATGATTCGGTAAAATGGCGGGCCAGAACCGCCTTCCGCCCCCTTTTTCATTGGGTTTCTAAAAGATAGTAAGAAGCTTATATATTTTCTTGACAAGGCAGGGCTCAACTCTGTACACTTGTAGTTGTGAGTTCTGGCTCTCCGGACGGACCGGCGAGGCTGAATCCGAATCAAGGAGATGTTCATGTCAAAGGCAGTCGGAATCGACCTGGGGACCACGATTCTCCAAGACCGGCGAAGTGCTGGTCGGTGAGGTCGCCAAGCGTCAAGCCATTACCAACCCCGAGCGGACCATTCGTTCCGTGAAGCGCCACATGGGCGAGAACTGGTCGGTCGACATCGACGGAACCAAGTACACCGCTCAAGAGATTTCTGCTCGCATCCTTCAGAAACTGAAGCGCGACGCCGAGGCCTACCTCGGCGATACCGTCACCCAGGCCGTGATTACGGTGCCGGCGTACTTTAATGACGCCCAGCGCACGGCGACCAAAGAGGCTGGCCAGATCGCCGGACTCGAAGTGCTGCGCATCGTCAACGAGCCTACGGCCGCGGCTCTGGCCTACGGCCTCGACAAGGGCGGCCAGGAGCAGACCGTGCTCGTGTTCGACCTTGGTGGTGGCACGTTCGACGTGTCGGTTCTCGATATCGCCGACGGCGTCTTCGAAGTGAAGTCGACCCACGGTGATACCCACCTCGGTGGTGACGACTGGGACGATGCCGTTATGCAGTGGCTCGTAAAGACGTTTAAGGACACCGAAGGTGTCGATCTCTCGGCCGACAAAATGGCCGTCCAACGTTTGAAGGAAGCGGCGGAGAAGGCGAAGATCGAACTCTCCGCCGTGCAAGAGACCACGGTTAACCTGCCGTTCATCACGGCGACGGCCGACGGTCCCAAGCACCTCGACATCAAGCTCAGTCGCGCCAAGTTCAACGAACTGACCCAGAGCCTCGTGGAGCGTTGCCGCAAGCCCTTCGATCAGGCCATCAAGGACGCTGGCCTGACACTCGACAAGATTGACCACGTCATCATGGTCGGTGGTTCGACTCGTATTCCGGCCGTCCAAGAGCTCGTGACCAAGGTCACCGGCAAAGAGCCCAACAAGACCGTCAACCCCGACGAAGTCGTCGCTATTGGTGCCGCCGTTCAGGCGGGCGTGTTGAAGGGCGACGTGAAAGACATCTTGCTGCTCGACGTAACACCGTTGTCGCTTGGTATTGAGACTAAGGGTGGCGTGATGACCAAGATCATTGAGCGCAACACCACCATCCCCACCAAGAAATCACAGACCTTCACGACCGCCGACGACAATCAGCCCTCGGTGGAAGTACACGTACTCCAAGGTGAGCGTGAGATGGCCGCCTACAACCAGACGCTAGGCAAGTTCCAACTCGTTGGTATCCCGCCGGCGCCTCGCGGCATGCCCCAAATCGAAGTCACCTTTGACATCGACGCCAACGGCATTGTCCACGTGTCGGCGAAGGATCAAGCAACGGGTGCGACCCAGTCCATGACGATCACCGGTGGTTCCTCGCTCTCCAAGGACGAGATCGATCGCATGGTGCGCGACGCCGAGAGTCACGCCGAAGAGGACCGTACTCGACGGGCCGAGGCCGAAGTGCGCAACAACGCCGACGGACTCGTCTACTCCACCGAGAAGTTGCTGAAGGACCAAGCCGAGGCCTTCCAGGGTACCGAACGCGAAGACGTCGAAGGCGCGCTCGCCGGATTGAAGGAAGCGACTGCCGGCACCGATATCGAGGGAATCAAGGACGCGACCGAGAAGTTGCTGACGACGAGTCAGGGTTTCAGTCAGCGCCTGTACGAAGAGGCCGCCAAGGCCAACGCGTCGGGACCCTCGGCACCGGCTGGCAATGACGACGACATCATCGATGCCGAAATTGTTGACGAATGAGTGACGACGTCGTAGAGAACGACACCGCGGCGGCTTCTACGGAAGCCGCCGCAGAGGTCGTCGATGAACGAAGTGAAGTGGAGCGCGAGCGCGACGAATACTTAGACGCCCTCCAGCGCCTCCAGGCCGACTTCGAGAACTATCGCAAGCGGGTGGCGCGTTCATCTCTGGACGCTGGCGTTCGAGCGGCCGGTGAAGTCGTCGTCAAGCTGCTGCCGGTCCTTGACGCCTTCGACCTCGCGGAAGCACACTTCGCCACCTCGCCTTCCGAAGAGGCCGAAGCGCTGGCTCAGGCACGGGGCCTTTTGCTCGACGCCCTCGCCAAAGAGGGCCTCGAACGAATCGACGCCGTTGGCGTCGTCTTCGATCCCCAGGTGCACGACGCCGTTGCGCATATCGAGGGCGATGGCGCTCAGGTGATTGATGCGGTTCTTCGTGCGGGCTATCGCTGGAAGGGTGCGGTCCTTCGCCCGGCGATGGTGAGGGTGAAGGGCTGACGCAATGGCCGAACGCGAGTGGTTCGATAAGGACTACTACAAGGTTCTCGGTCTCTCGTCGAGCGCGACCGAGAAGGAGATTACGCGCGCCTATCGTAAATTGGCGAAGTCGTCACACCCCGACACCAATCCCGGTTCCGAAGAAAAATTCAAAGAGGTCTCCGTCGCCTACGACGTGTTGGGGGACGCCGAGAAACGAAAAGAGTACGACGAGGTTCGACGTCTCGGTCCCGCTGCGGCGGGCGTCCCAGGTCAAGGGTCTCCTGGTGGCTTCAACTTTCAAACGGGCGACTTCGGTGACCTGGGTGACCTGTTCGGGGGTCTCTTCGGCGGCGGACGTCGGCAGCGCGCTCAACGAGGAGCGGACCTTGAGACGGCGCTGCACCTCAGCTTTCGCGACGCCGTCATGGGTGTGACGACCTCGGTCAGTCTTCCGAGCACTGACGCGTGCCACACCTGTGGCGGACGTGGCGCCGCCCCGGGCACGGGCGTGACGACCTGTGAACGGTGTCAGGGCCGAGGGGTTCTCAATGACGATCAGGGTCCGTTCGCAATGTCGAGCGTCTGTCCCGTTTGTCAAGGACGAGGCGGTCGGATTCAATCACCGTGCCCGACATGTCACGGCACCGGTCGCGAGCCTTCATCGCGCAAAGTCAACGTTCGAATCCCCGCGGGCGTCGTCGACGGCCAACGAATTCGTCTGAAGGCGAAAGGCAACGCTGGCGCACACGGTGGTCCTCCGGGCGACCTCTTCGTTGACGTGCACGTCTCCGCCGACGCGCACTTTGATCGACGCGGCCGCAACGTCACGACGAACGTCGACGTGCCACTCACGGCCGCGATTCTCGGTACGACCGTGAGTGTCCCCACGCTCGACGATCCCGTCACGCTGAAGGTTCCGGCCGGGACGCAGCCCTCCACGACAGTGCGCGTGCGGGGGCGAGGCGTACCAGCCAGTGGCAAGAACGCCGCCGGCGACTTGCTCGTCACCATTAATGTCACGATCCCCAAGAAACTGAACAAGGAACAGCGCTCACTCGTCGAGAAGCTTTCCGCCTCGCTGAACGTGGAGGTAACCAGTGACTGAACGTCAACATCAGCACGCGGTTTACGTAATTTCAGTGTTTGCGGAGTTGGCCGGCGTCCACCCCCAGACGCTTCGCAATTACGAACGGGGCGGACTCCTCAATCCCCAACGAACGAGCGGCGGGTCACGTCGATTCTCCGACGAGGATCTGGCCGCGCTGCGTAGGATTCAAGAGTTAACCAATGACGGCGTGAACTTAGAGGGAGTGAAGAAGATCCTGCGTCTGGAGGCCGAACTCGCACAGGCGCGAGAACAGTTGGCTGTCGTCTTCAACGAAGCTCGGTCCACTGTAGAAGAGACCCACCGGCATTACCGACGCGACCTCGTACCCGTACAGAATACGATTGCGCTCTTCTTTGACACCCAGCGACGCCCGCGTTCCGAGTAGCGACGGCGCGCTCGTCGTCCAACGACCGCCATTCGCGACAACAGTTGTAGTGGGATCTTCGTCAGTGTTGATGTTGAGATCGGGTGGGTAATCGTGTCGGCAAATGCGAGTTCGATGTCCAGCCTTTAGTGTTCAAAGATATGAACGATCGACGGTGGCTCGTCCGATGAGCGCCAAACGAGTGCCCCGGGTAGCAATCTTCACACTCGGTGGAACCATCGCCGCCACGCCGAGAAGTACTTCGGACGAGCGCGTCTCGCCACAAATGAAGGGCGCGGATTTGGTCGCGGCAGTTCCGCAACTGAAGGAGGTTGCTCACGTAGAGACGACCGAGTTTCGCAACGTCCCTTCGGGCGACTTAACGATTGCCGACGTAGTCGATCTCGCACGCGACATCTCATCACGTGAATTTGAGCACTATGACGGTATCGTCGTCACCCAGGGCACTGACACACTCGAGGAGACAGCGTTTGCTCTCGAACTGTTGATTGACAGCAGTCGTCCGGTCGTCGTGACTGGAGCGATGCGTAACCCATCGATGGCCGGTGCCGACGGTCCCGCAAATCTACTGTCGGCGGTACAAGTTGGCGTCTCGAGCGATGCGGCGAGGCGAGGCGTGTTGGTGGTAATGAACGACGAAATCCACGCCGCGCGTTGGGTCCGCAAGGTCCACAGTTCATCGACAGCCGCATTCACGTCGCCGAACACCGGACCGATTGGCGTTCTCATTGAAGGACGACCGCGTTTTTTTGGCCCGCCGCACAAGGCACCGTCCTTGGGTACCAGGTCCCCTTCGTCTATTCCTGCGGTCGCGCTGGTGCGCGTCGCTCTAGGTGATGACGAGAGAATGCTCAAGCAAGTTGAGTCACTCGGCTACGCCGGTGCAGTCATCGAGGCGTACGGTGCGGGCCACGTGCCATCTCGAATAGTTGACGCCCTCACCCGACTCGCGGAAAACATTCCGGTGGTGCTGGCGTCGCGAACAGGTGCGGGCGCGGTCTTGACCTCAACGTACGGATTCGCCGGCTCCGAATCCGACCTGCTCTCACGCGGACTTATCCCGGCGGGAGATCTGGATGGTTTGAAGTCACGAATCCTGCTCAGTCTTTTGTTGGGCGCGGGCCACAACACCGACCAAGTCCGCGAATCATTCCACTCGTTCTACGAATGAAACGTCGGACTACAGCGCTGCTCTACTAACTGCGTTCACTCTCTCGCAAGTTCACTGCGACCGATGTCAAGTGGATGGCCATTGCCTCCTGAGCACTTCGACCGTCACGATTTCGCAGCGCAAGAAGGATTGCGTGGTGTTCGCCGCACCCACGCTGGCGACGTTCACGCGAGTCGCCACGCCGCTTCATTGTTCCCCAGAGGTCACCCTGGCGGGCGACCTCGATGAGCCCATACATGCGAAGCAAGAGTGTGTTATGCGTTGCTTCGATAAGGCTTCGATGGAACGTGAGGTCCCATCGTTCGAAGTCGTCATAGTTTTCTGCTTGGTCACAGCCGATCAAACAAAATTCTGCATTGTCGAAGTCGGCCTCGGTCGCCTCTTCGGCGACCAAGAGCATCGCCCTCGGCTCGAATGTCTGGCGGGCGGCCATTACGACCATTGGGCCGACGTCGCTGAGGAATGTGCTCGTCGCTCCAGAGTCCGCACCGAGGCCAGCAATCTCTGACGTCGGTTCGCGTAGGAGAAACGTTCCACGTCCGACTTCGCGGGAGATCGCACCATCGGATTCCAATAGGGCCATTGCATTTCTTACGGTCGTACGGGTTAGGCGCAAGTCGTTTGAAAGTCCGCGTTCGGTAGGCAAGCGACTGCCAACGACGAGTCCTCGACGCGACGCATCGCGCAGCACCTCTTCGGCAACGTCACGAATCCGATCACTAGAAACCGTGCGCATTTCGACCTTTCCCCTCTTCAGAGAGTACTTCACCATCAATATGACCAATACTACCAATCAAAATTCCCGTGCGAGCGAAAAGATATCGGTAAAATGCTGTTGACAGATTGAGTGCACGGTCCTATAGTGCCTTCAAGCAGTTGACCAATGCAACCAATGTGTCAACCAATTAGGGGAGGAACTAAATGCGCTTTGCGACACTCAGGACAGCGCGAGGACTTCGATTGCACGTAAAGGGAACTGAGGGGTACGTGGACGTGGCCGATGTCACCGGCGACGAGTCATTGTCGTCGATCAACGGCTTGGCTGAAGGGGGCAGTGCGGCGCTCGATCGCGCGCGCGAAGCTTCATCGCAGGCGGGCCAGAGTTTCCAAAAGTCGGACTTTGCTGCCGCGACGCCGAACCCCAGTCGGGTCCTTTGCCTGGGGGTGAACTACGCAGATCACGCAATTGAGGGTGGACGTGCCGTACCAACGTGGCCCGAGTCGTTCCTTCGAGGGGCGGGCAGTGTCATTGGGGCCTACGACGACATGGTCAAGCCGTCACTGACTGAACGCTTCGACTTCGAAGGCGAATTGGCAATTGTGATTGGCAAGGGTGGTCGTTACATCAAAGCGGAGGACGCATTTGGAGCAATTCTCGGCTACGCGGTCATGAACGACGGATCGGCACGTGAGTGGCAGCGAGTGGCCACGCAATGGACACCCGGCAAGAATTTTGAAGGAACGATGCCGATTGGACCTGAGGTCGTCACGAATGACGAAGTCGACGTCACAGATTTGGCGATCACCACGACGCTCAATGGCACGGTCATGCAGGACGCGAGGACCTCTGACATGATCGTGAGCGTCGCACGCGCGGTTGAGTATTTCTCGTCGTTCACGACGCTTCGCCCCGGTGACGTAATTGCGTCGGGTACGCCGGGTGGCGTTGGATTTGCGAGAACGCCTCCCGTGTGGTTGCTACCCGGTGACCTAATTGAAGTCACCGTTGAGGGAATTGGCAGCATCGCGAATCGCATCGTCGCCGAAGAGGGAACTCCCGAGAATTGGCCATGGATGCCACTTCAGGCCGACACCAAAACGTTTTAAGACTGGGATATTGTTCTGAATCCGAATTACGAAGTTCGTTGTACATAGGGGAATTAATCAACTGAGGGGGTATTGATGGAGGGATTTTCAGCTGTGAATTTGAGGGCAACCTCAAAGTTCAGAGCCCAAAAGAGGCTGATTGTTGTGGCAGCGGCTCTGGCGGTCGTCGCAATGACCATCGGCATACCGGGAACGTCATCACAAGCGGCCACTAAGTTCAAGGGATCGATGACCGTCGGCGTCGTCGCGCCCTTCACTGGCGCGGATGCCGCGCTCGGGCCGAAGTACCAGACCGCTTGTTTGGCCGCCTCCCAAGCGATCAACCTCTCAGGAGGCATCCTGGGCAAGAAAGTGAATTGCAAGGTCGTAGACACGAGAGGCGACCCCGCTGATGCGGTGCCGGCAGTTCGACAGATGTTCGCTACGACGTCGAATCTTTCGCTGGTCATTGGTTGCACGTCGGACGAAGCATCGACCGTCGTGCCGGTGTTCAATGCGCACCAGACCGTGTCATTCTGCATGACGGGCGAGTCTGAGTTCGACAGTGTTCACTTCCCGTACTTTTTCCGTTTGGTTCCGCCGGACGCCGCTGACTCGGTCGCAATGGTGAAGATTGCCAAGCTCAAGGGATATAAGAACATCGCTCTGGCCTTCGGCAACGATGCCGGTTCGCAGACGTTCGTGAGTCCAGCGGAAGCCGCAATTAAGGCTGCTGGGATGAACATTGTCTCCAACCAAACACTCGACATCACCGCCACGACGTTTCAGACCGAAGCGCAGGCCATCGTCTCGGCACATCCAGATGCGATTTTGATGGAGGCGCTGGGGGCGGCCGGAGTTGCACTGTTGACCGAGATCTATCAGTTGAATAACAACAAGATGATTCCGGTTATCGGCACGTCGGCGATGATTGACCCGGTGTTCTTTAGTGGTGTTACTACCGGTCCGATTGGCGTGCAGAATTTCATTAACGCGTTCGATGCCGACAACCAGACCGTCGACTTTGGTGGTCCGGCCTACCCGCTCTACAAGCGACTTGTTCTGGCGCAGTCCCACAAGGTGAAGGGCGTACCGAGCTTCCAGGGGCTTCTCACTGCCAACGGAACCGTGCACCTCTTTGACGGAATGAACTTGGCGGCGCTCGCAATGGTGATGGCGCATTCAACGTCGGGTAAGAAATACCGTGCCGACATTTTGAAGATCGCGCAAGGCGGACCTGGCGCTGTCGTGGTTTCGTCATACGCGCAGGGCTTGGCGCAGTTGAAAAAGGGTAAGAAGATCCAGTATCACGGCGTAGGTGGTATCTACTCCTTCGACAAGTACCAGACCGCCTTTGGTCCGTTTGAAGACGACCAATTCAAGGCCGACGGCACGACCGTCGCAGTTGGTGCAAGCCTCGGTAATTGCAACCTGACCACATGTAAGTAAGCCGGTCGACGCGACCTCGGCAGCTCGAAGTAAGGGCTGCCGAGGTTGTGTTGTCTCGTTGTAACAGGTGGACACAAAGTGCACGATCGATTTCGTCGTGCGTCGACAATATCCGGATCCCCTATCGAGAAAGTCTGATCTCCGTGAGCGTTTTCATGTCATCCTTCGGCTTCGGGCTCATCACGGCTGCCGTTCTGGCTATTGCCACCGTCGGATTTACCTTGCAGTTTGCTGTGACCAATGTTTTGAACCTCGCCTATGCCTCAGTGATGATTAACAGTGCGTACGTTACGTACTACTTGAATATTCACCACGTCACGGTGTGGGTGGCCCTCCTAGGAGGTGTACTTACCGGCGCGGTCGTGTCGTGGTGCCTTAATCGCTTTGTCTTTACTCCATTCCAACGTCGGAATCTGGCGCCCATCACTATCGTGATCGTGACGCTCGGTGTTGACCTCGTAGGAACCTTTGGTCTGCAGGCAATCGTCGGATCGAGTTACGTGGCGTTTCATCAGTCCGCCGGTCAGGAGTATCACATTCTGGGAATGATTTTGAATGGTCTGCAGTTGGTCATTCTGGTGATCTGCGCTGTCGTTCTGGGGCTCATCCACTGGCTGTTGAAGTACACGCGCCTCGGAAAGGCGATGCGCGCGACCTCAGCAAATCCCAACCTCGCTCGCAATAGTGGTGTCAAGACGCAGTTCATCATTTCCGCCACGTGGCTGATTTCGGGTGCACTGTGCGGACTTGCGGGCACGGTATTCGCAATGAACACTGGCGTATTCGAAGCAACGAGTGCGCAGCTCTACATCGTTCTTCTCCTGGCCGCGATGTTCCTCGGTGGTCCGGGTGAACCGTACGGAGCAATGCTTGGTGCGTTGATTATTGGGCTTTCAACTGAGATCAGCGCCGCGTACGTGAATCCCCAATACAAAGAAGTTATTGCGTTCCTCGTACTACTTGGAATGCTCGCGTTTCGCCCGTACGGAATATTCGGAAGTGAGAAGACTCTCTGATGCTGACTGCCTACGCCTTCTACTTAACTACCATTCTCGTCTACGGAGCCGTCGACTCAATGGCGTGTCTGGCGCTGAACTACGAGTTTGGCTTTGCCGGCGTCTCGAACTTCGGATTCATCATCTTTCAAGCCGCGGGAGCGTACGCCGCCGCGATCTTGTCGATGCCTGCATCCGCGACCACGAACGGTGGCTTTCAGCAGTACGTACTCGGTTGGAATCTTCCCTGGCCGCTCCCGTGGATTGGTGCCGCAGTGGTGGGGGGCCTCGTGGCGATCCCGTTCGTTTTCCTCGTCGGCAAGCGTCTTCGCGGAGACTTTGCCGCAATAGGACTTCTCGTAGCAGCGGTCTTATTGAACGAGCTCGTTAAGGACTACGTTCCGTTTTTGAATGGGGCAGCGGGTATATCCATTGTTCCCGCACCGTTTCAAAGCATTTGGAACCCGCAAGGTCTCGGTTACCAATTTGGGTACGGGGGCGTCGCAATTCTCCTCACCATCGGCGTCTACTATCTCTTGCGCCGAGTGACGGAGTCGCCCTACGGCCGCTCCCTTCGTGCGATGAGAGATAACGACATCGTCGCTGATTCGCTGGGTAAAAATATTCGTCGGCAACGAGCCGGCGTACTGGTACTTGGCGGTGCGTTGGCCGGACTTAGCGGCGCGATCCTGGTCGGATTCATTAGTCTTTGGGCTCCTGGAGCGTGGGGGTATGCCGAAACAATCGTCCTCTTCGCGGCGATAATCGTCGGCGGCGCTGGGAACCACAAGGGTGCGATCCTCGGCGCAATCCTGGTGCCACTCGCCTTCGAAGAGATCACCCGCTTTATTCCGCCGGTCGCGAATCCGACCTTGATACCGGCTCTTCAGTGGGTCGCCATCGGTCTACTCATTATTCTGTTCCTCTGGTTTCGACCGAACGGCATATTGCCGGAACGGCGTCGAATACTGAGCGGCACCACCGTGGTGCCCAGCGAAACCGTTGCAACCGATGGCCAAGAGAGCGACGCACTGATCAAAATGGCCAACGTCGATCAACTGAATTTCCGTGAGTTGCTCCACTTGGGTGACGTGGTCAACGACCATCGAGTGATTCTCTCGACCCAGGGTCTGACCAAAATATTCAACGGCGTAACTGTGGTCTCCGACGTAAGTATTGAGGTACGTCAGGGTCAACTTACCGGCATGATCGGCCCCAATGGTGCCGGAAAGTCGACAACGTTGGCCATGCTTGCCGGCACGTTGCCATCGAGCTCGGGCACAATTATCTATGACGGCCAGGACATCTCCTCGATGTCGTCCTATAAGCGTGCCCAGGCTGGGCTCGTGCGCACATTTCAATTGGCCAGTGAGTTCAAGATGTTGACCGTGTTGGAGAACCTCGTCAGTGCGATTCCCAATCAGTCCGGCGATTCCTTCGCGGGATCGCTTCGGGGTAAGCGATTCTGGGGCAGTGAGGACAAGGCAAATATTGAGCGTGCGCAGGAGGTGCTCGAAGGTTTTGGCCTTACGCAGTACGCCGATGCGTACGCTGGCGGACTCTCCGGCGGGCAGCGACGACTGGTAGAGATCATGCGCTCGCTGCTGGCCCAACCCAAAGTCCTACTTCTCGATGAACCAATGGCCGGGGTTCACCCGAATCTCGCACACAAGATTGGTGACCAGTTGACCAAGATGTGTGAAGGCGGCATGACCATCTTGATGATTGAGCACGAGCTTTCCATAATGGACGCCTTTTGTGATCCGGTCATCGTCCTGGCGGAGGGAATGGTCCTAGCCACGGGGACGATGGCCGAACTGCGTAAGCGGCCCGAAGTGGTGGAGGCGTACCTTGTCGGCTGAACTTTCTAAGGCAGGCAAGCACCTCACGGCCACCGGTTTGAGTGCCGGCTACGACGGTCGCGCGATTGTCAGTGGGATTGATATAGAGGCGTTGCCGGGCAAGGTTGCCTCAATTGTTGGTCCTAACGGATCGGGGAAGTCAACCCTCTTGAAGTCGCTGGTCGGAGTGGTCAAGGTACTCGAAGGTCAAGTCAAAATTGACGACTCCGTCGTAACCAATACGGCACCCGAGGAGATTGCCAAATTGGGCATTGGCTACGTTCCGCAAATTGACGATGTGTTCCCGCCACTGTCAGTTCGAGAGAATCTCGAGATTGGTGGCTACCTTCTTCATCGCCGTGATGTGGAGGCGAGTATCGAGGCCGTTCTCGAGTCGTTCCCCAGACTCAAGAGCATGATGACCCGGAAGGCTGGCAAGTTGTCGGGCGGCGAGCGCAAGATGCTCGCGATGGGCCGAGTTCTCATGCTCGCGCCGTCCGTGCTCGTACTGGACGAGCCGACCGCAAACTTGGCACCATTGGTGGCGACCCAGTTGCTCGAGGAGTACATTCGCGGATTCGCCAATGCCGGATCGACGGTGCTGCTCGTCGAACAGCGAGCAAAAGCGGCCCTTCGAATCTCAGACTGGACGTACGTCCTCGGAGGAGGTCGCGTTGTCCTCTCGGGAGCGCCGAAGGAACTTGAGGAGAATCCACTGTTCGTCGAATCATTCCTCGGCGGAGCGGCCCCTAGGCAATGAGGTTGTTGCGGGTATCCCTCGAACGTGCAGAAACGGACGCGAAATTGCTTCCGCGCAACGTCGCCGGGCTGTCCAATGTCGGGTGACCTCGTATCGATGAACTCGCGAAGTTATTGGTCACCCATTCGTCGTCGCGACGGCCTCGTCATCATGCTTACGTTGGTCACTGGCTCCGTTGACGCCATTGGCCTCACGCGACTCGGCGGCGTCTTCACCAGCGTCATGACCGGGAACATGGTGTTCCTCGGCATTTCTGCGGCGAAACATGATGTGCCCGTTGCGATTCACACCGGTGTCGCCTTCATTGGCTACATCATTGGAAGCCTCGTTGGTACTCGGATAGCGGGGCACGCGCGCGAGAATGAACATTTGTGGCCCCGTCCGATTGTCCTAGCTCTGGGTTTTGAACTTGCCATTCTCGGCGTGTTCGCAGTCTGGTGGGAGATCACTGATGGGATGCCGACGAACTCTGCGACGTACGCGATGCTCGGTCTAAATGCTGCGGCACTCGGAATTCAAAGCTCCGCAGTACTCCGGTTCGGAATCAGTGGACTGTCGACGACGTACCTAACCGGGACGCTCACCCAACTCGTTGCCAGCCTCTCTAGACGACGTGAGCCGATTCAAGGCCGCAGCATCCTCATTTTATTTGCGTTAATTGGGGGCGCGGCTCTTGGTGCTGTGGTCGCCATCCACGCCCCGAAGGTGGCGCCCCTCGTACCACTCGTGATTCTGGCTTGCGTAGTCGCGCTGGCCGAGATGAGTTTTCACCACCACGACAACGAGGCATCCAGATTTTCGGGCCAAGCCGCGCCGTAAATCACATCAAGTCCCAATGGCAAGCCGAATGGTCGTTGCGGCACCGATGATGATGACGAGCACGCGCACGACCCTCGGCGATAAGTGACGAATCAGAATCGTGCCGAGCCATCCGCCAATCAACGAACCAATCAAGAGCCATATCACCGCTAGCAGAGCTAGGTGACCCCGGACAATGAAGACAATCGCCGCGACAGTGTTGATGAGGAGGCCCAGAGCCTGACGCAAGCCCTGGAGAACGTTTAGTTCGTAGGGGAGCGATATCGCCATGACCGCCAACAGAACGATGCCGAGACCGGCACCGAAGTAGCCGCCGTACACCGAAGCGATGAAGATTCCGATGAACAATAATCCGCGGCGTTCACCAGTGTCACCCTCTCGCCGCTCAATTCTTGCGAGCGCCTTCGTGATGCGCGGTGCGGCGGCAAAGAGGAGCGTGGCGACACCAATAAGCCAGGGAACGATGGTGCGAAAGGTGGACGCCGAGCCTAAGAGCAAAAGGGCGGTGCCCATAATTGAACCCGCTGCGCAGGTGGGCACTAGTTCGCGCAACAATCGCCGGTGAATCGAGAGTTCGTGGCGGAATCCCCGAATTCCTCCGAACGTACTGGGCACAATGCCGACCGACGATGACATGTTGGCCTGCAGTGAGGGATAGCCCAGTGTTAGTAACGCCGGAAAACTAAGGAAGGTCCCGCCCCCAGCGATAGCGTTCGAGATCCCGGCGGCGACTCCGGCAGCAAAGATAATTACAATCTTCCACGCGAGAGGGAGCATGTTCGCCAGCACTGACTAAGCCTAGAGTTCTGATTGACCAACATCTCTTGAAATCACTTCAAGTGTTGGTCGTAGTGCGCGCGACCTGAGCAAAGCGACCAATCAAGTTGGCTGGGCCGCGCACAAGAATCGACCGTCGATTAGAACCGGCCCTCCGCGCTGTACCCGACGAGTTACGCCGGTACGCTCTGGTTGGTGGCGAACGTGTCAACGGCAGAGGGATTGCCGTTCACGTGAACTAGACTTTGCTGGCAACGAGGCCGACTCGAAGGAGCCCAGTGCCCGCAACTGTCGTAGTCGGAACCCAATGGGGTGACGAAGGCAAAGGCAAGCTAACCGACCTCCTCGCGCGCGACATGGACATGGTTGTCCGCTACCAGGGCGGTCACAACGCGGGTCACCGCATCGTGGTTGACGGCGAAGCATTCGCACTCCAACTCGTGCCGTCGGGCGTGCTCTACCCACACATCACGCCGGTAATCGGCAACGGCGTGGTCGTTGATCCGGCCGTCCTCCTCGCCGAACTCGACGCGCTAAGCGCCAAGGATGTTGACGTCGCACGACTCATCGTGTCGGGGAACGCACACCTGATAATGCCGTACCATCAGGAGTTGGACAGACTCACCGAGCGTTTCCTCGGTAAGAACGCCCTGGGCACGACCAAGCGTGGCATCGGTCCGGCCTACGCCGATAAGTCGTCTCGCGTCGGTCTTCGGGTTCAGGACCTATTGGACGCCAAGATTTTTCGTCAAAAGCTCGACGTCGTGTTGCAGGAGAAGAACCACATTCTGACGAAGATCTACAACCGTCCGGCCATCAGTGCGACGACCATCGCTGAGAAGTATCTCGACGAGTACGCGCCTCGCATGGCGCCGATGATCAGCGACACCGTCGCCATCGTGCACGATGCACTCGACCGCGGAGAGCGCATTCTGCTCGAGGGCGCCCAGGCCACCTTCCTCGACCTCGACCATGGCACGTATCCCTTCGTGACGTCATCGAATCCAGTCGCCGGCGGCGCGTGCACCGGTTCGGGCCTCGGACCGCGCGACCTGACTGGCATCGTGGGAATCGCGAAGGCCTACGTGACGCGCGTTGGTGCCGGTCCGTTTCCGACCGAGGTCGACGGCGACGTGGGTGCGTTGCTCGTCGAACGAGGACACGAGTTCGGCACCAACACCGGCCGCCGCCGACGCGTCGGATGGTTCGACGCGGTCTTGGCTCGTCAAGCGGCGCGACTCAACTCACTCACCGAGATTGCCCTCACGAAGCTCGACGTCCTCGACACCTTCGACGAGATCAAGGTCTGCGTCGGGTACGAGGCGAGCGGCGTGCACTACAACTACCCTCCGTATCACCAGTCGGTCTTGCACGAGGTAACACCGGTCTACGAGATTTTGCCCGGTTGGAATACGGACATCACCGCCTCGACGCAGTACGGACAGTTGCCAACTGCCGCGAAGAACTACGTGAAGTTCCTGGAGAAGACCACGGGCGTCACCATCTCGGTGGTCGGGGTCGGTCCGGGCCGAGAGCAGTTCGTTCGACCGTCGTGAACAGCTGCGTCGTCATTGGGTCGGGCGCTCGCGAACACGCACTGGCGTGGGCACTCGCCAAGTCGGCTGACGTGATCGTAACGCCTGGTAACGCCGGTATCGCCGCCCACGGTATTGCGTGTGTTGCGACATCGGCCACAGAACTCGACGCCGATCTCTTCGTGATTGGACCCGACCAACAGATCGCCGACGGGCTGGCCGACGACCTTCGCGCCCAGGGGAAGAACGTCGTCGGTCCCGGTGTTGACGGCGCACAACTCGAAGCTTCCAAGGCGTACATGAAGGAGTTCCTCGAGAGTGCGGGCGTGCCGACAGCGGCCTTCGGCGTCTTCAACGATGAAGCGAGCGCAGTCGAGTTCGTCAGAACAATGACGCCGCCCTACGTGGTGAAAACCGACGGGCTCGCCGCCGGCAAGGGCGTGCTCGTCACGAGCGATCTCGCGCAGGCCGAGAGTGACATTCGCAACAAACTGAGTGGTCGCGTCTTCGCGGGAGCCGGACGCACTGTTGTCATTGAAGAAAGCCTCGATGGCCCGGAATGTTCGCTCATGGTGCTCTGTGACGGCACGAACGTGACGATGCTCGCGTCCTCGCAGGACTTCAAACGGGTGGGCGACGGGGACAGCGGCGCCAACACCGGGGGGATGGGAGCGTACGCTCCAATGGTCTCGATGGATGCGACCCTCATCGATGAAATCATGGAAACGATCGTTGCGCCGACCGTTCGAGAACTCCTTCGACGCGACATTGACTACCGCGGCGTGCTCTACGCCGGAATCATGTTGACGTCCGAGGGTCCAAAGCTCCTCGAGTACAACGCGCGATTTGGTGACCCCGAAACCCAAGTGCTGGTCTCGCTCTACGGCGACGGGCTCTTCAAGCTCATGCAGGACGTCGCGAGTGGCCAGTTGAACGGCGCGCCACCGATCGCCGTCGGTGCCGCGGTCACGGTCGTGCTCGCGTCGCACGGCTACCCCGATTCGCCGCGCAAGGGCGACGTCATTGAAGGTCTCGGCGCGGATGGACAACTCGCCCGGAGCGTTACGGGCGTGACCGTATTCCACGCCGGTACCGCGCTGGACGACGACGGCCGCTTCGTGACGGCCGCAGGCCGCGTGGTGGCCGTGACGGCAGTCGGTGAGAGCGTCGAAGAAGCTCGACGTCGCGCCTACGAAGGTGCGTCGCTCATAACCTTTGCGGGGAGGGTGATGCGAAGTGACATCGCCCTCACCGCGCTCTAGAGGAGACAGATGATTCCGAGGTACGCACCTAAGGACGTGGCCGAACTTTTCAGCGACGAACATCGTTTCGACACGATGCTCGAAGTTGAACTTCTCGCCGCCGAAGGTCTCGCGGAGCACGGTGTCGTGCCGCCGAGTGAAGCGGCGCTACTGCGAGAACGTCGCCCCGTGATTGACGCAGCCTTCGTCGCGGACGTCGACGAGCGCGAGCAGATTACCAATCACGACACGGCCGCTTTCGTTGACGTCGTGCAGTCGCGGATTGGTACTCCCGAAGCGGCGTGGATTCACTACGGACTTACCTCGTCCGACGTCGTTGATACGGCACTTTGCTACACGCTCAGCCGGGCCATGGACATTGTGATCACCGAAGCCACGTCGCTTCGCGACGCTCTCACCCGCCGCGCCATTGCGTCGATCGACATTCCCATTACGGGACGAACGCACGGCGTCCACGCCGAGCCGACCACCTACGGCGCAAAATTAGCGCTCTTCGCGTTGCAAGTACAACGCGACATCGAGCGTGCACAACGTGCGCGCACCGCGATCGCGGTTGGCAAGCTCTCCGGCGCGGTGGGCACCTTTTCCAACATCGATCCCTCCGTCGAGGAGTACGTCTGTAGCCGCCTCGGCCTGGTCGCAGTACCGGCAACCCAAGTGATCGCGCGTGATCGTCACGCCGAAGTGCTCTACGCGTGCGCCTCGCTCGGCACGGCCATGGAACAGTTCGCACTCGAGGTACGCCACCTCGCTCGTAGTGAAGTCGGCGAGGCCGAAGAGCCGTTCGCCGTTGGCCAAAAGGGCTCGTCGGCGATGCCACATAAGCGCAATCCCGTGTTATCCGAACGTCTCTGCGGACTGGCTCGCGTACTGCGCGGCTATCTGCAGGCAGGACTCGAGGACGTTGCGCTCTGGCACGAACGCGACATCTCGCATTCCAGTGTTGAGCGAGTAATTCTGCCCGACGCATTACAGCTGACCGTCTACATGCTTCGAAAGGCCACCGGGTTAGCTGACGGACTCGTCTTGCACCCCGAGCGCGCACTCGAGAACTTGACCGTCGGTTCCCTCGGCCTCGTGTTCTCCCAGTCAGTATTGCTGGCTCTCGTCGATTCAGGCGTGGCCCGTGACGACGCGTATCGCATTGTGCAAAGTGCGGCACGACGGGCCGTCGAGGAGCGCCGCAATTTCCGCGACGTTGTTGAGAGCGACGACGACGTGACGCTGAGTAATGACGCCCTAGCGAAGTCCTTTGATACCGACCGACTGTTGGCCCACCGTGAGCGATTTATTGATGCGTTAACGTGGCGCCCGTGAGCGACCTCGGTCTTAACCACCTGTACTCGGGGAAAGTGCGCGACCTCTACGAAGTGGACGATCGACACCTCCTCATGGTGGCTTCGGACCGACTGAGCGCCTTCGATGTTGTAATGGAGGAGCCGATTCCCCAGAAGGGTCGAGTGCTCACCGCCTTCACCGACTACTGGGTGAGGGAATTTTCCGATGTGCCCACGTCACTGGTGAGTTGTGACCCGAAGATCATTGAAGAGACCGTGCCCGGTTTCCTTGGTCAAACTAGATGGCACGGACGAACCATGCTCGTTCGAAAAGCCGAGATGCTCCTACTTGAGTGCATTGTTCGAGGACGACTCGCCGGGCAGGCGTACGAGGAGTACTCGGCGAGGGGGACCGTGAACGAAGTGGTCGTGGTGCCGGGCATGAAGTTGACCGATGCCTTTCCCGAGCCCATGTTCACTCCGTCGACGAAGGCCGCATCGGGTCACGACATCTATATCAGCGTCGATCGCGCGGCATTATTGGTCGGCCACGACCACGTTTCGAGGGCGCGTGAGCTGTGCATTGATCTCTTCACCCGTGCCGCTACCACGCTGGCTGCGGCCGGACTGGTGCTTGCCGACACGAAATTCGAACTCGGCTTCGTGGACGGCGAACTCGTCCTCTGTGACGAAGTGTTGACGCCCGACTCGTCACGGATCTGGCCGGCCGACGAGGTCCGTTCTGGTGAAACGCCGCCGGCGTTCGACAAACAACCCTTCCGGGATTGGCTCGTAGCCCAGTCGTGGGACAAGTCGCCGCCGCCCCCAGCAGTTCCCGCCGACGTCGTTACGACAACCTCGGCTCGTTACGTTGATGCATATCAACGGGTAACCGGAAAATCAATCAACGACTGGTACGGTGCTTCGTCGTGAACTACTTCGTAATTGTTGACGTGACGTTGCGCAACGGCATTTCTGACCCCGAAGGTTCAACCATTGAGCGCGCCCTTCCAGCCCTCGGATTCACTGGTGTGACCAACGTGCACGCTGGCAAGGCCTTTCGATTCGACGTAGAGGCCGAGAGTGAAGCGGCCGCGCTCGAGAAAGCGACGTCACTAGCGCAGCGATTACTCTCCAATCCCGTGATTGAGGACGCGTCGGCGCGGATTGGTGTGAGGTAGAAGATGTCCAGAATCGGCGTCGTAGTCTTTCCCGGTTCCAACTGCGAGTACGACGCCGCTGCAGCGGTCAATCAGCTCGGTGATCAGGCAGAATTTGTGTGGCACACGCGCACCGACCTTGAGGGCCTCGACGGTGTAATCCTTCCCGGTGGCTTTGCGCACGGCGACTACCTACGCCCCGGCGCCCTCGCGAGGTTCTCGCCGGTGATGGAAGCCGTGGAGCGATATGCCGCGGGTGGTGGCGCCGTGCTCGGAATCTGCAACGGCTTCCAAGTGCTCGTTGAGGCGGGCATGTTGCCCGGAGCGCTCCAAAAGAACCGCGGTTTAACCTTTCTTTGTCAACCAACGACCCTCGTCGTCTCCTCCACCTCGTCAATCCTGACGCGAAGAGCCACGGTTGGCCAAGAGCTCATCGTGCCGATCAATCATTTTTCTGGTTCCTACACCTGCAGCGACGAGACGTACGGCGAGCTGGAGCGAAATGGACAGATCGTGTTGCGCTACAAGGAGAACCCCAACGGTTCACGCGACGACATTGCGGCAGTGAGCAACCAAGCGGGCAACGTAGTAGGACTCATGCCCCATCCCGAGCGCGCAATGTCGATCTTGCTGGGCAGCGCTGATGGTCGGGTGCTGATGGAGAGCTTCCTCGCAGCATCAAGCGAACCCTTCGTCCTCGCGCATTGAGACGCCCATTACGACACCTAGTGTGGTGGCGTGAGTAGCGCCCCCCAGCCCCTTCACCGTGCCCTGGGACTGACCGATGCTGAACTCGACACCATTCGTGGGGTGCTGGAACGTGAGCCCAACTCCTTGGAATTGGCGCTTTATGGCGTTATGTGGAGCGAACACTGTTCCTATAAGTCGTCTCGTATGCACCTGCGCCGGTTGCCCACGGAAGGTCCACACGTTCTCGTCGGACCTGGTGAGAATGCCGGGGTTATCGACGCCGGCGACGGCATTGCGGTCGCCATCCGAATCGAGAGTCATAACCACCCCTCGGCTATTGAGCCCTATCAGGGTGCGGCGACCGGTGTCGGGGGAATCCTTCGCGACGTCTTCACCATGGGCGCGCGTCCGCTCGCCGTGATGGATCCACTCTTTTTTGGTGAACTCACCGACGCGCGCCAGCGTTGGCTCGTGGAAGGGGTGGTGTCGGGAATATCTGGCTACGGCAATTCGGTTGGCGTGCCCACGATCGGTGGGGAACTGACGTTCGACGACTGCTACGCGTCGAACCCCCTCGTGAACGTGCTCTGCTGTGGTGCTCTGCCGACCGAGCGTCTCGTATTGGGCGTCGCGTCCGGAGTCGGAAATCTCGCAGTGTTGCTGGGATCCTCCACCGGACGAGACGGCATTGGTGGGGTATCGGTATTGGCGTCGGCGGGCTTCGAAGGAAGCGACGGAGCGGAGTCTCTGGATGATGCCAAGCGTCCGAGTGTTCAGGTCGGCGACCCCTACGAGGAGAAGCGGCTCATCGAGGCCTGCCTCGAACTACTCGACGAAGGTCTGGTCGTCGGCATTCAAGACCTTGGTGGCGCGGGCATTGTCTGTGCCACGAGCGAGACCGCCGCACGCGGCGGCGTGGGCATGGACGTCGACGTGACGGCGATTCCACTTCGCGAACTAGGAATGGCGCCTTACGAAATCATGACGTCAGAGAGCCAGGAGCGGATGCTCGCCATCATCACGCCCGAAAATTGGGACCTCGTCGAGGCGCTCTGCGCCAAGTGGGAGGTCCGCGCGACGGTTATTGGCCACGTTGTTAGTCCCGTTGTCGACGGCCAGGGTCGCTCGGTGGGTATGTTGCGGATCCGTTGGGGATTTGGCGGCGATGTCCTCGCGGAGGTTCCGGCCTCGTCGCTCGCCGACGAGGCGCCGCTCTACGACCGACCGCAGCGTCGACCGGCCGATCTCGACGCCATCAATGAGGACGACCCGACCAACGACGAGCCGATCGGCACGCCCAACGACGACCTCTTGGATCTTTTGATCGACCCCGCGTGGGTCTATCGTCAGTACGACTCGCAACTGTTCTTAAATACGGTCGTGGGGCCGGGCCGTGACGCCGCACTACTTCGCCTCGCGGGACCGGGTTTGCCGGCCTCTGAACGCGGCATCGCCCTATCGACGGACTCCAATCCGCGATGGTGCGCCCTTAATCCGCGCGCCGGGACGGCCCTCACGGTCGCGGAAAGCGTGGCCAATCTCGCGTGCGTGGGAGCGACCGCCAAGGCCGTCGTCAACTGTCTCAACTTCGGCAATCCCGAACATCCCGAAGTGATGTGGCAGTTGACCGAGGCGATAGAGGGAATGGCGCAAGCGTGCACTGCGCTGGGTCTACCCGTTATCGGCGGCAATGTCTCGCTCTACAACGAGAGCGCCGGCCACGACATTGACCCGACCCCCGTCGTTGGGCTACTGGGTGTCGTGGATTGCCTGGTGGCGCCGCCACCAGGCTGGAATTGGCACGAGGGTGACCGGATTGTCTTGGTCGGTTCGCGTCACGCGGCTGGCGAACAGAAGTTCCCACTGGGGGGAACTCGCTGGGCCACTATGCGCGGTCGACGCGGCGGGAACGTGCCGGACTTTGACGATGACACTCTCGCACGGGCCATTGACTTCGTGGCGGCAGAAATATCTTCCATTTGTGCCGGAAACGCCAGCGACGTCACGGCCGTCCACGACGTAGGCGGGGGCGGGCTCAGTGTGGCGTTGGCCGAGATGGTGGCAGTCAGTGGCCTCGGTGCCGACGTCATTGAGCTCGAGCATCACGCGGAGCTCTTCACCGAATTTCCTGGTCGTTTCGTGATGACCACGAATGATGTCGGCGCCTTTCGAACCCGAGCCGACGGTGCGGGCGTCCCCATCGCGGTCCTCGGTACAGTTCGTGGGGATTCACTGCGGATTGGGGCAATGATTGACGTCTCCATTGACGAGGTGTCGTCACGTCGACGCGGCGCCCTCGAAGAGTCGCTCGCCTCGCTCGGTTAACGAACGGTCTTTAGTTCGTCGAGAATCTCGTCGGGTACCCGAAGATCGCCCGAACGTCCAAAGCCGAGTTGCACGTCGGGCTTGTACGTCCCGTGGTAGTCCGAGCCTCCCGTAGGAATCATGCCCGCGTCGCGCGTGAGCTTCACCATGAGCGCACGCGTCGCGGTGTTGGTGCTGCCGTAGTAGGCCTCGATGCCGTGAAAGCCGCGCTCACGCAAGGAGCCCATGACGTGGGGCATGGTCGACTCAATGGACGAGTGAGTCATGTCGTCCAGGTAGTTAATGAGGGGATGGGCAATCGAGAACACCGTGCCCGAACCCTCGGCCGCCTGGACGAAGTCTTCAATCTTCATGTTGGTCTTGGAGACGTAAGCCTTGCCGTCGGCGCCGAGCCAGTCCGTGAAGATTCGGTTCCAAGTGTCGTCACCTGGGCGCCCAACGATCTCGGGGTGTAGTTCGATCATCGCTCGCGCGAAATGGGGACGACCAATGGAGTCAACGTTGCCAGTCATCGCGGTGAGATACGCGAGGGTCAGATCCTCGAATCCCTTCTCCTGCAGGACGCTAACCAGTCGCTGGTTTCGCTCGTCGCGGTCTTGGCGAAGTTTGTGGAGCTTCTCCTGGACGGGGTGACTGGGATCAAGCGGCACGAAATAGGCGAGAACGTGGACGTTCCGCGGTACCGACTGGCCGTTGCGGATCTTGGGGATCGCCGAGTCGAGTAGTGAGATCTCGACGCCGTCGACGAGTTCGACGCCGAACTCAGCGCACGCCTTGGCCATGTCGTCGTGGCTGAGTGTCGTGTCGTGGTCCGTGAGAGCGATTGCCGATACACCCAGATCGCGCGCATTTTTGGCCAATGTCGTCGGAGTGTCCGAGCCGTCGGAGAAAGTCGAATGGGTGTGGAGATCTATCACCCGAGCATGCTACTGAGGTCGTAGCACGCCCCGTCGTTGTGCGAGAATGTCGTAGTGCCTTCTGTTATGACGAACCGTACGGAGAAGAGCACGTGAAGGAGGCCTGCGGCGTCGTCGGAATAGTCGCCCCGGGCCGATCGGTCTCACATCTTTGTTACGACGCGCTCTACGCACTCCAACACCGCGGTCAAGAGTCGGCTGGCATGGCGACCTTCAACAACCAACAAATCACCGTCGTCAAGGACAACGGACTCGTTAGTCACGTCTTCGCCGAGACGACGTTGCGCGCACTCGCAGGTTCGCACATCATTGGTCACACCCGGTATTCGACTTCGGGTTCGGCCAACTGGACTGCCGCGCAACCGGTCTACCGATCGGCCGGGTCATCAGGTTTCGCCATTGCGCACAACGGCAATCTCACGAACACGACCGCGCTCGCCGACGAGGCTGGCATTCAGTTCACGTCGATGTTGTCCGACTCGGACCTCGTCGCCGAACTGCTCGCGCGCGAAGTCGATGCCGGTATCTCTCTCGCCAAGGCACTTGGTGTCGTGCTCGCTCGCACCGAAGGGGCGTTCTCGATGGTGGTGCTCGAAGCCGGCGAGATTCATGCCGTTCGCGACCCGTACGGATTTCGTCCCCTCTGCCTCGGTCGCTTCGGCTCGGCGGAGAACCCCGAAGGTTGGATTGTGGCGTCGGAGTCGCCGGCGCTCGACGTCGTCGGCGCAACGTTCGTGCGCGAGATAAACCCCGGCGAAATGATTTCCCTCAACGAGCGGGGCATATCGTCGGAACAGTTGCTAGAGCCGGCCGCCGGAAAGCAGAAGCTCTGCATCTTTGAATTCGTCTACTTCGCGCGGCCCGACACGTACCTCATGGGTCATCAGGTTCACACCACTCGTCGTCGCATGGGTGAGTTGTTGGCGGCCCAATCAAGTGTTGACGCCGATATCGTGATGGGCGTGCCCGACTCGGGCGTGCCGGCCGCCGAAGGCTTCGCCAAGGCCTCGGGGATTCCCTTCGGCTACGGGCTCGTGAAGAATCGCTACATCGGTCGTACGTTCATTTCGCCAGATCAAGACAAGCGGGCGGCGACGGTTCGACGCAAGCTCAATCCACTACGTGAGAACATCGAAGGCCAGCGACTGATCGTCGTTGACGACTCCATCGTGCGCGGCACGACGACGCGCGAAATTGTGAAGATGCTGCGCGACGCGGGCGCGAAGGAAGTCCACCTTCGTATCTCGTCGCCCCCCTTCATGAACCCCTGTTACTACGGCATCGACACGCCGACCCGTGACGACCTACTCGCGGCCAATCACTCCGTTCCCGAGATGAACGAGTTCATTGGCTCGGATACGTTGGAGTTCATCACCTTGGCTAACCTGCGCTCGGCCATTCAACTCGACGGAGAGTGCTGCGACGCGTGTCTCACTGGAACGTATCCCGCGCCGACACCGGTCGTGTTGGGAACCGCAGGCAGCCGCTGGTGAGTCGACTGCTTGAGCAACCCGATGGTGGGATGACCTACGCCTCGGTTGGTGTTTCAATTGAGGCGGGCGATGAAGCGGTCAATCGAATCAAGGACGTGGTAGCGAGTACCTCTCGCCCCGAGGTGCTCGGTGGTATCGGTGGTTTCGGCGGACTGTTCGCACTCGACACTTCGAAATTCATTTCGCCCGTGCTGGTTGCGTCGACCGACGGTGTCGGTACGAAGCTCGAAGTGGCCCGGCAGATGGGCCGTTACGACAGCGTCGGCATTGATCTCGTCGCGATGCTGGTTGACGATCTGGCGTGCGTCGGCGCGGAGCCGCTCTTCCTGCTCGACTACGTCGCCGTCGGAAAACTCGATCCGACGAGACTCGAGGAGTTGGTCCAGGGCATCGCCCAAGGTTGTCGCCTCGCCAACACCGCATTGCTTGGCGGCGAAACGGCCGAGCACGCCGGTGTCATGGCACCCGACGATCTCGACGTGGCCGGTTTCGCCGTTGGTGTTGTCGAACGTGGCGAGGAACTCGGCCCCGAGCGAGTGCGCAGCGGTGACATCTTGATTGGATTGAATTCGCCGGGACTTCGCTCGAACGGTTACACGTTGGCCCGACGGATATTGATTGAAAACGACGGCGATCTGCACGCTCCGGCGTGGGACGGCGCCGACCGATCACTCGGCGACGAACTGCTCGTGCCGTCGGTAATTTATGCGCCGACCATCACCTCGTTACGCAGAGAGCTGGGCAGCGCGGTGCACGCGGTCGCCCATATCACGGGTGGTGGCATCGTGGGAAATGTAGTGCGTGTACTGCCACCGGAATGCGATGCGATTATTGAAATGGAACGCTTCGAGACGCCGCGGATCTTTTTCGAGATTCAGCGCCGCGGACGAGTGAGTGCCACCGAGATGGTCAACGTATTCAATTGCGGACTGGGCATGATTGTGGCGGTGGACCCGTCGTCGAGCGACGCCGCGATCGCTGCGGCCAAGTCCGAGGGCGTAAGCGCGGTGGTTGTCGGCACGGTCACGGTGGGATCGAGAAAGGTGGTCCTGTCATGAGCGATGAACGTGATCGGGTGCTACGACACCTCTTGGACCATTCGGTGCGGCGAGGCGACTTTCTCTTGAAGTCCGGACGCACCTCGTCGTGGTTTATCGATTCGAAGAAAACCATTTGCGAACCGGTCGTTATGAGCGATCTCGCCACGTTGATGTTGGCGAAGATTCCCTCCGACGCGACTGCCATCGGCGGTCTCACCATGGGTGCCGATGGCGCCGCGTTCATTACCGCGGCAGTTGCGGCAACGCGGGGTCGGAGTTTGCGCGGATTCAGCGTTCGAAAAGAAATGAAGGATCATGGCGCGGGCGGTCGAATAGCTGGAGCCTTGGAACTAGGTGACCGAGTTGTTATCACCGAGGACACCGTCACCCGGGGCACGAGTTTGCTCGAGGCGGCCCATGTCGTCCAAGAGTTCGGGGCCACGGTGGTGCTGTTGTTGGCCGTTGTCGACCGCGGCGGTACGGTGAGCGACATGGCGAAGAAGGAGGGTATTGCCTTTGATGCGCTCTTCAGCGCTCCGGACCTCGGGTTCCCTTACGAGGGTGCGCAGTCGGGCGTGACTACCTAGCGAGCACGTCGAGAATTCGGTCGCGCCACGCCATGCGTTGGGGGGATCGCTCTTCGGGGGTGTGACCGAATCGCAGGATGAGGGCGTCGAGCGCGGGCACAACGGAGATCATCTGGCCCTCGTAGCCGTTGGCCCAGTACGTCCCGTACTGGTCGCCACTGACCCACCACTTCCATGAGTAGAAGTGACCACTTTCCTCCTCCACGCTGCGCGGAACCTGCGCTGTGGCCGTCCACTCGCGCGATATGAGTTGACGTCCGTCCCACTCGCCCCCTCGAAGGTAGAGCAGACCAAACTTGGCGAAGTCGAGGGCGGTGGCGTGCACGAAACTCGACGCCACAAAGACGCCACTCCCGTCCATGGTCGCGACGGCGCTGGTCATGCCGATGGGGGCGAAGAGTCGACTGCGTAGTGCCTCGTGGTAGTGGTCCCCGTACCCCACGTGGTCGGCCACAATGCGGCTGAGAATGTTCGTCGTGCCGCTCGAGTAGTTGTAAAACGTGCCCGGCTGGTGCGCGAGAGGAAGTTGAGCGGTGAAGGCGGCCATGTCGCCCTTCCCCTCGCCGTAGAGCATTTCAATTACGTGACTCGTCTCACCAATTTCGTACTGTTCAATGAAGGCGAGACCGTCACGCATGGCGAGGAGGTCACGCACGTGGATCTGGTGCCGCGGATCATCGGAGTCGCTCCACTCCGGTACGGGAGCAAGTTGATCGGGATCGAGTTGACCGGCGTCGACAAGGGTGCCGACGATCGCGTGGAGAATTGACTTCGCCATTGACCACGACAGGAGTTGACTTTCCGCAGTGATCGGCTCGGCCGGCCGGTCGAAATGAAACTGTTCGCCGCCGTAGCGCTCGATGAGAACCCGACCGCCCTGAATGACGACGACGGCATTGGTGACGCCTAGATCGTCGTGCGTGAACATTTCGTCCACGACCTGCTCTAGCGCTTCTTGGTGTGGAGCGTCTCCCCTGGGCCACTTAATCGTCGGCCACGTAACATCGTCCGGCTGGGGCGCAAAGCTCGGTCGTACGTCGGGCAGATCGGTCATGGTCCTCCACTTTCTCCAAGCATTGTTACACGCGTCGACTTGTAACACCCGCTCAGTACGGTGACTGCATGTCGACGAGTGACGAGAGCGAAATCGAGCAGTACTTCTACCGTTCAGTCAGTACGTCTAGCCGTCATCGCAATCGAGTCAGCACCTACTTGGTCCAGCGATTCGAGGGGTCGAAGGTCGTGGCACGCATTGAGTCGCTCGGACTGGTACACACTTCAATCGGTGAAGAGCAGTTAGCAATCCAGCGACTTCGGCGCAATCTCGTCATTGCGGGGTCGTGGCAGCCAACTACCAGTCGACACCACGCACGTATTCGTGTCGCGCCGGCCACCGGTCCGATGCAAAAAGTCGCCCCACAGAGCTCTTGACGAGTCCGTGGGGCGACTTTTCTGGTGGTCGAGACCGGCGTCGATCCGGTGACCTCACGCTTTTCAGGCGCGCGCTCTACCGACTGAGCTACTCGACCTCCTCGTCACCCTTTCGGGTGTCGAGCGGACCTGACGGGATTTGAACCCGCGACCTCCGCCTTGACAGGGCGGCGTGCACTCCGAGCTGCACCACAGGTCCTCGGTGTTCTCAAAGTCGAGACCTCGAGACGCGAATGTCGTAGGATTCTCTTCGTGCGAGCGGGAGATGAGACCAAGTCGTCGTGAGTCTCACAATCGTCCTCCTGGTCCTCCTCGCCGGCCTCATTCACGCGGTATGGAACGCTCTCGCTAAGGGCTTGGCGAGTCAATCCACGAGTTTCGCGCTGATGAACCTCGCCACGGCGGTTGTCTCGTGGATTGCGCTGCCGTTCATTGGTGTTCCTCGAAGCGCCGCCTGGCCGTACCTGCTCGGCTCGGTGGTGTGCCACATTAGCTATCAACTCTTCCTCATGGGTGCCTACGAACGAGCCGACTTCTCGAAGGCGTACCCGATTGCGCGCGGGGTCGCCCCGAT
>CAJDUS010000001.1_pt1 | contig 81316 bp, 80 predicted proteins | sample 7390831 | NCBI WGS metagenome assembly CAJDUS01 (sample SAMEA7055684, study PRJEB34461) | soil metagenome | biome: terrestrial ecosystem; feature: Peninsula; material: soil | place: Antarctica | collected 2016
GGAGCAACTCACCGGCCTTTGAGAGACTGCCGGCCGAGGCGACGACCGCAAGCTTGTGGGCGGGGTCGATCAGACTCTTGACAGCCTTCTCTCGGGCGAGCTTGGCCTTGATGTCGTTCTTCGCGGCGTCAAGTGTAGGTGTGCCGCCTGGCGTTATCGCGTCGAGTCGGGCCAGGAAGTAGCCGCTTTCGTTGTCATATAGATCGCTGCTCTCGCCCTTCTTGGTGCCGCCGAATGCCCATGCGGACACGCTTGGAATTGGAGTGCCATTATAAACGAGTGGCTGGTTCTCGACCACGTCGGTCGTGAACGTCTTGAGTCCAAGCGTCTTTACAGCGGCGTCAAACTTGTCCGGGGTTTCCGCGGATGCCGCCATCTTGGCGAGAGAGTCCGCCCTGCGATCGGTGCGGTCAGCGCTGGAATCACTCTGCGTAACGCGAAGCAGGATGTGGTGCATCGCAACCGTGTCGCCGTTACGCGAGTCGAGCCGGATGAGATGGTATCCAAACTGCGTGAGCACTGGCTGTGATATCTCGCCCGGCTGCAGCGTTGCCGCCGCTGTTTCGAACGCCGGAACAAATCGCCCACGCACACCTTTCCCGAGATCGCCGCCACGTACGGCCGACGCGGTATCAGCCGATTCTTCCTTGGCGATATCTTCGAACTTCGCGCCGTTGGTGATGCTGTCGCGTAGCGCGACCGCGTGTTGTCGCACCGCCGCACTGTCAGCGGCGGTGATCATTCGCGGGATCTCGGTTACGGTCACACGCGCACGGCCTTCGCGCGCCATATCCTTTTTGTGCGCGTCGTAGTAAGCGCGAATCTCTGCATCGCTCACTTGCGCTGTTGCGATCGCCGACTGGCTGGGCGAGAACGCCGCGTAGCTGATCGCGGCGCTGTCGTGCGCGTCACGATAATTCAGCCAGAGCGTACCGTCGGAAATCCAGAGACCCGCCGTTACCTGCTGGTAAAGTTTCTGTTTCGGAATCGCGTCGCGATAGTAGCTCTCCAGTTGCACCAGTAACCCGCTCTGCTTTGCCGTTGGGCTCGTCAGGAAGCGCTGGTACTTCGCGAGATCGAACTGGCCGTAGAGCGTCGCGATCGCCGGGAGACCCGACACGCACGGCCCGCACTGGCCAGAGCTCTGGCTGGCCATCCACGACAAGAGGCGCGCTGTCTCGGCGAGTCCGCACTGGTCCTGGCCGAGCACGGCAATGAGCCCACACCCCAGGGGTACACCGGCTTGGCCAAGCCGGTGTCGATCGAGAGTGGCCGTCCACGCCGAGTCGCCATCGATCCAGGTACCGGCGTAGCCGCCGAGCAGTACTGCTCGGGGCCTTCGATCGACGCCGGCGTAGCCACCGAGGACCTCGCCCACCGTGACCGGCCCGAGGATCTCAAGAACCGATCCCGGCTGGGTCACGGCGCCAGCCAGCGTGACAAGCGTGGAGCCGGGCACGTCCTGGGATCCACTGGTCCTAAACCACTGCGCACCGAACCGCGACACCAGTGCGACGTGCGCGTAGGTCTCGGTGTTACTTAGCACCGTGGGCCGACCACGCACGTCTGGTGCGGCCGCAGACGCCGTACGGAATTGGGGAAGGGCGACGCCGGAGGTGAGAAAGGAGACGACGGCACTGGCTTCCCCGGCCACGTAGCGGTCCGGAGCCGACACGAGGTGAAATCGCGTCGATGAGTGTCCTTGTCGCTCGTTCATCGCGTATTGAACGTGATCGGCGACGTCGCCGCTGTGAAGATAGATCACCACGTCGCGCGCGCCCAGCGCCGACGCGACGACATCGGCGCCGTCGAGCACCAAGTGAGGACGATGACAAAGAAGCGTTGCATCCTTTCGACTGGCCGGTTCGCTCTCGCTGGCGTTGACGATCACGAGCGGGGTGCCAGAGGTGAGCATTGCGCGGTCGATTTTTCTCGAAAGTGGGAACTCGCCACCTCCCCTACCAACGATGCCCGCCTCGCGAATCAGAGCTCGCAGTTCGCCGGCACTACGACTTCGGGGATCGAGGGGTCCCAAGCGATCAAGGTGCGAAACGAGCGACTCTGCTTGGTGGGCCGGCGAGGAGACGCCCTAATTCGTCACCGACTCTCGCGACGCCCACGACGTCGCGGCCGACGCAGTGATCGATCACGGCCACGCTCATCGCGAGGCCCCGGACTGGTGTGGAGACATCGTGGCGGACTCGGACGTGGTGTTCGGCAGCGATGTGAGGTGAACGGTGACGGCGTCGGGTTTCGCACCAAGTCGAGTCGCGACCATTACTATCCACGTCGATCCCGTCACCAGGTAGAAGAGTCGCAGCGCGGACGTGTCAGTGCCGGCCAGCACACCGTGTAGCCAAACGACGGCGAAGTTCAAGGCGCCGAGACGATGCACCAGTAGCCAGTGACGAGTGCCACGCCGGCCCGCCAGTGCAGCGGAGGCTGTCATCGCGACCATGGTGATCAGACCGATGATCCCGATGGTCACCGCGGCCGGACGATACGTCGCCGCGCCGGGGATGATAACTCCTTTCCAGCCAACGCCGGCGTAGCGATCCAGCGCCAGAGTGCTCACGTGGCCCGCGACCAACGCCACCGTCGCCGCGGCCAGTGCCGCGTGAAGTCGAAGTCTCGTCTCGGGGTGTCCCGCACGAAATCGCGAACGCCACGGGTGGCGCATCCAGGTGCCGACGAGAACGAGGAGCCACAGTGCCGTAAAGGCGCTGAGTCCGAGGGCACGCCCTGAAACCCAAAGGAAGTAACGGCTGTGGACCGATGGGCCAACGAGGTGCGCGGTCATCGTGCCCACGACAAGTGCGATAACCACACTCACCGCGGCGGTGACGGCGAGTGAAGCCGGGCTACGACCTCGCACGAATGAAGATTGGCTCATGGCGCTCTCCAAATGAGAAAGTCCTCCATCATGCCGCTGGCGTCGAGTGAACCGTCTTCGTAAATCCACAGCGCGGCTATCTCGCGCGTGCTGGCTGCCAACGCGATGCCGGCCGCCCCTTCAAGGAACAGCGCCTTACTCCAAACTTCGGCGATGGCGGGATCATGACCGACGACGGTTACGGCACTGAGCCCGTCGCCACCGGGGCGCGAAGTCCGAGGATCGATGAGATGGTGCACTGGCGTACCGTCGGCTCGCCAGTGGCGAAGTCGGATCGATGACGTCGTTACCGCCTGATCTCGGACCTGTACGACGCCAACAGGGGTTGGCCCACTCAACGGATCTTCGACACTGATCCGCCACGGCTCTCCTTCCGGCGAAGCGCCCGCGCAGTAGCAATCACCCCCCGCTTCAACGAGGTAGTCATCGCACACCGCGTCAAGCTTCGCACTGGCCCAGCGCACGGCGAGACCCTTGCCAATCCCCCCTAGGTCGATCGTCGTGCCGCCGAGGTGAAGGGCACGACGAGCGGGCAGCTGGCCAAGTCGCCACGGTGCGCGAAGTGGCGACGCCACGTTGAAACTTGTTGTCACGTCGTCGCGTTCGTCGAAATGCAGCGATCGATCGTACCCGAGCGCAACGAGCGTGTCGTGCACACGCGGATCGAATCGGCCGTCGGTCAGGACGTGAGCGACGTAGGCCTCCTCCACGGCGCGGTAGAGGACGTCAGGTACAACGTGCCACCGGTCACGGGCTTCGTTGAGGACCATGAGGTCACTCGTCGCGACGAACCTCGTGCAGATTCTCTCCACGTCGTGAAAGACCTCAAGCGCATCGGCCATCGCTCCCTCGAACGCCTCATCACTCACGGCGTCTCGTCGAGTCGCGCGAATCGTAACGTCGCTCGCCATGGCCGTCGTCCGCGAGAACACTTCAGCGTTCACGGTTTGGATTTCTCTAGGGGTGCGCATCTTGCTCAACCCGAATTCGATGCGCCGGTCGTGGCGTGCGTCACTGGTGCGGTGGGTGCCACCACAGCCGTGTTCACCGCGGCAGCGTTCATTGTGTTGGGGCTGACATTGGGGACCTGTACTGCTCCCGCGCCGGCCGAATGGAGTGCGGCGTTTGTCGCCGCGATCAAATTGGCTATCGCCTTTTGTTCGGCGCTGAGGTTTGCCGAGACCCCGCGAAGTGCCGCGAAGGTGTTCGTGGTTGATGACGACGCGGCCGCGGCCGCACTGGCTTGGGCACCGTGTGAGTCGAGCGAACGCTGGATGGTCGCTTCGGCGGCACCGGTGCCGAGTATCGCCGCGATGGCAATCATCGCCCGGGCAAGAATCCGACGTCGCCTAGTGGCGCGCAACATCCTGTGAGCGGTCCGCTGATGGATTACAGCGCGTCGATTGAAGGCGTCGCCGAGATCGGGGTCAACCAAAGGGTCGTAGCCGTGCACGTAGATTCGGTCATTGGTCATTGTTATCTCCATCATTTGAGGACGCACTCGCGCCCGTGGTTGTGTGAGTTTTCGGCGCGGATGTCGTGGTAATTGCGACCGTGGACCGAGATTGGCTCGCCGAGCGAGCCATCGAGGCCGCTTCACGTTGGAGCGCCAGACGCGCCCGGGCGAGGGATGTCCTCTCCTTCGTCAGGACCTTCGACTCGCTGGCGAGCTTGGACATCTCGCGCGCAATCTGTTGTTGTAGCTGCGTTGCCTGCGTGCCGAGGCTCCGCTGGAACGAGCTAAGCGCAACGCTCGTCGCCGATGACGTTGACGCGTTCGTGGTCGCACTCGGCGACGGCGAAAGCGAGAGCGTCGCGACAGCGCCGACGAACGCACCGAACGCTGCGGTAGTAGTCCATCGCTGACGGCCCCCGCTCACGAGACGCCCCCTAGTGAGCGACCACTTGGGTCGATCCAGGTGGTGAAACTATTGGTGAATATATCCATGACTCCAGTGTGGAGGGGGTTCGTGACGCCCGAATGAGATGGACGTGAGAATGTTCTCATCTTTGTCACCGTGCTTTTCTTGGTACTTAACCGGCGAAGGACCAGAGCCTCACGTCATCAATGCGGCGTTTTCGTGGCAATCAACGCGCGACAGTGAACCCGTCGGCATGACTGCGTCTCGAGTTGAACTCACGCATTCGAACGGACCATTCGCTCAGGGAACGAGTGAACGACTTCCAATCCATCGATCGGTTCTACATCGAAGTGACCGAATAGCAACAACTTCTGCTTCCGGTGGAACGAGTTCACTCCTCACGACTAAGTGGGCGCGGTTGACGTAGTTCGAACCCGAGGTCCTCACTCGAGCAGCGATGAACGCTTCACCTTGGAACCACTTCAACGGTGCGCGGCTCTCCATGTCGGTTGTGACACTGCTCTCGCTCGCGCGACCAATCGACACACCATCTGGGCACCAGATCCCTCACGGTGTCACTATCGAACGATCGTCGTCAAACTACAGGCGCCGACATTCGGCGCGTAACGAGGGCGCTCAACACTGCGTCGGTCATGTCCGACGTGCTCGCGCTGCCTCCCAAATCGGGCGTGCGAATGCTCCCGTCGACCAAAACCTCTTCAATCGCCCGGAGGACTGCCGTCTCCCATTCGGAGAAGCCGAGATGGCCAACGAGCATTGAAGCGGCCCAGAGTGATGCAATCGGATTGGCACTCCCGCGTCCCGCGATGTCGGGAGCCGAGCCGTGCACCGGTTCAAACATTGAGGGAAACCGTCCGTCGGGACAGAGATTGGCGCTGGCCGCGAAACCGAGTCCGCCGACGAGCGCCGCTCCTAGGTCTGTCAATATGTCGCCGAAGAGATTCGATGCGACGACGACGCCAAATCGATTGGGGCTCAAGATGAGGTGCAATGCCGCCGCATCCACGAGCAATGTTTCAGCCACGACGTCGGGGTACTCGCGTTTTAGTTCATTGAAAATCCGGTCCCACAGCACCGCGCTGTAATTGAGGGCGTTTCCCTTGGAAACACTGTGGAGCGGCTTGTTTGTGGCTTGCGCCAATTCGAAAGCGAAGCGCAGGACCCGTTCAACAGCTTTTCGAGAAAATACGCTGGTCTGGAGGGCAACCTCCTCGGGCGATTCGGGGAAAAGCACTCCTCCAATACCCACATACTCGCCCTCGCTGTTCTCGCGGACGAAGACAATATCGAGGTCTTCAGGGCCACGATTGGCCAATGGAGTGAACCCACCGCGCAGGAGTTTTACCGGGCGCAAGTTCACGTACTGGTCAAATCCCTGGCGGATAGCGAAAATTAGCTGGCGCAGCGCAATGTGGTCCGGGACGCGAACGTCGCCAATCGCACCGAGGAAGATCGCGTCAAACTCACGGAGCTGGTCGAGGCCATTGTCGGGGATCATTGAACCGGTCGCCAGATAATGTTCCGCATTCCAAGCAAAACTCTCTTGTTCGAACTCCAGCAAGGGCTCAAGTTTCGCGATCGTCTCGAGGAGCCGCCACGCTTCGGCCGTCACTTCCGGGCCAATCCCGTCGCCCGGCAAGAGAGCAATTCGGAAACGCTGAACGGGCGCGGAACTCACCTGGACCTCGTGCGACGAACCATTTCGCTGGCGCCGAAGGCGGGGCCGCATTGACGAGACATGCCTGTCACGTTAGCGTCTTTGGATACGATTGCAGAGAAGAGCCGGGGAGCAACTTTGGACGCCATTCACCGCCTCATTTCGAGCCGTGGCGCGGCGGACACGCTCCTCGGGCCGAACCCTCTACCGACGTCGCTGCGCATGTCAACATGGGGGACGCGACCTTGGGGGTATAAATGAGCTGGAACGTAGGTGCGGGTCTCGAGGGACGTGGCGTGATCGTGACCGGGGCGGCCGGTGGCATCGGCCGAGCTGTCACACTGGCATTCACTACGACCGGCGCCCGCGTGCTCGCCACTGACGTGGATCAAAGTCGTCTCGATGCCGTACTGAGCGAGTGCCCCGGCGATGGTCACGTGGCCCTGGCGCTCGATCTAAACGACCCCTCGGCCCGAGAGCAACTGGTCACCCGGGCCACGAAGGAGTTCGGCGGCATCGACGTCTTGGCCCATACGGCGGCAGTACTTCGTCGACGAGAAAAAGTCGATGACATCACCGAAGATGACTGGGATGCCCAGCTGGACACGAATTTGAAGACGACCTTCTTTCTCAGTCGAGCAATTGCCAATGAGATGGCGGCCCGTGGCGGGGGTCGCATCATCCTCTTCAGCTCGCAGGGTTGGATGACAGGCGGCTTCGGTGGATCAGTGGTCTACGCCGCCTCGAAGGGTGGCGTCGTCTCGCTTTCTAGAGGCCTCGCGAGGACATTCGGGCCCCAGGGCGTCAACGTCAATACGATCGCGCCGGGCCAAATCAACACCCCGATGTTGCACACGGGTCTGGACCCCGCCGTCTATCAACGAATGAGTGAGGAAACCCCCCTCGGCTACGTCGGGGAGCCCGAGGACGTCGCGGGCGTCGTGGTATTTCTCGCGAGCCAGCACGCTCGATTCATCACCGGCGCGACGATCAACGTCAGCGGCGGTTTTCTCATGTATTGATCGGATTCGCCGCCCTAGAAATTTGACAGACTCACGAGCGCAACCTACTCTTGGAATCGATTGTAGGCTTCATCCGTTGTGCCATCCAGTGTCGCACTCGTGGTGGGCAACGCACGGTCGTACGTAGTACCTAAATCGAGAGGAAGAGGTGTGGGGCCAATGAGACTGCGAATGAATCAGGCAATCACCATGGCCATCGCCGACGAGATGGAATTGGACCCGAGGGTCGTCGTCTTTGGTGAGGACGTAGCCGTCGCCAACGGCGTATTCAAGACCTCGGAAGGACTTCTCGCAAAGTTCGGACCCGATCGCGTCCGCGACACACCAATCTCAGAAATGGGCTTTCTCGGCATGGCCGTCGGCGCCGCCATGACGGGACTGCGCCCGGTCGCCGAGATCATGTTTATCGAGTTTCTCGGCGTCGCTCTCGACCAAGTCGTGACCGAAGCGGCCCTGATGCACTATCTCTCGGGCGGGCGCTACCAGGTGCCGCTCGTCGTGCGGGCTTCGGTCGGTTCCGGTCTCGGTTTTGGCTGCCAGCACTCCCAGACGTTGGAACGTTGGCTGCTGGGAACACCGGGGCTCACCGTCGGCGTGGCGTCTGGTGCTCGGTCGGCGTACGGCCTGACCAGAGCGGCTATTCGTGAGAACAATCCCGTTGTTCTCCTCGAACCGCGCACCCTCTATGGCGAGCGAGAGAACGTGGAGCCGGGCGAGGATTCGGTCTTCGCGCTCGGTACGGCCGAAGTGGTGCGAGAAGGCAGCGACGTTACCCTCGTCTCTCTCGGCCAGACGGTTCGCGTCGCCGTGGCTGCCGCCGAGGCCGCTCCTTGGTCCGCCGAAGTAATCGATCTTCGAACGATTATGCCCTGGGACAAGGAATGCGTCCTCCAATCCGTTCGAAAGACCGGTCATCTGGTCGTTGTTGAAGAGAACCAGTACACCGGAGGCTGGGGTACCGAAATTGCGGCCCACGTCGCCGGCGACGCCTTTGGATCACTGAAGGGTCCGGTGTTGCGCGTCACGGCACCCGACGTCCCGGTCCCCTACGGCCTGGAGTTGGAGCAACACTTCCTCCCGTCCGCCCAGTACGTCACGGACCAGGTGAGTGAGTTGCTGTCAACCAAAAAGATCCCCGCCCCGTGGTGGAAGGAGTTCGCATGAGCGACACGACCGAGAACACTTCGAGCCCCTCAGTGCAGCGCCGACTCGACCTTCAGGCGACTCCCCTAGGACGTCTCGAGCGAATGATTGAGATTCGCCTCTTTGAGGACCGCATCGTGGAGTTGTTTGCCGATGGATTGGTGCCCGGGACAACCCACACGATGCAAGGTCAAGAGGCAATTCCAGTTGGTATCGCCGCAGCGACTCGGCCCAGTGACGTCGTGTGTTGCACCTACCGCGGCCACGGTGTCGCGCTGGCGCTCGGCGTCCAAACTGAAGCCGTGCTCGGCGAAGTCCTTGGTCGCCAAATCGGTTGCATGGGTGGCTTGGGCGGATCAATGCACCTCAGTGATCCCGACGTGAACCTACTGCCGACCTTCGCTATTGTCGGGGCCGGCATTCCCGTGGCCATAGGTGCGGCCCTCACGTTCGCTACTACCAAGAGCGACAATGTGGCGCTCAGCATCTTCGGCGACGGCGCCACCAATATCGGGGCGTTCCACGAGGGCCTCAATCTGGCGAAGGTTTGGAATCTTCCCGCCATCTTCGTCTGTGAGAACAACCTCTACGGCGAGTACAGCCCCTTGGCGACCACGACCGCAGTAATGGACATCACCGATCGTGCACTTTCGTACGGCATGAATGCTGAGGTCGTCGACGGACAGGACGTTGGTGCGGTCGAAGCAACAATGGCGCGCGTCGTCGAGCGCGCTCGGAACGGTGGCGGACCGACCCTCGTTGAAGCCAAGACCTACCGCTACTCCGGGCACTCACGTTCCGACCAGGGTCTCTATCGACCCGAGGGTGAACTGGAAGCCTGGATGAGCCGAGATCCCATTGAGCTCTTCGCCAAAACACTCGCAGACAGCAATGGCCTCGGTGGCCACACGCTCGAAGAGATCCGCGACCAGCAGCGCGCGCGATTTGACGACGTGCAGCGCCGCGTACTCGAAAGCCCGGCGGCGACTGTCGCCGACATGTTCACCAACGTCCTCGCAACCAACCACTGACCGAAGGGACTTGCGATGCGCTACACGCTGAAAATGCCCATCCAGGGTGACACGACCCGTGAAGTCTTCATCACCGAATGGCTCGTAGCCGTCGGTCAGACCGTCGCAGTGGGTGACGTGCTCCTCACCGCCGAGACGGACAAGGCGGCTGTTGAGGTGCCCACACCGTTTGCCGGGGTCCTGATAGAGCAACTGGTGGCACCGGAAGACGAAGTGGAGATCGGCGCGCCGTTTGCCGTGATCGAGGGGTAGTTTGACCAGCGCGGCGACGAACGTTGCCCGCACGAATTGAGAAGGGGTCCGTAGTGGACAAATTACGACTCGGTGTCATCGGAGCGGGTTCGTGGGCCGTGGCGTCGCACTTACCCGAGTTCGCGAAACGACGCGACGAGGTTGAATTCGTTGGCGTATCACGCAAGGGTGACGACATCCTGCAAAAGATTAAGAGCGACTGGGGTTTCCAGATAGCCAGCGAGGACTACCGCGACGTGCTCGACGCCGGCGTGGACATCTGTCTCGTTTCGAGCCCCACCGGATTTCACCACGAACACGCCAAGGCCGCACTCGAGTCCGGCGCCCACGTACTGGTGGAAAAGCCAATGACGATCAAACCAGAGGACGCGTGGGACTTGACTCACAGTGCCGAACGACTAAATCGGCATCTGCTCGTGAGCTTCGGGTGGAACTACAGTTCCATGCTTCGAAGCGCCAAGGCCTTGATGGTCGACCACGGGGTCGGGACTATTGAACACGTCATGTTGCACATGTCGTCATCGACGCGTGAACTACTCATGGGAACCGGCGCCTACCCTGACGCGTCACCCGACACGACGCCAGAGTCTCGCACGTGGACGGACCCAAAGCTTTCCGGTGGTGGCTACGCCATGGCGCAGTTGACGCACGCCTTGGGCGTCGCACTCTGGCTCACGGGCCTTCGCGGCAGTGAAGTCTTCGCCTTCATGTCGGCGCCTCCTGACGCGCCCGTCGAGCTCTACGACGCGGTGGCGTTGCGATTTGAAGGTGGCGCCATTGGCACCATGGACGGTAGCTCAGCGCATACCAACGCCGGCGGTGACAAACACCAGCTCGAGATGCGCGTCACTGGTTCCGATGGTCAGTTTCACATCGACCTGGAACGCGAGGCACTCTGGTTGTTTCGCAGTCCCAACACTGACTACCGACCAGCGCTCGAACCTAATGCCGGCCTCTACGACTGCGTCGGTCCACCCAACGCGCTGGTCGATCTCGCGATCGGCAAAGACGTGGAGAACTGTTCACCGGGCTGGCTCGGAGCGCGCACGGTGGAGATCCTTGACGCCTGCTACCGCAGTGCGCGCGACGGCACTGTGGCAACTATTCCTACCGAATCGTAAGGAGAAATCGTGCAGCGACTCTGCTTTTCGTTCAACATCAAACCGGGGACCTTCGACGAATATAAGAAACGCCACGACGAGATATGGCCCGATCTCGTTGCCGAATTAAAGACCGCCGGGCTCTCCAACTACAGCTTGTTCGCCGACACCGACGAACGAATCATTGGCTACGTGGAGTGCGAACCAGACGCTGATACCAGTTTCGGCTTTCTCGCGACTGCCGACGCCAATACGCGCTGGAGCAAATGGTTCAGCGACATCATCATCTCAGACGCCAGCGTCCAGAGTGACGACCACACGTTGCGAGAGGTCTGGCACCTCGCGTGAGTACGACGATCGTCAAAGTGGACGCTATTCCCGTCACCTACCCTGAACCCAACGACTCCAACTCGACACGCTTCCTCCTGTTTTGTCGGATTGAAACCTCCGATGGTCACGTTGGTTGGGGTGAGGCGATCACCCAATTCGAAGAGTCGACGCGAGCTGCCGCGATCATTCTTGAGGGACTCGCCGACCTGCTCATTGGTCGAAGCCCCCTCGACCACAAGGCGATACTCGCGGACTTGGAGCGTCGCTCCTGGTGGTACAGCTACGGCGGAGGCGTTGCGTCCTTCGCCACGAGTGCAATCGATGTCGCGCTCTGGGACGTGCGCGGGAAAGTTCTCGACCTCTCGGTCTCCGCACTGATTGGCGGCTGCGTTCGTCCAACATTGCCGGTCATTGCGTCCACGCACGCGTTCAATCCCAGTCTCGAGTTCGAAGCCGAGCGACACGGTGCCTACGTGCGCGAAGAGGGCTACGCGGGCGTAAAGATCGGCATGGGCAAGCGAGGTGAGGCCCGGCTCGGTTACGACATTGCTCGCGACGTCGATTTCGTGGCGCAACTCCGAGAAGCCATGGGGGCTGAAGCGTTACTTTCCATGGACCGTGGTCAAAGCCTCGTCTGGACCGTCGCCGACGCCATCGATCGGGCGCGCGCGTTCAACGAGTTCAACCTCGCGTGGATCGAGGAGCCGCTGGAACCTCAGGACGTCGATGGATTCCTCCGGTTGCGCGAGCAGGTTTCGTGTCTCATCGGAACCGGGGAACGCGAGTTCACCCTTCGCGGCTACCAAGAATTAGTGAAGAGCGGAATCAGCGACGTGGTCGGATTTGACCCCGGTCGCGCCGGTGGCATCACGACGGGATTAAAGGTCATTCAACTCGTCGAGGCGGCCAGCACGTGGTTCAACGCCCACGCGTGGAGCAGTGCGGTCACCACAGCCGCCAGCCTCGCTCTCTCGGGAAGCACCACTCGGTGCCTGGTTTTCGAGATGAAGCCCTTGGCCAACCCCATGCAGGACGAACTAGTGACGCGACCCTTCCAGCAGTCCGATGGAACCATTGACGTGCCCGACGGACCAGGTCTCGGCATCGAAGTGATCGAGTCGGTGCTCGATCACTATCGACTCCGCTAGTCAGTCGCACCGTTACCACGTCATCGAGTACTCACGTCGCTCGAGGTTGATGCGCCGAGCCACGACGTAAGAGATGAAGAGGGGCCCGGGGAAACCCCGGGCCCCTCTCGAGGTCAGCTTCAAAGGGGAATTAGAAGCCGGCACTCTTCACATTGGCCGATGTGAACACTGTCGCAGCACCTGCGGCAATCGTCTGCTGAGGCAATACAACTTCCTTCACCCCGGCGCACTTGAACGACTGACCCGTCTTACCGGTCAATTTTCCTGCCAGGACTGCCTTCATCGCACACGCGGCAACCTTGCCCTCTTGGGTAAAGTTCCACAGTGCGAAACTGTGCACGCAGTTGTTCGTCGTTGACATGAACGGAGCCATCTGGTCGGGGTCACCAAGACCCGTCAAGACGATCTTCGAGCAGAGGTTGTTCGTCGTCAAGTACTGCGCTGCAGCGGCAATAGCTACCGTCGTGGGTGAAATGATGCCAGTCGCCGTGGGGTAGGAAGCCAGGGCCGCCTGCAAACTCGTCGTGGCGTCGGCCGCAGTGTCAGAGGGCGGGTTAATAATGGCCGCCAACGTCATCTTCGAGTACTTCGCCATTGACAAATCCTTCTTCAACTGGGCGTTCCACTGCACCTGGTTCGTGTCGGTAGCCTGCGCCGACAAGATGATGAAACTACCCGTATAGGCCGGCGTCATCTGTGAACCAAGCATGTTCAACTCGGTGGTGGCGATGGACGCCGTGCTCGTGCCCTCGACGTAAACAGATCGTCCAGTTTTTAGAGCGTCCGAGTCGAACGTCACTACCTTCACGCCGTGCTTCTCGGCACGTACCAGGGCGGGGTTGGTCGTCGCAGCGTCATCGTTGGAAATCAAGATGCCCTTATCGCCGGCCGAAACCGCATTGTTGATGAAGTTGACCTGCAAAGTTGCCGAGCCAGTGGTGGGACCACCGTAGAGACAGTTGAGTCCTAACTTTTTACCCTCTGACTTACATCCAGCTGCGGCCTGCGTGAAGGGTGCAATTCCCGTGAACTTCGGGATCATGAATACCTTCGTGCTTCCAGCCGCACCAGCCGGCCCCGATCCCGCCACAACTGCAATCGGCAGCATCGTGATGCCGGCCATGGCAAGTACCATCACCGACTTTCTGATGATTCTGTTCTTCACTATTCCTCCCATACATTTTTGAACCAGAACGATTTCGCTCATGGCCTTACTGCAAAATCTTTGAACTGCGTTCCCTCTCCCCCTTTACTCACTTGCACTTGCGCCACTAGTGGCGATCTTCGAAACATTTGGTTTACGTCGTCGCTTCCAGTCCTGCACCAAGCGCGCCAGCGACGGCGTTCCAATAGCAATAATCAAGAGAATGCCGATCGCCATGGTCTGGCCCTCCCCTGAGAGACCGTGCAGGCCTAATGCCGACTGCAGCAGAGCGAGAAGAACTGCCGCGAGTGCCACGCCAGGCACGGTGCCAGTTCCACCATAGGCACTCACACCCCCAAGAATCACGGCAGTGATCGCTGGCAATAATTCAGACGCCCCCATGCCGGCCTGCGCCGTTTGGTAGTTCCCAAGAAAGAGAAGCCCAGCGACCCCGGAGAGGAGTCCCGATATGACGAAGGTAATGATTCTGATCCGATTGACCGATATGCCCGAGTACAACGCCGCCTTGCGGTTGCCGCCAATTGCGAAGACGGAACGGCCGAAGGCGGTGAAGTGCATCAAGTACGTCATGATGGCGGCGATAACGGCGAGGACGCCCACCGCGAAGGGAACCTGAGTCCCCGTGATGTTGGAGCTCCCAATTGACACAATCACGTTTGGGAACGTCGTTATGGCGAGTCCCTTCAAAATGAGGAACGAGACTCCGGTGTAGGCGCCCATCGTGCCGAGCGTGACCGCCAAAGCGGGCAGATCGAAGAGCACCACCAGCACGCCGTTAATCAGTCCGCATATGAGTGCGATTAACAGTCCAATCGCAACCGCCAACCATGTATTCATTCCGTGAGCGAAGAGATCGCCCATCACGACCCCCGAAAGAGCGAGCGTGCCGACGACCGAGAGGTCAATGTCACTCGTCATAATCACCGGAGCAACTCCAAGAGCCAAGCACAGCAGTACGACATTGTTGAGAGCTGTCGTTTGCAAATTGAAACTCGAAATGAGGTCGTGGTCAATGGCCTGACCGCCAATGAGGACGACAATGATGAGGACAACCAGTCCAGCTTCCCAGTTGACGAGGTAACGACGCACGCTAGGCATTGTCGACCCCTTCGTGCACGCCATCGAGCGAAGAGAAAGCGGCGTACTCCTCCGTCGAGACGTCAATCCTCGATTCTCTTCGAACTGGACGTCGTTGTCGTCGGCTGGCGATTGCGTAGACCGCAACGGCCACGACAATCGCGGTGCCCTGCAGCGTCTGTACCGCAAAGGTCGAGATACGCGTCAACTCAAGAATGTTTTGTATCTCACCCAGCAGTAAAGCGCCGAGTACGGCGCTGAGCGCAGTTCCCGAACCTCCAAAGAGACTCACACCACCAACAACGGCCGCCGCGATGACGGTCAAGTTGAGGGTGCTGCCCGCGGTGGCGTCGACGTTTCCGTATTGGGACACATAGAGCAGGCCGCCTAGACCCGCGAGTGCGCCACAGAGTGCGAACAACTGAAACGTGCGCCGACGAATCGGCACGCCGAGATAGATCGCGGCGTCAGGATTCGATCCGAGCGAGTACACGTCGCGGCCGAAGCGAGTTCGACGCAAAATGAATCCAACGGCGATCAAACAGATGAAGGCGATCCAAATAAACGTGCCAATCCCAAACCACGCGTTACCACGAAGTCCGGCCATCCACGGTGGCACCTGCGTGAGATATAACTGCGAGCCGTTGTTCACGATTACCTGGATGCCCGTGTAGATCGAAAGCGTGGCGAGGGTCGCAATAATTGCCGGAATCTTGAAGATTGCGACCAGAAAGCCATTCCCCAGACCAAAGACTGCACCAAGCGCCAAGGCGACGCAGACGCCGAATACCGGTCCGACCGGTCCGTGGATTCGATGTGACCATTCGCCCACGAGATATGCGCAGATTCCCAAAATTGCACCGACGGAGAGGTCGATTTGGCGCGCGATAATCACGATCGCCTCTCCAATGGCGACGATGGCGATCAAGGCGGTCGTGTTCAATAAGTTATTGATATTCGACAACGTTCGAAAGTCTGAAAGGAAGATCGCTGCGGCGCCTGTAATTACACAGATCAGCAAAAAGAGACTCACGTCACTTCGACGAATCAAACGGGATCCCAATTTATGAACCGTGGACTGACTCATCGTCGATGCCACGAGTGGATTCGTCACGGCACTCACGCAGACGCCCCCGACACAACACCCGATGCCGCACTGAGAATGAGACGCGCCTCCACGGGCGTCTCAAACTCCGCAGCAATTCGCCCCTCTCTCATGACGAGGAGTCGCGTACTCATAGCTCGAACTTCTTCCAACTCCGAGGAGATGAAGATGACTGCGACGCCGTCCGCAGCCAACTTCGAGATTATGCCCAACACTTCTGCTTTGGTTCCGACGTCTATACCGTGCGTCGGTTCATCGAGGATGAGAATCCGCGGGTCGGTCGCCAGCCACTTACCGAGCACCACCTTTTGTTGGTTGCCGCCCGAAAGTGAGCTTGTCAATTGATTGAGACGACCCGCTTGGAGTTGAACCCTCTCGGCGAGAGTTGACGAACGTATGTTCATCAACCGTGTACGAAACCTGCCGAATCGATCAGCGATGCTGTTCCAGACGGTCATGGTTATGTTGAACGGCACTCGCATACCCATGACCAGCCCATTGGACAGTCGATCCTCGGGTAGGTAGGCGATGCCACACTGCACCGCGTGGCGCGGCGAGACTGCCTTATAGGGCAAGCCGTCCAGGGACATCGTGCCCGAGTCCAAAGACGTGATGCCGAATATCGCCTCGGCCAACTCGGTACGTCCCGCACCGACCAGCCCGGCGAGCCCAAGTATCTCACCGACGCGAAGATCGAACGACACGTCTTGGAAGTAGCCAACCCTCGTGAGACTCTTTGCTTCAAAAATTACGTCGCCCACAGCACGCGTGAGCGAGGGATAGAGATCGCCGATTTCTCGCCCGCACATCATGGTGACGAGTTCGGGAATCGTGACGTCGGCGGTGTTTCGCTCGGCAATCAGCGTTCCGTCGCGAAGGACGACCACACGGTCCGTGAGCGCCTGAATCTCGTCGAGTTTGTGGCTCACGAACACGAGGGAGATCCCGCGATCTCGTAGTGAATTGAGGAGCTTGAAGAGTGAATCAACCTCTCGACTCGAAAGTACTGATGTCGGCTCGTCCAGAATCAAGACGCGGGCACCAGAAATCAGCGACTTGGCAATCTCGATGATTTGGCGGTCCGCAATGCCCAGTTGATAGACCGGCGTGTGCGGATCAAGATCGGCACCTATCTCGGCGAGAATCGTCGTCGCCGTTTCGTACATTGCGCCCCAATCGACAATGCCGTGTCGGGTGGGCTGGCGCCCCGCGAAGAGATTCTCGGCAATGTCGAGATCGGGAAAGACTGCCGGTTCTTGGTAAGTCGCCGCTATTCCGAACTCGCGCGCGACGCGCGGATTGGATACGTGCTGCGCGGTGCCGTCGATGAGTATTTGACCGCCATCGGGCTGTAATACACCCGTCAAGATCTTGACGAGCGTCGATTTACCGGCTCCGTTTTCGCCCAAGAGGCCGACGATTTCGCCTGGGAATAGATTCATGCTCACACTGCTGAGCGCTTGGAGCCCCCCGAAACTGCGACGGATCTCGCGTAACGCAATGATCGGGGTGCGAGGCACCCCACTCATCGGGGCGTTCGCTTCCCTGGGGCCATCAGATCGAGACTCGTCCACGTCAAGTCCCGGACTCTCTGACGTCACGACCCATTCGCAGTCCCCTCCGCACCCCTCAATGAGTAAGTGCAATCTTCGGTTTAAATATCCCCAAATGCGGTGCCTAGTCAATTCTGTGGAAACGATACCAAGGGTGTTTGGAGAGCGCAAGTCAGCCCTGGCAATCTGTCCCCATTCGCCGAGGAATTCGTTGAGACAGGGGCTTCTAGGTGTTACACGAGGTCCAAACTGTGACCAACCTACTCACGAACGGCGCACAATATGGAGCAGTTTGGAATCGATAGTCAATTGCGTTAGGGTGCATCAGTAACTAAGGCTCAATGAAGGACGAGTCAGGAGATTATCGATGGATCTGCTACAGACGACTGAACCGAGTGACGACTCGTCCGGTCGAGCGTCGTCGCCACTGACGATTACTCGAATCGAGACAATCCCGATTAGAGCGCCCCTCGGCGCCGATTTCAAGGGCAGTCACTATCACATGACGCACCGATCGACACTTATTACACGCGTCTACACGTCTGAAGGAATCGTGGGTGAAGCGTACGCCGGAGACGAGGACGCCACGCTCGATCAAATCGATCAGATTGTGCACACCGAATTAGCCCCGGTGCTCGTGGGAATGGACGCCATGGCGACCGAGCGATGCTGGGAGGCCGGTTTTCCAGTCACCTACGACATCCTGCGTGATCGTCGACTCGGTCTCGTCGCACTCGCGGGAGTTGATGCCGCCATCTGGGACGCGATTGGCAAGGCCCTGAGTCAGCCGCTCTGGCGATTGTGGGGCGGTTACCGACGAACGGTGCCGCTCATTGCGATTGGGGGCTATTACGGCGAGCCACTTGGTCCGATCGAGGACGAAATCGCGTCGTACGTGGAAATGGGACTGGCGGGCATGAAGTTCAAAGTCGGAGGACTTACCCCCACCCAAGATGCCGAGCGTGTTGCGCGTGCTCGGGCCGCGGCTCCCGAGGGCTTCAAAATCTGCATCGACGCCAACCAGGGCTACACGGTCCCCCAAGCGATTGATCTCTGTCGCCGAATCAAGGGCCTCAATATCATGTGGTTCGAGGAGCCTGTCGGGTGGGAGAATGACGCGAAGGGAATGCGCGATGTTCGCATGATTGGTGGAATTCCTGTTTGTGCTGGTCAGAGTGAATTTTCGCCAGTCGGTTGTCGTAATCTCATGGAGCTCGGATCCATTGATTTCTGTAACTTCGACGCCTCGTGGTCTGGCGGTCCGACGGTTTGGCGGCGCAATGCGGCGATTGCCCATTCGTACGGCGTCTCGGTTGGTCATCACGAAGAGCCCCAGGTTTCAACGCACCTCGTCGCGAGTCAGCCACACGGGGCGGTCGTGGAGTGCTTCCATCCCAAGCGCGATCCCTTCTGGTGGAGTTTGATCGCAAATCGCCCGGCACTCGTCGGCGGCGAGCTCCAACTCTCGGACGCTCCGGGTCTCGGATGGGAACTCAACTGGGACTACATTGAACAGCACCGCGTCCGCTCTGACTAAGGATTGGCATTGACGTTGACAAGTCCAAACCGATCTCAGCGTCAAGGTGTGGCACGAGTCAGTATGCAAGAGGTCGCCCATCGCGCGGGCGTCGCGCCCTCGTCGGTGTCGAGGGTTCTTTCCGATCACCCCAACGTCTCGGCCGTCATGCGCCACCGTGTTCTCGACGCCGTCGCTGCTCTCGGTTACGAGCCAGACCTCTTAGCCCAGGCGCTTCGGCGCGGTGCGACAATGACCGTGGGATTCGCCGTGGGCAATATATCGAATCCCGTCCTCGCTGAAATTGTCTTCGGTGCGGAGACTCATCTTCGCCAGGCGGGATACTCGATGCTGCTCACGAACTCCATGGGTCAACCAGATTCCGACGCCGAGAACATTCGCCTGCTCGCCCAACGTCGCGTCGACGGCATGCTCATCTCGCTCTCGAGCGAGGAGTGGCCGAGCACGATTGAGGCGGTAAAGCGCGCGATGCTCCCCGTCGTGCTCGTCGAGCGCGACCTGCGAGTGGAGCGTCGGGCATCCGCAGTCCTCTCAGATCACGAAATTGGCATAGATTCGGCCGTCCGTCATCTCGCGAGCTTTGGACACAAACGCGTCGCCCTGGTGAATGGACCCATTGAAGTACTGCCGGCTCGAGCACGTGCGGCAGCGCTGCGAAGGGCCGCAAAGTTGATGGACATGGAGAGTTCGGTTCGTTCCGGTGAGTTCTCGTCGGAACACGGTGAACGTGCGACAAAGAGTCTCTTGGCGCAGTCCGATCGGCCCACAGCGATTCTCGCCGGCAGCAACCAGATCCTCGTCGGCGTCCTTCGTGCCATTCGTCAGGAGGGTCTGAAAGTCCCCGAAGATCTCTCGCTCGTCACGTGCGACGAGATTCCATTGGCGGAATTCCTCGATCCGCCATTGGCAACAATTGAGCGCAACCGTTTTGAGATGGGCACGATTGCCGCAACCTTGTTGCTGGAGTTGTTCTCGGGATCAAAGCCGCGCGTGCAGCGGGTGCCGACCACGTTCATCCCGACGGCCAGCGTCGGACCGGCACCCCTTCGAGTGCGTACTTCCTGAACCGCGACGAAAGGGCCACCATGGAGTTTTTGCTGGAGATTCAAATTGACCTTCCCCACGATCTGAGCGCTGAGGAGCAGTCCAAGTTGATCGACGCCGAGCGCGTGCGCGGACGCGAACTAGCCCAAGAGGGAGTCATTCGGGCGATCTGGCGCGTACCGGGCCGTTTCGCCAATCGCGCAATCTGGTCGGCGCGTGACGCCACCGAACTTCACTCCGCAATTACCAGTCTTCCTCTCTGGCCCTACATCAGAGTGAACGTGACGCCACTCGCGAGACACGACCTCGCCGAGCATTGCCTCGGTCTCGCGCCGGGCCTCGCCAGTTAAATCGATTCCACCAAGCGAACGGAGAGACCCCAATGGCAATTAACTCAGAGCTCGCGCCCGCACTCGAGATTCCATTCCCCAATGACATTGACAACATTCCCCTCACGCGACGTGAACTTGTCGAGATTGCCGCTGGTAATCAGGGACCTCTACAAATAGCACCCGCACACGTCGAGTGGACTGACCGTTCGGTAGGCGCTGATGCGGGCCGCTCGCCCGTCACGGTGCGGGTCTATCGCAACACGTCGTTAGCGGAACCCAGGGGGGCCCTCCTCTTCTTTCACGGCGGCGCGTTCGTCTTCGGTGATCTCGAATCCGAACACTCACGCTGCCTCCACCTCGCCGACCAGGTCGGATGCATCGTGGTCTCGGTGGATTACCGACTCGCGCCCGAACATCCGTTTCCGGCGGCGCACGACGACGGCGTCACTGCGCTCGACTGGTTACGACGTGACGCCGACGCCCTGAATGTTGACCGGGGGCGAATTGCCATCGGTGGCGCTAGTGCCGGCGGCGCACTCGCCGCGGGCATCGCACTTAGATCGCGCGACGAGGAAGGTGCGTGGCTTCGCGCGCAACTCCTCATTTATCCCGCAGTAGATGACCGCGTGACAACTGCCTCGATTCGCCAGTACTACCGACACACGCCATGGGACGGTGAACGCACCGAGAAAATGTGGCACCTCTACCTGCACGGAGTAGAGACGACGACGTCGTACGCCGCACCGGCGCGCGCCACCGATCTGTCCAACCTTCCGCCGACGTACATCATGACGGCCGAGGAGGACCCACTTCGCGACGAGGCACTATCGTTCGCACAACGGCTTCTCGCCGCGAGGGTGAGTGTCGAGTACCACCACTTCGCGAGCACGTATCACGGTTTCGACTTGCTCGCGCCAGACGCCGCGTTGACGAAACGGGCACTTCTCGAGCAGAGTGAATTTCTCATTCGCGAATTGGCGAGTACCAACTGAGCGAGGCGACTAGCCGACTGGGAAACCCGTCTTCTTGTCCATCCCGTCGTAGAGCGATTTACTCTTCGACTGTCCGCATCGACAAAGCATCACCCGATTTCGCGTTTCGAGATACTGCCCGCCCGAACCTTTGACCTTGATCTTCCCCGTCACCCAGTAATGACCGTCCTTGGTGACGGCGATCTCTCCGGACCAATTTGGCTGGACGGGCTCACCGTCGGTCGCCCAGCCAGTGTCCTTCGTCCACGTGAGCGACTCCGCCGGTTCGGAATGCGCGATTGACCTTCGAACCGGTGTCGCGCTCTCGACGATGTGACCATTCCTTCGCACCCGGATCGTAAGGTCCGTGGTCACCGACTCTGGAACGGGGGCGCGACGAATTCGAACGATGGTCCGGCCGTTGTCAACCCGTCACCGCTGGGCATCTCCATAAGCGCTTGGGCCATTGTGCGCAGGTCCATCATCATGGAGATTGCCAAGGACAACGCGGGTCGATCGCCGTTGAGAGCTCGGTGAAGCGTCCGCAACATCTCGAAGTAGAGAGCGTTGAACTCGACCATCGCGGCTCGAATGGGACTGTCCGCGGGGTAGTCGTCCATCTTCGGATTCGGACGCATTGGATAGGCGCTGCTCCAGTCAACGTCGAATGAAGCGCCGCTCGGGCCGGACTTGGGCGAGTCACCTCGCACGTACGTACGGCCCTGCATGATTTCGGCGAACCGGAAGTAATGCGCCACCTCTTCACGCTCAGGATGGAACATGTCCCGATCGCCGTCCCACACTTGGCGATGCTTCAGGCCCTCCCCTTGCTCCTCAATTTCATCAATTGCGAGGAGCGCCGTTGCGAGGTTGTGGACGTCGACCACCCGTCGGTCTCCCGAAAATCCAAGCATTGCCGGACTGATCTGTCGCTCCGGGTCACCGGTAAAAACGGCGTCGTGTCCGAGGGTTGATGTGAGCATCTTTAAACCTTCCTCGATGGCGCGGTAGAACTGTCCAATCGTCTCGTAGGCTTCGGCCTCAGAATCAGCGTGTCGCTCCCCGGGACGTTCAATTCTCATGAACGTCTCAACCGTCTCTTGCGCAAAAGGTGCCAGCGACACGAGGAAGGCATTGTTGCTGTGGGGCAGGTATGCCGGATAATCGGGCACGAATCCCGGGCCGTCAAGTACTGGGGAGCCCCCAACGGCGTTGAGGACGTTCGCCGCCAGCACCAGATGCAACATCTCTTCAATAAACACCGACTTCACAATCTCAACGCTCTCGGTATTCGTGCCGAAACGAATTGAGTACAGGGCGCAGAAGTACGGAGGCAGCGTCGCGTGTTCCAAGGCGATAGCGCTTTGCAGGTGTTCGCGAAGTCCCTCGAGCGTAGTGATGGCGTTGGGACCGACATTCATTTCTTCACCCTGCCCTGCGAGGAGAACGACTTCAACTGGCAGGAGCATACTGACACGCGAGCGTGCGTGACGAGGTTGTGAACACTCGCTTTCGCTGGCAGGGTTCCATATTGCAACGACGGTGACCGACGGCCACAATGCCGCGCCCACGCCAAACGCCCTATGGCTCCGCGAGGAATCGCCCGCGAAGGCGGACGAGCCCAACTTTGCCTCGCCCTGGACGTAAATACTGCGAATTTCGCAGTGATTAGCGGACCTTTTGCTCGGCGCACCCCCCGGTGCTACGGTCATCCGAAGTCTTTCTGTCGGGGGAGTCGAACGCATGCCACGTCCACTACGCGTCTCACGCCGTAGCATCGCCCAACGGGCGACGTTGCTCTGCGCCTCGCTCGTCGCGATTGCGCCGCTCCTGATTTCTGGTATCGGCACAACGGCCGGCGCCGCGTCCGGGTGCAAAAGCTTCGGGTACTCGTGCACCATCGACGGCTACAACGCGACCTCCATGAACAACAGTTGGGCGGCCAAGTACTACGGATCCGACACCAAGGGAGGCATCGGCACACCACCGCACAACTGCACGCTCTTTGCCGCCTGGATGTTGGCTCACAACGGACTAGCGGACCCGGGTCGCTCGTGGGGCTACGCCGATCAGTGGGGCCAGACTTTGGCGGCCGAAACAAACGACACACCCGCAGTCGGTTCAATCGCCTGGTACGTCGACGGCACGATGGGTCACGTTGCGTACGTGGCACATATCAACTGGGTCAACAGCACCGTCTTACTCATTTCGGACAACTACTCGGGAGGCGTCAACGGCTACACCAGCAATGGGTGGGTTCCGATCTCTCAACCAACTGGCTATATCCACGTGCGTGATCTTCCGATACCGCTGGCCTTAGCTGCAAGACGTCTAGTAATTCGCCCTGGTCAGTCCGTTAAATCAATGAGATGACTGGTTCGAAACGAGTGATGAAATGAGTTCGTGCCGCTCCAACTCTGGGAGGCGCTTCTCAAGGTTTCAACGAATCCGATCTTCGAAACGAAGTTCGCCAACGTGGTTGCTCACTCCTTGAAGCATCCCTAAACCTGACGAGAAGGTCGTGGCCCAATCGCATCGGTCATCGCCTGGTACAATTTGGCAATCGATTGTCAGGAGGCCACATGGCGGAACATCAACGGATTAGCTACGTATCACTCGAGGACATGACACCCGAAATGCGAGTCGAGATGGAGCGCTGCGCGAGCGAGGGGACGCCGCGACCAGAGAGTTCCGCCGTTCGAGCCCATTTGCCGAGCGCGTTCTGGTTCTTCGCGAATAGCTGGAACGACCTCTTTCGCAACGGAGTGTGTGACCACGCCTTAAAGGAGCTCTGCCGCGTGTACATTTCGCGAACGGTTAAGTGTGAGTTTTGCGGCAACCAGCGCTCGGAAAAGGGTGCCTCGCTTGGGCTTGTCGAGGGTCAGTACGACGAACTATTGAATTTTGAATCCTCTCAGCGTTACAGTGACCGCCAGAAGGCGGCCCTGTCGTACGCCGAGGCGATCGCCTGGGGGACCAAGACCGACGACGCGTTCTGGCAGCGACTGCACGAACACTTCTCCGAGCCCGAACTTGTCGAGCTGGGCTGCATGATTGGTCTGACGCTCGGCCAGCAAAGCTGGTTGCGCCTCTTGAACATCGAGCACCACGAAGTGATGCCCGGTACGACGGCTTCAATGGCTCCGGGATTCGAGACGAGCGAGAAGTTGGCGTCGAGTAAAGGTTCGCCGGAATACTGGGCACGCTGAACCGCGGCCCGGACGACGCACGGGTCGCTCCCGTGAAGAAACGGCCTACGGTCCACGACGTTGCGGCGCGGGCCGGACTGAATCCGGCCACCGTCTCGCGCGCGCTCGATCCCGCCCGCGCGGGTCGAGTTACCGCGGCCACCAGTGCACGGGTGATTCGCGCGGCGGCGGAGCTCGGCTACCGCCCGAACCACATCGCTCGAAGCCTCCGCACGCAACGTTCCAACTTGATTGGCATCGTGATCCCCGATCTGGGCAATCCCGCAATCCCGCCGATCGTACGCGGCATCGAAGACGTCCTATGGCGATCCGGGTACGCGTGCGTCCTCGCCGACACCGACAACGTGCCCGAGCGCGAGGCAAAACTCGTGACGGAATTGCGCGACCGGGGTTGTGACGGCTTCATTATCTCCAGCGTGACGCGCAACAGTACGATTCCGAGCGAGTTGGCGGAAGGACGGGTCCCGGCGGTGCTCGTGACGAGAGCAACGGACCGAAGCAGTCTTCCCCTTGTGACCAGTGACGATGCGGCGGGGATAGACGCGGTGGTCGCCCACCTCTTCGAGCTCGGACATCGTCGCATCGCGTACGTGGCCGGGCCGCCCGAACTTTCGACGACCGCTGTGCGCCGGGCCGCGTTCGTGGCCGCCATAGCGCGCCACGGAATTGATCCATCCCACTCTGCCATCACGTCGTGTACGGCCTACACCGCAGAGGCTTCGCTGCCCGTCGCGCGTGCACTACTCCGCTCGATTTCGTCAGTGACCGCCATCGTCGCTGGCAACGACATGATTGCTCTGGGTTGTCTGGCCGCACTCGAGGAGGCGGGTCTTCGTTGTCCCGAAGATGTCTCCGTCGTCGGTTTCAATGACATGCCATTCGTCGAGCGCTTACGGCCAGCGCTCACGACCGTTTCGATACCCCAGGGCGAGATCGGTTCGACAGCCGCCTCGTTGCTACTCGAACTCATCGCGGGACGCGGTGGTGCGACCGCGCCACTGCTGCTTCCGACCCATCTAGTGGTGCGGGCCTCAACCTCGCCTCCGCGCCGCAGTATCACCTGAACCAGTTCGCCCGACGAAGTGCGCGCGAGTGTTTTCAATCGGTCCCGGAAACGACCACATTGAAGGCCGTGGATTGCGATTGCCCTGCGACGTGGACGTAATGCGCTGTCGATTCGGTTCAACCGCGCACTCTTGGCACCTACACGTCACTGCGCTCAGCCCGTCGCGGCTCGACTTCAAGCACACCTCTGACGTGCCACTGCACGTACCCGGACGAAGTTCCAAATCTGTGCCGAGACAGCGTTAACGTCGTCGCCATGACCATTTCCCATCGCACAATTCAGACGAACGGCATTGCGATGCACATCGCCGAAGCGGGTGAGGGTCCGCTCGTGGTGCTCTGCCACGGCTTCCCAGAACTCTGGTATTCATGGCGGAGTCAGATCGACGCCCTGGCCGATTCCGGTTACCACGTCATTGCGCCCGACATGCGCGGGTACGGGCAGACCGAGCGACCGGGGCCGATTGAGGCATACGACATCCTCCAACTATCGACCGACATGTTGGGACTCTTGGACGCGGTAGACGAAGAGCGCGCCGTCTTCGTGGGCCACGACTGGGGTGCACCAGTCGTGTGGCACCTCGCGCAACGCGTCCCGGAGCGTGTTCGAGGTGTCGCCGGGCTCAGCGTGCCCTTTATTCCCCGCGGCGAACACGATCCGATTTCCACACTGGAGTTCCTCTTCGTCGACAAATTCTTCTACATCCTCTACTTCCAGCAACCGGGCGTCGCCGACGGCGATTTAGCGGCCGACACTGAGGATTCCCTGCGCCGCATCGTGTCGGCCTGGGCCGATAACCCCGACAACGACCCCGCACGCATGATGCGCTCACTGCCGCGCGTGGGAACCGGTATTAAGGAGTGGCTACCCAAAGCGCACAATCTACCCAGTTGGATGAGCGAAGAGGATTTCTCATACTACGTAGAAGAGTTCACGCGCACGGGATTCACCGGTGGCCTCAACTGGTACCGCAACCTACGACGCAATTGGGAAATTACGCAAAACCTCGCCACCACCGAGATTACGGTGCCCTCAATGTTCATCGCCGGCGAGTCGGACGTCACCGGCCTCTTTATGACCGACGAGCACCTTGAGGGCTGGCTCACCGATCTGCGCGCAAAGGTGAAGGTGCCGGGCGCCGGCCACTGGGTCCAGCGCGAAGCTCCCGACGTGGTCAATGAGTTGCTCCTTGGATTCCTCGACTCGCTGGAGTAGGCGAAAACGGCTCTAGGCCAGAACGTACGAGCAGGACCAGGGGCTCCACCCGTCGCGACGCCAGAGCAGTGCGGCGGCGCGCACATTCAAGACGGGATTAAGGGCCAAACTGAGATTATTGGGATTAAAGCCGAGCATTTTCATGATGTACTGCTGAGTTCCGCCGTCATTTAGCTGAAAGAGCCCGCGATCGTGGGTTCCATTGCTGTCAAAACCAATGTCCCGGGGCTGAAATTTGGACTCACACCAGGCGACGGCCTTGGCGTCTTGACGCGCAGCGGGTGGGAAATCGCGGTTGATCAAGGCGGCGACGTACTGGTCAGTGGCCGTTGGGTGTGAAGTAAAGGAAGAGAGTTCGGTTACGACGGGCATCGCAACGGCGCGAGCGCGCGGAAGTTCCCTTCTTACGTGATGGGCATTCGGCGTTAGAACCTGCGCCGACGCGTTTGAACGTTCGGGACCGGGGAGGGGCGCCGTCAAGACCACGAGCGACGCGCAGAGCACGACGCCGGTCGCGCGAACCACTTGGGGTCGAGACGTCATGACGCGTTTATAGAATTGTCGCGCTTGAAGCACTGTGGGACCTCACTTGTCGGCGTTCATCACCCCGTTGGCGATGAATCAGAGAACAGCCGTGTTCATGGAGTGGCTGTGGTCACCTACCGCCTGGGTTTGGCACGGAGCCACCCAACATTCGTCACGCGGAGGAATTCCCATTTTACGGGTTCGGGCACGTTTTGACGACATTTCGCCCAATCCTCTTTAAATTAGGCAGTTTCAACGAAAATAGTGCCCGCAGATTGGGCCGGTTCCCCCTACAAGGGCAAATTTAAGAAATCGCTCAAAAATCGATGACGCGCGCGACGCAGGCAGGTGACGACGAAGTGGCACGTACGTAAAGAGAGTGCGTCCAAATCAACTCTGCGCGGAACTAAATCCGATCGGCGTCGTTTTCCTTGTTGTGAAGAGCGCGCGATGCGCGAGTGCCGCGACGGCGCCGCCCACGAGCGGCGCCACAATGAAGAGCCACACTTGGCTGAGCGCAGGGCCACCGACGATGAGCGCTGGGCCGAGGCTTCGCGCCGGATTGACCGACGTGCCGGTGATTGGAATCCCAATGAGATGCACGACGGTTAGTGAAAGACCAATGACGAGACCTGCGGTGGTGGCGTTCGCTTCCTTGCTCGTAACCCCCAAAAGCACGAAGACGAAGAGCGCCGTCAGAATGACTTCGGCAATAAAGGCACCGCCAGCACCTATGTGGATGTAGCTGGCCTTTCCCCACCCGTCGGCACCCAAACCGGTCGTAGTGCGGTGATACAGGGGCGAGGTGCTGAACACGCCCCAGAGGGCGAGGGCACCCACAAAACCGCCAATGAACTGGGCAATCCAGTAACTAACGGCGTCGCGCAGGGAAATCCGACCGGCGAGCAGCACGCCAATGGTGACGGCCGGATTGACGTGGCAGCCCGAGATTGGACCGAGCACGTAGGCCAGACAGAGCAGGGTCAGTCCGAAAGCGAGCGCGGTTGCGACAACGCCGGCGATGAAACTGCTGCCGTCAGCCCCGAAGCCGAATGCGAGCGTCGCCACGCCGACGGCGAAAAAGACTAGTACTGCAGTGCCGAGAAGTTCTGCCGCGAATTTGCGAGCCATGTGATCCCCCTAGGAAAACCTTCGCCCCAGAGTATCCGTCGGCTCTCAGCATCGTCAGCTTCGTTCACTTGTGGCGCGCTGGTTGGCCAGCACTTCGAAACGTTCCCTACTAAAAGCGTAAGAGAACATCTTCGTCGGCACGATCTCGAAATAGCGCATGTCCTCGGGCACGGCGACCCACTCCTCGGGCGACGAGTCGTAGACATCAATCCAGTAGTGGCGAATGGCATCAGCTTCGCCCGGCCCACCATTAACCGTCTTCACGTGGCCGTGTACGAAGATTCCGATGTCGTCACCGATCACGTGCGCTGCACTCACTGCGGGCCGCTGAGCCAAATGGACTGACTTGGCGGCCCGAGCACTGGTGGTGAACCAGAATCGTCCGTGCAGGAACAGTCCGTCGACGGCAGAACAACGCGGCTCACCGTGGGACGTGACTGTCGCCACGCTCAAGTGACGAATACCGACGAGGTATTGGCTGAGGTCGAGGGCCGACAGGCGCCGTTCCGACGAAACGATTTCCCTGAGATGATCTGTTGCTCCGGCGAACGACGACGCGAGCAGGGCGTCCAGCGCCGCTAGCTCCTCGTTCGTTTCGAACACCCATTCAGCATGCCCCAACCTTGTGACGTCGTCAAACGTCACCGCGGTGACTCAACGCCGCATGCTGCATAATGAGATGTGCCCGAGAACAGACGAGACCGCAGCCTCAATCTCGCGCCGGCATCAATTGACGACTATCGCGAGTTCGCGAGGCGACGGCTGCCGAGACAAATCTTCGACTACATCGATGGGGGCGCCTTTGGCGAAGCCACGTTGGCTGCGAACCGCGACGATCTACACAGTATTCAGTTTCGCCAACGGGTCATGCGTGACGTGTCGTCGCGGAGTCTGTCGACGACGGTGCTGGGCGAAGAGATTGCCCTACCCGTGATTCTGGCGCCGGTCGGATTCGGCGGCATGTTCGCCAAACGAGCCGAGGTCCAAGCGGCGCGGGCGGCGGAGCGGGCGGGCGTCCCCTTTTGTGAATCAACGCTCTCGATCTGTGGCATTGAAGAGGTAGCGGCCGCTACGAGGCGTCCAGTGTGGTTCCAGTTGTACGTAATGAAGGATCGCAGTTACGCCGAGGATCTGATGAAGCGCGCCCAGGCCGTCGGCTGCACCACCATGATCCTCACGGTCGATCTCCCAGTCGTTGGTCAGCGCTACCGCGATGGTCGAAACGGCATTAGTGGAACATTGCCCACGATGAAGCGACTTCGCCGCGGGGCCGATCTCTTCTCGCACACGAAGTGGGTGCGTGACGTTGCACTCAGGGGCCGTCCGCTCACCTTCGGGAACTTAGAAAAGGCGCTGCCCAACGCGCGAGTGCCGGGCGACTTTCAGGGCTGGGTTGCGAGCCAGTTCGATCCGAGTGTGACGTGGGACGATCTCGTCTGGTTGCGCGAACACTGGCACGGAAAGATTGCCTTGAAGGGCATCCTCGACGCTGATGACGCCAAGGAAGCAGTCGCCCGCGGTGCTGACGCCGTCATTGTGTCCAACCACGGAGGACGCCAATTGGACGACGTGCCGTCAACGATCCGTTCGTTGCCGAGCATCGCCGCTGCCGTCGGTGATGAATGCGAAGTACTGATGGACGGGGGAATCCGCAGCGGACTCGACGTCGTAAAGGCCCTCTCGCTCGGGGCCCGGGCCTGTCTCATCGGCCGCCCGTGGGCCTACGCGGTGGCCGCTCGGGGTGAACGTGGCGTCGACCACATCTTGCGCATCATCCAGGCTGAGATGTTGGTGACGCTTGGACTGACTGGAGTGAACGACGTTCGCGACCTCGACCGTACAGTCATAGTGGAACCCTGACCCCCCTCGGCTACCTCGACGACAAGGAACACCATGACATTCGCCCTCGAAGCGCTCCAGGAGTCCGTCAAACATCTCCGCGAGATAACCGAAGGACTTAGTGAGTCACAGTTGGTTGCCTCGGCCCATCCAACAGAGTGGACCGTCGCTGACGTGCTCTCCCACCTCGGTTCGAGTGCCATCATCGCCAAGCGTCGCCTCGATGACGGTGCCGATGGACGAGAAATGCCCCCAGAATTTCCCCAGTCGGTGCGGGACGTGTGGGACCTGAAGACTCCGCACGCGCAAGCGACCGATTCGCTGATGGCCGACGCCGCGCTGCTCGTGCGCATTGACGAAGTAACTCCCGACGCGCGCGAAGCGTTCAGTTGGTCGCTCGGACCTATTTCGTTGGATTTCAACGGATTCGTGACTATGCGTCTCAGTGAGCACGCCCTGCACACCTGGGATGTGGAAGAGGCATCCGACAAGAACGCGACACTACAGCGTGACGCCGTTCCGATCATCATCGACAGTCTCGACCTGCTTGTTCGCTTCACGGCCAAGACCACGGGATCGGGCGAAACACTCCTCATCCGCACAACTGAACCCCAGCGCGAATTTGCGTTGACCCTCGGTACTGACGGGGTCACTCTTGAACCAACTGATGCGACCGACTCGCACGACCTCGAACTGCCAGCCGAGGCCTTCATTCGCTTGGTCTACGGCCGTCTCGACGCGGAGCACACGCCCGCGTCGATCAAATCTGAGCACCTCGAGAAACTCCGCACCGTCTTCCCCGGAATGTGAGGCGAGGTCCGAAACTGTTCCTCATTGTCGGTTCGACCGTCCACCTCGATTGAGGAGAATCTCACCGACGCCCACTTGCGCGTCGATCACGAGACGCGGCGCAATTTTTTGGCTCGCCGCAGTGTTCAGCGACTGTGGAATTGCCGAGAATGGTTGACTGGTCGGACCTGATATCACGTTGTAATCCCAGTATTCAACGTATCCGATGCCGACCTTGGTCTTTAGATAAACAATCGCGTTAGAGGGTAGATCAATCGTCAAGACCCCTCCCGTCACTGACGCCGTAATCGTCCGCGTACCCGGTGGGAAGTGCACTTGGCGTAAATCGACGGTCATGGTTCCAAATTCAGTCCGGTAGGTCGCCTGTACTTGGCCCGCGTTCGTTGGTTGCACGACGCGCTCGCCATTGCCACCCGTCATGGGCACACCGGTCGAGGCGAGGAATCCGAGCACTGCGCCGGTCACAAGAATGAAGAAAGTCAAGAACGAGAGAAAGGCCAGTGCAATCAATCGGCGAAGCATGTGTTGACGGGCCGACGAACGAAGCGACAGAACCGCTAACACGAAGAGAAATGCGAGCCAGAGCCACGCGAATCCGTTGCCTATTCTCGGTCTGTTGTTGAACGTCGACAGCACAATGATGACCGCAACCACCACGCCGGCCAGCGCGACGTAGCTCAAGAGGCGCATATTCGTGACCGGTGCGTTGACGTCGGCATCGCCGTCAGACGCCTTCCCCGACTGCGGAATGAGAACCCACATTGCGAGATAGAGTGCCACACCCAGTCCGAATAGAACCGTGAGGACCACGAAGATAACTCGAACGATGTTGGGGTCAATGTCGAAGCGCTCACCTATCCCCCCGGCGACGCCCCCGATCATTCGGCGCTTCGTACTGCGTCGAAGGCCCGTCTCTTCGCGAGCCGGTGTCGGTGCGTCGTTCAAGGGTTCGGTCACCGGTTCGTACACCTGTTCGTGTTGTTCGTCCATGTCTTAAATGTAAGTGCCCCTCTAATCAAGGACTATGGGGATGAACCCTCAGGTGGTGGCCGGCGGTGCTCATATCTTCAGGGTTTCCCCTTAGATACAAGGAGGAGTGGGCGTGTAAGTATTTTGATATCCCCAAACATGCTTATTGAACGTGGAGAATGAGGAGCGCATGTCAATCACCACAGCAAGTCACGCCGTCGTCGGGACGCCGCAGCGTCCGCTACGACGCGGTCGTGACAACAGCATCCTCGGAGGTGTCTGCGGTGGATTCGCGACGCGTCTAGGTATCAAGGAGCGAAACATTCGCGTCATGTTTTCGCTGCTCACGCTCTTCTTCGGTTTTGGCGTATTGCTCTACATGACGTTCTGGTTGGTACTCACGCGCTCGGGGGAAGAGACCTCGATCATCCAGGGAATATTTCAGAACCGACGTGAAGCGCAAGTTGTGCTGGTGGCATTCGTCGGCACGCTGATCCTGCTCGTAGCGCTTCAAACGACCGGCGTCGACACAACACGCGGATTCGGGTGGCCACTCGTCCTGGCCGCATTCGCCTTCTTCGCTGTCTGGCGCGGCGCGTCAACCGACGAACGCGCGCACCTATCTGAGTTCCTCAATTCTGCGCCGCTCATTGGCGGAGCTTCGACGACGAATCGGCGAGGCATCATTCTTCGCGTGCTCGCCGGTGTCGTACTAATTTTCTTTGGATTGCATACGCTCGATCACATTGGTGGCGTGTGGGGCGCTGCTGCACCAGCGCTCTTTGGCACGTTGATCCTTATCGTCGGGCTGCTCGTACTGCTCGCTCCCTGGTGGCTGCAGAACGTTCGCGAACTCACAAGCGAGCGACGCGAACGTGTTCGTGTTGAAGAGCGCGCCAGCATGGTCGCCCACCTTCACGACTCCGTCTTGCAAACGCTGACCCTCATCGAACGCGCGGCCGCCAACGAGAGCGACGTCGTACGACTAGCGCGGAACCAAGAACGCGAACTTCGCCAGTGGCTCTTTAGCCCCGAGACCGTGGCTAACGGATCGACGTCGTTCGTTGGACTGGTCGGAGCGATCGAACACGACATTGAGAATGACTACGGGGTCAAGGTTGAACTCGTCACCGTGGGCGACTGCGTCCCCGACGACAACGCGACGGCGTTGGTTGCGGCCGGCCGCGAGGCAGCAATTAATGCGGCGAAGTGGTCGCAGTCCTCCAGTATCTCAATCTTCACCGAGGTAGAGCCAAAATCCCTTTCGATTTTCGTGCGCGACAGGGGAATCGGTTTTGATCTCGACGCAATTCCCGCCGACCGACAAGGCATCGCTCTTTCAATTCGCCAGCGCATGGCCCAGATCGGTGGTGACGTCACCATTGACACTTCAATCGGCACGGGGACCGAAGTGCAGTTAGTCCTGCCGCGCAGCTAATGGCCGAGTCGAGCCAACCACGCGTCTTCCTCGTCGACGATCATGAGCTGATTCGCTCGGGCATTCGTGCTGAGATTGCCGGCTCCGTCGACATCATTGGAGAAGCAGATGAAGTGGAGGCGGCCATCGAGATGATCGTTGAACGGCTACCGGACGTCGTGCTCCTTGACGTGCACATGCCGGGCGGCGGCGGTCAAGCAATCCTGAAGGGCGTTAACGAAGCGAACGTCAACGTACGATTCCTCGCACTCTCCGTATCCGACGCCGCCAATGACGTCATTAGCGTCATTCGTGCGGGGGCGCGCGGGTACGTGACGAAGAACATTTCGGGTCCGGACTTGATCGATGCGATTTACCGAATCGCCGCAGGTGACGTAGTATTTTCGCCACGCTTAGCCGGCTTCGTACTGGACGCCTTTTCAACGGGAGCGAACGAGCTGGCGAAAGAGCCGCCCGTCGATCCCGAACTGGACCAATTGACGCAACGAGAGCGACAGGTACTGCGTCTCATTGCGCGGGGCTACTCCTATAAGGACATTGCGAGGGAACTTACGATTTCCACCAAGACGGTCGAGAGTCACGTTTCTTCAGTACTCAGAAAATTGCAACTCTCGAGTCGCTACCAGTTAACGCACTGGGCGACAGAGCGCAATCTCAACTAGTCGACCGACGGTCACGACGAGGTCGTCGCGTTGCACTGTTCTTGCTCACCACGTTCCCGGTCGACACTGGGATTCTCCGAGTGCCAGTCCGACGGCTACATCCAACGTTGTGAACAACCACATGACAATTCGGAGTTTCAGACTCGTGATGATCCGTAGGCGAAAGAGGACGGCCGGAAGTCTCGCAACGGCCCCGAGGTGGGATCCGCTCGTCGAGGGCATTCGAATCTTGGTGACAAGCAGTGTGATGGCGACGGAGAGGATTGCGTCACTGAACGCTTCGGCGAGTTCGTCAGTCTGGAATATCTGCCTGCGACTTCGCCAACTCTATGTTCGCTACGCGTGAGCGGATGAATGAACCGTGCGAATGCCAACTCGTTGTCCCATTGGGTCCAGAACATCCCCACGCCACCCTCACGAGGAAGACGCACCATTTTCGCGAATCTTGGCGTGCTGTGGTTCCTCGACCAATTGCGCATTCCCGTCGGGGACGGGTGGTCCAGCGACTTAGGTTCGCATCAAGGTTTCAGCCCCTTTTCGTCCTCAGACGCGAGGCAAAGCCTCGTAGCATGACGAGTGTCACTTTGAGAGGAGACGAATGAGGGTTCTCATTGTTGGTGGAACATCGTTTGTGGGGCGAGCAATTGCGTTCGCCGCACTGGATGCGGGCCACGACATCACTGTCATTAATCGTGGTCAAACGGAGTCGGATCTTCCCGAGACCGTAAAGCGACTGATTGGCGATCGACAGTCTGATTTCTCTGCCTTGGGCGGGCTGCACTTCGACGTCACGGTTGACGCCATTGCCTATCGTCCCCACGACGTGGAGGTACTTCACGATGCGCTTGGTGACCGTGGCGGTCACCATATCCAAATCTCATCGATCTCGGCCTACGAGGACCCGAAGACGACCGGCGCCACCGAGGAGACCGCAACACTCTGGAGCGAGGCGCCGACGGAGCCGGATGCCCCCATCACCGCAGAGTCCTACGGGCCGCTGAAGGCGGCCTGTGAGAGGGCGGCCGTTGAGCTCTTTGGCGATCAACTAACCATCGTTCGGCCGACGTACGTCATTGGCAGCCACGACGCAACGATGCGATTCCCCTATTGGGTGCAGCGCATTGCACGCGGTGGCAACATCGCGGTCGCCGGACCGAGAGATAACGCCCTACAGTTCATCGACGCGCGCGACCTCGGCCAGTTCGTTGTGACGGTAGCGAACGACACGACGCTCGGTGCCTTTCACGTGGCCGGCCCCTACCCCGCCCCCACCTTCTACAGCGTTATGGAGCAAATTGTTGAACAGATCGCGCCGAGCGAAACCAAGCTCATAGAAGTCTCGCCCCGACACGTCTCGAGTCACCACCTCGATTCCAGATTCCCGCTCTGGTCGGGTTCGCAGAATGAAACGGTTATGGATATCGATCCCGCTAAGGCCCTAAGTGCAGGATTGACGCTCCGAGATCTCAGCGAGAGCGTTCAGGACGTGCAGGCGTGGTGGAACGACCGCGACTGGCCGTCGTGGTGGCTCACCCGGGAGCAAGAGGCGATGCTCGTCCGCACGAATACTCGTTGAGCCCTTCCTAAGTCGCTCTCAGGAAAAAAGTCCGAGAGCAGTAAGAATCTGAAGTGATCGGACAGAAGCAGGATATGGGCTCACCACAAGATGATCGTTTTCGCCGGCTCGTGCACGACCACAGTTCGGCCATTGGTAACTACATTCGGCGCCGACTTTATCCCCTAACGCTGGGCGATCTCGATGATCTTGTTGAAGAAACGCTGCTCGTCGTGTGGCGTCGACTGGACGACGTGCCAATCGACGCCGAGCTTCCCTGGATGATTGGCGTTGCTCGCAATATTTTGCGTAATGCGCGGCGCAGTCAGTACCGACGAAATAATTTCGAGGCGACATTGCCCGCTCCGGCCGAGGACCCGTCGGCCGAAGAGCTCGTGATCGCCGACTCCAGCGTTCGAGAGGCCCTGGTGGCGCTCACGGACGACGACCGCGAAGTATTGATGTTGAACGCGTGGGACGGACTCGACACCCACGCATTGGGCGTCGCGCTATCGATCACCACGAATGCGGCCGCCGTTCGATTGTCTCGTGCGCAGGCCCGATTTCGTGAGCGTTTCGCCGCATTGGAAGTGCACTGAAAGTTTCAATCGCTTCGCGACAAGTACTAGGTATGAACGCAGAGGAGATTTCATGAGTGACTTCAACGAACGCCTACGTGCCGCCGATCCGGTCGCGGGCACGAACTACGAGTTGCGCGACGCCAACGCCGTGATGGCGCGGATTATGACGCCACCTCCGCGGGTCCGACGCCACGCCCTACGAAGCTTCCAGCTTCGCATGGCCAGTGCCGTCGCCGTTGCTTCAGTACTCACCGTCGGCGGTATTGCCGCGCTGGAGAACGCGGGGCCGGCGCTGCAGGTCTTCGCTCTAAGCGCCCCGAGTACCCACGGCTTCGGTGCTTCGGTGGTCATTCCCAAGTCCAATGACATGATGCGAATCTACGAAGAGTTCAACTTCAGCGCCGGTCCCAACCTCAGTGCGAGTGCCGGTAGTGGCGCCGCCTACCAGTTGTCATTTCCGAGCAGTGGCTCGGATGAGGATAGTCGTATTGCGGCAATTTTTGGAGTGCGTGGTGCACCGGTCGATCAAAACGGTGACGGAAGTGAATGGTCAATCAACAATGCCAATGGTGGTGAGGTTGATTACTGGAACTACGGCGGTGTGCCCGAGTTCAATTACAACCACGTCACCTCAGCCTCGTCGTCGTCAGTGACGTCGGACGGCGCTTCGGGAAACGTCCCCAGCCAATCAACCCTCGAGGGTGACGCGCAGGACTACCTCAGTCAACTCGGTTACGGCTACCAAGTGGTGAGCCCCTCGTTCTCCGCCCAAACGGACGTCACGAGTTCGCCGGGGCAGGCCGACGTGACGACCTACGAAGAGACCGTTGACTACACCGTTGTTGTTGACGGGATGACGACCGACCAGAATGTCTCGTTCACCGTGGATCAGAACAACAACATCGTGAGCGCCGACGGTCCGGCCTTCACCACGTTGCCCGTTGTCCAGTACCCGCTCCAGAGTCCGGTGGCCGCGGTGACCGTGCTCCAAGCGCAACAGCAGTCGCGCTTCACCGATGGCAACAACTCCGGTGGTCCGGTTGAGCCGCTCACAGCGCCGTCCACGACTTCACCCGACGGTGGTGGCACCGTTCCCCCTTCAACGCCGGCTCCCGGTTCCGACGCCACGAGCACGACGGCTCCGACCAAGCCGCCGATTGTCAACGTCACACTGGATTCAGACACGGTGTCCTTAGAGTCCTACGTGTTGACCGACAACTCCGTGTGGTTATTGCCGATTTACACCTTCACCGGCACCGTTACCAACGCCGACGGATCGACCTACTCGAGTACGTGGTCGACAATCGCCGTGGACCCCGCGTACGTCCAAGCCCCCGTCTCAACGGGAGGTGTCAATCCCGGAGGACCGATTCTCTACTAACCACATCTGAAAAGTCTGTTACCTAGGCCGACGCAATCTTCCTAGATGCCGACATCAGCACACACAAGAATCCCGCACTTCACAGTGCGGGATTCGTGCCTACGTGGGGTCGATGTGATTGTTCTTACGAATGCGCGACGTGTGTTCGCGTGGCGGATTCACGACCTCCGGTCGCGCGTTCGCGAACTTGACCGCGGCCGGTGAGCGGTGCGGTGGACGAATCGGCTCGACCACACCGGCTCGTAGGTGGCGCCGCGTCCCGGACCAGGGTGCGAGCGGGGCGGTGAAGACATCCGCCAAAATGTACGCCGACGTCTCATAGTTGATCCGCCAGCCCTTGAAGTTCGGCCACGCCTCTTCGGCACTGCGTTCCATCGGGTAGCCGTAAGCGGCCAACTTGTCGATCGCGCTCTCGAATTCGATGAACGTGAGTTGGATGTCGCCGTCAGGGTCCGGGTCGGAGTCAATCTTGATTCCGAGTGATCCAGCAATTCGATTGAAGAGGGTGAATCCCATGCGCAAGCACAGTCTGGTCTGCGACGGTGCGGTGGTGGGATTAAGTGCCAACTGCATGGCACCAGCATCGAGCACCGCGAGTAGACCGACAATCCAGTTCAACCACGGTTCGGGCGAGCGAAAGAGCAGCAGCACCGGATAGGTCGTGTGACTCTCGGTGACTTCGGCCGCCCACTGTTCCCAGTCGGAGTAGAGCTGTGGGAGCGCGTCGGTAATGCCGACGAGTTGGTGGCGCGCAATGATTTCGGGTCCCCACGCCGGCGACCCCGCGCGACTCTGGAGCATCGTGACGAGCGCCTCACGTCGACTAAAGGAGTTGTAGAGCGACGGTAGGTACGCAATCTGCAGAGCCACGATCACAACCCACGTCGCCCCAGCGGCAATATCGATGCCGGTGTTGGCGATGCCGCCGGTGTGAATCGCACCGACAGTAAAGAGTGACGTTAAGGCCTGGGTCAACGCCTGGCCGAAGTTGTGAGTCGTGAGCAAGAGCATGAGAGCGAACCCCACGACCAGACTCGCCGCCCAAAAGAGCAGCTGGGCGACCAGTGCGACTGGCGCGGTTGGCGCGAGAATGGAATCTTTTCCTTCGTAGGTCTTGGCCATTCGCGCCAGATTGACAAAAGCGTAGTGAACACTCTTGTTCACGATCACCGTCAACTTTTCCAAACCTTGGGGCTGACGGGGCAGCACGAGGATGAAAATGACGCTAATGATGGTCACAATGCAGATCAAGAGCCCGACGATGTAGGCGACGACGTTCACACGACCCCCTGCACGAACCGACGACCGCCTCCGCTCTTCATTTCACGTGGCAACACGCAACCTCCTCGGACTCCACCTATTTGACACCAAAATCTCAGTCCACTGAAGGAGAGCATGTCGCGAGCCTACGAGCGCGCGTCCCTCACGCGCACTTTGGTCCTCCAGTCGCCGACGAGTGACGTCGACTCGTACAGTTGTGGTATGAGTTCACTCCTCGACGTCACGCTCGAAGGACGCCACGCGACGCTCACCCCACTCTCCCCCGACGACGTGCCCGGGCTCGTCGAGGCCGCCTCCGGCGACCGCACGTCCTTTGGGTGGACGTACGTGCCGGACAACATTCCAGAAATGGACGACTTGGTCGCCAAACTTTTGGCGGAACGAGATGCCGCGACCGCGGTTCCGTTCGCAACGCGGCGCACCTTAGATGGCGTCATCATCGGAATGACGAGGTTCCATTCGATGCGGTGGTGGCGCGGGCGCTCCTACCCCGACGGCGTCGAAATTGGAGGTACGTTTCTCGCTCCCTTGTCACAACGCACCGCCGTGAATACTGAGGCCAAACTCCTGATGATGAGGCACGCTTTCGATGTCTGGGAAGTCCAGCGCCTCGACCTCAAGACCGACGCGCGCAACGATCGTTCGAGGCGAGCAATTGAACGCATCGGCGCCCAGTTCGAGGGCGTACTTCGAAACTGGCAGGCTTCCCAGGTCGCCGGTGAAGAAGGTCTCGCTCGTAGTTCTGCGATGTACTCAGTGCTTCTCTCGGAGTGGCCCGGGGTGCGTCGGCGCCTCGAAGCTGTTCTTAACGACTGATCTGACGAATTGGAATCAATTTCGGATTGGGTTTGGCGAGGCGCATGTGGAGTGCAATGGTCCCACTGGCGAGCGCCGCGTAGAAACACCACAGGGACGCGAATCCGTCAGCGCAGAGTCGAGTCAAGACAACGACCGCGATGAGGTTAACGAAGCCGAACCACACGACGCTGCGAAGTCCCGAGGCCAGCATCGATCCGCACGTGGCGAGGATGTAGAGACCGATGACGAAAATCCCGTGTCGCAGACCGATCGTGTACGCCACGTGGAACGAACCGAGCTTCGCCGACGGGTGTCCACGTACCATGACGATAAGAAGCCACGACGACGTGACGACGCCGAGCCCGAGGAACGGCGCAATCACCTTTCGACGTCGTGCCGGTTCCAACAGCAACACCATTGTCGGCACGAGTACTGGCAGCACGACGAACGCCACCAACAGATAGAACCACATCGCTACGACACCGACGTCCGAAGGCAGGTGACCTTGTAACTTCCACCAGACGAACGTCTCGTCGACCTGATGAAGCCCCAACAGAATCGGGAACGACGCAATGAGACGGTATTCGGGACGACCGCGCAAGTGCAGGCAAGCGTCCACCCCAATCGCCGTGACCACGAGACCACCGATGAGGTCGCCCTCAGGCGAAAAGCACATGATCGCTCGCGGGCTCTGGAGTAACCAGACAAGAGACTTGAGAAGATCCGGCGTGACGCATAGGGCACCCTAACGCCATGGACGTTACGCGTCGAAAGCCACAATCTCGAATTTCTACGAGCCGCGCACGTTGTTCAACTACCCGCAGTGTTCGCTGTTCCGTCTAGCGCTGCTCGATGAGGTCCATGTAGTCGTCACTCCAGAGGTCGAAGAACTCCTCGGGCAACAAGACCGCGTGTGTTGGGTGCAACGTCTCGACGAATCCCCGTTCGTGACTCACCGCGACGATCGTCCCCTTCCAGCGATTCATCATCTCGCCCAGCGCCTCGACGCTGGCGGGATCGAGGTTATTCGTCGGTTCGTCCAATAAGAGTAGGTTCGCATCCGACGAGGCGAGGATCGCGAGCGCCAATTTGGCCCGCTCCCCACCCGACAGCGTGCCCGGCATCTGGTGGGCGGCCGAACCTTTCAGCCCGAACGCTCCCAGCAGTGAACGACGTTGCACTTCGGTTTCGACCGTGGCGTTCTCCAGGTTCCCGAGGACGGTCTTTGCGAAGTCCAACTGTTCGTTCTCCTGGGCAAAATAACCGACTTTCACGTTCGCGCCGAATTTCACCACGCCGGTCTGCGCCTTCTGAGTCCCGGCGAGGCAACGCAACATCGACGACTTACCGGCGCCGTTCTTTCCGACAATGACGATTCGGTCACCGCGTCGCGTGATGAAGTTCACGTCCTTTAGAACCGACAAGGATCCGTAGCGAACCGCCACGTGTTCGACGGTCATCGGCACGTCACCGCTTCGTGGCGGGATGGGGAGCTTGAAGGTGACTTTCTTCTCCTTCTTTGTTACTTCGACGTGAGTGTCCTGCAACTTCTCAACTTTGCGGTCGAGCACCTTCGCGAGACGGGCGCGCTTCTCCGTCTGGCCGCGCATTGAGTCGGCCAACTTGGATAGTCGATCGATCTGCTGATCCTGGTGTGCGCCGAGTTTCTCCTCGCTGAGGCGTCGTTCTTCTTCGAGTTTGAGGAACTTGGAATAGTTGCCCTTATACTCGCGAAGCTGTCCTTCGCGAAGGGCCAACACGCGGTCAATCGACTTGTCCAAAAGGGGCAGGTCGTGGCTGATGACTAGCACGGTGCCGCGGAAACGATCGAGTTCTTCAAAGAGCCAGCGCTTCGCCGCCTTGTCCAGGTGGTTCGTCGGTTCGTCCAACACCATCGTGGTCGGCTCCTCGTAGAGCACGCGCATAAGGTCAACTCGTCGGCGCTGTCCTCCCGAGAGGGAGTGGAGGTCTTCCAGCAGAAGGTCCTCTTTGAGCCCCAGTCCGGCCGCCAGGCGCGACACCTCGGACTCTGCTTCGTAGCCGCCTAGTTCGCGGAACGCCTCCTCAAGCGCCGTGAAACGCTCAATCGTCGCCTCAGTGGGGTTGGCCGCCAATTCGTGTCGGGCGTGCTGCATGTCGGCGTCGAGTTGGTCGAGACCGCGGGCGGAAAGAACGTGGGAGAGCCCAATTGGCTCAACGCCGAGACCGTTAGGGACCGGCTCTTGGGGGAGATGCGCCAACGTCCCCTGATGCGTGACACTCCCCGCAATTCGAAGGTGCTCGGGGTGTTCGCCGAGGAGAACCGACATGAGCGTTGACTTGCCGGCGCCGTTACGACCGACGATGCCCACCTTCTCGGCGTTGCCGACCGTAAAGGACACCGGGTCGAGGATGCGTCGAGCACCGATCTCTATTCCCAAATCTCGAACTATGAGCATTTAGCGCCCTAGCAACTCGGCCGCTGCGCTCAGTGCGTCTCGAGACTGCGGGTGGACAACGGAAGCGAGGACCTGGGCGCGTTCCTTACGCTTCAGTCCACGGTCGTGGCCCGAGCCGTATTCGGTCACGATGACACCGGCCAACTGGCGTGGCGAGGTCACTATCGAATTGGGCGTCATGCCACCAATGATACGACTCTTTAGTTGGCCGTCACGTCGGCCCTGATCTCTTGGTCGGCCTTCGAACCGGGCTAGCCCACCTCGGCGACTGTGGCACGATTTGGTGGTGAGCCCAAACTTTGTCATTGACGTCTGGAGCGACGTCGTCTGCCCCTTTTGTTACCTCGGTACACGACAGTTGGCCGACGCACTGACCCACTTCGAACACCGCGACGAAGTCGACATACGACATCGCGCCTTCGAACTCGATCGAAACGCTCCCCTGCACTCCGAGCGCTCCTTGGCCGAACTCATTGCACAGAAGTACTCGATGTCCGCAGAGCGTGTCCACGACATGCATGCGCGAATGGAGAGCGAAGCTCGTGACTCGGGAATAGAGTGGTCCTTCGACACGGCCCAGCCAACGAACTCATTTGACGCCCACCGAGTTATCGCATTGGGTTCAAGCCAAGGGCTGGGCGACGAAATCGCGCAGCGGCTCTTCCGGGCGTACTTCAGCGAGGGACAGCTGATCAGCGACCACCAGTGTCTGAACGAATTGGCACTCGAGGTTGGCATCATCGGCTGTGACGCGTTGTGGTCGAGCACACTCTTCATTGAGGAAGTACGAGCAGACGAGAACGTCGCCGAGGATCTCGGCATCACCGGCGTGCCCAGCTTGTTACTTGACGAAAAGTTTATGGTGGTCGGCGCCCGGGGCGCTCACGAGATTCTCGACGTCCTTCGACGAGCGTGGGCCCGAAGGGCTGCTTAGTCTTCTTCTTCGCTCGGTACCACGGCCGCCGTGGCGACCACGTGCCCTTCGTCGAGGTTCATCACTCGCACTCCGGTGGCGTCACGTCCTTGCGACGAGACTTCGCGCACCGGCGTTCTAATCAAGACGCCCCCGCTCGACGCGAGCATCACTTCATCATCGAGACGCGTCATGAACGCCGCCACCACGAAACCGCGAGCTGCCGTCAATTTGATACCGCGCACGCCCTGACCGCCGCGGCCTTGACGATTGAATCGCTCGACCTTCACGCGTTTGCCGAAACCCGTATCGGTTACGAGGAAGAGGTCGGCGTCGTCACGAACGACGTCGAGCGAGATCGCTTTGTCGTCGCCGCGAAGTCTGATGCCGCGTACGCCCATGGAATCGCGACCGACTTCACGAACTTCAGTTTCGTTGAATCGAATAGCCATGCCCCGGTACGTGACGACCATGAGATCTTCGCTGCCGCTCGTCGCGACAACCCGTACGACTTCGTCGCCGTCTCGAAGATTGATGGCGATCCACCCCTCGCGACGCGACTTGTCGTACTCACTGAACGCCGTCTTCTTCACGGTGCCATTGGCCGTGGCGAAGACGAGGAACTTGTCCTTCGGGAAGTCGTTGGTTGTAACGATGGCCTGAATCGATTCGTTTGGCTGCAGGTTTAGAAGGTTGACGACGGCCGTGCCCTTGGCGGTGCGCTCCTTCATGGGAATCTCGTGACCGCGGAGGCGAAAAACCCGTCCGCGGTTTGAGAACATTAAGAGATAGGCGTGCGTCGTGGTGTGCACGATCTGTTGCACGAAGTCCTCGTCACGCAATTTCGCGCCCTGCACGCCACGTCCACCGCGACCCTGCACCCGGAAGGCATCGGCCGCCACCGACTTCACGTAGCCGGCCTGTGTGATGGTTATGACGATGTCCTCATCGTCAATCAGGTCCTCCATGCCGAGCTCGCCGGGGTCGTTGACAATCTGGGTAACGCGGTCGTTGGCGTACTTGTCGCGAATGACGGTGAGCTCGTCGGCTATCACGCCACGCAACTTCGAGTCACTCGCGAGGATCGCCTGCAGTGCGGCGATAGTCTCTCGAAGTTTGGCCATCTCTTCTTCAAGTTCGGTGCGACCGAGTCGGGTGAGGCGTCCGAGCGTCATGTCCAAGATGTGATTGGCCTGCTCTTCAGAGAAGTCGAAGGGCGCGGCCATGAGCGCACTGCGTGCAGCGCCACGATCATCCGATCCCCGGATCGCCGCGATCACAAGGTCCAGCATGTCGATGGCCTTCAAAAGACCTTCGACGATGTGCGCGCGAGCTTCGGCCTTGCGAAGGCGGAACTGGGTGCGACGGGTAACGACTTCGACTTGGTGGGCAATGTAGTGCGTGAGCGCCTGGACGAGCGTAAGCGTCCGCGGCACACCGTCGACGAGGGCGAGCATGTTCACCGCGAACGTTGTTTGCAGTGACGTGTTCTTGTAGAGCTTGTTGAGAATGACGTTGGCGTTGGCGTCGCGCTTTAACCTGATGACGAGACGGGCCTTGCGACCAGCCGAGTCGTTCTGGACCGCCGAAATTCCGTCGATGTCACCGTTCTTTACGAGGTCGTAGATCTTCTCCTCGACCGACTCGACCGAAACCTCGTAGGGGAACTCCGTAACGACGATACGCGTGTCGCGATTGGTCTCTTCAATCTCGGCAACCGCGCGCATCTTGATCGAACCGCGCCCAGTTCGGTAGGCGTCAAGGATTCCCTGGCGTCCAAGTATTTGTGCCGCTGTAGGAAAGTCGGGACCTTTTACGAACTCCATGAGGTTGTCCGAGGTCGCCTCGGGATTCGCCAGTAAGTGCAGGGTGGCGTTAATCACTTCACCCAGGTTGTGGGGAGGAATCTTCGTGGCCATTCCAACAGCGATGCCTTGTGATCCGTTCACCAGGAGGTTGGGGAAACGAGCGGGGAGAACCGTTGGTTGTTGCGTCGAGTTGTCGTAGTTCGCCTCGAAGTCGACGGTCTCTTCGTCAATCGAGTCGAGAAGTTCGAGTGCCAGCGGCGCCAGACGACATTCGGTGTAGCGCATCGCGGCCGCGCCCTCGTCGGGACCGGTGCCGCCGAAGTTGCCGTGACCGCTGATGAGCGGATGGCGCATCGCGAAGTCCTGCACCATGCGAACGAGAGCGTCATATATTGCGCTGTCGCCGTGCGGGTGGTACGTACCCATTACTTCGCCGACAACCTTCGCGCACTTGGCGTACGGACGATCGGGACGGAGCCCTTGGTCGAACATTGAATAGAGAATGCGCCGGTGAACCGGCTTCAGTCCGTCGCGCGCGTCGGGCAGTGCCCTTGACACAATGACCGACATTGAGTATTCGAGGAACGAACGCTCCATCTCGAGATTAATTTCGATTGGTTCAACGTAGCCAATGACCTCGTCGTTGGGAGGTGGCGTACCTGCGCCATCGTTGTTCGTCGTGCGTGCCATGATCCTCCGTCCCTAGATGTCTAGGAAGCGAACATCTTTCGCGTTGGTCTGAATGAAATGCCGGCGCTGCGGCACGTCGTCGCCCATGAGAATCGAACAGACCTGGTCGGCGAGCGCGGCCTGTTCCACCGTGATTTGCAGCAGCGCACGCTTGGTCGGATCCATCGTCGTGTCGCGCAACTCGTCAAAGTCCATTTCGCCGAGACCCTTCAGTCGTTGGAAGTCGTTCTTGTGGTTCGGGTTATCGGCAAGGAACTGCGCCTTCGCGACGTCGTCGCGCAGGTACACCTTCTCCTTGCCCACGAGTGTGGAGTAAAGCGGGGGCTGACCAACGTAGACGTGACCGTTGTTTACCAACTCGGTCATCTGGCGGAAGAAGAACGTGAGAAGGAGCGTGCGAATGTGGCTGCCGTCCACGTCGGCGTCGGCCAACAAGATAATTTTGTCGTAGCGGATCTTGGTGACGTCGAAGTCGGCCTCGACGCCGGCACCTATTGCAGAAATTAACGCCTGGATCTCGGTGTTCTTCAGAATTTTGTCCGAACGAGCCTTTTCTACGTTCAAAATCTTGCCGCGAATAGGCAGAATCGCTTGAATGCGCGGGTCGCGCGCATCCTTCGCCGATCCACCGGCCGAGTTACCCTCCACAATGAAGAGTTCGCACTCGCGCGGCTCGTTGGAGGAGCAGTCGACAAGCTTGCCGGGAAGACCGGCACCGTCGAGGGCGCTCTTTCGTCGGGTGAGATCGCGAGCTTGGTGAGCGGCCATGCGCGCGCGCGACGCCTGGATGGCCTTGGCGACCATCTGGCCACCTTCTTTCGGATTCTCTTCGAGCCAGTCAGCGAGCTTCTCGTTGGTGGCGCGTTCGACCAACGAACGGATTGACACGTTGCCGAGTTTGCCCTTGGTCTGACCCTCGAACTGGGGCGAGGCCAAACGGACCGAGATGATTGCCGTCAAACCCTCGCGGATGTCGTCACCTTGAAGGTTGTCGTCCTTCTCCTTCAACAGGTTGCGCTTACGTGCGTAACGATTGACGACATTGGTGATTGCCTTACGGAACCCCTCTTCGTGCATGCCGCCTTCAATGGTCGAGATGCCGTTCGCGAAGGAATGGATGCTCTCGTAGTAGCCCGTATTCCACTGAAAAGCCACTTCCATTTCTTGGCCCTCTTCGGACTGCTCGTAGTAGCCCACCTTCCGGAACAGGGACTCTTTGGCGTTGTTGAGATGGCGCACGTAATCGACGATCCCACCGTTGTATTTGTACGCCTCTTTCGCTTCACGGCCGACACGCTCATCGACGAAGCGAATCTCGACCCCCCGATTGAGGAACGCCATGATCTGGAGTCGTTCGGTAATCGTCTGGGCTCGAAAATCGACATCTTCGAAGATGGTTGGATCGGGAGTGAACGTGATGGTGACACCGGTTCGTCCGCGTGGAGCCGGCCCCGAGACCTTGATTTTTCCTTGAGGCTTTCCACCGTTCTTAAACGTCAGAATATTGTGATCTCCACCTCGGTCAATCTCCAAGATGAGCTCCTTGGAAAGGGCGTTCACGACCGAGACACCAACACCGTGGAGCCCACCCGAGACCTTGTAGCCGCTGCCACCAAATTTGCCGCCGGCGTGCAGCGTCGTAAGCACGATGAGGGCGGTCGACTGACCGGGGTATTCGGGGTGATCTTCGACGGGAATACCGCGACCGTCGTCCACGACGCGGACACTGCCGTCCTTCAAAATGGTGACGTCGATTCTGGTGCAAAACCCTTGCATCGCCTCGTCGATGGCGTTGTCGACGACCTCCCAGACGAGGTGGTGGAGGCCCGAAGGACCTGTCGATCCGATGTACATGCCCGGTCGGACCCTGACTGGTTCTAGACCCTTGAGAACGGTGATGTCGCTAGCTTCGTAGCTCGCGGGTTCCTTGGTCTTCTGAGCCACGAAGGTATCCTTTCGGTGGAATTTGTTGGCGTTTGTGGCAACGTCGAGTGCAATTTTTCGCCTGTTCCATCCTACCCGAGTTGGTGTTACAACCTGTCCTCCAAAGGTCCTATTCGGAGAGTTCTTTTCACCACTTTTAGGGCTTCAAAAGTACCGTTCGAAGTGACCGTGGTGCGCGATCGCCCAGCGGTGCGAAACCCTCGAGAATCGACACTGAGTCGATCATGACGCGTTGTGCAAACGCACCCGATGGAACCGTGACGAGCAGGACTCCGTTCTTTACGAACTCCGGTCGACAGTGTTGGGAGACGACCGGTTCGACGATGTTCGGCCAGAGTTCGCGTATCTCATCGATGAGGCGAAGATCGACTCTCCTGAGCCGACCGGCCAACGTATTGAGTAAATCGGCGAGCGGGGATGGCTGCTCGTTGTGATTCCTCACGTCATCAACCTAGTGAGATCAATGACGGCCGCCGGACTCATCCCACTCGGTAGCGGTGAAGCAGTTGTGACAAGTGTTTGTCCTGTTGGAAGGAGGTTTAGTAGTCGATCACTTCGCGACGGATCGAGCTCACTGAAGACGTCGTCGAGGAGGAGGAGGGGATCCACACCCCGTCGTTGTTGAACCAACTCGTGTCCGGCGAGGCGAAGTGCCAACGCGAGTGTCCGCTGTTCACCTTGTGACGCCTGACGACGAGTGTCGCGACCGTCGAGCAATAGTGCGACGTCGTCGCGCTGGGGACCAATGGTGGTGTGACCACGAAATCGGTCGTCACTGAACGAATCGTGAAGAGCGTCAACGAGCTCGCCACTCCAGGACTGTTCGTACGCAACATCAACGCGACTTTCGTCGTGCGCGAGTTCGCCGTAGTAGCCGGCAACGAGGGGAGCGATGTCGTCAAGCAACGTCTTTCGAAGCGCGACGAGCTCGGTGCTCACCGCGCAGAAGTCGATCGTCCAGACGTCGAGTTCGCTCTGTTGGATTGGTGTTGGTCGCTCCCCCGCCAAGGCGCGCAGTAGCGCGTTTCGCTGACTGAGAATTCGGGCGAACCGTTCAGTAACGTCGCCGGTCGTTGGATCGACGTCGGTGAGCAGATTCGTGATGAAGACACGTCGATTCTCGGGGCCTTGACGCACGATGTCGACGCCTTCTGGGGTGAACACCGTGAGGGGCAGCACTTCGGCGACGTCGGCTCTAGATTTTGGCCGCTGACCATTCACCAACATTCGCTTCGTTGTGTTTCTCGCGCCTCTCGTGAGGGTCAAATCAACCTGCATACGGCGTTCTCGTTGGAAGAGGACGCCATGAACTTCGGCGACGTGCTGGCCGGCCCGAATCATGTCGCTGGCGGCACTCGTTCGAAATGAGGTCGCGGTGGCGAGCGCGTAGACCGCTTCGAGGAGCGAAGTCTTGCCGGTGCCGTTGGATGAGAGCAGAACAGTTATGGCGTCACGGTCCGGTTGAAATGACAGTTCCTGGAACAGTCGGAAATCAACCAATCGCAATTCGTGGAGACCCACGACGATCAACGTCGGCTACTGGACGCGAACCGGCATCAGGAGGTAGCGGAAACGCGTGTCCTCAACGCCGTGGACCATCGCGGGTCGCACCGAGTCCGACATCTCCAACACCACTTCATCACCCGGAACCGCTTCAATACCGTCGATAAGAAAACTGGGATTGAAGGCGATTGTGATCTCTTCACCTCCGTAGTCGGCGTCGACGTTGTCCTCGACATCGCCGGCGTCGTGGCTTTGCGTACGAATCTCTACCGATCGATCCTTCATGGTGAGACGTACCGACGACGTTGAATCCTTGGCAAGCAACTTCGCCCTCTTTAGCGATGTCAGAAGTGTGTCTTTCGCGACGCGCAACTGATTGGGGTAACTAGCGGGAATAAGTTGGAGTACCGAGGGATAGTTACCGTCGATAAGACGCGAGGCGATACTCGTGCCCCCAACGAGGAAGCAAATCTCTGCCTCTGTCAATGTGACGCCAATCTGTTCGTCGGAGGCGAGTGACGCAGCGGCGCGCTGGAGCTCTTGGAGAGCCCTCGCGGGCACTAGGAGGTCCTGTGTGCCCCCAAGTCCCTCAACCTCTGGAACGTCGCGCACGGCGAGACGGTAGGAGTCGGTCGCGATTAATCGGAGGACCCCGTTGTCGGTAGTGAAGAGCACTCCCGTGAGCAGTGGTCGAGCGTCATCATTAGCGGCTGCGCGTACCACTTGATTGAGTCCTTGAATGAGGTCGGCCGCGGCGATATTCGTGACCGATCCGGTCACCGGAGGCAACTTGGGGTAATCGAGTACCGAGAACGTGCGCAGTGAGAATTTCGCTCTACCGAGCGATACTTCGACAGTCTCATCACTACTCGACACGGTCACGGCGCCGGCTTCGAGTGAACGGACGGCGTCAACAATGAGCCGAGCGGGCACGACGGAGGAGCCATCTTCAATTCCAATGACGTTGACCTTGGTGCGAACCGTGATGTCGAGATCGGTCCCAGTCACGGTGAGTTCGTTTCCCGCGAGCGAGAGCAGTACTCCTGATGACGCACCAATGAGACGTGTGGCGACAACTCGACTCGCGGCACTGAGTGCTTCAACGAGGATGTCGCGTTCTGATTTGAACTTCATCGAACTGCCTTTCTTTGCTACTGAGGTTACGGTGTGTTTTTTCTATGTGTTGAGGTCTTAGTAGTAGTAGGTCTGTGGATATGTGGATTACGTTACAACGGACCTGATCAAACCCATCTTCTCCAAACCTATTCTGCGCACACCTCTGTGACTAACTGTTTCAACTCTCACAACTCAACCTTGAAGTGATGTGCGCTACACCTTCGATTCGAATGCGCAATCAACAAGGAGAGCCCAAGGTTGTGCACACGTCAGTCTCTGTTTTCTCCCTGCAGTCGACGCTTTAGCTGATTTACTTGCGCGAGAACTTCGGAATTCACAGTGATCTGCTCTTTGATTTTTTCAACACCACTGATGACCGTCGTATGGTTGCGCCCATCGAAAATTCTCGCAATCATCGGGTATGAATAGTTATTCAGTAAATCGCGAATGAGGTACATCGCAATGTGGCGCGCGTGCACCAGTGGTCGAAGTCGTTTCGAGCCGCGCACCTCCTCCACGGAAAGCCCGTAGAAGTCGGCGACAACTGACAGTATTGTCTCGGGCTTCAAGATGACTTGCTCTTGTCCGAGATTCGTCAGGTGCGTTTTGGCGAGCTCGAGCGAGATTGGCTCCTGGCGCAGATTGGCGAAGGCGCGCAGCATCGTGATCGACCCCTCGAGTTCGCGGATGTTGTCGCGCACGCGGTGCGCAATCCACTCGGCAACGTCGTTGGGTAAAGCAATTCCCTCTCGCTCGGACTTCGATCGCAAAATTGCAATGCGCGTCTCGAGGTCCGGTTGATCGATTTCGGTGACGAGACCCTGAAGGAGACGGCTGCGAAAGCGCTCCTGGAGTCCAGCGAGATCGCGTGGCGAACGGTCCGACGTCAGCACAATCTGCTTACCCTCGCCGTGCAGGGCGTTGTACGTGTGAAAGATCTCTTCGTGGAATGTTTCGCCGCGCGTCTCCATGAATTGGATGTCGTCGATCAATAGGACGTCGTTTTCGCGGTAACGCTCGTGCAGGGCTAGTTGGGTTCTTGTTTGAATTGCGCGAATGAAGTCATTGAGGAATGTTTCAGTCGATACGTAAAGGACTTTTCGCCCCGGGTAGTTCTCGTGAACGTAGTTCCCAATAGCGTGGAGGAGGTGGGTCTTTCCCAGTCCGGAGTTGCCGTAAATCATGAGAGGATTATAGGCACGACCAGGGGTTTCAGCCACAGACTGAGCAGCCGCGAAGGCCAGTCGATTGGATGAACCCGGCACGAACGAGTCAAAGGTCATGCGCGGATCAAGGCGTGCCGGTCGATCAACACTGGGCGCGAATTCAATCACCGGTTTCGGTGTTTGGTCAGCCTCATTTTCCGTGGCGATGGCGCCATCGCCACTCGATGCATCGGTGACGGTGAGCGACACGTGCATCTCGTGGCCGACTAATCGTCGAGCCTCTTCGGTGATGAAGGGAAGGTAGCGTTGTTGAACTCGTTGGAGTTGAATCTGGTTTGGCGCGCCAATCACAATTTGATTGTCGTGGTAATCCACAAGGCGCAGTGTATTAAGTCCCGCGGCCCAAACTGCCTCAGAAGCGTTGCCACGTAAGGAGTCGCGTATCGCGGTCCAGATTTCCTCGCCACCTTGCACTTGCTTCCTCCACAGAACAAACTTCACTTTATCCACAGGCCATACTTCCGAGGAAGCACGCCTCCGGCCCGTCGGGAGAGTCACCATACACCCATTTCAAATGGCCCGTCGGGGGCCCCTGTCCCGTCAGGTAAGATTGTTCCCAGTAGCGCGCCAGCGACCCCTAGGGGGTACCGCGAAGCGCATCGAGACAGTTTTGAGAAGAGGATTTTGTGAAGCGTACCTATCAACCGAATCAACGGAAGAGGGCTAAAACGCACGGTTTTCGTGCGCGGATGCGTACCCGAGCCGGTCGTGCCGTCCTGAAGTCCCGTCGCAACAAGGGCCGTCACCAGCTGACGGTCTAGGCGAAACGTGCCCAGTCGGGTCCGAACCCGACGGCAGTTCGCATTGTTCGCCACTCCAACGGGTCGGGGACAGAGTGGATCACTACGAATCAGTTTCGTAGGCAACACCACTCCAGATCCGGAAGTTGCCGTGGCCTACGCGATCAGCCGGAAGGTCGGTAATGCGGTAGTTCGCAACCAAATCCGACGCCGTTTACGGGCACTCGTGGACGAACTTGATCCCCAACCCAAACCTGGTAACTACCTGATCAGGTGTGGTAATGAGACTGGAAACCTCTCTTATGAGCAACTCAAGCACCACCTCACCGAAGCCCTTGGTCGAACCGGCGTCTTCTAGTTCGTCGCCCTTGGCGAGGGCATTCGTGAAGATGGTCGCGGCCTATCAGTGGCTTTTCGCTGGACGTGCCTCGGCCTGTCGCTTCTATCCGTCGTGCTCGAACTACGCGCGTGAGGCAATTGAAGCTCACGGTGCTTGGCGTGGCACGTTCTTGGCAATCCGCCGACTGGGAAGGTGTCGTCCTCTGGGCCCTCATGGCGTGGACCTCGTACCAGTACCTAAAACTAGGAGTTCGCAGCGATGAAGTCACTTGCTCACGACATCGGTTCAGTCTTTCAGCCCGTTTTCCACCTTCTCGGGTGGATTATGGCCTTCTTTTACGGCTTAATCCCCAACTACGCCATCGCCATTGCCTTGTTGACGGTCGTCATCATGGGCATATTGACGCCGTTCACTATCAAGAGTACGAAGTCAATGTTGGCAATGCAGAAACTCCAGCCGGAGATCAAGAAACTGCAGGTCAAGTACAAAGGACCAGAAAATCGTCAACTCCTCAATGAAGAGTTGATGCGACTTTATAAGGAAGAAGGCGCCAATCCCATCGGTGGCTGTCTCCCGATGCTTATCCAAATGCCCTTCCTTTTCATGTTGTACAGCGTTATTAAGGGTCTCGCTAACAAGGTGATAGTGCACGGGAAGACTGTTTCGTTGCCGCGCTACATTCCGACCAACTCAACGATGTACCACGACCTGGTGCATTCGGGTGGACAGATCAAGGCGTTCGGCATGGACCTCAACTTGAAGCTTTTTAGCGTCCACAGTTCGTTCCTCGCACAAATTCCCTTCATTATCTTCGTACTGGGAGCCATTGGTCTTCAGTACCTCCAAATGGCCCAGATGACGAACCGTAACAAAAAGACTGGGACGGCGATGCCGTCGCAGCAGTTGATGATGCAGCGTTTTCTCCCGCTACTTTTTGCATACTTCTACATGCTCATTCCGGCTGCTGTTGTCTTATACATGATTATTTCCACATCCATCCGTATATTAACTCAAGATTTGATGTTCCGGACTGGTATTTCTAATCCGCAGAAGTACGCCCTTGAGAAGGACCGGAAAGAACTGACTAAGCACTCCGACGAGGTCCCTGGCGACATTGCCAAAGTCGAAGAGCGAGAAGGTACGAAACCTTCGAAGGACACCATGCCATCAAATGACACCAAACCCAGCCCCCCGTCGAACAAATTCGCCCCTCAGCGTAAACCAACTCAAAAGCCATCGGTCGCGAAACCTTCAACCATCAAGCCGCAAACACAGTCTCGCTCCAAAGCGAAACGTAAGAGAAAGGCGCGTTAACCCATGGATTGGGTAGAAACCACTGGAAAATCAATTGATGAAGCGACTGATCGGGCCTTGGCGCATCTTGGGGTGCACCGCGACGACGCCGAGGTCGAGGTACTTGAGGAACCTAAGGCCGGCCTTTTTGGCCGCGTGCGTGGCGAGGCTCGAGTTCGTGCTCGAGTCCGTCCGAGCGGCCCCCGGCCGAAGCGCTCTCGCCGCTCGGGCGGTCGCGAAGAACGTCCTCGCACGAATGCTGGGCGCGCCGACAAGCCTCGTGGCCCGCGACCTGAAGGCGATGTCCCACGAAAAGAACGAGATAAGAATTCTGGCGCAAATCGCCGATCAACAGAAGGGGCAGTCAAGACTGCTCCCCAATCTGAAAAGAGTCCATCAAAGGAGGACACCATGGCTGAAGGAATTTCATTAGCCGAACAAGGATCGATTGCGAAGGAGTTCCTCGTAGGTCTCCTAGCTTCGATGAACATTGAAGCGGAAATCACCGTCAAAGAGCTGGACGAGGAGACCGTTGAACTATCTGTCACCGCCACTCCTCCCACGGAACTCGGCGTGCTCGTCGGCCCAAGAGGTACCACACTTCAGGCACTCCAGGAAGTTACTCGCACGGTGGTGCAGTCCAAGAGCCCGGCCCGGACCGACCGGATCCTGGTCGATGTCGCACAGTACCGTGAACGACGAGTCGCCGCCCTGGGTCGATTCGCCCAGCAGGTGGCCCTCGAAGTTGTGCAAACTGGCGAAGAGCGCGCGTTGGAGCCTATGTCGGCCGCCGACCGCAAGGCCGTGCACGACGCACTTACGGAGAACCCGGATGTCGCCACTCGTTCGGAAGGGGACGACCCTCGCCGATTTGTGGTGGTCGCTCCGTCATAATTGACTCGTGAACAATGACTGGCTACCCCGCGTCCTAGAGGAATCTAGGACGCGGGGTTTTTTGGGCCCAAACGCAATTGAGCCTCATTTCACGCATTCACTGGGCTTTGCGCTCTGCTGGGAGGAGTTGAGTCCTGCTCCCCCAGACGCCTTCTTGGACTTGGGCAGTGGTGGCGGTCTGCCGGGCCTCTTCCTCTTAGATCGTTGGCTCTGTCGCGCCGTATTCACTGACTCCATGATTAAGAGGGCCACATTCCTTGAAGAGGCCTTGAAATTGGAAGGTGCTCCGCACAATGGTGAAGTAATAACTGGACGCGTTGAAGAGATTGCCAGACTCCCTCATTTGGTTGAGGAATTTGATTTGGTAACCGCGCGATCTTTTGGACCGCCAGCAGTAACTGCCGAATGTGGCGCACAATTTTTGAAGATTGGGGGAGTCCTCATCGTTTCCGAGCCGCCCGATGATTCGGTCGACGATAGATGGCAAACGGCAGGATTAGCCGAATTGGGACTGAAAGCAGAAGGGCGGCGCCGACACGGCGCGGCATACCAAGTCCTCACAAAGGTTAAGGCGACGCCACCGGACTATCCCCGCTCGATCGGTATTCCGAGGAAGAGGCCGTTGTTCTGATGTTTCACGTGAAACATCGTTGAACTCAGCTTCTCTACAACTCGAGTAAATTGAGTCGTACACTGGTGTAATTCACCTTTTGAATTGGACGGGCGTTTCACGTGAAACATTTTGAGCATTTGAGGAGTCAATGTTTCACGTGAAACATTGGTACTTGACGAATTGGCGAAAAGCGAGTTGAATGGCAAGTGTTCGACGAAGTGTCGGGATACTCCTTAGGTCGGGAAGAGGCTCATGGCGGACGCCAGTGCAATGAGGATTTTCGCTGTAGCTAACCAAAAAGGTGGCGTTGGTAAGACCACGACCACTACCTCATTGGGCGCCGCATTGGCGGAGCGGGACAAGCGAGTGTTGATTGTGGATCTCGATCCTCAAGGAAATGCCACAACTGGCCTTGGCGTCGATGGGCGCCAATTTGAACGATCGGTCTACGACGTACTCCTGAACGACGTCCCCATGGTCGACATTGTTGAACCGACCGGCTACAACAACCTTTTCGTGGCTCCGGCGACCTTAGATCTCGCGGGTGTCGAGCAGGAGTTGACGTCCGTTATCTCTCGTGAACTACGCCTTAAGCGCGCTCTCATGTCGGTTGAGGGGGATTTCGACTATATCTTTATTGACTGTCCCCCTTCGCTTGGACTCATTACTATTAACGCGTTTGCTGCAGCGACGGACATCATGGTCCCAGTCCAGACCGAGTTCTACGCACTTGAAGGACTAACTCAGCTTCAGAGAATCGTGGATTTGGTCCAGAAGAATCTCAACCCGACGCTCCGAATCACAAAGGTTGTTCTCACAATGTATGACTCCCGAATTACGCTTTCCGGCGATGTCGCCAAAGAGGTGAAGCGTCACTTCGAGCACGAATTGTGTCGGACTGTTATTCCGCGCACCGTTCGCCTGGCCGAAGCACCGTCCTTCGGGCAGCCCATCACAGTATTCGACCCAACATCCAAAGGCGCTATCGCATATCGCGCCCTAGCAGAGGAGATCTTGAATGGCTAGGAAACCAGGATTGGGAAAGGGCCTCGGTGCCCTAATTCCTGAGAATGAAGAGGCAACAGCGGACGTTGCAGCGAACTCGGAGGAGGGTCCGCTTCGCACGGTTCCCATTGCCTCCATTCGACCGAACCCCTTTCAGCCTCGTAAAGCAATCAATGACGAAAGTCTGAAGGCTTTAGCTTCGTCAGTACGAGAGCTCGGAATACTTCAACCAATCATTGTTCGGCCGGTCGAGGGCGAGGACGGACACTACGAGCTGATTGCGGGTGAACGTCGTTGGCGCGCAGCAATCATTGCCGAACTCGAGTTTATGCCGGTACTCGTGCAGGTTGACGTGAACGATCGATTGTCGTTGGAGCAGGCTGTCGTAGAGAACTTGCATCGTGTCGACCTGCATCCATTGGAAGAGGCCGCCGCGTATCAGCAGCTGATTGACGAGTTCGATCTCACTCATGAACAAGTTGCACAGCGCGTTGGAAAGAGTCGAGCAAATATTACGAATACGTTACGACTTCTCCAATTGGGTGAAACGGCCCAGTCGGCGCTCGCAACCTCGCAGATTTCGGCCGGTCACGCTCGTTCTCTACTGGCGATTACTGACGCCAACGCGCAAGCAACCATGGTCGCACGAGTAATAAAGAATGAGATGTCAGTTCGAGCAACGGAAGAAGCCGTAAAGACCTTCCTCGAACCCAAGGTTGCGGTCGACGCCGAGCCTATTAGTCGGCCCGGTCTCAGTGCCCCACGCCTTCGTCCAGTTCCCGACGCCAGCGTCGCAGAACTCGAGCATTTGCTTGAGGATTACCTGGACACTCGTGTACACGTTGACCTGAAAGGTCGTAATGGCCGCATAATCATTGACTTCGCGGACCTTGATGACCTCGAACGGATCTACATCACCATTTCGAACGCCAAGTAGGCCTCAACTCTCAACTTAAACCTCATGTTGAAGTTATCCCCAACTTGTGGATGAAGTTGTGGGTTTCTCACGTTTTGCTTTAAACAAAGGGTATTCGTCAGTCAATTCCCTATCTTTAGAGGGTAATTTCAGTCCTGCCTGTGGATAACTTCGACCAAAATGCCGGCAATCACGCGAGCGAGCTCGCGGAGCGTCTCTTGCGAACAGTTGTTGTGTTCAACGTGCAAGGTAATCATCTTTGTTTCTCTGAGAATCGGTAAAGCCATGCCCGTCACTTCAACCCTAGGTAGATGTTGAGACCTGGCGGACGCCGAGGCGATTCGAATGGCCAACTCTTCACCGCGTCGTGAGTGCGATCGGTAACTCGCCCAATAATGAAGGTGCACGCCGTCAATGTGCTTGAGGGTTTGCAGTGAGATTACGAATGACGCGGCGTGATCATTCGCGTAGGCCGCAACGATGTCGGGCCTGTCGTCGTCGAGCACGTTGACACTCATTGCACCGGCGCAGGCTTCCACGAGCAATGGTACGAGGGGACTGTCGCCGCAGAGCACGAGTGGTCCCGTCGGCGCCTCGTGAAAACCGGCAAGGTCGCGGGCCTCGGTTACGAGACTGCGCTGCACGTGTTGGGGTGAGGTCATCCGCACGAGTTCGCTGAGCGTGGAACGCGTCAGCGCGCCACTCACCTCCACTGCGCAGTTGCGCTGAAAATCGGACAGCGCCGCTTCGGTGAGCGGACCGAAAATACCGTCGATACGACCGGGATTGAAACCGAATTGCGCGAGTCGAACTTGCAAGTCGGCGACGTCGTCGCCGCGCTGGGCGGGGTGCGTCGAGAACAGTAATCGATTGCCGAGCCGCCACCCAGCTTCGACTAATCGTTCCCACGTCGTGGCGTCAACCTCACCGGTCAGGGGGAGTCCTCGCGATCGTTGAAAGGATTCAACAATCGCGACCGTACCGTCGCCGAAGGTTTCGAGGTTGTCACTCGTAGCGACGAGTCCAAGTGGGGCGAGACGCTCGTGGAGTTCGCGTACACGGGGTCCCGTGTCGCCGGAGCGAAGTGAAGTGAAGTTCAGCGGTACGAACTACAGGTTCGCGGAGATCTCTTGGAGCATCGCGCCCTTGGGTTTGGCACCGACCAAACGGGCCACAACTTCGCCGTCCTTAAAGAGCAACAGCGTCGGGATACTCATGACAGAGAACTTGGTGGCGGTCGCGACGTTAATATCAACATCGAGCTTGCCAATGGTGAACTTGTCGGACTGCTCGACAGCCAACTCTTCGAGGATCGGCGCAATCATTTTGCACGGCCCACACCATTCGGCCCAGAAGTCAACGAGAATCGGCTTTTCTGACGCTCCGACGACTTCGTCGAACGTTGCGTCAGTCAGGGTCGTGATCTGCTCGCTCATAACTACCTCCAAAGGTGACGCGGCGTGCGCCAGAGAAACCACTTTATCGGCTGATACGTTCTTAGTGACCGAGTGCCTCGAGCCAACGTTCGGCGTCAATGGCGGCAATACAGCCCGAACCGGCTGAAGTAACGGCCTGACGATAGACGTGGTCCTGGACGTCGCCGGCGGCAAAGAGACCGTCAACGTTGGTGAACGATCCCGGACCGGTCCGCACGTACTCGTTCTCCTCGAGATCAACTTGGCCGGCGACGAGTGTGGTGTTGGGCACGTGGCCAATCGCGACAAAGACACCGGTCACGCCGAGGACGCGCGCCTCGCCACTGAGCGTGTCACGCACCCCGAGACCAGTCACTCGTTCTTCGCCGAGTACTTCGGTTACTTGCGTGTTCCAAGCGAACTTGATCTTTTCGTGGGCGAGGGCGCGTTCTTGCATTATCTTCGACGCGCGCAACGCGTCACGTCGATGAACGACCGTAACGCTCGACGCGAAGCGCGTAAGGAAAAGTGCCTCTTCCATTGCCGAATCACCACCACCGACGACGGCAATATCTTGTCCACGAAAAAAGAATCCGTCGCACGTCGCGCACGTCGAAAGACCGTGACTCAGTAGTCGCTCCTCGCCGGGCACATTCATCATCAACGAACGCGCACCGGTCGCCAGGATGACGGCGTCGGCGGTGATGCTCGGCTCGTCGTCCTCGCTCAGCCACGCACGAAAAGGTCGGCTCGCGGTGTCGAGGATTTGCACTTTACTGACGCGCAAATCGGCGCCGAAACGTAGGGCCTGCGCCCGCATGTTGGCCATGAGTTCGGGACCCGAGATTGCTTCGGTGAAACCGGGATAGTTCTCGACGTCCGTGGTGAGCATGAGTTGACCACCGGGTTGATCGGTCGTCGATGATGGCTCACCCTCAATGACAATGGGGTTCAGTTGGGCTCGGGCGGAGTAAATGGCGGCGGTGAGCCCCGCCGGACCCGACCCAACGATTAAGACACGCGTATGTTCGGGCATTACTTCCTCAGGTTGACCGGGCGGCGACGGCGCCACACAAACATGCCCGCGAGGATCGAGATCACGCCGACCGCGAGATACGTGGCGTATTCGTGCCCGGCGAAGATATAGACGTTGACGAATCGAATGATGCCAATGAGTAAGACGGCGACGAGCACGAGCGCCGCGAGCACGACGATGAAGCCGTAGGCAATGACTCGTCCCGCGAGGAGGATTGGCCGCAAAACCTTGTCGTGAACAACGTCCAGCACGTGGTCGAACTGGCGCAGCACCTTGTCGACGAAGTCGCCGTCGTGGGGTTTCGTCGCGTCACTCATACTGAGAACTTACCGGTCCGAGCGACTCTTACGCCTCGATCCAGCAGAGGCCGATAATCCCCGGCCCGCCGTGGGTGCCCACGACCGGCCCCATGTCGGTCACGATGATCGGATTATCGGTAGCGACGTCGGCGACGAGCGCCTCTAACGCCTGCACTTCGCTCGAAGCGCCGTGAACGAGCGCGAGCCGACGAAGGGGTGCGTGACTCTTGGCCACGGTGGCGATGGCGACGAGTGCTTTGGCTCGGGTTCGCTGTCGCCCGGCCTCAGCGACGACGCCGTCCTTCAGTTCGAGCAACGGTTTAATCGACAGCACTTGACCCAACAAGGCCCGAGCGCCGCCGACCCGCCCGCCCTTGATGAGGTGCTCGAGCGTGTCGAGCATCGCCACTACGCCGACCTTAGTGACGAGGGACTCGGCGTGCAGAACCAGGAGATCAAGGCTGACGCCGGTGGCGGCGACTTCGGCGACGTCAATCACCATCAAGCCCTGAGCCATCGAGACGGCCTTCGAATCAACGACGCGAACGGTGATCTCGCCAGCGACAGCTTCGGCGCCGAGCGTCGCTGACTGGTGGGTGGCCGATAACAGGGCCGACAAAGTAATCACAATCACGCCGTCACAGCCGTCGGCCTTCGCTCGCTCGTAAGCGGCCTGAAATGCGCCGGGGGATGGGGCGGCGGTCTCGGGTAGGGTCTTGCTCGCTTTGCACTTGGCCCAGAACTCCTCGGGCGTCAGATCGATGCGGTCGGTGAACTCCTCCTCACCGAAGCGGATGCTCAGCGACACGATGTCGATGTTGAGACGCCGAGCGATCTCTTCTGGAATGTCACACGCACTGTCGGTTACTACGCGAATCCGAGCCATGGCCCCCCTTGGACTAGTTCAGCCTGACATCATTTTGACCAACGCGCCTCACACGATGTTGCAACAGGGCGACCACCGCGGTGTAGGTGACCAGCCCGAGCACCACGGCGAAGGTAAATCGCACGATTAGCCCCGCCCCGCGGTCCCACGTCGGAGCGGCGTAGGCGAACGCCATGACGACGGCCGACGCCAGGGACGCGTAGAGACTTCGGCGTACGTGGCGCGACCAGATCTCAGAATTGATGAAGACGTCGTGGCGACGCAGTGCGTAGAGCGCGACAAGTGCGGCCGCACTGTAGGCAATCGAGACGCTGGCGGTAAGGCCCGCGATCGAGTGACGTCCGAGTGCAAAGCAGAGCACGATCGTGAGACCGTTCTGCCAGAAGTAGAGGTAGAAGACCTCGCGAGCGTGTTGCATGGATTGCAAACCTCGAACGCAGAGTTGGAAGATGGTGAAACCGGGCAGACCGGCAGCTAATACTGCGAGCACCGTGCCCGCCGCGATGTTGTGACTGGCGTTCACGTGGTTCAAGAGAATCGCGGCAATGGGCTGGGCGAGCACGAGCAGTACCAACGTGCAGGGGATGATGATAACGAGCGATTGGCGCAAACCGAAGCGAAGTCGCATAGTAAGCCCCACGTAGTCCTTCGCCGTAGAGAGTCCGGCGAGTTGCGGTGTGAGCACACCGAGTACTGAGACGACGACGACGGCGTAGGGCATTTGCATGAACGACCAGCCGTAGGTGTACGCGCTCACCGGACCGTTGCCGCCGATGCCGAAGGCGAAGGCCAGCACGACGTAGAGGGACAATTGATTGAGTACCACCACGAGAAGCGTCCAACTACCGAGGCGGCCGACCGCCCTGACCGCGGGGTCGTGCACGTTCGTTCGAAAACTTAGGCGCCAAAGGTCACTTCGAAAAAGTGACGGGAAGAGACAGAGGAATTGAATGGCGACCCCGGCGGTAGTGCCGAGCCCCAGCCACATCAGATCGCGCGAACCGCTAAGCGCCCCAATCGTCGGGGTCGGATCGACGAGGTGGAACCAGATGAGGACGGCGATGCAGACGACATTGTTGGCCACGGGAACCCACGCCGCCACGCCGAATCGATTTCGGATGTTGAGCAGCGACGTCGCAATGCCGATCGCCCCGTAAAAGAAGATCTGCGGTACGAACCAGCGCAGCAGCTGGGTGGCGACGGCTCGCTGTTGGAGCAGCAGTGCGCTGGATCCCTGCGTGCTCGTGTGGCGGAATGCCGTGAAACCGTCCACAATCCAGGGCGCGCAGATCCACGCCAGCACGGTCGCAACCACGAGGAGGATGAAGGACCACGTGACGACGCTCGATATTGACTTCCACGCCTTTCGTTCGCCGTCGAGGGCGAGTCGCTCGACAAAGACCGGGATGAACGTTGCGCCGGCAATGCCCCCGAGCACGAGGTCGAAGAGCATGTTGGGCACGGTGTTGGCCAAGTTGAAGCTGTCGGCAATCGGCGTGAAGCCGAGGACCCACGCCAGCGCCAGGACCCGCAACAACCCGGTGAGACGCGACACCAACGTGCCACTGGCCATTGAGGCGACGCGCGAACTATGCGTCGAAGTGGAACTCATCGGGCGTGTCGACCCTTCGGTCGTTTGCGATAGGTGCGTAACCACCAGTAAGCGAGTACCAGTAGAGACGCAATGGTCAAGAAGTAGCCGACGATGGACGTGCCGGCGATGCGCACTTGAATTGCCGCGCGGGCGAGAGTGATTTGGCCGTTGGGCGTGGTCACGACGACCTGGAGCGTCATGCTGCTGCCGTTATGTCCCGACGTCGCTACCCGTACGGATTTCGTTGGCGAGTTCAGCGTCACCGTCACGTTGTTGCCCTTAGGAAACGTGAGGCGGTCGGTCACGAGGTGGATCTGGGCTGACACCGTGTAGCCGGCTCGACTGATCAACGTGATGGGGATGGAAGTACCCGAACCGGCCAATGTGATGGTGCTCGGGTCCACGGAAAAGTTGTTCAGTTGGCCGCGAAGCGCGGCGTTCGCCTTGTTGATGGCGGCCTGACGGGCGCTCGGGCCCCCGGTGATCTCGGCTGCTGCGGCGGCGACCCTCAGTTCGTCGCCGATGTTCGACTTCGAGATTGCCTGGGCGTAAGAGTTCACCCCTTCGACGAGCGTGACCAGTGAACTCACGTTGTGCAGCGACCATTTCGAAACCGGTGACGGGGCAAGAAGGCGATTGGTAGGCGCGCCGTTCGTCGCAATCAGTGTGCTGTCGAAGGACGGTGCGAGCGTTGCCAAGGTGACGTAAGGACTTCCGGCCAGTCCGTTTAAGAGGTCGTTGACGAACGCCACTGGCGTCTTGGCAATCGGCGTCTCGATGACAACCGTACGGAGGGACGCCGCGTTGGGCGCCTCGAAGTGCAAGAACGCCAACGTGCCGATCGTGAGCGCAGCACGACGGCCAGATTCAATGGTCGAGTCGGCGACCAGCGTAGAAAGGGGACCGTCCGTGGCGAGCGCTATGAGGGGACCGGCTCCCGTGACGTGAAAGGGGGCTCCCCAATTAAGTGTGGTTGAGGGCGCGACCGTGAGATCGGCCTCGGGCAACACGACGTTGGTGTTGCCATTGTGCTTGAGCGCCTTCAGCGTGGCGACCGAAGGGGTGCCGTTCAACAGGAGCGGGCTGTCGACGTAGCGACCCGTGAGGGAATTGAGGAGGTTTGACGAGAGCGACATCTGGTTGTTTACCTCAACGCCGAACCCGTGCTGTTGGAGTCCGCCAAAGTCAATGTTCGACGGCGGCGCATTTACCACTTCATGGAGCGGACTGGTGACTGCTTGCTTGAGCGCCGCGCGAAAGGCAGCTTGCTCGTCGCCCGGTTGCTTTACGGTCTCGAGCGTGCGGTAATCGGCGCTTAACGTCAGCGCCGACATCTCGTGGGCGCCGATTGCTTTCAGGACCGCAATGGAGCGTCCCACGTGCTCGAAGGCCGACGGGTCCATTGTTTCGATGAAGTCAACGTGTAGTGGTTGAACGATTCGTGAAGACTGTATTGCCAGGAGTGACCATTTGATCGTTGTCACGCCGTTGGTCGTCACTTCCAAACGAAGAGGGTAGACGCCGTTACATCCGGACCCGCCACAGGGCAGGCGCATGTGCGGGGCGGTCGGGTAGCACGTTCGACGGAGGGATCCAGAGCGGTGGGTGTAGAGGTCAACCGTGAATGTGTAACTCCCGTGCGAGGCGCAGACCAGGGCAAAACTCTTGGTCGTGACCAGTGCTCGTGCCGTCGTGCCGACGTCGCTGACGATGGGGGCGAGCTGAGAGCGGTCAATAATCCGTGGGTAGAGGGTGACCCGAGCCTGGGAAGAAGAACCGAGCGGATGTACGCCGAGAACGACCGTGAAGTGTGACGTTCCCTTCGCCGACAAGGTTGCCACAGTCTCTTGGTGAACTAACGAGAACGAGGGCGTCGTCCCAGCCTGCGCGGCCGTGGGCCACGCCACCGTTGCGAGGCAAAGGAGTACGACGCTGAGCGCCCGCCACCAGGTTGATATTCGGCGGAACATGCTTTCACAGGCTACCTGCGTGCGGACGTGAAGTCGGGCGCCAACTACCCTCGTTCGCAGTGACTTCAATGGATTACGTGCACGACCGCCTGAGTGAACTGGCTCACTTATCTGGTCCTCTGGCTCGCGCTTTCGCCGACGCGGGCTTCTCCCTCTACGCCGTAGGTGGCTCGGTGCGCGACGCCATTCTGGGCGAGTCGCGCGAGGGCGACTTTGAGATTGACTTCACGACGAACGCTAGGCCCGATGACATCGAACGACTCATGGACCCGCTGTGCACCTCAATCTGGGAGCAGGGTCGCGCCTTTGGCACCATCGGCGGCATGCTGCGAGAGGGCGAATTTAAGGTGGAGATCACGACCTACCGGTCCGAAGAGTACGTTGACCACTCGCGCAAACCGTCCGTGGTGTGGGGCGATTCATTGGAAGCCGATCTCGGTCGACGTGATTTCACAATCAACGCACTGGCCCTCGACGTCGTCGCCCTCGATGCCGGCACGCCGGACGTCCAAACGCTTTTCGACTACTACAACGGCTTTAACGATCTCCACGAACGAGTGCTTCGCGCGCCTATAGACCCCGAGGTCTTGTTCAGTGACGATCCCTTGCGAATGCTGCGCGCGGCGCGCTTCGCCGCCCGATTCCATTTGCGAATCGACGCGGCCGTTGAAGCGGCCGCTACAAAGATGGGCGAGCAACTCACCAAGGTGTCGGCCGAGCGAATTCGCGGCGAGCTGGACCTCTTGATGGTGACTGACGAACCTTCTGTTGGACTGGACTTCATTGTTCGAACCGGGCTGGCCGAGTACTTCTTTCCGGAACTGCCCAGGTTGCAACTTGAGCAAGATCCGATTCATCGTCATAAGGACGTCCTCCGCCACACCTGGGCCGTCATCGACAAGGCCTCGCCCAATCTGGTTCTTCGTCTCGCCGCACTCTTTCACGACATTGGCAAGCCGAACACGCGGGCCATTACCGAGGACGGCGTGACCTTTCGATTCCACGAAGTGGTGGGCGCGAAGATGACGCGCAAGCGGATGGCGGCGCTGAAGTATCCCCAAGGGGTGATTGACGACGTCAGCACGCTGGTCGAACTGCATCTGCGCTTCCACACCTACAAGATGGGGTGGAGCGATAAGGCCGTGCGACGCTACGTGCGAGACGCCGGTGCGCTTCTCGACGAGCTCAACGAACTCACGCGCTGCGACTGCACGACGCGCAACGCCCGCAAGGCCGCGTCATTGGCCCAGCGCATGGACGAGCTGGAAGTTCGTATTGGGGAACTGCGCGAACTTGAAGACCTTAATCGCCTGCGCCCGGCACTCGACGGGGTTGCCGTTATGGAACTGCTCGACATCGCGCCAAGTCGCGCCGTCGGTCAGGCGCTCGACTTCTTGATGGAAATTCGGCTCGACGAAGGAGAAATCACGCCAGACGAAGCGAGGGTGCGACTCCGCGAGTGGTGGTCCGAACGGGCCTGAGGTATATCTCGGCGCGTTGGCCGACGTGAACTGTACAGTCAAGCGATGAAGTGTGAACCAATCATCATTTCCGCTGAAGACGGAAGTGTCGGTTCGGCCGCCAGCGGCTCTTCACTGGTACTAGGGGACTGGACGGCCGCCGGCGTCGATTCGGAAGTCGCACCGCTGCACGTCCATCACGAAGACGACGAAGCGTGGCACGTCATCACTGGTGCGTTACGGTTCCGTTTTGTGGACCGCGTCGTGGTAGCCGAGGCCGGATCAACGGTGTTAGTGCCCGCGGGCTGCGCACACACGTTCGGCAATGCCGGTCCCGAACCGTCGCGCTACTTGATCATCCTGCCCACGAAACTTGACGAACTGATTGCGCGATTACACGACGCCGAACCTCACGACCACGCTGAAGTGTACCGACTGTACGAATCAGAACTTCTGGAGTAGCAGACCCACCGGCGACGCCCGTGAACGTGCAGTACTTGGGCTCGATTGGTGTCAATGTCCGAATCCGGTACTGGACGAACCGTGGAAGATGTGAATTGCCACAATCACGAAGACCACAAGAATAATGACGAACATCACGGCCATTGCCGCGCCGAGAATCAAACGCGCTCGCGCCTGAGCCTTGGTCGCAACGATGTGAACATTCACGTTGTCGTCGCCGTCTTCGTTCCCCGCGGCGGCGGCACTCATCGTGATGCTGCGACGCCGAAACGTTGAGCGCTCAGCGGCCCGTTGCGCGGTTTGTTGCGCGGCCCACTCGGGGCTTCCGGGTGTACCGGGAGTCGGCCCCGGCGGCATTCCTGGAATTGACATACTCCGTGCCCTCTTCCTTGAAAATCGTGGTGTTCGAAATCGACATCGCCGTACGGGAGTGTCGCTGTTGCGATGACGCAACTGCACACAGAAGCTGATCCCCACCAGGCGTCTCTCTACTCGTATCTCGAGCCTACGACTGACGTCCGAGACGCCGAGTTCGCTGCGTCGTTACCAGACGGCCGTAACGAGTAAGGCGCGGTGAATTACGGCCAGACCTGGTTTTCCGCACCCTGGTCGGCGAAGGCCTCGACCATGTCGTGCGCGATGTCGTCGTGATACTGGATGGGCGGCGACTTCATGAAGTACGCCGACGGCCCAATGATGGGTCCACCGATGCCACGGTCGAGGGCGACCTTGGCGCAACGCACAGCGTCAATGATGACACCGGCCGAGTTCGGCGAGTCCCAGACTTCGAGCTTTAGTTCAACATTGAGTGGCACGTCACCGAAATTGCGGCCCTCCATGCGAATGTAGGCCCACTTGCGGTCCTTCAACCACGGTACGTGGTCGCTCGGACCGATGTGCACGTCGTCGGGGTCCATGTTGCTGATCTCCAACTGCGAGGTGACGGCCTGGGTCTTAGAAATCTTCTTTGATTCGAGACGCTCTCGCTCGAGCATGTTCTTGAAGTCCATGTTGCCGCCAACGTTCAACTGGTACGTGTGGTCGAGTGAAAGACCGCGGTCCTCGAAGAGACGCGCTAGCACGCGGTGGACGATGGTCGCTCCGACCTGGCTTTTGATGTCGTCACCGATGATCGGCACCTTGGCGTCGGCGAACTTTTTCGCCCACACCGGGTCCGAGGCAATGAAGACCGGAATGGCGTTCACGAAGGCCACGCCGGCGTCCAGGGCCGCCTGGGCGTAAAAGCGCTGTGCGTCCTCCGAGCCCACCGGCAAGTACGAGACCAACACTTGGGCACGCGAGTCGCGTAGCACTTGGGTCACGTCGACAGCGTCGGCCGGCGACTCATCGATCATGGCGCGGTAGTACTTGTTGAGGCCGTCCATGGTCGGGCCGCGCTGCACGGTGACGCCGAGCGCGGGGACGTCGGCGAACTTGATCGTGTTGTTCTGACCACCCTCGATGGCTTTGCTCAAGTCGTTGCCGACTTTGGAAGCGTCGACGTCGAACGCAGCGACGAATTCGAGATCACTGACGTGATATCCCCCGAGAACGACGTGCATCAGCCCCGGGACGTTGTCCCCGGCCTTGGCGTCACGGTAGTACGTGACGCCTTGGATGAGTGAGCTGGCGCAGTTCCCCACGCCCGCGATGGCCACGCGAATCTTCTCCATGGCGCTCCTTTCCTACTTCGCGTCGTGCGCGAAGGAATCTTGGTTACTTCGTTCGGTGGACAACGAATTGTCAATCCACGCGAGGTCCAACCCAACACTCTGCGCCGCGTGGTCCATGACGTCGCGGGCATAGGAATCAAGTTGATCGTTGGTGGCGCCACTGCGAACCTCGGCCAGACGAGCCACGAGGTCGGCGCGACGGCGCTCTAAGAGTCCGACGCGCAGTGACGGGGTCAGGTACTGGGCGAGGGCCATGCGGAGCCAGAAGTTCTTGCTGTCGTCAATGGTCGCCGGGTCAGCGAGGAGCGCCAAGAAGTCGTGACGGCCGCGCTCGGTGATGCGGTAGACCTTGCGACCACGACGTCCGAGACCGGGCGTTGCGCGAAGCGATCGCAGCGACGCTCGCTCGCCGGCGAGTGAGCCGGTTGAGAGTGCGTTCACGCGCGACTCGCTCGAAGTCACCGCTTCGACGCAACCCTGGCGCTCGAGACGCGCGAGAGCTGGATAAATCGATCCGAAGGAAACGTTTGCCCAAACGCCGAGGCGGTCGCGCAGTTGGGTACGGATCTCGTAACCATGGTGGTCACGGTCCATAAGCAGGCCCAGGATGGCAATGTCTAACACGCGAAACATAGTATCACTTCGATATATCGACCGTGCAGTGGTGTCATTTCCGAGTGATTCATTGACCTGTAGAGTCACCCTCAATGGATAAGCGATTCCGTACGAGTACCGCCGACGGGGCAGTGGTCGAGTTCGGTCTTGTGCGACACGCACTGCTTGCAAAGGTCGCCGCCGGACTCCTTCGTTACGAAGACATCTGCGATGCGCACCCCGAGTTGTTGCGCGCCGCGAAGAACCTCGGACGTCGCACCGGCGAGACCTGTCCCGTCTGCAGCGACGTCGAACTAGTCGAGGTCACGTACGTGTTCGGTTCGCGGCTTCCTTCGGGCGGGACCTGTCCCACGTCACGTGCCGAGCTACTCAAACTCGAGCGCCGCGAGGAACCGGTCCAGTGCTACGCCGTCGAGGTTTGCGTCGGATGTTCGTTCCACCACCTCGTACGAAAGTGGGCCGCCGGAGGCCGCCGCGCCCGTAGGGTCAATGGTGTCGAACGAAAAGAGGTTGGCGAATGACCTTGAGTGCCCCTGCAATCCGCGTGAGAAAACGCCGGAACGGTGCCAATCCACTGGTGATGCTGACCGCCTATGACGAGCCCGGAGCCCGGATGGCGGCGGCGGCAGGTGTCGATCTGGTTCTCGTGGGTGACTCCGTTGCCAACGTCATGCTGGGTCAAGAGACGACGTTGAACCTCAGCGTTGACCAGATGAGTCACCACGTGCGTGCGGTCGCGGCCGCCCACGCCGACGTGCACATCGTGGCCGACATGCCGTGGCTGAGTTATCACCTCGACGTCGCTGAGAGTGTGCGCAATGCAGCCGCGTTGATCAGAAGTGGCGCCAACAGCGTGAAGCTCGAGGGTGGTCGCGTGCGTCAAGAGGTGGTGCGAGCCCTGCGCGACGCACAGATTCCCGTTATGGGGCACCTCGGGCTGACCCCACAGAGTGTCATGGCCTTCGGAGGCTTCAAGGTGCAGGCGAAGACGATGGAGAGTGCGAAGCTGTTGATTGAGGATGCCCAGCTCCTTCAAGAAGAAGGTGTGTTCGCCATCGTCATCGAGGGCGTTCCGAGCATCGTTGGCAAAAACGTGACCGGAGCGCTCGATATTCCGACAATCGGCATCGGCGCCGGCCCCGACACTGACGGTCAAGTCCTGGTTTTCCACGATCTCCTGGGTCTCACGAATCGCACGCCGGCCAAGTTCGTTCGCCAGTACGCCAACCTCGGGCCAGTTATCACGAACGCGATTAGCCAGTTCGCCGCCGACGTGCGCAGCGGCGACTTCCCCAGCCCCGACGAGGCATATCCCAATCCGGAAGGGCTCTTCGACTAGACGCATTCGTTGTTCTGGTACGATTGTTGGTCCCACAAGCGTGGGGAAGTGCCACACACCCTGCTCTGTTTTCCGCAGAGCCCGGCTCACACACCCTGCTCTGTTTTCCGCAGAGCCCGGCTTAGCCGGACCAGAGGGAAAGGAAATCGGCCATGAGGCCCTATGAAACCATGATTGTGTTCGACACGGCCGTCGACGCACAGACGATCCAGATTGCTCTCGACCGAGCTCTAGAAACCATCCGTGTTAATGGTGGAACTCCCGGAGCCATCGACCGTTGGGGCAAGCGTCCCTTGGCGTACGAGATCAATAAGCGCAAAGAGGGTTACTACGTTTTGGTGGAGTTCAGCGGTGAATCAACAACAGTTGTTGAGCTCGACCGTATCCTGCTCCTCTCAGACGAAGTCCTTCGCTTCAAGATTCTTCGCCGCCACGTACGACCGAGCGCCAGCCGTGTTACGGCCCAGGCGTAGGTTCGGACGCTTGAGAATCCAAGGAGAGAGAAATGGCTGACAACACCATCACCGTCGTGGGCAACGTAACACGCGACCCCGAACTGAAGTTCCTCAACAGCGGACAGGCGGCGCTCAAGCTTTCGATCGCCGTCAATCGCCGTTGGCAGAACCGTCAGACCCAAGAGTGGGAGGAGCGCGTCTCGTACTTCGAGGTTGTGGGCTACGGTGCCATGGCCGAAAACGCCGCCAACTCGTTGCAGAAGGGTTCGCGAGTCATCGTCAGCGGACGTCTCGAGCAGCGCAGCTGGGAGACCGAGAACGGCGACAAGCGTTCGATCGTCGAGATCAACGCCGACGAGATCGGACCGAGTCTGAAGTGGGCGACCGCCGTCGTTACGCGCACGCCGCGCGCGGAAGGTAGCAACTTTCAATCGAGCGACCGACCGGCCGCCGCACCACGATCCAACGAACCAAGCAGTCACGCCTTTGATGAGGAGCCCTTCTAATGCCACGTATTAATAACCCGAAGCCGCCGAAGCGAGCTCCCAAGATCGACACGCGTCGCGGCGCCAAGAAGAAGCCCTGCTCCTTCTGTCAGCACGGCGTCGACACCGTTGACTACAAGGACCTCGCACAACTTCGTAAGTACATTTCGGACCGCGGCAAGATCCGTGGCCGCAAGGTCTCGGGTAATTGCCAGCAGCACCAGCGCGACGTGACCGACGCCATCAAGACGGCTCGTGAATTGGCACTGTTGCCCTACACGCAGCGCACCGTGACGGAGCGTCGCGGTGGACGCGGCAACCGAGACGACCGCGGACCTCGCGCACCTCGCCCGGACCGTGACGGTGCCGAGGCGCCAGTGGTGGTCAGCCCCCAATCGGCTGACGTCGAGGAGATCTTGGAATACTCCGAAGTAAGCCCGGACGTCGCCGAGGTCGTACTGGTTGAAGAGGTGGCCGAATGAAGGTCCTGCTGCGCAGTGATGTAAAGGGTGTCGGTCGCCGTGGGGACATCGTTGACGTGAAGGCCGGATACGCCCGCAACTTTTTGTTGCCATCGGGTTCGGCGCTGGCTGCGAGTGACACCACCGAATCGCAGGCAACGTCGATGCGTCGCGCCCGTGACCTTCGTGACGCCGCCAGCCGCGAGGCGGCCGAGACGCAGCGCAGCGTTATTGAACAAAAGACGCTCACCATTGCCGCTCGAGCGAGCGCGACTGGTCGTCTGTTTGGTTCAGTGACCGAGTCCGATCTCGTCAATGCGCTTCGGACGGCAACGGGCATCTCCCTTGACCGTCACGCCGTTCACATGGCGGAACACTTGAAGGACGTCGGGACGTCGACGGCCACTGCAACACTTTTTGACGGCGTGGAAGCGACACTGAACGTGGAGATCGTCGCCAAGTAGTACACCAGTTCTGTAGTAACGAACGCCGGGACTTAGGTCCCGGCGTTCGTCATGTCTAATGGTGATGTCACACGGAAACGACAACATGTCCGTGACGCTTACTTGTACACAGGTATTTCCCCATGTTGTTGTTCTTGTTCCAAACAGACCAACCCAACGACCATTGAGGTCTTATGACGCAGATTGAATCGGAACGCACGCGACAGGCGCCGAATGGTGGGCGCATCCCTCCTAGTGCAATCGAAGCCGAAGAGAGTTTGATTGGCGCAATGCTGCTCTCGGCCGAAGCGGTCAGCGTCGCGTACGAAACCGTTCAGGCCGAGGACTTCTACCGGCCGCTGCACGGACAGATCTTCAGTTCCATCATTGCGCTGGCGAACGCGGGCGAACCGGTGGACTACGTCACGGTACAGGCGAAGCTGCAAGAACGTGGTGCGATTGCGGTCGAGCTGGCGCTGCTGTCGTCACTACAAATGAACACCCCGTCGGCGGCGAATGCGCAGCATTACGCCGAGCTCGTTCGAGAAAAGGCTCAGCAACGTCGACTGATTTCGGTCGCCGGTGAAATCGTCAACGACGCCTACGTCGCGACCGAGGACGTTGTTGGACTGATCGACGAGGCGGAGCGAAAAATTAATGCCATTGGCGACGCTGGGCGAACTGACTCCGTCTCGCCGTTGCAACGTCTGTTGCTGAGTGAAGCGGACATCCTTGAAGAGCGCGGCGAAACGCGTGGACGAATCAACGGACTGGAGACCGGTTACAAGTCACTGGACCTCATCCTTCAGGGTTTGCAGCCGAGCAGCATGACCATCGTCGGCGCTCGACCGGGCACCGGCAAGACGGCGTTCGCACTGGGCATCCTCATTCACGTAGGCGCCGTCGTGAAGCGTCCAGCGTTGTTCTTCTCGTTGGAGATGAGTCGTCAGGAACTCGCCGAACGAATCCTGGCATCCACGGCGCGAATCGACTCGTCCAAGCTGCGAACCGGTGACCTCAGTGACGCCGACTGGAACCGTGCCCACGAAGCATTCGGGTACTTGCAGTCGGCCAAGGTCTTCATCGATGACAACCCAGCCCTCACGGTCATGGACGTTCGGGCTCGCGCGCGGCGAATTCGCCAGCAGAACGGTGACCTCGGGGTCGTCATCATTGACTACCTCCAACTCATGAGTTCTCGTGGGCGGTCGGAGAACCGCCAGGTCGAGGTCTCCGACATGAGTCGGTCGCTGAAGATCCTGGCCCGTGAACTTCAGTGCCCGGTCATTGCTCTCTCGCAGTTGTCACGAAAGCTGGAGGATCGTGCCGATAAACGTCCGATGATGTCGGACCTGCGTGAATCGGGATCGCTAGAGCAAGACGCCGATGTCGTACTCTTCATCTTCCGCCCCGAACAGTACGGCGAGGTCGCCAACGACAAGAAGGCCGAAGCGGAGATCATTGTGGGGAAGAACCGAAACGGACCGACCCGTAACGCTCATCTCACGTGGCGCGGCGAATTCGCGAGGTTCGATAACGTTGCCGAGGCCCGAGAGATTTGATGAAAGTCGTCTGTATTTTGACCACTAGTTAATGAATTTGGCGCAGGAGTGTCTAATTTCTGCCAATGGAAGCGACCAAGTGAAGTGGCCCTAATACCGTGGGTGGTTACATCGCCCGGACTTGATTGGCCTCACTTTGTTCACCCGCGTTCCCTGATGGCCAGAGCGGTTGATTACCTTGACGACGTTTCTCTCGGTTCTCGCTCGCGCTCGTCATTGTCGACGTCGTGGGCCGCATTTCGCTGAAGCGACACGAGGAATCTATCCGGGGTTTCTCTCTCCTAGTGTTAGGCGGTCGACGTTTGGGATGAATTGCGCGAGCACCTCGCGGGGCACGCAAGGGCACGTTGAATTCGAACTCAATCTATCGAGAGTGGCGTAATCGATGGCTATGGAAGTGCAGGTGTCCGTGGGCGCTCTTGGGACGATGGACGACTCCGTCGGAGAAGACCTCCTGATCGATGCGCTTCATTGTTCGTAGCCCCGGCAGTACGGCCAATGTGACGATGCCGCCTATGAGTGCGAGTCCATCGCGCAGACCCGTGACTTGAATGAAGATCGTCATGGCCAGGGAACCCACGGCCATGCCGGCCACTTCTCCCGCTTCTAGGGCGCCGAGCACTCTCCCAAGTTTTTCGTTGGGCACGACATGTTGCAAGACGGTGATGGCGTTGACGTCGACTACAGAGTTGGCGATGCCAATGAGGCCCATAGCGACCAGCGCCGAGGCGAGGCTTGGGAAGGCGGCAATGAGAATTAGTGGCGCGGCCCACACCATTACACCCAGTGCGAAATTGGTAGCGAGGCGTGCGCGTTCCATGAGCATGAGGGCAATGAAGCCTCCGAGGAGGCCGCCAATGCCGATCGTTGACTCCATCAGGCCCAGGCCGGAACTCCCGATGTGAAGCAGATGTAAGGCGATTGCGACCGTGAAGACCGCGGACGCTCCCGCGACGACGCATTGCAAGATGTACAAGATGACCAGAATGCGCACATCGCGGTTCCCCAAGATGACGCGAAAGCCCTGTGCCGCCCGCGAGAGGAAACTCTCTGCCGGGTTCTCCAGTGTGGTCGCCGCCGAGTCCGTGCCGACTGATCGCTCGTGCGGTTTTGGGTATCGCACCGACGCGACGAAGAGACCCGACCACACAAATGTCAACGCATCAAAGGCGAAGGCGGTGGGAACGTTGGCGAAGGCGAGTAAGAACCCCGCCAACGCCGGCCCCGCGAAAAAGCCCACGCTCTCGATGGTGCTGGACACGACGTTGGCTCCGCCGAGTTCGTCTGCATCGCGCGCCAGTAACGGAAGGATTGATGCCTGGGCTGGACGAAAGGCCGTACCGGCAATCCCCACCAGGACCACGAGCGCGAAGATGTACCACTTCGAGGCGTGGACACCGGCAAGTATTGCTGCCACCGTGACGAGGACCAGTCGTGCGGCGTCCGAACCCACCATGACGAATCGTCGGTCGAAACGATCGGCGATGGTCGAAGTGAATGACGCGGTGATCACGATTGTGACGTACCGCGCAACGGCCAGACCGCCGACCGCTGCCGGACCGCCGTGTCGGTATGCGAAGACGATTGCGCTTAGCGCAAAGACGCCGTCGCCAATTAGTGAGCCGCCAAAAGCCAGGAATATTCTTCGCAACGCTCGATTCGCGAAGACGCTGGTCATTGCCTTTCTCGATGATGCAAACTCGTCGCCGATGACGCCCACTCGAACTCCCTATTCAGTTCAAATCTTGTTCGAAGTTATCCGCCGCACCGAGGGCGTGGCGTGTGGAATGCACCATCCAATCTCGGCAAGAATTGCAAGTCGGTCCAAATAAGTGCGGATAACGCAAGGCCACGGCGGGACCACTCCACGGACTGCGTTGCGGGAAAACGGGCAATGTGGGGCCGAGACGCTTTGACGGCATGGCGGGCGAAAAATGCTGTACCGCCTTTCGGCGTCCGCAGAGAACGCTCGTGGTTACTTGGAGCGTGTAGCCAAAGTTTCGAAGTGTTCGTACAAGCGAGGCTCGCCCGTACGTTCGCGCTGGTATTTGGCGTGCGCCTCGGTCTGGCGCCACATGCCGTCGATCCAGAAGAGATCCGAAAGCAGATCCCAGTCGAGCACGTGGTGCTTGACGAGCGAACCAATGGTCTCGCCGAAGTTCAGCACCTTGCGCACTGAATCATTGTCGGCCGCTCCGTCGCTGGCGTCGAATCCGTCGGCGAAAATCTCCTTCATCGCGTCATCGATACCCAATTCAGTACCCCATCGCGATAGCTGAATGACGATCAATGCATCTTCATGCTTGGCCATATTGCCCCCTTGCCCTAGTGAACAGCGTCCGAGCATCGGCCCAGATTTTGGAAACACTAGTTGATTGGTTGTCCGCGTGCCGGGGGCTGCGTTCGGTGGCGAGTAAGCGATGAACCCTGGCGTCAGTTCTTTCGTTCGCAGTCGAATTCTGGTGTCCAGCTGGACTGGCTGTGCTCCAGTTCAATGAGGACGAGCGGTGGCACTTGAATTAGTCGCCACTTGATACCGATTCGGTGAAGTCATCGCAATAGAGTTGACCCGCCCATGCGTTGGACTGATTATTTGAATCAACCCACGATCCAGACGGCATCGAACGATCGCTCAATTGGGCGTTACCGTTACGTTTCGTACGTGCATATTTCGCGAGGTAACGGGGCAGTCGCTACGCCATTCATCGCGTCGACGTGGTCGACTCCCACGTGCGCGGCGGGACCTTCACTGTGCCGCTCGCAGTGTCCGATGCAACGGCGGGTGCAGGAATGGACCGACGCCGCGTGTCCGTACCCATTTCAATATGAGGAGTTGCTTCGTACGCCGACACGAAGGAGTCGGCGAAAACCATTCGTGAAAGCTTGCCACTGGTTACCGCGATTCGACGTTGAAGTGGTATCTCGTTGACGTCACGACTGGCGCGCCGTCGGCTGTGGCCGGCTGAGCAGTAGCGACGTTGCGTGAGATTAGCTGGCGACGTCCCCGGATTCCCAATGACGCGACAGTCTTGTCCGCCCTAGAGGTGGAAGGGCTTAGACATTGACGTCGCACTTCGTGCGGCACCGAGCGGTGGCAGGTGTAACAACGATTCAGTCGTCCGGAGCAACGAATAGTGCGTCAGGGGATTGCTGACCCGCTCGCCGCGTGGCACGGATGGAGCAATGACGTAGGTCGGCACTTGGTTGGTGGCTCCGCCTTCATTTTCGTCAAACGTGATGAACAACACCGTTGATCGTGACTGGTACTCCTTGCTCTCGACAATCATTGGCACGATCCGTGCGAGCCATCGGTCGCCGGTCGCGACGGGACAACTGTGCATGTCGTCGCAGACGTTGGGAGTGATGAACGTGAAACGTGCGTTGAGATTAAGAGGGAATGTTAAGGGGGTGTCATTTCGCCGACAGGTGGCAGCCAGCGATGTGTAGTACACGGCGGGGTTGTGTCGCGTGGCGTAGCTGCCGCTGGTGTGGAGGTCGCACGCACTGGGCATGGACTGGACGAGTGCACGCCAGTTGTTGCCGAGTTGAGAGAAGATGCTCGGGCCCGTGAGCGCATGGGCGCTCGGTTCGTTGTCGTCGGTGACACCGCGGGTCGAGCCCGATGTGAGCGCGATGTAGTTGGGGAGACTTGGATGCGTTATGGCTAGATAGTTCACGGCCAATCCACATTCTCGTGCGAGAGAGTTCAGGTAGGGAGCACTCGGAGAATCGACGACTGAGTAGCCGACGTTCTCGAGGAGAATCCAAACCACGTGATCGTACTGAGGGGGGGAGCTGGTAGCGCCGCACGGCGCTCCCGGGGCAATGGTCGTGGAAGCGCCCGCAGCGGACGACGATTGCGGTGCCTGCCAGACCGCCAGAGCAATCAAAAGCGCAACGCAGAAGAATCGAAACCTCACGTTCTCACTATTATCGACCCGAAGTGGTCTCTGGAGGCGGCCAAAGTCCATCGGATTGGATTCGACAACGCGGTGTGGGCCGGTCTCGTCGCGGTTGAAGTTCCCGATACGACGCGGTCGCACCACCACCCCCCGGTGCTGGAATCGCATTGGAGGATCTGACGTGTCGTTGTCGTCCGCTGGCACGTCACCACATCGCTCGTTCGTTTCCAGAGGCATCCATGCGATTGGCGAGCCGCGGGGTCGACAAATCGAGCCGAGTTTCCCAACGACCTCCTCGCTTTGCGATTCGATGACATCGTCAAATTCGCCGTAAAGGATCTGGGTGAAGGTCTCCAGCCGTCCCCCAAAGCCAAGGGTAAAGGCCGTCTCCGGAGACTTATTAGGGACGAAATCACCAACCGAAATTGGTCGCAACATCGTGAGTTTGGACGTGCGTCTGATGCCCCACACCCTGGAGGACGAGGATGAGGCGAGGGCCGCCCATGATCTGATGGCTGGGAAAGGGCACGCTGGGTTCCTTCGTTACATTGACGACGCGCGATCCTGGGCCGACTGGGTTCATGTAAACGCTGAAGCAGCGTTGGGAAAGAATATTGAAGGGCGCGGTGGGGTTTCGGCGACGCAACTCAAGGCCGTTATCGACGGACGAATTGTCGGACGGGTGTCAGTTCGTTTTGAACTCAGCGAACACCTATTCCGAATCGGTGGGCATATTGGCTACTATCTTTTGCCGCAGTTCCGAGGCAGTGGCCACGGGACGCAACTGTTACGGCAATCACTCATTATCGCGCGAGCACGCGGTGTGGGTGCGGTACTTATTATTTGTGAGGATGACAATGGGCCGTCCGCGGCGGTTGCGGGGCGCTGCGGGGGAATCTTGGAGGTGGTGGTGCCACAAGGTGAAGGCCTGCCCGCGATACGCCGGTACTGGATTACCTGAGGACTTCGTGTTCCGCAAAGGTCTGATATCAACCTTCATCCTTTCTCGAAGGCCTTCAGCTCGGAACTATTTTGGTTGCATCCGAATTCCGGCATCGAGTCGAATCGACTCGGCATTCATGTAACTGTTAGCGAGCAACTCGACGGCGAGCGTGGCGAACTCCGCCGAGAATCCCAGTCGCTTGGGGAAGAGGACGCCGGCACCGAGACGGGCCTTGAACTCGTCGGACTGGGGGCCGGTGCCGTAGATCGGGGTGTCGATGAGGCCGGGCAGGATGCAGTTCGCCCGTACGCCAATCACCGCGAGGTCGCGCGCGAGTGGCAACGTCAATCCGACAACGCCGCCCTTGGAGGACGAATAGGCGACCTGGCCGATCTGACCGTCTTCGGCGGCGACCGACGCCGTGTTCACTATGGCGCCTCGCATGTTGTCGACGTCGGGCGTGTTCTGGCCCATGGCCGTTGCCGCGAGACGACAGACGTTGAACGTACCAATCAAGTTGATCTCGATGACTTTGCGGTAGAGGTCGAGGTCGTGAGCCGACGAGTACTCGCCGTCTTTACCAATGGTGCGCGTCGCCCAGCCGATCCCGGCGCAGTTGACGGCGCTCCAGAGTGGCGCCATGACCTTGGCCGCCTCGATTGCGGCGATGACTTGATTGGTGTTGGTGACGTCGCAGTGTACGTACGTGCCCCCGATCTCGGCGGCGACCTTGGTCCCGACCTCGTCGTTAAGGTCCGCGACAACCACTTTGACGCCGCGATTGCTCAGTTCGCGCGCGGTCGCTTCGCCGAGTCCTGAAGCGCCGCCGGTCACGACGGCCGATGTGTTTGTAAGTTCCATAGTTGCTCCTGAAGTTGGGGAAAGCCGGTGACTGAACCGCTACAGAGTCAAGCAGAGATTGCGAGGGTGATGTCGCGGTGAGTGCTCGCGCTGACGCGCGTAGCGTGAGGGGATGCGCTCGCCGTACGACTTCACGAAGGACGAGCTTGCGGCGTTGCTCGTGGGGGAACCCAAGTATCGCGTTGAGCAGGTCTGGCACGGACTGTGGACTCAAGGCCAAGCAATCAACGAGATTACGACGATTCCAAAGACTCTGCGCGCGTCGCTGGGCGCGCAGTTCCCGCCCCTGCTCGAGGTGGTCAATGACGTCTCGAGTGACCTTGGCGCCACGAGGAAATGGGTCTTTCGCCTAGAAGGCGGTGCCACTATCGAGACGGTTCTCATGGGTTACGAGGACCGCGTCACGGTCTGCGTCTCGAGCCAGGCCGGTTGTGCCATGGGCTGCACGTTCTGCGCCACGGGTCAAGCCGGTTTCACGAGACACCTCACGTCGGGCGAAGTACTCGAACAGGTGATGTTCGCCGCTCGGGCCGCCGCCCCACGGCGCCTCTCCAACGTGGTCTTCATGGGAATGGGCGAACCGCTCGCTAACTACCTCGTCACGATCGACGTCGTCAAGCGTCTGCACGAGTACCGAGGTCTCTCGGCGCGTCACCTCACGGTGTCGACGGTCGGCGTCGCACCCGCGATCGAACGAATGGCCAAGACCGGTTTGCCGCTCACGCTCGCCGTGAGCTTGCACTCGGCGAACAACGAGGACCGCAGCAAACTCATTCCGCTCAATCGCCGGTACCCGCTTGAACGTCTGCACGAGGCCTGTGAGTTCTGGATGGCGACGACGGGTCGCCGACTCAGTTTCGAGTGGGCGCTCATCGACGGCGTCAACGACCGAGAGCGCGACATTGATGAACTGGCGCGCTACGCGTTGTCCCTTCGAGCCCACGTGAACTTGATCCCCCTCAATCCGACGCCCGGCTACTTGGTGCGCGGTTCCACGGGGCAACGGGTCCACGAATTTCGCGAAGGGCTTATCGACGTAGGCGTTAACGCCACGGTGCGAAATACGAGAGGGCGATCAATTGACGCGGCCTGCGGGCAGTTGGCCGCGGTCACGAATGCTCGTCACGGATTAATTCCGGTTCGACCGGCTTAGAGGGTCTTTCGTTCCCAGAACATGGGGCGCCACTTCAGGAGCAAAAGAACGCCCACGATGCACGCAATGCCCCCCGACACGATCGAAAACTCCGTCGAGGAAATACTCGCCATGACACCCGATTCGACGTCTCCGAGACGTGGGCCGCCCGTGACAACGGCCATTTGAATCGACGATATGCGGCTTCGGAACTCGTCGGTGATTGCGTTTTGCAAGATGGTGTTGCGCAGCACCGTCGAGATCACGTCCATGGCGCCCGCTACTGCCAGACAACCCAGCCCGATCCAGACGACGTGAACGAGGCCAAAGAGCGTCATCGCCGCACCCCACGCCACGACGACCATCGCGACGAGACGCCCTTGGCGGCGAATGCGAGCAATCCACCCAGTAACGATCGCCATCAGGAGCGCTCCGGCGCCGGGGGCGGCGTACAGCAGTCCGAGCGTTCTCGGTCCGCCGTGATAGAGAGTCAACGCTACGGCGGGGAAGAGCGCGCGGGGGAGTCCGAAGACCATGGCGTTGAGATCGACGAGGTAGACCGCCTGCACGATGGCGTGGGACCTCACGTAGCTGAAGCCGTCACCGATGGCTCTCAACATTCTGGTTCCGGTGTGCTCGCCAGTCGTCGGCATCGGCGACATGAAGAGCGTCAGTACGGTGAGAATTGTAAAGGTGATGGCGTCCACCGTGTAACACGAGAAGAGTCCGACACTCGCAATCAGTACGCCCGCGAGCGCCGGACCAACAACTGCGGCGGAGTTCACGGCCACTTGGTTGAGCGAGTACGAAGCGACCAGTTCGTCCGGTTTCACCAGCTTTGGGATGGCAGCCGTGCGAAGCGGCGACGAGAATCCGGCGAAGCCGGCCGAGAGCGCGGCGAGCAACAAGAGGAATACCAGGTGGTTGTCGTGCAGCCCCGCGTTGAGGGCGAGTCCGGCGCTCGCGAGGCCGAGCACCACCGAACTCACGACCATGAGCACCCGTTTGTCGAGCCGGTCGCCCATCGCGCCGCCCCAGAGTGCGCCGGTGATGAGGAAGGGCAACTGGATGAGACTGGCGAGGCCGACCCAGAGGCTCGAATGCGTCTGGCTGTACACCTGAAAGGGAACGGCGACAACGGTGAGATTACTGCCGAGTAGCGAAATAACCTGTCCGGAGTA
>CAJDUS010000006.1_pt1 | contig 77876 bp, 69 predicted proteins | sample 7390831 | NCBI WGS metagenome assembly CAJDUS01 (sample SAMEA7055684, study PRJEB34461) | soil metagenome | biome: terrestrial ecosystem; feature: Peninsula; material: soil | place: Antarctica | collected 2016
GCGCTGCACGAGGTGGAAGGCCCGTAGGTGGTGCGTCGGGGGGAAGCCGTCCTCGGGACCGGCGATGTCGAATCCGCAGACGCCACGGTCGCGGAATTGAACGGCCAGTTCGGCAATCGTTTCACTGAGATCCGCTTGGCGCATTGCCGAGAGAATCGCGCGAACGATGATCGTGTGACCCTCTAAGTGTGCATCGTGCGTGCCTCGTTCGAAGCCGACCAGCACGGCACTGACTACTTCGTGCAATGTCAGGCCGCCATTCAGGTGCAACTCGGGAGCGAATCGAATTTCCGCGTAGACCACGCCGTCGCGCGCGAGGTCGAGCGCGGATTCGAACGCGACGCGCTCGAGTTGTTCTTTCGTCTGCATAACGGCCGTGGTGTGCGCAAAACCTTCGAGGTACCGAACGAGATCGCTACCTGGGGTATCGGCGATGAACCACGCCCGCAGTTCGTCGGGATCGTTCGTTGGCAGTCCGGTGTACTTCGTCTCTCGCGCCAACTCCGATATGGTCGCCGGTCGCAGACCGCCATCGAGGTGATCGTGCAACACCACCTTCGGCGCTCGCTGGATTACGTCACGCGTCAAGGGTGTGGCCGTCATAAAGAAAGGCTAGTCAACAGACCAGCGACCTACTTGTTGACACGTTCTAGTAACAACGCTGCGGCGTGTACCGGCTGTTCACCTACGACAACGGCATCCGTGATTGCGTCGCGCCCGCGTTGAAGATGCCCCTCGTCATCGGCGTAGAGCTCGAAGAGCGGCTGTCCTTTTGAAACCACTTCGCCTTCACGCACGAGACAGACAACGCCGGCGGAGGCACTCACGGGATCTTCCTTGCGCGCTCGACCGGCGCCGAGTCGCCACGCCGCGATACCAACATCAAGTGCGTCAATCGTTTGAATGACGCCGTCGTGATCGGCCAACACGTCATTGCGAAATTGGGCAATTGGCAAAACGGCGTCTGGATCGCCACCTTGGGCCAGGATCATCTGTCGGTACACGTCGTACGCCGAACCGTCATCGAGTTTTGGTGCCGGGTCGACGTGGATGTCAACGAGCTCGAGCATGATCCGTGCCAATTCGACGCTTAGTTCGCGAACATCGTCGGGACCCTTTCCCTGCAACACTTCAACTGACTCGCTCACCTCGAGTGCATTGCCGACGGCACGGCCGAGCGGGGCGTCCATCGAGGTGAGTTGCGCCACGGTGGCGACGTCGTGATCGGTTCCCAGTCGAACCATCGTCGTCGCCAGCTCACGCGCACGCTCGAGGGTTTTGATGAACGCGCCCCGTCCGACTTTGACGTCGAGCACCAACGCGTGTGTTCCTTCAGCAATCTTCTTGGACATAATCGACGACGAGATGAGCGGTATGGATTCGACGGTTCCCGTGACGTCTCGTAGAGAATACAGTTTGCGATCAACGGGGGCGAGGCCGTGACCGGCGGCGCAGATCACCGCACCGATCGAGTCGAGTTGATTACGGATCTCGTCATTGGATAAAAACGCGCGCCACCCGGGAATGGACTCGAGCTTGTCGAGCGTCCCTCCGGTGTGGCCGAGTCCTCGTCCGGACAGCTGGGGCACGGCCGCTCCGCACGCCGCAACGAGGGGGGCGAGTATTAGAGAGATCTTGTCGCCGACGCCGCCAGTTGAGTGTTTGTCGACCGTCGGACGCGAGAGTCCTCGCAGGTCAAGTCGCTCACCGGAGTTGATCATGCAGTCGGTCCAGGTGTTGAGTTCCGTATCGTTGAGGCCGTTGAAATAGATGGCCATTAAGAGCGACGACATCTGCTCTTCGGCGACGTCGCCACGAACGTAGGCATCGAGAATCCAGGCAATTGCCTCGTCGGCGAGGATTCCCTTATCACGCTTCGTCGTGATGACGTCGACGGCCGAGTAGTAGCTCACTCGCTCCTCCGGATGCCGAGATCGTCGGGACCGAACGCATCGGGCAAGAGTTGCCGAAGCGGTGTGGGCGCACGTCCCTCGCCCGCGTCAATGAGTAGGTCATTACCACCGTGCTCATAGAGCACCTGGCGACACCTTCCACAGGGTGCAATGGGTTCGCCGTCGCCGGCGACGATTGAGACAGCGAGCAAACGACCACCACCTTGTCGCACCAGGTCGCTCACGAGAGAACATTCGGCGCAGAGAGTGAGGCCGTAGCTGGCGTTTTCGACATTGGCGCCATCGACGAGTCGGCCGTCCGACGTGATGCCCGAGGCGCCGACCGTCACGTGCGAATATGGCGCGTAGGACGACGCCGTCGCGTGACGAGCTCGCGCGCGCAAGTCGTCCCACGGTATTTCAATCATTGAACTCACGCCCAAAACAGTACACTTCGCCTTGCGTGATTAACTTACGAAACTCCTCCCTTAAAGTCAGTGATGAGGTGGCGACAGCACTCGACGAAGGTCGTGGCGTCGTCGCCCTCGAGACGACAATCGTGGTACACGGGCTTCCCGCACCAGCCAATCTCGAAGTCGCCCAGCAGTGCGAAGACGCCGTGCGTGCCGGTGGTTCGGTGCCGGCCACGATCGGCGTGCTCGACGGTGCGGTCGTCGTGGGACTCAACCGCGAACAACTTCAGTCGCTCGCGTCCCCCGATCGACACACCGCAAAACTTTCGGCGCGCGACATCGGGACGGTGCTGGCGAAAAACGGCGACGGGGCCACGACCGTGGCCGGGACCATCACGATCGCACGTCGCGCGGGCATTGACGTTATGGCCACGGGGGGACTTGGCGGCGTGCACCGCGATGCTCGCGAGAGTTTCGACGAGTCGGCGGATTTGACCGCACTTTCGCGCAATCAGGTGTTAGTGGTGGCCTCGGGTGTGAAGTCGATTCTGGACATCGGCGCCACGCTGGAGCGACTCGATACCCTGGGTGTCGCCGTCGCCGGTTACAACACCAATCGGTTCCCCGGTTTCTATCAGAGTGACAGCGGATTTGCGTTGGAGTGGTCGCTCGCTAGTGAACGAGAAGCGGCGGCCGCCTTTCTGTCGCACTGTGATTTTTCGTCGACGGGATTCCTCGTGGCGAACCCAATCGACCGGGACCGACAACTCGACTCCGATCTGCACGACCGCGCACTCTCGAGCGCGTTGGCGCAGGCCAAGTCGCTCGGCGTCAGTGGGAAGGACGTAACGCCGGTGCTGCTCGCGGAGTTCGCTCGTTACACGGCCGGCGTGAGCGTGCAGGTGAACCGGGACCTCGTTGTTGCCAACGCCAGCCTGGCTGGGCGCATTGCTTCAGCAATCGCCAAGGCGCGCGTGTGATCAAACGCCGCGTCATCGTGGTTGGTGACGTGATGCTCGATGTTGTTGTGAAGCCCAAGGGGGAGCTGGCCTTGACGAGCGACACGCCCTCGACCGTCCGACTTAGTCGGGGCGGCTCGGCGGCCAACATGGCAGTGGCCCTCGCCGATGCCGGCCACGACGTGACGTACGTGGGCGCGGCTGGTGATGACGCAGCGGCCCAACTCTTCACGAACGACCTTGCCGCTGGCGGTGTCCGCGCCATTCTCCAGACGGTGGCGTTGACGACGGGAGTCGTCGTCGCCCTCGTTGGTGACGACGGACAGCGAGCGATGTTGACCGACCGTGGTGCGAACTCGTTGTTGAACCTTGATCACGTGTTAGGGGTCCTCGACGGACCGTTCGACCACCTGCACGTGTCGGGGTACTCGCTGCTCGACGGACACACGAGAGTGGTCGGCGTGGCGGCGTTGGACAAGGCTCGAGCCCTCGGCCGCACGACGTCGGTTGACGTCTGTTCCGTCGCGCCGCTCCGTGAGGTCACTGGCGACGTCTTTATGACGGCAGCGGACGACGTCACGTGCCTCTTCGCCAACGAGGAAGAGGCGCGAACCCTCGGTGACACGGACTCGACCGACGAGGCACTCACGATGTTGGCCGCCCGGTTCAACGAGGTTGTCGTCACCCGCGGGTCCAGGGGCGCCGTCGCTCGTAAAGACGGTGTCACGTTTACAGCGACCTCGTCGAGCGACGTCGTCGTCGACACGACCGGGGCCGGTGACGCCGCAACCGGGGCCTATCTGGCGGTGCGTCTCGGCGATGGCTCGATTGACGAGAGTCTCGCGGCGGCTATGGCGGCGGCGGCAGTTGTAGTGCGGGGTCTGGGGTCGCGCGGCTAGTTAATCGTGTCGGTAGGGAATACCGTCAGCCGCTGGCGGGCGGACTCGGCCAATGAGGCCGGCGACCACCGCAATCGTGATGAGGTACGGGAACATCTGGAGGATGTAGAGCGAGACTGGCACGTTGAACTGTTGCAACGTGTACGAGAGGTAGACCGAGACGCCGAAGATGATGGAGGCGACGACGGCGCCCGAGGGACGCCAGCGTCCGAAGATCAACGCGGCGAGGGCGATGTAGCCGAGTCCCGAGGTGTAACCGACTTGGAATTGGCCCTGACTCGCCATGAAGGCCACGCCGCCTATGCCGGCGATGGCGCCACCGAGCACGACGTTGATGTAACGCACACGAACCACGTTGATGCCGACCGTGGCCGCGGCTTCGGGGTGTTCGCCGACCGCTCGTACGTGCAAGCCGTATCTCGTCTTGAAGAGGGCGAAACTCACCAACACGACGAGGACGATCATCAGATAGAAGAAGCCCGACTGATTGAAGAAGACCGGACCGAGAATCGGAATCTTATAGAGCAACGGAATAGGAAGCGGCGGCGCGAGATTGCCAAGGTTGAAATTTGGGAACGGTGTCAGCACCTGAAGGTTCAAGTACGACGAAAGACTGCCCAACATCGTCGCGAGGACGACGCCCACGATGATCTGATCGGAGAGGTAGCGCAGCGACAGGAACGCAAGAAGTAGGCCAATGAGGCCGCCGACGATCGCCCCGACAATGGCCGCGTAGTAGAACGAAAAATAGTTATTCGTGATGGAGGCGACGACGCTACCAGCGAAGGCGCCTCCAATGAACTGGCCCTCAATGGCGATGTTGACGACTCCGGAGCGTTCGCACATGACGCCCGAGAGCGCACCAAAGACGAGCACCATCGTTGCCGCGGAACTTCCGATGAGCAGCGCCGTCAAGTTGAACGTCGTGACTTGCGAGGGACCATCGGTTCGAACAGCCCAGAAAAGCAGCGCGAATAAGAAGAGAATTGAGACGCCGCCAAATCTCGCCATGACGCCGCGTCGAGGCCGTCGAACGTACACTTCGATGCCCAAACCGAGCATTATCAGGCCAAGGATCAGGTTCGTCCAGCGGGTGAGCACGGTCAAGTTGCCGAGCGCCCAGGGAGCGTTCGTCGTGTTGACGGGGGCGAACGACATCGCCGAGTGGGCGTGAGAACTGCTTCCGAGGCCAAACGCGAGGATTGTAAATAGGCCGATAACGACCATGATCGAGGCAATGACCCGAGTTCGTCCGCTCTGCACCGGGGTGATGACCTCGTGCGCGTCGGCGACGTCGGCGACGGTCATGCGCCCCAACCTTTCGTTGCCAATTGCAGCGCGTTGGTATTCGTATTGCGTAGTCGGAAGATTTCCTTCACGAGCACGGGAGTCGCCACGAAAAGGACGATGACGGATTGGATGACGGTGGCCAGATCGAGCGGAATCCCAGTCGTTCCTTGCATTGTGCGCCCGCCGACACCCAGGGCGGCAAAGAGGAGGGAGGCCCAGACAATGCCCATTGGTCGGTTTCTTCCGAGGAGTGCGACGGTGATCGCGGTGAAGCCAATACCGGCACTGCCGATGAGGAAGTTGCCGCTCAACTGTGGTGTGGTGCTCGCCGCTTGCACAATGCCCGAAAGACCGGCGAGGCCCCCCGAAACGAGAAAAACCAGCACGACGACGACCTTGGCGTTAATGCCCGACGCTCGAGCCGCCGAGGGATTTGCGCCGGTGACGCGAAAGTCGAAGCCCATCGACGAGCGATCGAGGAGCCACCACGCGAAGATCACGACCGCAATCGAGACGAAGATGCCGTAGTTCACGCGTAGTCCGGAATTGGCACCAAAGAGCGGTGACAACTGCGACGAGGGGTCCATGACGCGCGAAATATCGTTCTGTTGACCGGGCTGCTGGAGGGCCGTTGAGAACAGCGCGAATGTGAGCAGGGCGTACATCACGTAGTTGAACATGATGGTGACGATGACTTCGTGCGCCCCCGTATAGGCCTTGAGGAGACCCGGTACTGCGCCGCACAGCATGCCGCCCACAATGCCCGCGAGCATCGTCAGGGGCAGATGGATCACGGTTGGCATGTGCAACATCGAGCCGACGGCCACGCCGAGGATGCCACCAAGAACTGCTTGGCCGTTGGCGCCGATGTTGAATAAGCCGGCTTGAAACGCGATGCCGACGCCGATGCTGGCAATGACCAACGGAATGGCGTAGGTGAGCGTCTCGGACATCGGCGTGAGTGTGTTGGTCCACCCCTTGCCGGTCGTCAGCGAGTGCCAGAAGCCCGAAGGATCAATGATGGAACCATTGAACATTGACCGGTAGGCCGCGCCGACATTGTCGAAGTTGACCTTGAGGGCGTGTCCGGGCGCACCCCAACTGTGGAACATCCCGCGCCAGGCGTCGAGCACGGCGGGCGTCGTCGTGGTGATGATGAGTGCGCCGACTATGAGGCCGAGCAACAAAGCGTACGCCGTCACGATGATGGCGCTCTTGGAGTTCAACCACTCGGCGTACGTGCGACGCCCTCGTGGGGCGACCGGGTCGGTGGCGGTACTACTCACCGGCGCTCACGCTCGGCGTGCCCGTCATGAGCAGTCCAATCTCTTCGCGAGTGACACTCGGTTCCACGATGCCGCTGATCTTTCCTTCGAACATCACGGCAATTCGGTCACCTAATGCAAAGACCTCATCGAGCTCGGACGACACAATGAGTGCGCCGTTGCCGTCGTTGCGGTGTTGGACCATCTGTCGGTGGACGTACTCAATTGAACCGACGTCGAGTCCTCTGGTGGGTTGGGAGGCGACGAGGAATTCGAGGTTTCTTGAGAGCTCACGTGCGACAATCACCTTTTGCTGGTTGCCGCCCGACAACGAGCTCACGGGAGCCTGTATCGACGTCGTGCGAATGTCGAACTCCTTCACCAGTCGAAGCGCGTTCTCATTGATCGCTCCGAGATTCCTTGTGCCCCGACTGGCGAAGGGCGCGCGTCGTGGCGTATTGAGGACGAGGTTGTCCGCAACCGACATTGACAGGACCAGTCCGTCGCGTTGGCGGTCTTCGGGAATGTGACCGAGTCCGGCGTCCAGGGTCTCGCGTGGCGAAGCGTCCGTGATGTCTTTGCCGTGCAAGGTAATCGTCCCCGACTCGACCGACCTCATACCGGCGATTGCTTCGACGAGTTCGGTCTGTCCGTTGCCCTGGACACCGGCAAGGGCCAGAATCTCACCGGCCCGCACGTCGAAACTGACACCATTGACGGCGACGAGTCCTCGGTCATCGCGCACCACGAGATCGCGGACTTCGAAAACTTCGTCACCCGGGTCGTAGGCCGACTTCTCGACTGTCAGTTTGACATCTCGCCCGACCATCATGGACGCCAGTTCCGCCTCGGAGTCCGTTGGTTTGGCGGTGCCGACGACTTTTCCTTGGCGGATGATGGTGATTACGTCCGCGATTGCCTTCACTTCTTTGAGTTTGTGGGTAATGAAGAGCTCGATACCCGTCGAATGTCCTCGGTGGCCTTCTTGTAGTCAATGCGGTTCCAACCCTTGGTCGGCTCAAAGCCCAGTATGACGTTTTCGGCGACCGAGAAGACGGGCACGAGCATGAAGTGTTGGTGGACCATGCCGATACCGCGTCGTACGGCGTCACCTGAATCCGTAAACGTGGTGGGCTCGCCGTCAATCAGGATTGCACCTTCGTCGGGATGCAACAGCCCGAAAAGGACGTTCATGAGCGTCGACTTACCGGCACCGTTTTCGCCGAGCAGCGAATGGATCTGCCCCGGTTCGACCGTGATGCTGATCTGATCATTCGCGGTGAAGGACCCGAATCGTTTGGTAATCCCTCGCAGCTCTAATCGCATCAGACGCAATCGTACTCATGACAGAGACCCGGGTCTTCTAGGACCCGGGTCTCTGTCAAATGCGTGTGCCGTTACACGGCGAGGGTGTTAGGGCGCTGGGTACTTGTTCGGGTTCACCGAAATCGAGCCTGCGACAATGCCGGCACTGGCCTTGGAAATCTTGGCCTTGAGTGCTTTGGGAATCGAGATGCCGCCGTATTCGAGCGCGGTGCCCGCGTTCTTCAGTGTGCCGACGTAGGTTCCGGCCTTGAAGGTGCCTTTAGCGGCCGAAAGAATCGCGGCCTTGACCGAGGGCTCGACGCCCTTGGCGACCGTGCCGACGAACCACTTGCAGTCGGCCTTGTCAGAGACACAGCCGTTGCTGTCGACCCACATGATGCTGTGGCCCACACCGGCCTGCTTGGCGGCAGCTACCGAACCGAGTCCAACAGAACCCGCGACCGGGAAGACGATGTCGGCGCCGTTAGCGAAGAACTGCGTCGTGTCGGTCTTACCAGCGGTCTGGTCGGTGAAGTTGCCAACGAACGTGCCGCTGCCGTTGCACTTGGCGAGGCTACAGGCACCCTTGGCGGGATTCCAACCCAGGACTTTCACCTTGGCGTGGTAGGTCTTGTCGTAGTAGCGAACTCCGGCCACGTACCCGTTCATATAGAGGGTCACCGACGGGAACGCTTCGCCACCGTACGTAGCGACGGCTCCCGTTTTGGTCATACCGGCGGCCAGCATGCCACCGAGGAATCCGGCCTGGTCAGTCTCGTACTGCAGCGAGAGCAACTGGTCACCTTTGTTGACTGCGGGCGCGTCGTCCACAATTGCGAACTTTTGCTTCGGGTGCGACTTGGAGGCTTTGGCCGTCGCCGCGTCCATCAAGAATCCGACCGTCACGATGATGCCGCACTTCTGGCCGATGAAGTTGTTGATGTTTGGCGCATAGTCAGCCTGTGAGGTCGACGACAAGTACTGCGCCTTTACATTCGAATCCGCCTTTTGAGCGTCGAGTGCACCCTGGTAGGCGGACGCGTTGAAGGACTTATCGTTGATTCCACCAGTGTCCGTCACGATGCACGCCTTGAACTTCGGCGCGGCACTCGCCGTTGCTGCACTGAAGCCCACTGCCATACCGAGTACCAGCGTTGCTGATCCCGCTATCGCGGTGAGGCGACGAATGCTCCCCATAATTTCTCCCTTATGCATAGTCAACCCCGCGAAGGATTGTCTTTTCGTGTGCTCTCGCCCCCGACTGGGTGGGCGCGCACGTCCAGATAATTGTCATTTGTGAGGATAGTCCTCTACGCGCACAGGAGTTGGGTCACGATGAGGGGAGACTCGGCCACAATGAATATTGCAGGAACGCAACTACGTCGTAGCGGCACGTCCGGTTTTAGCAGGTACCAGGAAACTGACGCCGAGCGCGACGAGCGAAATGACGGCTGATATGTGAAATGCCGCCTGGTAGCCCGCAACTTGAGCCACTGCTGAAGGAGAGGTTCTGATCAGCGAAATCGTGCGGTCCGCGGCCACCGTTCCGAGGATGGCGAGAGCGAGCGAACCCCCGACTTGTCGCGCGGTGTTGAGCACGCCCGAGGCGAGGCCCGCGTCGGCGCGGTCAACGCCGGCCGTGGCCGCCGTTGCGAGCGGTGCGAAGAGTAGGCCCATTGCGAAAGCGCACACGATGGACGGAACGAGAATGGCGCCGAAGTAGGAACTCTCTACTTTTATGAGTGAAATCCATATGAATCCCAGCGTGGCGAACGTCGAACCGACAATGAGAAGCGGTCGCACGCCGGTCTTGGTGAGAAGCCTCGAACTGATCTGTGCACCGGCAATGATTGCAACGGCCATTGGCAGAAATGCGAACCCCGTCTTCACCGGGTCGTAGTGAAGGATGTACTGGAAGTAGAAGGTCAAGAAGTACCACATGGCGAAGAACGTGCCCCCGACGAGAAACATGATGACGTTCGCCATCGAGAGTGCGCGCGACGTGAAGATTCGAAACGGCACGAGTGGGTGGGAAGCAACGTTGCCCTCCCAGAAGAGAAATGCCGCCAACCCGATCGCGCCGCCAATGAACCATTCCAGTGTGCCGGTCGACGTCCAACCGTGGCCCGGCGTGGTCGTGCTGACGACACCGTAGATGAGTGAGGCGAGGGATCCCGTCACCAACACCGCTCCGGTCACGTCGAGCTTCACTTCGGCGTCGCGGTTGCGCATTTCGCGCAAGTACATGGACGCCGCCACGGCCGCGAGGATGCCGAAAGGCACGTTGATGAAGAAGACCCAACGCCACGAGGCCCATCCCGTGAGAATGCCCCCGAGCAGTCCGCCGACGGCACCGCCCGCGCCGGCGACCGCACTCCAGGCACCGATGGCCTTGGGGAGTCGGGGTCCGTGGAACGTGGTCACAATGATCGTCAACGTGGCCGGCGAGAGAATGGCGCCACCGAGTCCTTGTAGGGCTCGAATGGAAACCATCTGCGTTTCCGAATGCGCGAATCCGGCCCCGATGCTCGCAACCGTGAACACCAGCAATCCAAGGAGGTAGACCCGGCGGCGCCCGAAGATGTCGGCACAGCGACCACCCAAAAGGAGAAAGCCAGCGAACGTCAAAACGTAGGCGTTGACGACCCACTGCGCACTCGACTGCGAGAAGTGCAGGTCGTGGCTCATCGAGGGCAGCGCCACGTTCACAATGGAGACGTCAAGAACAACCATGAACTGGGCAACGCAGGCAATCGAAAGGATGATCCAATCGGGAGCGAATCGGTGGTCCTTGGTCGTCGACGTAGAGAGGTCGGTCGTGTCAGACATGAGGCGAGTGTAAACGGCGTCACTCACACGCCGAACACGCGTTCTCGTCGGACCGGGGTGTGATTTTGCGTCACACTAGAAGGCATGGCTGCTCAATTCATCTTCACCATGCGTGATCTTCGCCGCTTCTATCCACCGGACCGCGAAGTCCTAAAGGGGATCAATCTCTCCTTCTATCCCGGTGCCAAGATCGGTGTCATTGGAGCGAACGGCTCGGGTAAGACGTCGCTTCTTCGGATAATGGCCGGACTCGATGACGGCTATACCGGGGAAGCCCGACTGACACCGGGTTTCACGGTTGGCTATCTCTCCCAAGAACCCCAACTCGATCCGACGAAGGACGTCGTTGGTAATGTCGCTGACGGCATCGCCGAACAGCGCGACCTGTTGCTGCGCTTCAACGAGGTGTGTGCCGCCTTCGCCGATCCCGACGCTGACTTCGACGCGTTGTTGGCTGAGCAAGCGACCTTGCAGACGAAGATTGACGCCGCCAACGCCTGGGATCTGGAACGCACTCTGGAAATCGCGATGGACGCACTGCAACTCCCCGCGCCGGACGCCGATGTCACCGTGCTCTCGGGTGGAGAGCGCCGACGGGTCGCTCTTTGTCGATTGCTGCTCTCGCATCCCGATCTCTTGTTGCTCGACGAGCCCACCAACCACCTCGACGCCGAATCGGTGGCCTGGCTCGAGCGCACCCTCCAGGAGTACAGTGGCACCGTCGTCGCCATCACCCACGACCGGTATTTCCTCGATAACGCCGCCTCGTGGATCTTGGAACTCGACCGGGGACGCGGCATCCCCTGGGAGGGGAACTACTCCTCGTGGCTCGAGCAAAAGCAGGAGCGACTGGCCCGGGAGGAGAAGTCCGACAAGGTGCGCCAAGCGGCCCTCGAACGTGAGCTCGAATGGATTCGAATGTCACCGAGGGCGCGCCAGAGTAAGGGCAAGGCCCGCCTCACTACCTTTAATGAGTTGGTGGCCGAGTCCGAGTCGGCCGATCGACGCGCCGACAAGTTGGAGATTGCCATTCCACCGGGCCCGCGTCTCGGCAACGTCGTGGTCAATGCCACGAATGTCGCCAAGAGTTTCGACGAGCGGCTTCTCGTTGAGGATTTGACATTTCTCTTGCCGCCGGGCGGGATTGTGGGCGTCATTGGGGCCAACGGCGCGGGCAAGACCACTCTCTTCAAGATGATGCTCGGCCAGGAGAAGCCCGACAGTGGCAACTTTGAGGTGGGCAGCACCGTGTCGTTCGCCTACGTCGATCAGTCCCGTGACAACCTCAACGCCGAGGCCACGGTCTTCGACGAGATTAGTGAGGGCCAAGAGCAGATGGTCGTTGGAAACCGCGAGATCCACGCTCGCGCCTACGTCGCCAGTTTTAGCTTCAAGGGCAGTGACCAGCAGAAGAAGGTCGGCGAGATCTCCGGCGGTGAACGTAACCGAGTCCAACTGGCCAAGGTGCTGCGCAGTGGTGGCAACGTACTCTTGCTCGACGAACCAACCAACGACCTCGACGTCGATACCCTGCGAGCGCTCGAGGATGGACTCTTGACGTTCCCTGGTTGCGCCGTGGTGATTAGCCACGATCGCTGGTTCTTGGACCGGATTGCCACCCACGTCCTCGCCTTTGAGGGTGACGCCGTCGTGCGCTGGTTCGAAGGAAACTTTTCGGACTACGAGGCCGAACGCCACAAGCGTTTGGGCACCGACGCCGATCAGCCGCACCGGTTTCGTTACAAGCCCATCACTCGTCGCTAGCGGCGCCTCTCGCTGGTCGCCGTTTCGTCGACGGGTGTATTCGTCGTAAGGTCTGTCTCGTGACAAAGGGGACTGACTACTCGACGTACCTTCGAATCAACGACCTCTTGAAGCTGCAGATTCCCCTCACCGACGACGCTCCCGACGAACTGCTCTTCATCGTGGTGCACCAGTCCTACGAACTGTGGTTCAAAGTTATTGTCGACGAATTACAGCGCGCGGCCCAAGAACTCCACGCCAATATGCCCTGGCGCGCCATCTCGCACCTGCGTCGAATGGTGGGCATTGAGGATTTGCTCCTCGAGCACCTTCACCTCCTCGATTCAATGTCGCCCGAAGGTTTCTTGGCGTTCCGTGACCCTCTCGACCCGGCGTCGGGCTTCCAGTCCTTTCAGTTTCGCGCCATTGAGTTTCTGAGCGGCGCCGGCAAGAAAGCAATGCTGAGTTTCCAAATTTTCGACGACGACCAGCGCGCTTGGTTAAAGGAGATGAGTGAGATCCCCTCCGTGTGGTCTGGTTTCGAACATTCGCTTCGGGCGACGATGGGGGCACCGAACGATGATTTGTTGGACCTCGTTCGTGCCCTCTACCTCAACCACGAGGACGCCGCGCTCTCGGCGCTGCACGCGGTCGCCGAACTACTCATGGACCACGACGGGCGACTTGCGGTTTGGCGCCATCAACACATGTTGATGGCCGGTCGCCAGATCGGGCGTCGGCCCGGTACCGGTGGCAGCGAAGGTATGGCCTACCTCGACACCACGCTCGTGCAACGTTTCTATCCAGTTCTCTGGGAAGTGAGGTCGGTGTTGTGATCACTCGCGACGACTGTGCGGCGCTCGACGCCAAGGATCCCCTGGCGCTACTTCGAGAGGAGTTCGCCCTCAACGAGGGAGAGATCTATCTCGACGGAAACTCGCTCGGACCGGTTTCGCGCTCAGCTCGGTCCAGGGTCAACGAGGTCCTCGACGAGGAGTGGGGCAAGGGTCTCGTTCGCAGTTGGGGCAGTGCCGGATGGATGGCGCAGCCAATCCGACTGGGCGATCGTCTGGCACCGCTCATCGGCGCTCGACCGGGCGAGGTCCTGGTCGCCGACACGCTGACCTTCTTATTGGCGAAACTCGTCGGCGCGGCACTCGAGCAGCGTCCCGGCCGCCACGTGGTCCTCACCGACGTCGCCAATTTTCACTCTGATATTTACATCATTGAAGCCATGTGCCGCGCGGCCGGGCGACCAATCACACTCAAGACCATTGACCGCAGCACGTTGGCGTCCGAACTCAACGACGACGTGGCCCTCGTGGAACTAACCCAGGTCGACTACCGAACGGGGGAGATGCTCGACATGAAGGGGATAACGACACTGGTGCACGACGCCGGTGCGCTGATGCTCTGGGACTTTGCTCACTCGACCGGGGCCGTGCCGCTCGACGTTCAGGGTGCCAACGTCGACTTCGCGGCGGGGTGTGGCTATAAGTACCTGAACGGCGGACCGGGTGCTCCGGGCTTCATGTACGTTCGCGAGTCCTGGCAGGGCGTGCTTCGAAATCCGCTGCCCGGTTGGCTCGGCCACGCGCGACCGTTCGATTTCGAACTCGCCTACGAGCCGGCCGAGGGAATGCAGGCCTTCGTCACCTCGTCGCCCTCGATGATTGCGTTGGCTGCGTTCGACGGCGCGCTCGACGTCTTTGATCGCGCCTCAATGACGGAGATACGCGCCAAGAGCCTCGCCCTGACCGATCTCTTCATTGCGCTCGTGGGGGAACGTCTTGCCGGCCTCTTTACAGTGGTCACACCGCTCGAGCACGAGAAGCGCGCCAGCCAGGTGGCGCTTCGCCACGACGAGGGTTACGGCATCATCCAGGCGCTGATCGAGCGTGGCGTCATTGGCGACTTCCGCGCACCCGACATTTGCCGTTTCGGTTTCACTCCGCTGTACCTGCGATTCGTCGACGTCTTTGACGCCGTTACCCGAATGGTCGACGTCATGGACGCTGGCCTCTACCGCGACGCCAGGTTCAAAGTTCGAAACGCCGTTACCTGACCTACGCCTTGTAGGCGTAGAAGCCCTGACCTGACTTTCGCCCGAGGAGTCCGGCCTGGGTCATGCGCGAGAGCAGTGGCGGTGGTGCCAAGTGGGGCTCCTTGAACTCCTCGTAAAGCGATTCGGCCACGGCCAACGTGGTGTCGAGACCGATGAGATCGGTGAGGGCCAACGGTCCGAGAGGGTGAGCGCACCCCACGACCATGCCCGTGTCGATATCCTCGGCGCTCGCGAAACCCGATTCGAGCATCCGAACGGCCGATAAGAGATACGGGATGAGCAGGGCGTTCACCACGAAACCGGCGCGGTCCTTGGAGGTGATGACCCTCTTTCCCAGCGACTCACTGGCGTACTCACGAACCCGGGTTGTCGTGTCGGCGCTGGTGAGCAGTGAGGAGATGACCTCGACGAGCTTGAGCACCGGTACGGGATTGAAGAAGTGCATTCCGATGACCTGCTCGGGACGCTTCGTCACCATGGCCAACTTGATAATGGGAATTGACGACGTATTTGTCGCCAGAATTGCTTGAGGGTCCGCCACAACCTCGTCGAGCCTGCGAAAGACCTCGACTTTGATCTCCTCATCCTCGGCCACGGCTTCAATCACCATTTCGCACTGGGCCAGAAGGGCAAAGTCCTCGCCGAAGGTGAGATTGCCCCGGGCTCGATTGGCCTCGTCGTCGGGTAGTTTTCCCGACGAAACAGCTCTCGTGAGCGAACGCTCGATGCGGGCTTGGCCCTGGGCGAGGGCATCGGCACTTCGTTCGATGACGACGACGTCGGCGCCAGCGCGAGCGGCGACTTCGGCAATGCCCGAACCCATTAGTCCACAGCCAACGACGCCAATTCGGTTCATTTCGGTCTCCTCCGCCACGGTCGCCACATCGCGACGGCCAAGTCTACGTCCGCTCCGCGACTGAGCTTCCCGACGCTGACACGGACCTCGGAGGACTCGGTGGATGATGAGTACCATGGTCCACGGACTTGGAAGTTCGACGTAGCCCCAGTACGAAGGAGACAACGCCATGGACACCGTCAACGTCATAGTTGAGATTCCGCGCGACAGCCGTAATAAGTACGAATACGACCACGAGAACCACACGATCAAGCTGGACCGTCACCTCATCGTCGCTATGGGGTACCCCGCAGAATACGGCTTCATCCCCGACACGCTGGGCGGCGACGGCGACCCACTTGACGCACTTGTCCTGACGGAGTATCCGACGTTTCCCGGGTGTCTCATCGAGTCCAAGATTCTTGGCATGTGCAATATGACCGACGAGAACGGCGAGGACGCGAAGCTCATCTGCGTCCCGGCGTACGACCCGCTCTGGAAGAAGGCGAGCGACATCGGTGACGTCCCAAAGCACGTGTTAGATCGCATCAGCCATTTCTTCACGGTGTACAAGGACCTCGATGAGGGCAAATGGATGAAGGTCGAGAATTACGTTGGTCGCACCGAGGCGCTCGAAGAGTTAGAAGCATCGCGGGCGCGCTTCAAGGTCTAAGTAGCCCCACGCTGGCGCACTTTGGTTCGGCCCGAACGTGGCCGATCGGTCAACGTGAACGGATACGTCGAAACGATGTGTCGGGTCAAAAATCGCGTGAACGCCAACGCCTGGTGCGTGATTGGATTAGAACGCGAGGTCGCTGTAGGTCGGTCGGATTGCCGAGTCGGCCAGGACTTCGAGCGCCCGTAACCAGTCGTCGGGATCGATGGAGAGGGCGTGTTCTCCTTCGAGCGCGATCTGTCCGAAGAAGAGCGCGTACCAGATTCGCGCGAACGCGATACCGGTCATCCCGTCAACGAGGAGGTTGAGATCGACGAGCGGTTGCACGCAGGCGATGATGCGCGCGCTGGCCTCAGTCTTCGCACTAGCAATGCCCTCTAGCGCCGTGGGATTGTGGCGCGCAAACGAAATGCCCTCGATGCGAAGGATCCTCGCATCGGTTCTCTCGGGAATCTGCGCTTCGGCGATCATGATGCGAAGGGCCGCTCGTAAATCGTCGGTCGTACGAACATTGTGCAGCGGTTTGATAACGATGTCGGCGAGGCCGAGCAGCACCTGACGATACCGGTGGACCATGGTCTGGGCAATGAGGTCATCGCGGTCGTCGAAGTAGCTATAGAGGAGGGCGACGGACACCTCCGCCTCGGACGCCACGCGCTTGACGCGGAATTGGGTCAGTCCGTTATTCTCAATCTCCAGTGCGGCGGAGTCCAAAATCTTGGCGCGGGTCAACATGGTGTGAGCATACTTACACCCCTTCGGTAGGGCTGCAGGTCGGACGCCAACTTGCGAGCTGTGAGAATTTCGTTCATACGACGCAGAAATCGCGTCGCGTAGGCGCCTTCGACGGCGCGGTGGTCGTAGGGGAGCGACCCGTCGCCGAGTTTATGTTCGTCGACTTCTTCGCCGTGTGCTGGGACATCGTCGTCAACGAGATCGCCAAGAGCCGTTACATAACCAACGGCCAAGTGACGTTTCCCCTGGTGATCCGATCAGGGAACGGCGGGGGACTGCGCTTTGCGCGCAACTCTTGCAACGTGTTGAGAACTGGGCCATGATAATCCCCGGCTTAAAGATGGTGGTGCCGAGCAACGCGCTCGACGTCGTTCAACTCATGGCCGCTTCTAATGGTGACGACGAACGCGTCATTTTCCTCGAAGCAAAATCGTTCTACGAGAGCAAGACGGACGTGCCAGAGGGCGACATTGTCGACGTGTTGGGCTCGGCCAAAGTGCTGCGCGAAGGTAGCGACGCCACGATCGTGGCGCTGGGTGCCATGGTGCCCAAAGCCCTGTCGGCGGCCACCGAGCTCACCGACGCCGGCATTGACTGCACGGTCGTGGAGATTCGCTCTCTGGTTCCGCTCGACACCCAGACAATCCTTCGAGAGGTATCGGCCTCGGGTCGACCCTTCACGGTCGAAGAGAATCCCCGGCTCTGCGGATGGGGTGGCGAACTCTCCTCGATCGTCAGCGAGGATGCCTTCGACGACCTCGACGGAACGATCGTTCGCATTACGACGTCGCACATCCCGCTGCCGGCGGCAGACGCCTTGGAGGATGTGGCGATTCCTTCAGTGGACCGGATTGTGGCGGCAAACACACAATCAATGCGGTCCTGAGTTGACCCCTATATATAGGTGTCAGCAGACATCATGCGCAACGCCGGTCTGGCGCCGGCGATCTTCAGAATTTGGGCTCAAACTCCGGGCGAAGCACCATGCCGCTGTGTCGCTCATGCGTCTTGACGCTCAGGATCTGGTGAATCTCCAAATGGTGGCGCTCGAATCCAACGGCCGAACCTGACATGTAGAGCCGCCAGACTCGCGCGCGCTGCTCGCCAACGTCTTGGACCGCCTCATCCCAACGTTTGGTGAGGTTGGCCACCCAGTGGCGAAGAGTAATGGCGTAGTGCTCGCGGAGGCTCTCTAAGTGGCGGACTTCAAAGCCGTGGGCTTGGAACATCGAAACCATGGTGCCCACCTCGTGCAGTTCGCCGTCGGGGAAGACGTAGCGCGCAATGAAGGGACTGCCAATCCTCGAGGGTCCGCGCATGCCCAGGGCGAACTGAATCAGACGCGACGCCTCCGAGACCTTGGACGGGTCGGGGTCGGGGTCAAAGGAGACGGGTCGGCCAATGGCGTGGTTGAGAAAACGGCCACCGGGCCGCAGGAGGTCAAAGAGATGTTGCGTGTAGGTCGGCAGGGAACTCCGGCCAACGTGTTCGGCCATGCCAATGGAACTAATGGCGTCATAGGGACCATCAGCAATGTCGCGGTAATCCTGGAGTCGGATGTCGACGAGGTCACTGAGGCCGAGACGTCGAACCTCCTCAGTGGCGTAGGCGCGCTGTTGCTCGGACAGTGTGACGCCAACGACGTGGGCGCCGTATTCGCGCGCGGCGTGAATCGCCATGGCGCCCCATCCGCAGCCCACGTCCAAGAGCCGGTCGCCCGGTTGCAGTGCCAATTTATGCGCGACGAGATCGACTTTGCGTCGTTGCGCCTCTTCGAGCGTGTCGTCGGGTAAGCGAAAGACCGCGCACGAGTACGTCATCGACGGCCCGAGGACCATTTCGTAGAACTGGTTCGAGACGTCGTAGTGGTGCGAGATTGCTTGGCGGTCGCGCGTGCGGCTGTGCAGCGCACCTCGTTGCCGCGCCTCGATCGTCGGCGGTGCGATCGGTTTTAACGCGTTGGCACCCACGACCGAAAGAAGTGATCGTACATTGTCGGGCCTTAAGAGTTGAGATATCGGTGGGACGCTCAGTTCAAAGAGCGGGTCGAGGTCGCCGTCAATATCGATGTCGCCCGCCACGTAGGCCCGCGCGAGCCCCAGTTCCCCCGGACGTGTCAGCACCCTGGTCAGGGCGTCGCGGCTCAGAATTTTAAGCGTGATGTCGTTGGCCGAGGACTGGACGCTCGGTAGTGCGACACTTCCGTCGTACGCCTCGACCCGGAAGGGAAGCTTGTTGTTGAAAACCTCGGCGATAAACGTGGCGACATCCATGGCGTTACCCCCAAACGACTTGTCGATGACGATACGTCACGGAGCGTACCGTTCGCCAGGCGTTTTCCGACCCTTGAACGGCCGGGGTCGCTTTCGAGTACCACTTCCAATTTGCGATCACATTCACAACAGACACGAGAGTGAAGTCACAACAGGTGCGAGAGTGAAATCACAACAGGTACGAAAGTGAAATCACAACAGGCACGAGAGTGAAATCACAACAGGCACGAGAGTGAAATCACAACAGGCACGAGAGTGAAATCACAACAGGTGCGAGCACACAATCCCAATTAACTCTGAGCTGAATTCACATTCCATGGCCTCAGAACGATTTGATAACGGGAATCTTGACATCGACGTTGATGTCGGCGTGGAGGTTGTCGATCGTTCACTTCTGGCTTTTCCTCACGTTGGCGAACGTGCGGTGGTCGACATTCCGAATCGAGCAGAATCTCTCGTCGCGTACACATCGAACGATGAGGTCAAATCAACGAGGCTCATTCACTTCAAACGAATCCTTCGGTCGAGATCGCACGTGTCCTGCTCCACACCGAATGCCATTGTCTCTCCGGAAGCTTGCAGTGCATTCCGTATATTCCGCGGAAGCTATTTATTGCATGAAGCGCACCTTCTCGATCATTTTCGTTGAAGAGCCATAGGAAATAAGGCCCCTAACTGGCCAACCATTTGCGAAGTTCTAGGGAGGAGGTTGATGATTCTCCGACAGAATGGCATTTATTGCGCTACTGGGGACCCTCGAAGTTGTTAAGGCCTTGTGAGAACAGGTCGGTGTGGTTTGAGAGAATATGTGCACGACTTAATGAAAACTCGGAATCGGCCGGTGATCCATTGACAACGAAATGCAACAGCGAAGTCTGCGTCATCGCTGCCAGAAGTCTCAGGTTGATGTTTCGTTGTCGAGTGACGCCATTCACTACGCAGTGAGAAGCGCAATGAAATCGGCGCGGAGTAATCGAAAAAAGTTTTGAATTTCGTGTGAGAGAAGTGGCTTGGTATGAGTTTATTTTTCCGATATTCGGGATAGATTACACACCAGAAATCTATCTCTGTGATCTGACGGGGTAACTGTGGCGTTCAAGAAGAAGAATCAAGACAACAGTACCGAACAACTCGATAAGAGTGGGTCCGGCGGTTCCGTGACGACTGTTGACGAGAGCCGCGACGTTCCGGCACCTACGTCCAACGGATCGGGCTCGGGCATACCGCCCTCCTCGCCTAGTTCGCCACAGGCGAATCGGACGACGACCTCGACCACCACCGAACCTCAAAACATCCGATTGGGCGATCAGCTCATTGGCAGCAATCTAATTACCGAGGCTCAACTGCAACAGGCGCTCGATATGCAACGCAACACCGGCGGCCTCTTGGGCGAGGTGTTGGTCAGTATTGGCGCACTCAATGAACAGGCGCTCGCCCACGCACTCGCCGCCTTCTTCGGATTTGACGTTGCCAACCTGCGTCGTGACGATGTTGATCCCTTGATAATAAATTTCCTTTCCGAAGAAGCAGCTCGCGAATATATGGCCTTCCCTGTGCGCATGGCCGAGGACGGACTGTACGTCGCGGTCGCGGAACCGAGCGAGGAGTTGCGCAACAAGCTCGCCACGTCAAGCGGTAAAACCGTCAAGCTGATGATTGCGCCCCTCAGTGACATCCGTTGGGCAATCGATAGCAACTACCGAGCTCTCGGCGGCGTCGACAAATTGGTCCAAGCTTTCGAGTCGGTTGAAGGGTCGAGGAAACGCGTTGTCGATAGCTCCGAGCCCGAGATTGTCGCTGAGGATGCGCCGGTCGTCCAGGTCGTGGACCGCATCCTCACCCAGGCGATGCGCGACCGTGCCTCGGACATTCACATCGAACCGTCCGACGACATCGTCCGTGTCCGGTTCCGTATTGATGGAGCCTTGAAGGAGATCCTCCAATTGCCCGCCGCGATCGGCCCGGGATTGGTAAGTCGAATCAAAATCATGGCCAACATGAACATCGTGGAGCGTCGCCGTCCCCAGGACGGCCAGCTGACCATCAACATCGACGGCAAGGAGGTTGACGTCCGCGTGGCGACAACGGCGACAATTATGGGGGAAAGCTGCGTTATGCGGCTCCTCGACAAGACCCGTTCGGTCCTTCGGCTTAACGACCTTGGTATGCCGGTCGACACCCACGAGGCCTATTCCAAAATCGTCCGAGCCCCCTTCGGCATGGTCCTCTGTGCCGGCCCTACCGGTAGTGGCAAAACGACGACCCTTTACGCCACTCTCTCCGAGGTCAGCAACCCGAGCCTCAATGTCATGACCATCGAGGACCCGGTTGAGTACGTCTTTCCTTCAATCAACCAGATCCAGACCAACGAGCAGGCCGGCCTCACCTTCGCTACCGGTCTACGGTCAATTCTGCGCCAGGACCCCGACGTCATCCTCGTCGGAGAGATTCGTGACGTTGAAACGACCCGAGTTGCCGTTCAGTCCGCCTTGACTGGCCACTTTGTCGTTTCCTCGCTCCACGCAACGGACTCAGTTTCGGCGCTCCACCGCTTCTTAGACATGGGAATTGAATCGTTCCTTATCGCTTCTTCGGTCCTCGCGGTCGTCGGACAGCGCCTTTTGCGCCGTATTTGCCCCTCCTGCAAGACGTCGTATACACCCACAGACGAGGAGCTGGTCTTCTACGAGGAGAGCGGTGGCGCTCATAAGACCTCCTTTTTTCAAGGGACTGGCTGCAACTTCTGCACGAATACTGGTTACAAGGACCGAATTGGTATCTATGAGTTGCTCATAATGACGCCAGAAATCCGCCGCTTGGTCGTTGGCTGGGCTACCCAGGAAGAATTGCGCAATATGGCTGTAAAGCAAGGCATGCGAACGTTGCGCCAAGAGGCAATCAACCTCGTCAACCAGGACATAACGTCCATTTCTGAAGTCATCCGGAGCGTATATACCCTATGAGCAAAAACAAGACCCTTACGAAGACTAAAGACCAGGCGCCGACGAAGGGTAAGGAAAAGACCCTTATTAAGTTCTCGTACAAGGCCCTTGACGAGCAGGGAAATCACGTATCTGGCTCCGAAATGGCGACTTCAACGGGAGCGGCCCACGTTGCCCTACTAGCCAAGGGACTCCAACCAACGCAGGTCGAATTCAAGCAGGGCCTCATGAAGTTCGAGATCACCAAGAAAAAGGTGCCTCGTCAGGACGTCATGAACTTCACCCGCCAATTGGCGGTATTCATGAAGGCGGGTATTCCCATCATGGAAGCCCTTGAAGTTATCGTTGAAGAGACCCAGAACAAGTTGCTAAAGGTCATTCTCACTGAAATGGTTGATAATCTTCGCGCCGGCGATACGTTCGCCTCGGCTGCAGCTGCTCACCCTGAAGCATTCCCTAGTTTCTACGTGGGTATTCTCGAATCCGCCGAATTGACCGGGAATCTTGACAACGTGCTGAACCAATTGGCCGATTACATTGACCGAGACCAAAAGGCCCGCTCAAAAGTCACCGCCGCGCTGATTTATCCATCAGTAGTCGCGGCAATGTCAGTGGTGACGGTTTTGGTGCTCGCAGTTTTCGTCATGCCACGATTCGAGGTTTTCTTTGCCTCGCTCCACGCAAAACTCCCCTTCGTAACCAGGTTGCTGCTGAGCACCACGTCATTCATGGGTAAGTGGTGGTATGCACTTTTGGGAATAGTGATTGCCTTAGTGGTCACATTCATTGCCATGAACCGGTCGCCGGGTGGGAAAGCCAAGCTTGATCGCTTCAAGTTGAAGTTGCCCGTAATTGGCGATCTCACTGAAACCGCCATTATTGAGCGAACGTGCCGGGTTCTGGCTTCAATGTTGCGTGCCGGTGTGGACCTCCCCAGATCCATGGCTGTGACGGCGGAGTCGGCCAACAATGCGGTCTACCGGAACGCCTTGGAGAAGATTCGCGAGTCCATGATGCAGGGAGAAGGTCTCGCCGAGCCGATTGCCCAAAGTGGCCTCTTTCCCGCTGCAGCGCGTCAGATGTTCCGTGTGGGCGAGGAAACTGGCACCTTGGACCAGCAATTAGAGGTTGCCGCGGCTTATTATGCCCGCGAATTAGAGACGAAGCTCGAACGGGCAACTGCACTTTTTGAGCCCGCCGTGATTATTTTCATGGGTGCCGTCGTGGGATTTGTTGCCGTAGCACTGATTTCGGCGATGTACGGCATCTACAACCAGGTAAAGGTTGGTTAGTCACCTTCGGACAGGCTGATGATTTATCCGCCTCCCAAGATTTATTTCTTGTGATCATCTTTACGAGAATGAATCGGTAGTTAACCAACCGCATTGAATCTGGATCCGACGTATCCTGCGTTTTCCATTAGTCCGAAATCAAAATTGTGATTACAGGCCCTGTTGCTATGGGTCTTGCTACACTATTATCCTCAATGTCGGGAATTTATAACCAAGTGAAGGTTGGATGAGCTCAATCGGATTACGCCGATTTCAGCAGGGGCACTTAGGTTGTATGGAGCCCTCACGCTCGAGTTCCGGAATGCGTCGCGCGCAAGAAGAATTGCGAAGTGATGAAAACGGTTTCACCCTTGTTGAATTACTCATTGTCATCACGATTATGCCGCTCATTGTGGGCGCCCTTTCGGTGGGATTGATTTCGGTGTTCTCTCTTCAATCGGGAGTCTCGAGCCGACTCAGTCACACGGCCGACGCCCAAATAGTGTCGGCTAACTTCGCCAAAGATATTCAAGGCGCCTCAGTGGTGTCGACGCAGGCTTCGACCAGTGTTCAGTGCGGCTCGGTGACCGGCTCAACACAACTGCTCGAACTCGAATCGAACCTCAACGTTTCCACCGGTTATTACCAAAGCGTCACTTCGTACGTACGTCTGCCGGTGCCAGCGACTGCCACGACACCAATTACGTATCAATTGATTCGGGTCTATTGCACCGGCGATGGCACAACGTCCAACGTGGCGGTGCAGAGTCAGTCCTTACTCTCCAATGACTTGAACCCGACCTCGGTACCCTGCATCCAACTTGTCAATACGACGACGTGCTCAACCACGACCGACGCGAGTACAGGGTGGCTGCTTGCGAAGGGCATCAGCCAAGTGCAGTTCAGTATCAATGACTCACAGTCATCTGGATCGACGGGGAACTATCCCTACGTCTTGGCCGGAAGTCCCGTTGCCAGTCTGTCGACTCCAACGCTCGACCAACCGACCGCTCCTCCCACCGACACGAGTTGCGATTTCGCATCGCCCGGTTCTGGAGTACTCGCCAACACCCTCTGCTTCGTCGATTTCTCGAATCTCACGGGTGCCGCGCTTCTGGCCGCACGAAGTGGGGGCTGCGATGAAATGTCCGTATCACTCCCCGACGACTATACGCTCTTCTTCTGTCTCAGCGTCTCGGGTGTGACGGCGCTGCCATGGTATCTGCCGACGTACCCAGAGGCGTTTCTCGGCAACACCGGTGGAGGTATTCCGTTTTACACGGGCATCGTGGGTGACCCAGCGATCTATCAACGTCAAGGGGGAACCACCACCCTTTCATTTACCAATATCAAGGTCGTAAGTCCTAGCAACATTTCGGCGACGGGTTGGGAAGTGGTGAGCCTTGATGCGGAGTCGACTGACTTAGGTGAGTCGATTACTTGGACGTCGGACCAGAATCTCTATGTACTTAATGACGGTGAAGCTGGTCAGATTCAGCCAGTTGGCAATCAATGCCAAAACAACGGCACGAGCGGACTGGCCAACACGCCGGGCCTTACGGGCAACGGCACAACGACCGTCCAGTGCTCCGGCGGATCAACCGAAACGAGCGCCAGCAAGAACGGTACTGCAATGGTCTACGCCGCGCAGCCTTCCACGATGACCATCACCATGGTCGGGACAGGACTTGAAGCAGTGACGTTCGGGATGTTACTGCCATGATTTTCAAGGGGCTCGCGCGACACTTCGGTCGGATCGATTGTTCAGATGGAGCGACCGTCCGCGACCGGGGTACGCGTTTCTCCGAGGCGGGCGACACGCTGGTCGAGGTTCTTCTGGCGGTCATTGTCCTTGGATTGGCGTCGGTGGCACTCATCATTGCCTTTTCAACGTCAATTTCAGCGTCGGCCGAGCATCGTCAATTGGCGACGTCGGACATCCTTTTGAGCACGGTTTCTCAAGAGGCGATCAGTGTCATTGAGTCGAACGCGAATCTCAACCTCTTTACTGCGTGCAATCCTCAGAGCACCTACGTCTCGGACTTGAGCGCTGTCTTTACTGGAACGGTGACGACGCAGAGCGGTATCACCTATACCCCAGCTCTCGCTACCAATACCGGCACAATCTACGGAGTTCAGTGGTGGGATCCGGCCACCGCATCATTCATCAGTCCTTGTACCCAAGGCGTTAACACCGATCAGCCGCAGTTAATCACCGTGCAGGTGACCTACAACGGCAAGGTGTACTACAACAGTTTCGTCGTTGACTACCCTCTGGCCAGCGTGTCGGCACAGACCAGTACCGGGGTTGCAGCGCAACTCGTCTTCACGACCGATCCTTCGGCAACGGCTTTCACGAGTATTCCCTTCACCCAACAGCCCGTCCTTGAGATCGAAGACGCTAACGGTAATGCCGTCACGACCGACCTCTCGCCCGTCATCATCTCAATTGCGAGTGGGACGGCCGGTCAGCTTTCAGGCTGTTCGGGAAGTGAATTGGACGGGGTTATTTCGTTCTCCGGCTGTGAGCTCGACCAGGCCGGCACGTACATATTGACCGCAACTGACGGGTCCCTTACGTCGACGACGAACGTAACGGTAACCGTGACGGGCTCGTCGACGCCGTACATCAAATTCACGACCCAACCAACCGGTGGGGCTTCGGGTTCCACGTTCTCGAGGGAGCCCGTCATAAAGGTGATGGTCGGCGCAAGTGTTGATACTGCCTGGTCGGGAACTATCACGTTGTCGACGTCAGGGGGACTATTCGCCCCCTCGAGTTGCACGTCCTTCGTGGTGACGAAGGGCAATACCGCCGGTACCGCCCTTTCGAGCTCGTGCCTCTTTTCGGGTGGCATCTTCTACGACCCAGTCTCCGGCCAGACGCTCGCCGTGCCGTACACAATGACGGCGACGGCTGCCGGGCTCATTCCCGCGACCAGTTCGACGTTCATTGTCTCGGGACCTGGACCCGCCACGCAATTGGACTTTGTAACGGAACCAGGAGGCGTTGCCTCCGCCACGGCGACTGCCGTGTTCCCGACACAACCGGTCGTTGACATCGAAGACGACTACGGAAACGTCGTGACCTCCTCGAGCGCGACCGTTTCGCTTTCGGGCACGGGAATTGCTGGATGCACGTCAACGACAACGAAGGGGGTTGCAACCTTTAGCGGATGTCACGGGACGGCGTACGGTACGGGTTTCGTGGCAACGGCAACGTCGTCGAGTTTGTCCGAAGACAGCACTCCATTCAATGTCACGGGCGTCGCTGCATCGATGCAATTCACCACGCAACCGGTAGCCGGCAACTCGGGTGCGACGCTCGCCACGCAACCCGTCCTCACAATTTACGACTCCAGCGGCAGGATCGTCACTGCATCTACCGCACCAATTACGCTGAGCACGTCGGGTGGATCACTGACGTTCTGTACGAATCTCACCCCGTTTCAAGGACTCGTCAAGGTCAATACGTGCAACTTCGCCGGGATCGTGGGCACGCAGTACACCATGACCGCAGTGCAAGGCTCCATTTCCGTGACGAGCAACCCGTTTAGTCCGATTGCCCCAGGCGTCGCCACACAATTGTTCATCGTTACCCAGCCGGTTGCGGGCGCCTCACAGTCGGCATTCACCACGCAACCGGTCATCGACGTCGAAGACTCGGCCGGCAACTTAGTCGTGAATTCCGCCGCAACGTTGCAAACGCCAACCGCGAGCGGTGGAATCCTCGCTGGTTGTACCAATTTGACCGCCGTCACAGGCGTCGTAAGTCTCGCCAATTGCACGTTTGCGGGGGTTGTGGGAACGCCGTACTTCATGACGGTGAGCGCCAACGGTTTGGGTACGACCAATAGTGCCACCTTTTCGCCGAATGCGGCCGGTCCAATCGATCAGATCATCCTGACGGGCTGCACGTCAAATATTCAGTGGAATGCGAACTGCACGGCCACGGCCACAATCGAGGATGTGTTCGCCAATATTCTCCTCACCTCCAACTCGGGCGTTACGTTCACCCAGGTGAGCGGCACTGGCGCCGTTACGGGCCTCGGCACAATCAATGCCTCGAACGGTATCGCAAACGTAACGTTGACGGGAAGCGTCGTAGGTGCACTGCAAATCAATGCGACTTCCACGGCAGTTACGTCCAATTCATTGACCATTACCGTCGTGGGCATTCCCCAGACCGTGGCCTTCTACACAACCAACGGGTACACCGTCGCCACCGTGAGTGGGACGACGACGTACGGACCGAGCGCCACGTATCAGACGAACGCCCAGGGCAGTGGGGCCGGGATTATTACCTTCGCGTCATCAACACCATCGATTTGCACGATTGATGGTGGGACTGGGCTCGTCACCACGGTGGGGGCTGGCACTTGCAACTTGACCGCGGACGCCGGACCAACGCCCCACTACGCCGACAGCGGTACGACCGGGTTTACGCTGACCATCTTGAAGGCCGCTAACGCCATCACCATCACCTCGGGAGCTCCGGGCGGGGCCGTCGTGGGTGGAGCAACCTATACGCCGACGGCGTCGGCGACGTCGGGTGACTCTGTGGTGATCGCTTCTACCACGACCACCGTGTGCACGATCTCGGGTGGCGTCGTCAGATTCCTCTCGGTCGGCACCTGTACGCTCAACTTCAGTGACGCTGGCAATGCGAACTACACCGTTGCAACGCCAGTCCAACAGAGCTTCACCGTCAGCAAGGGCGCGCCAGCCAACGTCGTCACGAACGGTGCAACGCCAGCGCTCGGGGGTAGTGTCACCTTCACTGCGACCGTCTCGGGCCCCACGGGAGGGGCAACGCCGACTGGCGCCGTGAACTGGTCGGTGAGTGGCACCGCCTCGATTACGACCTGCACCAGTTCGACGACGACCCTCAGCGGCTCGGGTAACACCGCCACCGCGACCTGCACTATTACGGCGTCGAAGGCTGGAACGATCATCGTCTCAGACTCCTACGGAGGCGATACGAACTACAGCACTCTCGTTTCCAGTACTGACACGGTCACAATCGGTAAGGCAACGCCCACAAACGTGGTGACGGATTCTTCGCCGACCGTCTTCGGCAATAGCGTCACCTTCACCGCGACCGTAACCGGCCCGGCTGCTGGAGCGACGCCGAGCGGTGGCGTTACGTGGGTCGTGAGCGGAACGTCCACAATCTCGGCCTGCTCAACCTCGACGACGACCCTGAGCGGCTCGGGAAACTCCGCAACGGCAACGTGCACCATCACGGTATCCAAGGCTGGCACGATCATTGTTTCGGACTCCTACGCGGGTGACAGCAACTACTTCACCGTGGCGTCAGCGACCGACACCATGCGCGGCACTCCTGCGGTCCTCGTTACGAATAATGCAGTTTCAACGGGTGGCACGCTGATCTTCACAGCCACTGTGACTGGACCCCCCGGGGGGGTAACCCCGACCGGCGTCTTGGGTTGGGCCATATCGGGAGGCGCCGCTGCCTGTACGTCGTCAACCGGCCCGACTGGTGCTTCGAACGTAGCCACCTACACCTGCTCGATCACCAACGCGAGGGCGTCAAACACATACTCCGCTACGGCCACGTACCCCGGTGATTCGAAATATCCACCGGCTTCGGGCTCGGACATCGGTGCAACGGTCGGCACGTTTACGCCAACGGTCCATGTCACGAACAGCGCCGTTGGGACGGGCGGCAACCTCGTCTTCACGGCCACCGTGACCGGCCCAGCCGGCGTGATTACACCGACCGGCACCATGGTCTGGACGATTTCGGGTGGTGCATCTGCCTGTTCGTCCACTACTGGGCCGACCGGTGCCACGAATGTGGCCACCTATACCTGCACCGTCAACAGTGCGCAGGCGTCGGGCACGTATTCGGCAACGGCCACGTACCCGGGTGATGGGAACTACGACACCGCCGCTGGATCCGATAACGGTGTGACGGTCACCAAGGTGACGCCGAGCAACGTGGTTACCAACTCGGGCGCCCCCACCGTTGGTTCCAGCGTCACCTTCACTGCCACTATTACCGGCCCCGCCAACGCCGTAACGCCATCGAGCACGGTCGCCTGGACCGTCGGTGGTACTGCTGGCACCACGCTTTGCACGAGCTCGACGACGACTCTGAGTGGCTCGGGCAACGTTGCGACCGCTACCTGCACGGTCAACGCCCCGAAGCCCGGTACCATTACCGCCTCGGACGTGTACGCCGGGGACACGAACTACAACACGGTGACGTCGGCGGCTAGTTCGGTTACGGTCGCAAAGGCCACGCCTACCAACATCGTCACCAACGACATCGTGCCTGCCGTCGGCGGCAGTGTCACGTTCACCGCCACCGTGTCGGGCGCCGCGGCCGGCCCGACGCCGACGGGAACGCTCACGTGGACGGTGACGGGCGTGGCCACGGTATGCACCACGTCGACGACCACGCTGAGCGGCTCCGGCAACACCGCAACTGCCATGTGCACCGTTTCGGGTGTCAAGCAAGCCGGTGCGATGTCGGCCAAGGCGGCGTACGTCGGAGACACGAACTACAACGCTGTGACGAGCACGGACTCAATCACGACGACCCAGGGCACTCCGGTCGTAAATCTGATCAACAACAGTGTTTCAACTGGTGGCACCCTGATGTTCACGGTCACTGTCACTGCGCCCGCTGGCAGCATTGGTCCCACCGGGACCATGGGTTGGGCGATTTCGGGAGGCGCAGCGGCATGTAACACTAAGACTGGCCCGACCACCGTTTCGAACGTGACAACGTACTCGTGCAATATCACCAACGTATTAGCGGCCAACACCTACTCGGCAACCGCCACCTACCCTGGTGACACCAACTACTTTGGTGGATCCGACAGTGATAATGGAGTCACAGTCACCCAGGCCAGTCAGGTGCCGGTTACGGTCGCCTCCATATCCGGGAATGTGGCAACCCCCCTCACGCTGGCCGATGCGGGGGGGTCGGGCACGGGGGCCGACTCCTACACCGTCACCAATGGGACGGCCACGAACTGTGATGTAAGTGGCGCTGGGCCATATACCCTGTCCGCGTCGACTGCCGGGACGTGCATGGTGACGGCCAAGTCGGCGGGCGACGCGAACTACCTGGTCGCGTACTCTTCACCCACGACGGTGACCCTCTTTGGCACGAGGTATTGGAGTGGTACATCCTTTAATTCGACGACTGTAAAGAGTCCGACTTTCACTGCGCCCACCAGTGAAGGTGTTGTAATTCTCATCGCCGCTGAGGGGAGCTCCGCGAAGAACTGTGGACTTCCAGCTGATAGCGGACTTACGGTCTCTTCATTGATTGCCACGTCGACCTACTACAACCCTTCTGGCTATTACTACCGAATGTGCGCGTATTCTGCCCAGGGATTGGGGACAAGTGGTCTGGTGAGCGAGTCCTTTAGTGGCACCATGACCAGTTTGAGTATCCAAGTTGTCGAGGTCACCGGTGACAACAGTGCGGTCTTCTTGGCGTCCAAGTTTATCTCGGGCACGTCATCGACACCGACGTTCCAATTAACTGCCGCCACGACCGGGTACTCCGAGATCCTGTTTGGAGCTCTCGCTAATGGCGCCACACCACCTACGTGGTCCGCGATCACCAATTTCACGAACCTCGGTAACCTGGCACCTGGTAGTTCACCATATGAATACTCCGCGTCGGTCTACTTCGGCGCTCCAGCATCCCTGAGCGTCGTCGGTGGAGCATCGGGATCGTCCAAGTGGGGAACGATCGGCATTGAGGTTCAGCCGTAATGCGAGCGTCGTTGAAGCCAAAGCGATTAATCCGATCCGCTCTAAGCTCCCGAACCATTCAATCGGGCCCCTCGCGTCGGGATGAGGCTTCAGAACAGGGCAGTGTCCTCATTCTGGCCCTGGTCTACATCATTTCCATTAGTTTGATTGTCGGCGCGTTGGCTGACTGGGCTATGAATGACCTCAACAACACCACCAGTTTTCAGTCCGCGAGTTCGCTGGACTACGCGGCCTCCAGTGTGGTTCAAGTGGGAATTCAGAGCATTCGCTATTCGCCAAACTTCGTCTCGAACGCCACTCTCGGTTCATGCTGGCAGCCACAGAGTGGAAACGTGTCCCAGCTCACTGTGAATGGGGATCAGGTCGCCGTGTGGTGCCAGACGTCCTTTACCTACAACAACTACAACTACACGAGGGACGTGTCGTTCTACGCCTGTCCAAGCACATTGACATCGGCGTCAACTCCGTCCGACGTGCTGACTGCCGGCCAAAACTGCGTGAATGGGCCGGCCCTTCTCTACGCTGAAGTCGCCTACGGGGACTACCAGCCAGGAAACAGCTTCACGTCCACGGTCTGTTCAACCACGTGCGGGTATTCGGCAACTGAAGAGAATTGGACCTGGTCCGGGACGGCGGGGTCGGCCGGTCAAGGGGCCAACTCGATCACGGTCACGTCCACGGCGCCGGGTGCGGCCGTCGTGGGTGGAGCGACCTATTCCGCCACGGCCACGGCAACGTCGAGTGATGGCGTCGTTATAACTTCAGCCACCACGAGTGTGTGCACCGTAACAACGAGCGGCTCAAACGCCATAGTCACCTTTATTGGTACGGGAACGTGCACTTTGGACTTCAACGACATTGGCAATATCAATTTCGCGCCCGCTCCACAGCAGGTTCAGAGCTTCACGGTGGGTGTTGGGGCGGTGACAACCACAACGGTTGTCGCTCCGACCACGACCACGACACTCATTAGTTCGTACGTGGGCTCGACCGGTTCTACGGATCTTCCGGGCTCCGGTGGCTCCAATTACTTCGTCATCAACAACACTTCATCGGGATCATCCATATCGACCAACAACGTCATTACTCCCGGTGTCGCAGAGACCCTTACCGGCCTTCAGTTCACTATTGGCACTACGAGTGGTTCAGCGCACTCGGCAACCGTGGACTTGGTAACCGGAGGGGTGGTGAGCGCTTCAAACCTCCACTGCACGATTGCCGGAGGGTCAAACAAGAAGACCTGCACCATTATTACTTCGGTAACGGTTCCAATTGGCACTTCGATCAACGTGTACGGCGTTGGTAATGGCAACCACACCGGAAGTTGGACCGTTACCTACACCCAGCCGTAGGGATGGTCCTGGCCGATCACGGGCTCACGAATTCCGGGATAGCCGCACGGCGGAAATGTACAACACTGCCGACTGATTCGGTGTCTAACTTCTCGAAGGTCGATGGATTGAATCATTTGAGCGTGATTTGGTGGCGACGATTCGGGGTTCTTGTTAGTTGTAGGCGGCTCACAACTAGAAACTCAAAAGCGCCTTTGAGCTAATTCGGCGCGCTGGAAGAAGGGACGTCCAATTTTGAAATTCCTACTACAACTCTGTAGTTACATGGGCACCCGTGAGGTCCTTTTCGGTCACAGTCGTCCTTCGTCAGCGACGCAAGGGCGAGATTGGCGGAACGCAAACCCCTTTGATTGCTTAGCATTTCATTCGTTTTGTTGTCACAAAACCCCACTTGGAGTTGTGCCGTAATTGACCCAACTTCGAACAGACATCATGTACAATTCTCTATTAGTCGTATGAAATGTCTTCAAACGACGCAGTATCGGGTCGTTTCCGAGTGTCGGCAAGCCCACTAGACCATAAAGGGAGTATGAATATGATTTCGACCTACCAACGGCTTAAGCGCCAGAGGGATGCAGGAGAAATCAATGGTTTCACATTGATCGAACTTCTCATCGTCATCGTTGTGCTCGGTATTTTGGCCGCAGTCGTGATCTTCGCACTCGGTGGAATTACGGGCCAGAGTGCAATTTCGGCTTGTCAAGCGGACGGCGCGACTGTGTCCACCGCAATGGCGGCGTTTAACGCACAGAACGGGGCAAATCCCTCCACCAATGCAGCGCTCGTCGGACATGGAATTCAATCGTGGCCGAGCAATGTGCCCCACTATGCTTTCGGTATTGTTTCAGGCGTGCTGTATCTTCAGATTCCCGGCACGGCGGCTTACAATACGACGCCAACTGCAACCGGAACTGGAGTCGTTGCATACACTGGCCCCACACAATGTTCAACTGTTTCATAAACGTTTAGTTTGCTGAATGTCCTAAAGTGCCCGGCCAAGTGCCGGGCACTTTAGGTTCTAACCCTTAATAACTGGGAGGTGCGATCATGATCGATTCGCAACCATTGTCGTTGGAACCTTGGCTTAAAGAACTTTGGGATAAAGGTGGGTCGGACCTCCTTCTATCGGGGGGATCAGCGCCTCGAATTCGTGTTGATGGACGATTAGAGCCAATTCAAGGCGCAGGTGTCCTTTTAGGAGTGGAAATAGATCAATTGGGTCAAGGATTGCTCGAACCGACTCAGAAACTGACCTTTGAGGAACAGTTGGATGTTGACTTCGCATTTTCTTGGGGAGACAAGGCCAGAATTCGTGGCAGTTTGTTTACACAACGCGGCCAGACGTCGCTGGCACTGCGACTAATTCCGACGAGGATTCCTAGTTTCGAAGAATTGGGACTCCCGTTTGCCGCCGAGTGGGTCGCCGAACAACCCCGAGGTTTTGTGCTGGTCACTGGGCCGACCGGCTCAGGAAAGTCGACGACGCTTGCATCAATTGTTGACAGAATTAATACGAATCGCGCGTGTCACATTTTGACCATTGAGGACCCGGTCGAGTACGTCCACAACCACAAGACCTCAGCAGTGAGTCAACGTGAGGTTGGCCTGGACAGTCCTTCGTTCGACCGGGCATTGCGCTCAGCACTCCGGGAGGACCCCGATGTCTTGCTCATTGGTGAGATGCGTGACATTGACTCAATTCAGATTGCCCTGACAATGGCTGAAACGGGACACCTCGTCTTCGCAACTTTGCACACCAATGATGCTCCCCAGGCAATCGACCGCATCATCGACGTTTTCCCGGCCTGGCGCCAAGAACAAACGCGCGTTCAGTTAGCGGCCTCGTTGTGTGCTGTGATCGCCCAACGACTTGTTCCAAAGATTGGCGGTGGCATGGTGGCAGCCTATGAAGTATTAATTGCCACGAACCCTGTTCGAAACCTCATTCGAGAGGGTCGATCAAATCAGCTTCAGAACATCATGTTCACCAACACCAAGGAGGGTATGCAGACTCTGGAAAACAGTCTGGCTAAATTGATTGTCGAGAAAGTAATCACCTATGAAGACGCGATGAAGATTACTGCTCATCCGAAGGAATTAATTCGTACGCTCGAGGCCATAGATCGGTCCTTCGTTCCCGTATAATTTGTATTGTGACATCCCATCGCGGTCCGGATCTGCCGTACTCGGTGGTTGCTGGACTTACTCCCTATAAGGGTAAGTGGCTCGTTGCGAGCGCGAAGATGGCTGGCTCGACCTTCGCACCCGAGCCTCCCAAAATTTACGACTCGCTACTAGAAGTACTCGCTGAGCGACCAGCCTTTGCGGCGATTGTTATCAACGCTCCGGTTGGCTACATGGATACGCCGGAATCTGGTTCGAGGAAGTGCGACGTGCAGGCTCGCATAATCCTCGGGCGACGTGGTTCGGCGATTCACAACGCGCCCAGTCGTGCGGTCCTCGATGGAACGATTCCGCCAGCTGAGGGTGGCCTCGACGCCATTACGAGCACCATGCTTCCTCGGTACCGCGAGGTGGCTCTTGAGATGTCGCCCTACCGGCAGCGAGTGATCTATGAGGGCAACCCGGAATTGAGTTTCTATCAACTCCATCGTGACACGCCACTCCAACGATCAAAGAAGATTGAGGAAGGTCGCGAAGAGCGTCGCGCGATTGTCGAAGAGAAGATTCGTGGAAGCGAACGCTACCTTGAGGGCGAGGCTGAAGGAATCCCTGAGAAGCATCTACTTGACGCTTTCGCCCTTATGTGGTCTGCACGTCGGGTCTTTGGTCACGCTGCCAAACGGGTTCCCAAAGAGCCAGAGTGGGATAGTGAAGGCCTTCGCATGGAGTTCATTTTCTGATCCTCTGATTACTCGAGGGCCGAACACACGATGTGCGGACGTGGAAACCGGACTCCTATTTGAAGTGCAAGTTCTGGAAAGGAATGAGAAGTTCCGGTCCCGCGTAGATTGCCAGTGCGGCACCCAGCGCCAAGAAGACCCCGTAGGGGATTTGCTGATTGCGCTTGATTCGCTTGGTCGCAATCAGCGACACGCCGACGATGGCGCCAATGAGGTTGGCCCCAAAAAATCCGAGGAGTACGTAACGAATGCCGAGCCAGCCGAGCATTAGGCCGAGCACGGGAGCGAGGCGAACGTCGCCGAAACCCAGATACCGCGGATTGATGAAGTTGAGTACGTAGAAGGCTATGAACCACGCCAGTGCGCAAATTGCCGCAATGGCCAGACGGTGCCATTCGTCGTTGACGCCGGCTGCGACCAAGAGTGAGGCGCTCACCAAAATGAGTGTCGTGTAGACGATGCTCTTGGGCAGGATGAGCCTCTCCACGTCGATGTACGAGAGTGCTATGAGTCCAGCCAAGAAGAAAAGCAGCGCCGGAAGCTCCCACTGGTAGCCCACCCGGGCGGCCGCTCCCGCGAACAGTGCGGCGCAGAGGCTCTCGACCAGTGGATAACGAGCCGAGATGGGGTTGCGGCAGTCGCGACATTCCCCCTTCAGAATTAGCCACGAAAGTACGGGAATGTTGTCTCGTTCGCGGATCGGCGCATTGCACGACGGGCAGAAGGATCGGGGCTTCACGATTGACAGGTGGTGAGGAACGCGGTAAATCACCACGTTCAAAAACGATCCAACCGCCAAGCCAAGCACGGCGCAACCAACGATGAGCAGTGTGAGCAAGGTCGGGTCCTACTCTTTCCGGGCGCAGGCCCATCACAACCCAATTTACTTGTCCAATGCCTCCAATTGAGGTTGTGACGACGGGTCATTTGAGCGTGATGTCGATGTTACGACGGGTCGTCGAGATTCAGTTCTTCCAGATACACGCGTAGTTGGCGTCCCATTTCCCTGGGGTTGCCACTTATCTCGCCAATGACGTCGCCTTCGAGTTCCACATCGTCACCAGGCCGGTAGAGCGAAACCCGCATTCCGCGACCGGCGCGCTCGGCGGTGATAATCCACGGGTGCCCTATGTCGCCGGTGTCGCTCGTCGCCATGATCTGGCCGCTTCGCCCTACGCCGATACTCCAGAGTGGCGACCTCGCCGCGTCAATAACACGTTGGAGTTCATTGCCACTGGAGAATCCCGATGATTTAGCGATGATCCCACCTTACGGTGCGGATGTAACAGCGCTCTACGACTGCGGTGTTTCGCAGAGTATCTTTAGACGCTCCAGCGTAGTGTGGATCGACTCCTTCGTGAAATCGGCGCGATTGAAGTCGTCGGTATCACCCCGTTTGCGAACAACCGAATTGCGTCGGTCTGTCCACTTTTCGGTGACCCGACATCCTTCTGGCGTTGGCTCGACGTCAAACTCCCAACGGGCGATATTGAAGATCTTGAACTTTATGTTGAAGGCGAATTTGCGGGGTGGGTCGTAGTCGGACACCGTCGCAATGGTGAACCAGGAATCCTTCTCACGCGCATTGGTGCCTTTGAACTTCGCGCCAACCTTGGGACCAGTGGCGCCATTAATCCATTCACCTCCGGTGTTCTCAGGGGAAAGGCGGTTCATCCCCGGAAGATCGGTGATCACTGCGAAGACGGCTTCGGGTGATGTTGCAATATCTATGGCCCTGCCGCGCGATCCGTTCGAGCACTGCGATTGGAGAATCGTCAGCAACCTTGAGGGCTCGAAAGTTGTTGCGGTCCACCTGGATCTAAGACGTCGAGCCCACGCCCAGTGCCACCATCAACCGGACCAATGAGCCAAGTTCCATAATCGACGACACCACACATTTGACCGAATTGGTCGAATGGCATATTTGACGGTGAACGCGCCAGAGTGTGGCGTTCTTATCGCCTAAGAGTACCCCGGCAATCTATGTACGAGCGATGCCTAGTGAAGCGACTCAGTGGCTGTGATCGTCAGGACTCGGTTCTTCTGAGTCCATGGGATCGAGCGTCGATTCGGGGTCCACGTACGTACACCCCTGCTGATGATCCTGGTCCCCGATGACGACACCGCATTCGGGGCACACTTTGTGTAAGAAGCAGGCGCTGTCGCCGCCTTCGTCGCTGTGGCCTTCATCATTCGTCATCGTGGCAGTCCCTTCACGTACAGGCGCACCGAAACAAACTCGAACTTAGCGGAACTCTTCTTGCATCAGTGCGAGTTCTGCCGAACCGGGACAGAGCGATGCGAACGGTACCTTGCTAAGTGCCGTGGCCGGTGTGGCGTTTAGTTCGTGGATATCGGTCGCCGTCTCGTCGACGTAGAGCAGTCCGGTGACGATCTCGCCGCGTTCTTGGCGCTCACGGATGTACGCCTCAACTTTCAGGCGGTCGTGCGGGTCGTAGCCCTCGGGCACGGAACGAAAGCGCACCAGGCTGCCGTCGTGCATTGCGACTTCAATCGCTCCGTCGTTGGGGATCTTTGCTCGAATTTCGGTGCGGATTGGCACGAAGTCGGTTTCCACTTCCTTCACCTCGTGCTCGCGCATGAACTTGTAACTCTTGGTCGAGCCTTCGTGGTCGTTGAACGTCACGCAGGGGGAGATGACGTCAATGAGCGCAAAGCCGTTGTGCGCGATTGCGGCCTTGATGATTGGGACCAACTGCTCCTTGTCGCCGGAGAAGCTTCGCGCAATGAATGTCGCGCCGAGACTGAGCGCCATGGTGACGGGGTCGATGGGTGCGAGCAAGTTCGCCGCACCCTTCTTTGGTCGAGACCCGATGTCGGCGGACGCCGACATCTGACCTTTCGTAAGTCCGTAGACGCCATTGTTCTCGATGATGTAGACCATCTTCACGTTGCGTCGGATGCCGTGCATGAGATGTCCGAGTCCGATGGAGAGTGAGTCTCCGTCGCCCGAGATGCCGATATAGGTCAGTTCGCGATTGGCGGCGATGGCGCCGGTGGCGATGGGCACCATGCGGCCGTGGGCCGAGTTAAAGCCGTGCGCGCCGCGAACGAAGTAGGTGGGTGTCTTGGACGAACATCCAATGCCGCTCAACTTGGCGATGCTGTGGGGTGGCGTCGAGAGTTCCCAGTACGCGTGCACGATTGCCGCGGTGACCGAGTCGTGGCCACAGCCCGCACAGAGCGTCGACATCGCACCTTCGTAGTCGCGAATCGTGAGACCGAGGTCGTTCTTGGGCAGCGGCGAGAGCGGGATCAGTGGTTTGGTGATAGACGGCATGTCAGTTCTCCAACTTCGCTAGAACGTGGTCAACGACCTGTTGGGCGCTGAGGGGGAAGCCCCCGTAGTAGAGGACGGCGTCCATCTTTTCAATGTTGACCCCCGTCTCGATGGCGATGAGTGAACGAAGTTGTCCGTCGCGATTCTGTTCGACGACGAAGCAGTGTTCGTGCTCTTCGACGAACTGGCGCACGTCGGGCGTAAAGGGGAAACCGCGCACGCGCATGAAGTCACATGGCACCCCCGCATCATTTAATTGGTCCAGCGCTTCTCGTACGGCCAAGTCACAGCTCCCCACGGTGATGACGCCAATGGTGGCACGCTCTCGTCGCTCGACGAGTGGACCTGGGAGGTGGGCGGCCGAGGCGGCGTGCTTGCATTTCAAACGGTCGACCACTGCTTGATACTCCGGCGGACTCTCGGTGTAGTGACCGAACTTGTCGTGACCCGAACCGCGAATGAAGTACGCGCCCTTTTCGTCCGAACCGGGCAGCGTGCGCGCCGCGACGAAGTCCTCGTTCTCGGCGTTGTAACGGAAGTATTCGGACATGCGGCTGAGGTCGTCGTCCGAGAGCACGGGACCACGGTCCCAGACGTAGTTGTCGTCCCACGAGAGCTCGGGCACGACCCAGTCGTTCATGCCAATATCCAAGTCACTCAGCATGAACACCGGCGTCTGGAATGTCTCGGCGAGGTCGAAGGAGCGAACGGCGAAGTCGAAGCACTCGTAGGGATTGGCGGGGAATAGCAATATGTGTTTGGTGTCGCCGTGGCTGGCGTAGGCGCAGAGCAGAATGTCGGCCTGTTGCGTGCGCGTCGGCATTCCGGTCGAGGGGCCGGTGCGCTGCACGTCAATGATGACGGCCGGAATCTCGGTGTAATAGGCCAGGCCTAGTAGTTCGTTCATCAGCGAAATCCCCGGACCCGAAGTCGAGGTGAAGGAACGAGCACCATTCCAACCGGCGCCTAGCACCATGCCAATCGCGGCGATTTCATCCTCGGCCTGGATGATGAGGTAGTTGTTCTTGTAGACCACTGGCGCGTTGGGATCATCGTTCGCAATCGGCTCGCGTCGGTACTTGGCGCAGAGCGAGATGAAGTTGTCCATGACCGCCGTGGCGGGCGTGATCGGGTACCAGCCGGCCACGGTAGCGCCGGCGTAGAGACAACCCAGCGCCGCGGCGAGATTGCCGTTGATGAGAATCGCGTTCTTGTTGGCGTCCATGGCCTCCACGTGGAACGCGAGGGGGCAGGCGAAGTTCTCTAGGGCGTAGTCGTAGCCGAGACGAATCGCCTTCTGGTTCGAATCTCGCAGTGCCGCGTTGCGCGCGAAGGTCTCGGTGAGCAGTTCGGCGACGAGGTCGACGTCGATACCGCACAAGGCGACGACGGCGCCGGCGTAGGCGATGTTCTTCATCAAGATCCGTTCGCGCGGCGCCGTGAAGTTCTCGAGGCACATCTTGGCGAGCGGGACGCCGAGGAAGGTGACGTCCTCACGGCTGAGGTCGGGGTCGAGGGGCCATGAGGAGTCGTAGAGGACGTAACCACCGTGGCGCACGTCGCGAATGTCCTCGGCGTAGGTCTGGGAGTTCATCGCGACGACGAGATCGTAGTCGAGGGCCCGCGCCGTATACCCGGACTTGTTGACACGGATCTCGTACCAGGTGGGGAGTCCTTGAATGTTGGAGGGGAAGAGGTTCTTTCCCGACACCGGCACGCCCATGCGAAAGATTGCCTGCATCAAGAGACTGTTGGCACTGGCCGATCCCGTGCCGTTCACGTTGGCGAGCTTGATGGAGAAGTCGTTCACTTGCGTGAAGGTGTCGAGGCGCTGATCAATGGCCATGGTTTAGCTCCTCACTCGGTCGCCGGCACCACTCGGGGACATTGCCCCAATGCGGATGAAGTTCGAGCTGGCGGCGTAGGGGATTTGGAGGTCAAAGAGCTCCATGTCCCACGCGGCCGTCGGGCAACGCTCGGCGCAGAGTCCGCAGTGCACGCAGACGTTCTCGTCCTTCACCATCACCCGTCCGGTTTGGGGAAGGGCCTCAGAGACGTAGAGGGCCTGGCTGAGATTGATGGCCGGCGCCGAGAGACGCGTTCGCAGGTCCTCTTCTGGGCCATTGCTCGTGATCGTGAGGCACTGCACCGGACAGATGTCAATGCAGGCGTCGCACTCAATGCACAGTGGTGCGTTAAAGGCCGTTTGCACGTCGCAGTTGAGACAGCGCTGGACTTCGCGGACCGTCTGTTCGACGCTAAAGCCGAGTTCGACCTCGAGGTTGAGAGATTCGAATCGCTTCGTCAGTTCAACGTGGGACATCTTTTGTCGCGGCGACGGGTTGTAGTCGTTGTGGTAACTCCACTCGTTCATCCCCATCTTCTGGCTCACGAGGTTCATGCCCATGGGCAGTCGCTCGGTGAGAGCGATGTCGCTACAGAGGTTGTTGATCGAAATTGCCGCCTGGTGACCGTGGGCGACGGCCCAGATTATGTTCTTGGGCCCAAACGCGGCGTCGCCACCGAAGAACACGCCCGAGAGCGTTGACTGCATGGTGAGCGCGTCGACGACCGGCACGTCCCACTGGCCGAACTCCATGCCCAGATCGCGCTCGATCCAGGGGAAGGCGTTCTCTTGGCCAATGGCGAGGATGACGTCGTCGCACGGAATGATGACGGAACCGACCACCGCGGAGTGACTCGCGCCCGCGTCCCACTCGAGCACGTCGAACTCCATGCCCACGAGGGTGCCGTCCTCGATGACGAAGTGCTTAGGCGCGTGGTTGACGATGATCTCGACGCCTTCTTCTTCGGCGTCGTCGAGTTCCCAGGGCGACGCCTTGAAGTACTCGCGCGGTCGCCGCGCCATGACCTTGATGTCGAGGCCGCCGAGGCGCCGCGACGAACGACAGCAGTCCATCGCGGTATTGCCGACGCCGATGATCAAGACGCGCTTGCCAATCTCGGTCACGTGACCAAAGGCCACCGATTCGAGCCAGTCGATGCCGATGAAGATGTGCGAGTCCACTTCGTCGTGGCGACCGGGGATGTCCAGTTCCTTACCCCGCGGCGCGCCGACGCCCACGAAGATTGCGTCGAACTGCTCGTCGAGTAGGGAACGAAGGCTCGTGATCGGGGTGTTGTAGCGAACTTCGACACCCATATCCAAAATAATCTGCGTCTCGTCTTCGAGCACGTGGTCGGGGAGTCGGAATTCGGGGATGTTGGTGCGCATGAGGCCGCCCGGCTTGGCGAACTGTTCAAACATCACGACCTCGTAGCCGAGGGGCAAAAGGTCGTTCGCAACGGTCAGCGCCGAAGGACCCGATCCAATGCAGGCAATTCGCTTACCGTTCTTTTCGGTCGGAATCGAGGGCAGCCGATGTGCAATGTCGCCCTTTAGGTCCGAGGCGACTCGCTTCAGACGACAGATCGCAACGGGGCTGCCATCCACGCGGTCACGGCGACAGGCCGGTTCGCACGGTCGGTCACAGGTGCGTCCCAAGATTCCGGGAAAGACGTTCGACTCGCGGTTGAGCATGTAGGCGTCGTCAAATTCACCCTGGGCGATCATCCGGATGTAGCCCGGAACATTCGTGTGCGCCGGACAGGCCCATTGACAGTCCACTACCCGGTGGTAGTAGCTCGGGTCTTGGTCGTTCGTCGGCTCCACGTCGCGCTCTCCTTCAATCCCTGCAAGGTTCCCGAGCGGTTGAAGTTCCGCACTGGGGCCCCGTTCAACAATAGCCCTCCCAAATAAGGTATTTAGACCCAGGTCGCCTTCATTCGCGTTGGTGGAGTTGCGCTGATTCGTACTTTGGCTCCGTTGACTGGTGGCACCGTCCAACCGTCACCGCGTGGTCAAATCTGCCACAATGAACTGACCAATCGAAGGGATCCACATGACCGAAGAAGTAGACGACGGCCTGCCACCATTCGCTGACAGTGACGGTACCGGCGTAGCGCACCGGGTGCTCGGCTCTACCATGCCCGTACTCGAAGTGCAGTTGAAGTCCGGCCAGTCAGTTATCTCCCAAGGCGGGGAACTCTCATGGATGTCGCCTTCGGTCACCATGACCACCCAAACCAGTGGTGCCGGTGGATCGGGAGTGCTCGGCGTGTTGAAGCGCGCCGTCGCGGGTGGTTCGATCTTCATGTCCCTCTTTACGGCGTCGAGTGATAGCTCGACCGTGGCCTTCGCGGCCAAACTTCCCGGACGCATCATGCCCATTCACGTGGATCCCCAGAACGAGTACATGGTGTCGCGTCACGGCTACCTCGCGAGCACGCCCGACGTCACGCTCAACATTGGGTTTCAGCAAAAACTTGGCGTCGGCATCTTCTCGGGCAACGGGTTCATACTCCAAAAGATCTCGGGCGAAGGAACGGCCTGGATTGAACTTTCGGGTGAACTCGTGACCTACGACTTGGCGGCCGGAGAATCAATGATGGTGCACCCCGGTCACATTGGGCTCTTCGAGTCCAAAGTGACGCTCGACATTCAGATGGTCAAGGGCATCAAGAACATGTTGTTTGGTGCCGACACGATCTTCCTCGCAAAGTTGACCGGACCGGGCAAAGTGCACCTCCAGACAATGACGCTGCCGGGCCTCGCACACGCCATGATCCCGTACCTGCCAGAGAGCAACAACTCCAGCGGCGGCGGCGGTCTCAGTGGCCTCGCGGGCCTCGCCTCCAAACTCGGCCAGTAACGCCTGGATGTAACGCCGCGACGACTGCGCAGACTGTTTGACACCTACGCTTTGTGGGCAGATGGAGGTGGCGATGAAGAGCAGTTCTTTCGACGTTCCGAGTTTTGAGACAGACATACCACCCTTCAGCGACGAAGAGTTAACGGCGTTGGCGTTGGCCGCCGATCCCATTACCTCACTCGGCGACGACGCTGTTGCGTGGAACGGCGTCGAGGACCGCACGCCGAGCCTCTTGCCGAATTGGTACATGCCCTCACCCTCGTACCACGTGCGTGGTCGCGGCACCCGACTGGTCGTCATTGGGCTCATCGTGGGCTTCTTGGTGATTGACGCGTTCGGACTGTGCTTCACGTCGGGATTTCTTTCGTTCGCCTAACGCCTCTTCGTGCGCGAACTCCATCAGGGGAAAGAAGCGCAGCCTAGAGGCGTAGTCACGTTGTAGTTACGAACGCAGTCGTAAGTTGGGAAAGATCTCTGCGCCGCGTTCCGTGGCGAAAGTAAAATGTACTTAGAAGTTGAAGTTAACTTCTCGGTTAGTTGTGAGACGCCTTACTCGGGTCGGACGGCCGTTGCGGCTGTCGCCCGTTCGGGCTCGACGCCTCGCCCGTCGTGGGGAGTTGCGTCGTCTGCATACCTTGATGCGTTCATCTCGCGCGTCCCGGTGACTTCTTTGTTCCACGTGCGCGTGGTCCGAAGATCCACTCCACTCGACTGACCGGTATGACGCGTTCGCTGTTGGACGCGGTCTCAGGGCTCGCCGGATGTTGATTCGACGAACCACGTTGAACGTTTCACACCGCCGATGTGACCGAGTGAGTTGGTCACTCGGAGGTAACGGCAACCAGGCCATTGCCGCAACGCATCAGTTAGAGGAGCAGTACATGAAGCACTTCACACGAAGTACTGGGCGCCTTCGCCGATACGGATTCGTCACGGTGGCGAGCGCTTCGCTCACCTTGGCCTTGGTCGTCTCACCGGCGTTTGCCGCGACCGCACCAACTCTGGGCGCCGCCGCCGCCGCCTCGGTCGCGGCCGGCACCACAGTTACCAATACTGGCGCAACCACGTTGAGCGGCAATCTCGACCTCTATCCCGGAACCGCGGTTACGGGCTTTCCCCCCGGCCACGTTGGGGGAACGACGAATGTCGCGGGGCCCGCGGGAGGCACCGCCAACGTCGCCTCTAACAGCGTCACGGCGGCCTATCTTCAAGTCCTCGCCGCGCCGAGCACAGCCACGATGAATGGTGACCTCGGCGGCAAGTCCCTTTCCGCTGGCGTCTATTCGGCCAGTTCGTCGATGTCACTTACCGGCTCGGTCACCCTCGTCGGCAACGCTAACTCCGTTTTTATCTTTCAGGCGGGGAGTTCATTGACCGTGAACCCGGGCAGCACCGTCGTCCTCTCCGGTGGCGTGCGCGCGTGCAACGTCTTCTGGCAAGTTGGAAGTTCCGCCACGCTCGGTACGACGAGTTCGTTCGTCGGTACCATTCTCGCGTTGACTTCCATTTCGATGAACACTGGCGCGACCTTGCAGGGCCGGGCACTGGCGCGAAATGGAGCCGTCACCCTGGATGGCAACACCATTACGACGTCGACGTGTAGTGCGCAGGTTCCTCCAACGACGACAACGACGACTGCCGCAACCACAACCACGAACGCGACCACGACGACCATCAAGGCAACGACCACGACCACAACCGCCAGAGGCGTAACCACCACCACGAGTCAAGGATCGCCGCCGGTCACGTCCCCGGTGTCGTCCGCTTCACCGACGACAACCACCACTTCCAGGAGCACGGCCGTTTCTCGCAAGCGCCACGCAGGCTCGTCAGCCACGACCACGACCGCACCTCCCCTTATTGGTGCACCGGTCACCGGGGGAGGACCAACATCAACGCACGGTTCCCTGTGGCTCTGGCTGGGACTTATCAGCATCGTGACTGGCTCCGTCGTGTTCTCGTGCTCGCGCGCTCGACGTCCTCGAACTGATCGAAGGTAGTTGCGCGTGAAGAAGCGACTTCTCATCATCGGTACCGTCGTTGTAGTGCTCATCGTCGGAGCGGTCGTGATTACGTTCGCGTCGTCACCCCGGTCTGATCTCGACACGAACTACACGCCCATGGCCGCGCAACAGATCGCGACCGCTAAGCACAACATGAGCTCGGCGGTCGTGGCGTCGATGAAACTCAGTCTCGAGTCCCCGGCGGTCAACGTACCGATTGATGTCGTCATTCCGGCCATTGGCGTAAAGAGTCCGCTGCAGGCGGTGGGCATGACCCGCTCTCACGCAATGTCGGCCCCCGAAGGTGGTGCCGGAAGCTCGGACTGGTCGAACACGTTCTGGTACCGCGGTAGTGCGGTGCCCGGGGCCGTGGGCACGGCCACGATCGCTGGTCATATTGACGACCGCTTCGGCGACTACGCCGTCTTCGGGCGTCTCTCGAGCCTCGTGGCGGGGAACCGTATCTATGTTCGCAACACGAAAAGTGGCGTCAGCGAAGAGTTCATCGTGACGTCAGCGCACGCCTACACCCTCGCTCAAGCGGCCACCCGGCCGGTGCTCGACCTCATCTACGGCACTGGTCCCCCCGTCGGTCAGCCGGCCCAACCGTCGGTCGACGGACTGGCCCATCTAAGTCTCGTCACGTGCGCGGGCACCTGGGTCCCGAGTCTCGACACCCACAACGAGCGACTCGTCGTCTCCGCGGTTCGGATCCGCTGAACTGATTTCTTCGCAAAACGTTGACCGGTCGCACTCGTTCTCGTCGCGCGTAGATTGAAGTCAACGCGCAGTGGTAGGGATGGCGACGTGGCAGACGACTCTTACGACCTTGGCACCGACGGATTCGCCGACGGTGAGCGCTACGACTCGGTTCGACCCGACTACCCCAAAGCCGCCGTGGCCTACCTCGTGGATTCGTTGGGCATTGACAGTGACGCCCACGTCGTCGACCTCGGTGCCGGTACCGGTATCTTCACCACTCAGCTCATACCCTTTGGTCCGAGAATCACCGCCGTCGAGCCAACAGCGGGCATGCGCGACGTGCTCGCCAAACGCCTACCCTCGGTCACCGTGCTCGAAGGCCGCGACGTCGCAATACCGCTCGAGAGCGGCTCGGTTGACTGTGTCATCGCAGCCCAGGCCTTCCACTGGTTCGATGCTCCACTGGCGTTAGAAGAGATTCACCGCGTGCTGGTCGACGGCGGGCGCCTCGGTCTCGTGTGGAACGTTCGCGACGAATCGGTGGCCTGGGTGGCCGAATTAGGGCGCGCAATGCGCTGGCCGCAGTTCCAACCCTATGAAGTGGGGAAGGACTTCACGCCGATCGTTGCGGCGGGACCGTTTGTCAACGTGGAGCGACGAAAGTTCGCCCACTGCCAAACGCTCAGTCACGATCAACTCGTCCAGCGGGTCTTGTCGACGAGTTACATCGCAGTGATGGAAGAGGCGAAACGAACCGTCTTGATGGACGGTGTCACCGACGTCATACACCAGCTACCCAACCCGGTGGAGCTTCCCTACGTGACCGACGTTTACCGGGCGACTGCGACACTGCGCTAGCGGGCGTTTCCGCGTGACCGGGAAGGACCAAGACCCTTCTCAATGCGTCTATTTCTTCAACTGCGGGTTTCCGACATCGAAGCGACGAGTCCGAACTCAATCAATCCTTCGTGGGCCAACGCAGCTGGGGGTCATTCGACGAAATCACTTGGTTCCGCTGCCACTCGCTTGGCATTCGGCACGACCATTTGTGAACCCGATCGGTCGATTAACCTGCACTCGGGTTAGTGTCCGTATTTGGTTTATCGAGCGTAAACAATAGTAAACGATAAATAGCCATCCATCAGGGAAAGAAAGCTTTGAAACGCCATCCGCGTATAGAACAATAGTAAACAGTAGTGAGATTGTCGATTCGCCCTACACCCCTGACTTTGGACTCACTCCACCGACTCTCGCCGGCCGCGACGAAATTATACGGTCGGTCACTGCGGCTTTAACGAAGGGACCAAGGAGTCCATGGTTCGTTCGAGGATTCGTAGGTAGTCGCGGCGTTGGCAAGACTGCAGTCCTCAATCGGCTTGAAGATATAGCTCGCGCTGAGAAGTGGCCGGTGGTGTACGTCCAGGTTGTCGCCGGCGAGCCTCTTATTGGTCAACTCCTCCGTTTGGTGCTCAAAGAGGCGGCATCCCTTTCGACCAAGGTAAAGCGCTCGCTGAAGGGCATTGACGTGGAGGTTGCGGCGGTCCTGACAATCGGTGTGGCCCGCGCGGGGGTGAGGGCCAAACGTGGCGTGGGCGAAATTCCCGCACTCTCAGACATAATCAGGCGCACCCTGCAGGCGGTCGGTGAGCACGCGAAACATGTCGATCGAGGCATTCTGATCACGATTGACGAAACACAGAACTGGAACAACGCTCATGAAGTCGCCGCGTTTGCTGCCGCCTTGCAACTTGTGATCAAACGCCAGCAACTACCAATAGCAGTGTTCTTCGCCGGTCTACCCTCCACGAGATCCATACTCAGTGCCGCTGGAACATTCTTTGAGCGCCTAGAGATCACTGAACTCGACGATCTCGATAACGATGCCGCCACACTGGCCCCTTTACAACCAGCGTCAGAGTTGGAATGCAGCTTCGATCCCGAAGCTCTCGCGCTCATCGTAGAGAGGTCCCAGGGCTATCCCTACTTTCTTCAATTGGCGGGCTTCCACGCCTGGCCCCGCGAGCGCGGTGTGCGAAGGATTAATCTCGCAGCCGCGCAACACGGGGTCGCTGAGGCGGAGCGAGTACTCGACGCAATGTATCTCGAACGGTGGGAAAAACTCTCACCGATGAAGTAGGCGTACCTCTCGGTGATTGCCCGACATGGAGACACGGCAACCACGGCAGTGTTGGTGAAGGAACTTGGTCGTGAGCAGGGGCAATTGGCAACGACTCGCGCGGGACTGATAAATGAGCACCGCCTGGTGCGACCTTTGGGCCGTGGCCGGGTGGCGTTGACCCTACCTGGACTCGGGCCTTGGATCGTCGCGCAACCCGACGTCGGGATACCCAAAAGACGACAACGTTAGAGTGCGGCTCACTTTGCTCGTTGCGTTGTGTCGCAACTCGATAGTGAGACGGCGAGGCGTCGTTCGCGCCAGGAGCAATCGGTTAGCAGTTATGGGATTTCTTGGATGCCGGAATGGACGACAAAGCGCTCGGCGAACGCCACGCTAGAGGGCAATAGCAATCGAGAGGCCGAGAGCGTCAAGTGCCATCTGTTCCAGCACCGCTCGCGTCGTTTCGGTATCTCGGTTGGCCGCGCTGTGGGGAGTGGAGTTGAGAAGTCCAAAGACCGCTTGAATCTTCGTTCGAGCCACCGTCTCGGATACTGATGTATCAATCGAGCGCAGCACGCCGACCCACACTTCTAGATAGGCGCGTTGAAGTCGGCTGACCGTCTTCGCTTCGTCGACCGCCAGATTCGCGAAATCGTGATCTTGGATTCGAATGAGGTCACGATCACGCAGCGCAAACTCGGTGTGAAAGGTAATCAATTGGTGCAACGCGTCGAGTGGGGACGTGGCGTTGGTCGCCTGGGCCGATCCCTGTTCAAGTAACTGTTCACTCACGTCAATGAGCAGATCGGCGAGAAGTGACTCCTTGCTTTCGAAGTGTCGGTACACGGCCGGCCCACTGACGCCAGCCTCCGCAGCTAAGTCCTCGATCGAGACCGATCGAAATCCCCGCTCGGCGAAGAGGCGACTTGCTGCCTTGAGCAGTTGCAGGCGCCGTGTCGCCTTTTGTTGACTTCGTTTGGTTGGTTCCTTCACTTCGTTCTCACCCCTGGACTGGATGCTTCGTCGCTGGTACACTATTTCAGTTAATCAATGCTAACTCAAATGGAGGTCACGTGGACGAGCTGACCAGCACCGTTGAGCGTCACGGCGAGGCGTTTCAGCGCAATGTTGACGCGCACGCTGCCTTGCAAGCGCAACTGCTTGAACGAACTTTTCTTTCATCGAAGGGTCCAGCAGCTTCGAGGGAACGCCACGTTGGGCGGGGCAAGATGCTGCCCCGCGACCGCGTCGACACGTTGCTCGATCGCGGTAGTCCCTTTCTCGAACTCTCGGCACTGGCGGCCAATGAGATGTACGACAACGAGTCGCCGGGGGCCGGCATCATCACCGGGATTGGCCGCGTGAGCGGACGCGAGTGCGTCATTGTCGCCAACGACGCCACGGTGAAGGGCGGCACGTACTACCCAATGACGGTAAAGAAGCACCTTCGCGCGCAAGAGATTGCGTTGGCCAATCACCTTCCCTGCATCTACCTGGTCGACTCCGGCGGAGCGTTCCTTCCTCGCCAGGACGAGGTCTTCCCCGACCGTGAACACTTCGGTCGTATTTTCTTCAACCAGGCAACCATGAGCGCGAAGGGCATCGCCCAAATCGCGGCGGTTCTTGGCTCGTGCACGGCCGGAGGGGCGTACGTGCCAGCCATGTCCGACGAGACGGTAATCGTGCGAGACCAGGGGACCATTTTCTTGGGCGGACCGCCACTGGTGAAGGCTGCGACTGGTGAAATTGTCACCGACGAGGACCTGGGCGGGGGAGTGCTCCACGCGCGAACCTCAGGCGTCGTTGACCACTTGGCCGACGACGACGCACACGCGCTCGCAATAGTTCGCTCCATTGTCGCCACGCTGCCCCGACGCTCACCTCGACCGTGGGACGTGCAGGCGAGCGTCGAGCCCCACGTCGACCCCAGTGATCTCGTAGGCGTCGTCCCCGTTGACGCGCGCACTCCCTACGACGTGCGTGAAGTGATTGCCCGCCTCGTTGACGCAAGCCTCTTTCACGAGTTCAAGGCCGACTACGGCACGACGTTAGTGACGGGCTTCGCGCACCTGATGGGCCATCCGGTCGGCATCGTGGCCAATAACGGCGTCCTCTTCTCCGAGTCGGCGCTGAAGGGCGCCCACTTCATCGAGCTCTGCGACCAACGTAAAATTCCGCTCCTCTTTCTGCAGAACATCACCGGCTTCATGGTGGGGCGAGAGTACGAGGCCGGGGGCATCGCCAAGCACGGCGCCAAGATGGTGAACGCGGTGGCTTGCGCGCGGGTGCCCAAACTCACCGTCATTATTGGGGGCTCCTTCGGCGCGGGCAACTACTCCATGTGCGGCAGGGCGTACAGTCCGCGGTTTTTATGGATGTGGCCCAACAGCCGTATCTCGGTGATGGGCGGCGATCAGGCCGCGGCGGTGTTAGCAACCGTGAAGCGCACGCAGCTTGAAACGGCGCTCGAAACGTGGAGCGTGGAGGACGAAGAGGCGTTCAAGGAACCCATCCGTCGTCGTTACGAGGAGGAGGGCAACGCCTACTACTCAACGGCGCGTCTCTGGGACGACGGGATCATAAGTCCACTAGATACACGAACGACGTTGGGGCTCGCGCTCTCGGTGTGCGCTAACGCGCCGCTCGACGACATTGCCTACGGCGTCTTTCGAATGTGACGAGCATGTTCGAGACGGTCCTCGTCGCCAACCGAGGCGAGATCGCGGTGCGGATTATTCGCACGCTCCGGCGCCTCGGCGTGCGATCGGTCGCGGTCTACAGCGACGCTGACCGCGACGCGCGCCACGTGCTGGAAGCGGACGAGGCGCAGTATCTCGGTTCAACACTGCCTAGCGAGAGTTATCTCAACGTCGAACGGATTCTTCGCGCGTGCGAGATCGGTCACGTCCAAGCGGTCCACCCCGGCTACGGGTTCCTTTCGGAGAATTCCCGCTTCGCGGAGGCTTGCGCCTCGAGCGGCCTAGTATTCATCGGCCCCTCGCCAATGGCTCTCGAACTCATGGGCGACAAGATCCAGGCGAAACTGCGCGTCGCGGCGGCCGGCGTTGCGGTCGTGCCGGGTCGAGTGGCCTTGGCGATGACTGATGACGACCTGGCTGAGGCGGCCGACGAGATTGGCTACCCCGTCCTCGTCAAACCCTCGGCCGGCGGTGGCGGGAAAGGGATGCAACTGGTCGAGCGCCCCGACACTTTGCGTGACGCCCTCAAGAGCGCGCGTCGCGAGGCGCAGTCGTCCTTCGGTGACGACACGCTCTTTCTCGAGCGCTTCGTCGATCAACCACGCCACATTGAAGTCCAAGTGTTGGCCGACAATTTTGGCACCATCATCGATCTCGGCGAGCGCGAATGCACTCTTCAACGTCGCCACCAGAAGGTCGTGGAGGAGTCGCCGTCACCCCTCCTCGACAACGGCACTCGTAGGCGACTCGGCGACGCGGCAATCGCAACCGCGCGAAGCGTGGACTACTCGGGCGTTGGCACGGTTGAGTTCATTGTCTCGTCGAGGCGTCCCGACGAGTTCTTCTTTATGGAGATGAATACGCGTCTGCAGGTGGAGCATCCCGTGACCGAAATGGTGACTGGTCTGGACCTCGTTGAACAACAGTTACTGGTGGCGGCTGGCGAACGACTGACCCTCGACGTGACGAGTGCGAAGGCCATCGGGCACGCCGTTGAAGCGCGAATCTACGCGGAGAGTCCCGAGCGGGGATTTCTTCCGACCAGCGGACGGGTGATTACTCTCCACGAGCCAGTGCTCGAAGGCGTGCGCATTGACAGCAGTCTGAAAAATGACCTCGCGGTGTCGAGCGATTACGACCCACTGCTCGCTAAGGTCATCGCCTGGGGTCCCGACCGTGCGAGCGCCTTTCAGCGACTCCACGACGCGCTTCGAGCGTCCGTTATCTTCGGAGTGGAGACGAACCTATCGTTTCTCGGCCGCCTCGTATCAGACGTCGACGTTCTGCGTGGCGACATGGACACCGGGCTTATCGAGCGTGAACTGACTCAGCTGGTCCCGACGGCGCCTTCATTCGAAACACTCGTCCTCTACGCCTTGGCGCAGCTTGAACGCGGGCGTCGCGGAACCCTCGTCGTTGATCCGTGGGACGCCGCTAACGGATGGCGCGTGGGCGGATCTCCTCATCCGCTGACGTTCAACGTCGCGCAGCGAAATGGTCCCGCGCTCACGGTCAGTCTGACGATGCGAGTCGGTTACGCGGTTGCGGTGATGCCTAACGGTGACGACGTCGCGGTGAGTCTGACGCCCGGCGACACCCAGCGTGTGTTGGAGGTGGGAGCCCAAGCGCATCGCGCATGGTTTCACTTCGACGGAGCAACAACGTGGGTGTCGGTACATGGCGAGACCTGGGCGTTGAAGGAGGAGGTCGTTCGCCGACGAAAGGGAGCGGCCGCGTCCAGCAACGAGATTCGTAGTCCCATGCCCGGCACCGTGGTGGCGCTGCAGGCAACCTCGGGCGACGTGGTGACGAGTGGTCAAGCACTCGTCGTCGTGTCGGCCATGAAGATGGAGCACGTACTCGTGGCTCCGCGGCCCGGATCGGTGGATATCCTTGTGCGAGAGGGCGACGCCGTCGTTGTCGACCAGATTGTGGCGCGTCTCATTCCCAGTGAGGTTGCTGATGATGACGCGTAGAAACGACGTCGAACGACAGTACGGCGACACTTCATGGCGCAGCGCCATGAGAAAGCGGTGAGGTGATGGACAAAGTCGTGGCCACGGTGGCCGAGGCGGTTCGCGACATCGTGGACGGCTCATCAATTGCGGTCGGTGGATTTGGACTCTGCGGACTTCCCGAAGCGCTCATCGAAGGCGTGCTCGCTAACGGCGCCCAACACCTCGCCACCGTGAGTAACAACTGCGGAGTCGAAGGGTTCGGACTGGGCGTACTCCTGGGCGAAAAGCGCATCGGGAGAGCGACCGGATCATACGTGGGGGAGAACAAGGAGTTCGCGCGTCAGTATCTGAGCGGCGAACTCGAAGTTGAATTGGTCCCCCAAGGAACATTGGCCGAGCGGCTTCGCGCCGGGGGCGCCGGAATTCCGGCCTTTTACACGCCTGCGGGCGTTGGCACGCAGGTCGCCGACGGCGGACTGCCCCTTCGCTACGGGCCCGATGGTTCGGTGGTGAAGGCTTCGGAACCGAAGGAAAGTCGAGAGTTCGACGGCGCTACCTACGTACTCGAACACGCCATTACGTGCGACTTCGCGCTGGTGCACGCCAAGCTCGGCGACCGTCACGGCAATCTCGTGTACGAGAAAGCGGCGCAGAACTTCAATCCGCTCTGCGCCCAGGCCGGCCGGATCACGATTGCCGAAGTCGAAGAACTCGTCGAACTGGGCGAACTCGATCCCGCGCACGTGCACACGCCGGGCATTTTCGTCCAGCGAATCGTGGTGGTACCCAATCCGCAGAAGCGAATCGAGCGTCGCACGGTACGAAGCGATGACGCCGGAGAAAAGGGGGTCAACTGATGGCGCTCACCCGCGAAGAGCTAGCCGCCCGCGTGGCATTGGAACTACACGACGGGGACTACGTCAACTTAGGCATCGGCATGCCCACCCTGGTTCCCAACTATCTGTTGCCGGGGATTACGGTGGTGTTGCACTCGGAGAACGGGATTCTCGGCGTTGGCCCTTACCCCGACGAAGCACACGTCGATGCCGATCTAATCAATGCCGGCAAGGAGACCGTCACCACGTTGGCGGGCGCGTCGTTTTTCGACTCCGCTTCGTCGTTCGCGATGATTCGTGGAGGCCATATCGACGTTGCGGTCTTGGGCGCCATGGAAGTGTCGCGGGTTGGCGACCTCGCTAATTGGATCGTGCCGGGAAAGACGGTGAAGGGCATGGGCGGCGCCATGGATTTGGTGCACGGCGCCAAAAAGGTGATCGTCATGATGGAGCACGTGAATAAGAACGGCGACTACAAGATTGTGAAGGAGTGTTCCCTCCCGCTCACCGGCAAGCGCTGCGTCAACTGCATCATCACCGATATGGCGGTCATCGATGTCGAGGACGACGGACTAGTACTACGTGAACTGGCGCCCGCCGTCACGCTGGACGACGTGATTGCTGCAACGGGGGCAGAAATGAGGATTGGACTGTGAGTCAAGAACGACCGGTCGTGCAACAACGCGGCCTCTGGTTCGAGGAGTTCGAGTTGCATACGGTCTATCGCCACGCACCCGGGCGCACCGTGAGCGAAGCCGACAACATCTTGTTTTCAACTTTGACGATGAACCCGCAGGCGCTGCACCTCGACGAGGCGTGGTCGAGCGAACAACCCTTTGGCGCTCGACTCGTAAACAGCCTCTTCACCATGTCAACGTTGGTGGGGCTATCGGTGGCTCAATTGACGCAGGGCACCATCGTGGCGAACCTGGGCTTTCGTGACGTTCGCTTTCCCAAGCCGGTCTTCCACGGTGACACGCTCTACTGCGAGACGATCGTCCTAGAGAAACGCGAATCCAAGAGTCGTCCCGGTGAGGGCATTGTCACCTTCGAACACACGGCTACGAATCAACACGGTGACGTGGTCGCCGTGTGCGTTCGTTCCACAATGATGCAAATGCGACCCGCGGCCACGGAGTGATCTGGGAACCTCACGGTCCGGCGCTGTTATTCTGTCCGGCCGATCGACCCGAGCGCTTCGAGAAAGCAATGGCCGGTGCCGACATGGTCATCCTCGACCTCGAGGACGGAGTCGGCGCAAACGACAAAGACGGCGCCCGACGCGCGCTCCTTGAGGTACCACTCGATCCACGACGCACCATTGTCCGCGTCAGCCCCGTCGGAACCGACGACTTCACGAAGGATCTACTCGCACTCGCCGAGACGCCCTACGCCATCGTCATGCTGGCCAAGACCGAGTCCGCCGACGACGTTCGTGCGCTGGGGAAGTATCTGGTTATTGCGCTGTGCGAAACCGCACGCGGCGTGGCGGCATCGATGTCGATTGCCGCGGCCCCGTCGACGATTGCCTTGATGTGGGGTGCCGAGGACCTCATTGCGTCGCTCGGGGGAAGCTCGAGTCGGGACGAAGTGGGAAACTACCGCGACGTCGCGCGATTCGCCCGGTCCGAGGTCCTCGTAGCGGCTGGCGCCAATGGTCGCGCCGCCATCGATGCGGTGCATCTCGACATTGCTGACCTCGACGGACTCCGCCTCGAAGTCCGCGATGCCGTGGCGTCGGGCTTTAGGGCAACGGCCTGCATCCATCCTTCCCAGGTCAACACCGTACGTTCGGCCTATCGGCCTTCTGACCTTGACGTTGTCTGGGCGCAAGGAGTTCTTGGCGCGGCCACGTCGGCGCGCGGTGTCTTCGTCTTCGAAGGTCGAATGGTCGACGCGCCGCTACTTCGTCACGCGCAGGAAATCGTTCGAAGGGCCGGGCGCTAGGTCCCAGCCACCGCGAACGCGCACTTAGTCGTTCGGATTATGTGAGGGCGACTGCGTGTGCAGGCTCTGGGTGATCGTGCAGACCGATACGCGAAGGTGTAGTGCGGCGATGGCCGCGCGATTCCCAGCCTCCACCACGCGCAACGCGGTGACGTTGGCCGGCTTGCACAGCGAGGTCGGCCAGTTGCCGGTGACGCCCACGCCCACCGGGACGTAGGCGGCGTGGCCGCTCGCCACGACGGTCTTGGCGTGACTGGTCACGTAGACCTTCGACCACGGACCGACGTACGAGGCCTTCGAGGTGTCAAAGCCACGCACGGCAATTGGAGGAACGGTGCAGGCCGCACCAGTGTTCACCAATTTGAGTTCGTAGTAGTCGGTGCCGGCAGCACCACTCGCACCACCGAATGACGCGTGCAGGTTCTTCACCAAACAGGTCTGAAAGGCAGCTAACGACACGGGCTGGGCATTGGTGGGCGACTGTCGGGGACCAGGCGTCCCGCCGGCCACGGTGTAGACCAGGCCGGCAGCGGCGACGACAGTCGCCACAGCGGCGGCGATCCAGCGTTGGCGGCGGCGTTGGCGTCGCCGGGCCTCTTTGATGAGGAGTTGCTCGGCCTCGTGACCGAGCGCAAGGCCGGTCACGATATGGAATTCGTGTTGAAGTTCATTCTCGCTAATCAATTGGGTCATGGTCAATCTCCAGGTAGTACGAACTCCGCTTTGGTGCTACTCTATCTAGCACCATGTTGACTGTCAAGTTACAGCCGGATGAACCTCTCGCTCTTCACGATCAGGTCGCCGCGGAACTGCGTCGCGCCATCGCCGACGGTGAAACGGCCCGCGGAGAACGGCTTCCACCGGCACGCGACTTAGCGGCCGTGCTCGACGTCAATGCCAACACCGTCCTACGGGCGCTGCGCATTCTTCGCGACGAAGGTCTGCTCGAGTTCCGTCGGGGCCGCGGCATCACGGTAAGTGGCTCGCCCGAGAGTGGGGCCGTCGTGACGAGGGCCCGCGAGCTGATTGAGTTCGCCCGAGCTCACGGGTACCGACGAGAGGAACTGGCTCGGCTCATTGAGACCTTGCCGTAACGCCAGCGAGCACTACTGATCCACAACTATGCCGACGCACCGCATCTGCGCCACGGCGTCAAGTGCACTTGAAGGCGTAACGCCCGCGCAGAGATGGAGTAGCACTCGCACGTTGAGACCACGTTGACGTGCGTCAAGCGCAGTGGCCAGCACGCAATAATCAGTGGCGAAGCCGACAACCGTGACGTTCGCGACCTCTGCACTCGAGAGAATCTCGTCGAGCGTCGCACCGTCGGGCCCCTCACCATCGAACCCGGAGAACGCCGCTTCGTGCATTCCCTTACGAATGACCGCATCCCACTTGATGTCGGCGAGGGATTCGTGAATCTGGGCTCCGGCGGAGTTGGCTACGCAGTGCACCGGCCACGAGGTTACGAAGTCCGGCTCGCTCGACCAGTGCTCGCCCGGATTGAGATGCCAGTCTTGGGTGACAATCGCGAGGTCGAAGTCGCCTCGTCGCTCGCACAGGAATTGGGCGATCCGATACGACGTCGCGGTCGCGCCGTCCACGGGCAGTGCGCCGCCTTCGTAGAAATCCGGTTGCGAATCGACGACGATGATGGCAGTTGTCGCGCGAGGAAGTTCACTCACTTTCATCGGACATCATGGCGGTGGTGAGAACGGGACTGTGGTCGCGGAGATCGAACGCTTCAACGGGCAATTCTGAAATTGCCAGTGCGGCGTGGGCCTTCGCCACGTCAACGGCCGTGCTGATTACCGGCCCTCCTGATCCGAACAGGTGATGCGAAAGAGTACGAACGCCTGGCGGCGCTTCGTAGTCAACGTTTCGAGCCACGATGAACTCTGTCGGGAATCCACCGGTCGTGAGTCGGTACGCATCCTTGGCTCCTCCGGTCGACAACTTTCCGATTGAGCGTTTGGCCACTGGTCGCATCACGTCAGCGTCTTTAATGGCCACGAGCTTGAATACGAATCCCGGCGGCGCGTAGCCCGAGACGAGTTTGGTACCGACGCCAAATGTGTCGACGGCGGCTTCGCGCGCTAGTAACTCGGCAATTGCAAACTCATCGAGATCGCCGGTCAAGGTGATCTTGACGTTGGTCGCCCCTTGTTCGTCTAGAAGTTTGCGCGATCGTTGCGACGCGTTGACCATGTCGCCCGAGTCAATGCGGATCGCGCCGAGTCCTGGTCCGGCGACCTCAAGTGCCAACAGTGTGCCGGCCTCGGTGTCGAAGGTGTCGACGAGGAGCGTGGTCGCCGATCCCTGTACGGCGACCTGGGCTTGAAAGGCAACTCGTTCGCTCGGGTGCGCGAGGATGAAGGCGTGCGACACCGTTCCGGCCGTCGGTACGCCGTAGAGAAGGCCGGCCGCGAGGTTGCTGGTGGCCGCGAAGCCAGCAACGTACGCCGCGCGAGCGGCCGCGACGGCCGCAACTTCATTGGTCCGGCGCGAACCCATTTCGATGAGTCCTCGCCCAGCGGCTGCGTGCACGACTCTCGACGCTTTGGTAGCGATGCCCGAGTCGTAGTTAAGAATGGAGAGCGTCAAGGTCTCGAGGACAATGTCGGCGAAGCGCCCTTCAATGCGCAGGACCGGTGACTGCGCGGTGAAGACTTCTCCTTCGAGGTAGCCAAAGACGTCGCCCTGGAAGCGGTACTCGGCGAGGTATGACGCCAATGTCGGGCCGACAATGCTGTTAGTCAACAACCACGAGATCGTCGGCTCGTCAAATCGAAACGACGCGAGTTCGTCAATCAGTCGCCCGGTACCGCCCAGGACCCCGTAGCGATAACCATTGGCGAGAGAACGTGTAAAGACCTCGAACGTGGCCGGGGCGTCGATGACGCCCGACGCCAGCGCGCCCTCGAGCATGCTCAGTTCGTAGCGGTCAGTTAAGAGCGACGAGGGAGCATTGATCACGTTCGAATGACCACCCTTCTCGTGTCGTACGTCCGAGCAAACTGTCATAGTGAGAGTACCGTGCTGAATGATTCGCCAAACTCGAATGACGAGCAGCTGTTTCGTCGCCTCCTCACGGGCGCCGCACTCGCACCGGCGGGCGCCAACGTCATACTGCAACTCTCACGACTCCCGATTGGTTACGCCGTCGCGCACAGCTCCGTCGAAAGTGGGGCTCTCACGAAGCATCCCGTGAAGAGGACGAGAACGAGCCTGGGCTACATCATGATTGCCCTCTTCGGTACCGAACAAGAACGAGGCGTCGTGCGTTCTCAAGTCAATGCTCAGCATCGACGGGCGAACGAAGGCAGGGACGGCGTGGTGGACTTCGACACGTTCGATACCGAACTGCAACTGTGGGTGGCCGCGTGCATGTACCGCGGCGTCATTGACGCCGTCACGTTCCTCCACGGCCGCCCCAACGATGTCGAACAAGGTGCCCTCTTGGCAATGAGCGCTCGGTTCGCCACGACGTTGCAGGTTCCCTACGACAAGTGGCCGCGCACGGTCGTCGACTTCGACGAGTACTGGAATGCGTCGTTAGCGCAGGTCGCGTTCAACGATGACACTCGTGCGTATCTCCTCGGTATTGCATCGCTTGATTTCCTACCGTTTCCACTCGACCGTTTTCTCGGCCCGAGTCACCGCTTTCTCACCACGGGCTTTTTGCCGCCGCTCTTCCGCGACCAACTCGGTTTGGCGTGGTCTCCGCGCCGACAACGACGATTCGACCGAGTCACGAGGGGGATTCGAGTCCTTAATCATCTGCTCCCAGTGCCGCTGCGGGAGTTCCCGTGGAACGTCATTGAGCGAGATACCCGCCGTCGCATTCGGCGTCGTCGCTCCTTCGTGTGACTCGATGTGTAGAGACTTTGACCTGGCGGGGTGCCGCGTCGTGCACGTTTCGACGTGGTCAATGAAACAGCGAACCGCGCCTTCGGCGCATGGGTGAAGGGCGTAACCTTTCCAAAAGACAAAGGACGGCGATGTCACAAGGTCTAGGGACCGACCCCAACGGATTTGCAATCGAACTGTTCAACGGATTGCCAAAGCGTTACGACGCCCTCGGCTATTTCCTCTCCATGGGACAGGATCGTCGCTGGCGCGCCGCGACCGTGGACAAGATCGTGGCCGGACCGGGCGATCTCGTGCTGGACGTCGCGACGGGTACCGCGGGAGTGGCCCTGGCGCTACGGGCGGCAACCGGAGCGGAGATTACTGGCATCGATCTCAATGGCCGAATGCTCGAAGGGGCACGACGGAAATTGACGAAGCGCTCCGAAACTGGCGTGCATCTCGTGCAATGTCGAGCCGAAGAGTTGCCTTTCGCCGACGCCACGTTCGACGCGGTGAGCTTCACCTATCTCCTTCGCTACGTCGACGACCCCGCCGCGACGTTGGCCGAACTCTCACGCGTACTGAAGCCCGGAGGTCGGCTCGCAGGTATGGAGTTCTACGTGCCCCAGAAACCCTTCTGGAAGGGAATGTGGTGGTGCTACACGAGGTGGATCCTCCCACTTGGTGGACTCCTCACCGGTGGACGCGAATGGTATGAAGTCGGTCGCTTTCTCGGACCCAACATTGAAGGTCACTACCGTCGTCACCCGGTTGATGCGACCGTTGGTTATTGGAAGAATGCGGGAATGACCGACGTCCACGTGGAACCAATGTCGCTCGGCGGCGGCATTGTGATGTGGGGAACCAAAGAGGGTGATGCCTAAGAGCGTCGAAGGCCCGGCGTTCTATGCAACGGGCCGTCACAACACGTGGCGCGATGTTCGTGCCGTACTCCATCCCCCCTACACGGCGTGGCATCTCTCCTACGTGGTACTCGGGGCCATGATTGCCAACGTCGTGAATTGGGCGATTCTCGCCTGGACGTTGCTCGCATTTTTTCTCGCCGTCGGTATTGCCGCACACGCACTCGACGAGCTACGTGGTCGGCCGCTCGGCACGCAGCTGCCCGGGTGGCTGCTCGCCGGATCGGCCGCACTTGGCCTTGGTGGCGCGACAACCATCGGCATCATCGCCACGACGCGGATTGGGGCCGGGTTACTCGTCTTTATCCTCGTCGGCGGCTTCTTCGTGCTGGCCTACGACCTCGAACTGTTCGGTGGCGTTGTCCATACCGACTTCGGCTTCGCCGTGTCGTGGGGGGCATTCCCCGTACTCACCTCCGCGTACGCGCAGACGCACACGCTCTCGTGGGCGGCCGTCGTCCTGGCCGGCTCTGCGGCGTTGTCGTCCGCCGCACAGCGCCATCTCTCCAACCCCGTTCGCATGATTCGGCGTCGCGTCACCAACGTCGAGGGTGAGATCAGTTTCGCCGACGGCACGACGCGACCGATTGACCGCGACTTTCTCCTCGCTCCATCAGAACGCGCATTGCGCGCGTTGTCATTCGCGATGATTGGTGTGGCCGTGGCCTTCGTGCTCGTTCGTCGGGTGCACTAACAATTGTTTTCAAACAACGCTGTTGATGAACGACTTGATGGCAGTGGCGGCGGCCACCGGCTGTTCGAGTGCCCACCAGTGTCCCACGTCGTGGAGCGTCTCTTCTCGGGCTTGGAACATGAGGGCCACCTCGTGAGATTTCTTCTCGACCGCAAAGGAGTCGAGTTCGGGATAGAGGACCAGGCCCGGTACGGCCGAAGGTCCGAACGTGTCACCCCAGGTGGCGAAAATGTTGGGCACGGCTGATCGATAGAGATCGAGGATGCACGAAGCCATGGTGGCGTCAGCCCAGCTGGCCAGGGTGAGTGCGTCATCGTGACCCAAGTGGAATCCTTCGTACGCCTCCGCCATAGTTTCTAGAGGCAGCGAGAGCACGGCCTCGAAGTAGGCCTCACCTTCGCCGGGCGTCTGCCAAGTCTTGGCGTACGAGTGCCACTCGGAATTGGGGTGGGCGCCGTTGGCAACGTCGGCGGTCCACGTGCGCAATAGATCCGGACGCGTGGCGACAATGCGGTACGTGAGTAGGGCACCCCAGTCGTGTCCCACGAGGTCAACGGGCTCGTCAAAAGTTTCTAGCTGCTCAACGAGCCAGTCGGCGTAGTCGTCCTTGGTCGCACCAAAGCCTTCAGGACGTGGACATCCCAGTCCGGGAAGTTGAAGCGCGGTGGTCTCGTCGTTGAACTGGGCTCGGACCTTGTCCCAGAGTGCGGATGTTTCGGGTACTCCGTGAAGGAAGACAATCATGTCCGAAGCGTACTCACGTGTCCGACGGCACGATGACGAGGGGAACCGGTGAACGCTCCGCCAACTGCAGACTGGTGCTGCCGAGCAGATGTCCAACGTGGGCCCCTTGACCGCGCGTTCCGACCACCAGCAACGTGGCGAACGTTGGCGACGCGGCGACGCGCAACAAGACCGAACAGGCGTCGCCGTCGCTCACGTGCCAGTGCACGCGCGACCGGTCAATTCCGGCTTCGAGACAGAGTCGGTGCACGGTATCTTCGAATTCGATCGAGACATCGCGTTGACCGAGATGTTCGAGCATGCCCACGGCGTGGACTAACAAAACGTTGTTGTTGTTGTCGACGGCAAAGTGAAGCGCCCAGCGAAGCGCCGACTCCGACGGTAGTGATCCGTCGAAACCGACGGCGATGGTTTTGGCGGTACTCACGAGGTTTCTCCTTCAGCGGTTTTTTGTTCCAGCGCACTCTCCAGGGCGACGTAGCGCTCCGACGCCGATCGAGCGATTTCTTCGAGGCCGACGTCGGAGTTGGTGACGGCCTCGCACCGGTAGTCAACGTTGAGTAGGGGTGACAACGCTGCCGCGACCGAATGACGAAGTGCATCAAGGTTGTAGCCACCTTCGAGGAACAGTGCGAGTCGATTGGCGCGGGCGTGGGGCGCGACCATTGAGGCGAGATTCGCGAAATCGCCGCTCGAGAGCGCCAAATCTGCCAAGGGGTCGTCACGGTGCGCGTCGAAGCCGGCCGACACGAGCACCCACGTGGGTGCAAAGTCTTCGATAACCGGCGTCGCCAACTCCTCAAAACCGCGACGGAGTACGTCGCCCGTGGTCCGCGCCGGCAGGGGAATGTTCACCGTAGCGCCCACGGCGTCCAGTCCACCAACTTCGCGGGCGCCGCCAGTGCCGGGGTAGAGGGGCCACTGATGTGACGACACGTAGAGCACGTTGGGATCGTTCCAAAAGATTGCCTGGGTCCCGTTACCGTGATGAACGTCCCAGTCGACAATCAGGACCCGTTCACCTTCACTCGTGAGTTTCGCCGCGGCGACGGCAACGTTGTTGAGCAGACAGAATCCCATCGCACGATCGCGCAGGGCGTGATGTCCCGGTGGACGCGCGGCGATGAAGCCCACGCATTCGTCGTGCCGACGCATCTCGTCGAGGACGGCCAAGCCGGCGCCGGCCGCGTACTGGGCGATATTCCACGAGTCGTAGGTCGCGTAGGTGTCTTCGTCGACGCTGCCCCCGCCCTCGTAGCAGAACGCGCCGAGCTCGTCTAAGTACGAAGGTTCGTGCACGCGCGAGAGTTCCGCGCGCGACGCCTGGTACGGCTCGACGACGCGAAGATCCGCGCCCAGATGGAGGTCGTCGACGCCGGTCAGTGCGGCAGTCAGGCGGTCGGGACGTTCGGGGTGGCCGGACTCCTCGTGTCCGTCGTGAGCCGTCTGTCCATTCATAATCAACATGAGGGATCCTCTTTCTCCACCCCAGTCACGACTGCGGCCCGACCACTTCGTCGTGCCCGACCGGCCCGACTCGCATCCGACGGTTCGATGGAAAACCGCGCCGAGGTCACTTCATCGTCGGTCGAAGCTTCGACCGCGAAGCCGGAAGCTCGAAAGACGCCCATCATGCTGCGGTTGTCGGCTTGCGTCTCGGCCGTGAACGTCGTCATCCCAAGTGACCACGCAACGTCGGCGAGCTGCTCCAAGAGCATGAGCCCCACGCCTTGGTGGTGAAACTCGTCGGCCACGATGAACGCCACCTCGGCCTCGGTCGTGTCCGGGATCCGCTCGAAACGTCCGACGCCAATGAGCTCTCCGCCCAGTTCGACAACGAAGGCGAAGCGGTTGACGTAATCGACCTCGGTGAGGTGGCGAACTTCCTCGTCGGTCAGTTGGGGATGCAGCGAAAAGTACCGCCGATAGATCGAACGCGACGAGAGTCGGTGATGGAAATCCAAGAGCATGAGTGCGTCACTTGGTCGAATCGGTCGAAGTGACACGGGGATTCCGCTGTTGGTGACGGCGTCGCGGGCCAACGCCGCGGGGTACGCGGTCACGACGTACGTAACGTCAGCATCGAGATGGTCATTCGGCACCGCCTTTCGAAAGGTTCCGTTCACCCGTTAGCGACGAGGCGTCCCACTGACACGCTATTGGCCGTTTCCCACTCCACTGTTATTCCCGTTCCCGTTCCCGTTCCCATCGCCATTCCCGAACGGCGGCGAGGGCGTCGCCGTGGTTGTCGTGGTCGCCGGCGCCGTGGTGGGCGCCGCCGCGGCGCCAAGTCCGAGGGCGTTGGCGAGGGCGGTGAGATCACTCTGCAGCAGGACGCCGTTGGCCTTACTGACGTAGCCCTTGCTAACGCCGTCGGCGATTGTCGTCGCGGCCTGCTGAAGGTCACTCGCCGCCTGTTGGGCGTTGCCGGAATTGAGATCGGTGACCGCCTGTTGCGCGGCGGCGGAGATGGCCTGACCGGCCTGGGGACCAACGAGCCCCGAGCTCTGACCCGCGACGACGTCGTTGATGATTTTGGCGAGGGCGTGGGGCACGCTCGGCAAGGTGGTCGTCGTGGTTGGCGGCACCGTCGTTGTCGTTGGTGCGGTCGTGGTGGTCGGCGGGGTCTTGGAATTGGCCGCGAGCGCAATGGCGGTGGCGGCGCCGGCGATTAAGAGCGCCGAGACGACGATAGCCACAACGCGCCCCTTCGACATGCGTCCGTCACTCGTTGACGATGTATGACGGGTCATGGGCGCGGCCTTCGGGGCGCGAATAACCGTGCCGCCGTCGTGACCAGCGCTGGACACCGTACTCCCGACAATCGACGTTGGGAGATCACCGAGCGACGTCGGTGGTTTCCACAACGCGCTGAAAGCCGGCGTCACGAGCATCGACGCGACGTCGGCGGCACTCAAGCGATTCTCTGGTTCGTGCGCCAACATTCCCGTGAGCAGGAGTTTCCACGGCACGGGGAGACCGTCGGGCAGTAGCACCGGCCCGGCGAGGCGTCGCGCAATGACTTCGCTCGGGGTGCCGGCGTAGACGCGCTGGCCGGTGAGACACTCCAGCAGGACGATGCCCAGTGACCAGACGTCGGCCGCCGGGCCAACGGCGTGGTCTTCTAGTTGTTCGGGGGCCATATACGTCGCGGTCCCGAGCATCGTGCCCGTCAACGTCAGTGAGGACATGTCGACGAGTCGCGCAATCCCGAAGTCGGTGAGTCGCGCTTGTCCGTCGGAGCCGAGGAGGATGTTGGCCGGTTTCACGTCACGGTGCACGACGCCCTGCGCGTGAACGTAGGCGAGTGCTCCAGCCAACGACGTGCCGATGTCAGCTGTTTGGGCGGTGCTGAGCGAAGTGAGTCGCAACGTCTCGGCGAGGCTTGAACCGTCGACCAACTCCATGACCAGGTAAGCCATGTCGCCGTTGACGCCGGTGTCGAGAAGTTGCACCAATCCGGGGTGTTGGAACCGTCGAAGCGCTTGGGCCTCTTGCGCGGAGCGTCTCGCGTACTCGGCGTCGGGCGACCTAACGATCTTTATGGCGACGTCGGTACCGGTTCGCTCGTCAGTCGCACGAAAAACGTCCGACATACCGCCTCGACCGAGCAGAGGACCGAGTCGATATCGACCATCAAGCAGTTCGCCAGTTGAACTCATCTCGTCAACGTCTGATCATTGGCGTCGTCGACACGCCACCTCACGTGGGACTCACGAAACTCGACCGAACGAAAGGGAGTGGCGATTGAGTACACGTGGCTCCGTGGTCGTAGCAACGTGAGAATGTACTGATCTGATGCCTTAAATCTATCGACTCGCGTCGAAATGTCTTCGGCGTCGCTCGCCGAAACGTGGGGACGGCATTTCTGCTCACGGCGTCAAAGATACGTACAAGATTCTGTGACGATGGGGCGATGACACTTGAGTCAAACGCGAATCTATCGTGACGTGGAGAAGTGCTCGGCGCACTATGGGGTTGGGGAGCCTTGTGAAAAATATCTTCAACTTTTCGATACTTCGAAAAGCTATGTAAACGCTTACTTTTTGGAGAATTCTTGGGATTTCCCTACGAAATAAGGGTTTTGTGGGCTTGACAGAAAGAGCCGCTCTGTGTATTTTGTAAGCGGTTACAGAGGCAAAAGTGCGTCTGTGCGGGGGGACTTTGTGGTTGATTCGCAGCCAACGATTTATGACGTCGCTCAAAGGGCCGGCGTGTCGATCGCGACGGTTAGTCGGGCGCTCAACTCACTTGCGTCGGTTCGCCCCGCTACCCGCGACAAGGTCTTGGTCGCGATGCGCGAGCTCGAATTCGTTCCGAATTCCGTCGCGCGCGGGCTCTCGAGTGGCAAACACTGGATTCTTGGACTGGTCTTCATGCAGACGGCGGTCGACAACAATGTCCTCGCCGTTGAAGAGGCGAGCCTTCTCTATACCGACATCGTCATCCGTGGCGCCGAGGCTCGAGCGGCGGCCAACGGCTACTCACTCTTGCTCTGTGGTGCGGGTGAGAATCATCCCGCCGGCATGACGCCCCTTCTCAATCTGACCGGCACTGTCGACGGACTGATCATGCTCGACCGCGTGATGACCGAAGACGAGGTCGGCGAACTCTCTCGACGGATTCCCGTCGTCTTACTCGCGGGCAGCGGAGCCTCGTCGGCGGCGATCACCGTACGCGTCGACAACGAACAGGCGATGCGCAGTCTCGCGGAACACTTCATCGACGTACACAACGTGAAGCGCGTTGGTTTCGTCGCGGGTCACGAGGGAAGCCCCGACAGCGTGGCGCGATCGAAGGCCTTCAAGGACGCCATCGAAGAGCGCGGCGTCACGCTGGCCGACGTTGACATCCTCAAATCTGACTGGACTTCGGCCGGCGGGGAGTCCGCCATGCGTGCTCGTCTGGCGCGCGAGGAACCGTTGCCCGAGGCCTTCGCCTGCGCCAACGATCAAACCGCCGTCGGGGTCATCTACGCGCTCCACGCCGCCGGCGTTCGCGTGCCCGAAGACATTTTGGTGACGGGATTCGATGACATCACTCTGACGCGGTACTTCAAGCCACCGCTCACGACCATTCGTCAGTCGGGCAGTCTCCTGGGAGAGGTCGCGGTCGATGCATTGGTGGCGACACTCGACAACTCTGAACTGGCCGAGCGCACGATTGTGTTGCCTACCGAGCTGGTCGTGCGAGAGAGTTGCGGCTGCGCGCCGGCAAATGAGTTACCAACGGAGATTTATAAGAAGGTCGCGGTTCCCGACGTGGTGGTGAACTGAAATGCGCTTGATTGGTCGTCGACTCGCGCTCTACGCCTTGACGGCGTGGGTGGCCATTACCGTTAACTTCCTTCTGCCTCACTTCATGCCCGGCAACCCGATCCAAACCATGATTGGGCAACTGCAGGGCCAGGTCACGGTCCAAGAGATCAACGCCATTCGCCTCTCCTTTGGTGGGGGCCTCGATCACAGTCTCATTTCGCAGTACATCACCTATATCGGTCAACTCCTGCACGGCAACCTAGGCGTTTCTATCACCCTCTCGACCCCGGTGAGCACAATTCTGAAGGCGTCGGTGCCCTGGACGATTGGTTTGATCGGCGTTTCGACGATCATCAGTTTCGTCGTAGGCACGGTCTGCGGCGCACTGCTCGGATGGACGCGCGGATCACGTCTGGACTCGCTCATTCCGACAGCGACATTCTTTCAAGCCGTCCCCTACTTCTTCTTGGCAACAGTGATGCTGTTGGTCTTCGCGAGCAACCTTCATCTGTTCCCAGTGCTGGGTGCCTACAGTCAGAATTTGCAACCGGGATGGCACTGGGATTTCGTGGCGAGCCTGCTGCGTTACGCCGAGTTGCCGGTGATTTCCATCGTGCTCAGCTCGGTTGCCGGCTGGATGCTCGGCATGCGCAACATGATGATCACGATGGTCGCCGAAGATTTCGTTCTCATGACGATTGCCATGGGTCTGCCGAAGCGCAAGGTCATCTGGGCCGCCGCTCGTAACGCGGTGCTACCGAGCATTGCGAACCTTTCGCTGGCGATTGGTTTGGTCGTGTCGGGTGCACTCATTGTCGAGTTGGTCTTTAACTACCCGGGCGTTGGCGATTTGCTCTTGAACGCGGTGCAGAGTCAGGACTATCCGTTGATCCAGGGGATCTTCCTCTGCATCACGTTGGCCGTCCTCGCGGCCAACCTCCTGGCCGACCTCGTCTACCTCGCACTCGATCCCCGAACGAGAACCGAAGTGGCTCTATGAAGTCGCTGCGCATCCCGCGCTCGCCCAAAGTGATTCTTGGACTGATCATTCTGGGCTTCTTCCTGATTCTCATGGTGATTGGGCCGTACCTCGCGCCCTTCAGCCCCGACAACACCTCCTTTGATCCCAATCTCACGCCCTCGATGCACCACTGGTTCGGTACCACCAGCCTCGGCCAGGACATCTTCTCCCAGACCCTCGTCGGCGCTCGGGCAACCATGATTGTCGCGCTGGTGGCGGGACTGGTCGCGACCATGTTGTCGATGGTCGTGGGGATTTCCGCCGGCTACATCGGTGGGTACACCGACGACGGACTCTCGCTCATGTCCAACGTGTTCCTCGCTCTTCCCGGTCTCCCGCTCCTCATCGTGATTGACAGCTATTTGCCGGCGGACTCTCGCTCGAACTCACTGGTCATTGGGCTCATCATCTCGTTGACCGGCTGGGCGTGGGGCGCGCGCGTGCTGCGCGCCCAGACGATGTCGCTTCGTAATCGCGACTTCGTTGAATCCTCACGCATCATCGGAGAAAAGCGACTGAGGATCATGTTCTCCGAGATCGCACCGAACCTCTTACCGATTCTCGCCTCGTCGTTGCTCTTCACAATTCTCTATTCCATCGGCGCCTACGTGACGTTGGCCTACATTGGACTGACCAGTACGTCGGTGTGGAATTGGGGCACGATGCTCTTCTGGGCGCAGGCCAACAATGCCCCACTGTCGGGCGAGTGGTACTGGTTCATCCCGCCGGGAATCTGCATTGCGCTCGTCGGCACCAGCTTGGCACTCTTGAACTTCGGCATTGACGAGTTCATCAATCCGAGACTGCGCGCCGGCGGACTGAGCAGTCGCCAGCGACGTCGTCTCGGACTTCCCCGTCGCCAGCGCTTGGGCCTCACGCCCGTGCTTCGTAGTGTGGCGACCCCGCGAGTCGCCCCGGTACCTGAACCGGTGAACTCGTGACGACCGAGTCCGTGGCAGTGGGCGGCGACGTGAAGGGCGAGGCTGCGGCGACGCCCGACACCGTCCCGGCGAACGAAACCGCAACGATGCCCCACGCCAGCGATGGAGTAATGGGTGAGCGCATTCTCGACGTTCGTGGTTTCTCGGTGGACTACGGATGGGGCGAGAATGCGGTACGTGCGGTCAACAGCGTGGACCTCCACCTCAATCGCTCCAAGGTGCTCGGCATCGCGGGCGAGAGCGGAAGTGGAAAGTCCACGCTCGTGTACGCCATCACTCGACTGTTGCGCGCACCGGGCGTCATCACTGGCGGTGAAGCACGCTTTAATCTCGGCCCCAACGACGACGGGACCGGCGACCGGGTCATTGATCTCGTTAACGCGAACGAGCGAGAGCTTCGTGCCATCCGTTGGTCCGCAATCTCAATCGTTCTCCAGAGTGCCCTCTCCGCACTCAACCCCGTCATTCGCGTGGGCGCCCAGTTTGATCAGGTCCTTAAGAGCCACCGAAAGGACATGGGCAAGGTCGAGCGACGAGCACGCGCGACCGAGCTGCTCGCACTCGTCGGACTCCACGAGGACCGCCTCAACCGCTTTCCCCACGAGCTTTCGGGTGGACAGCGCCAGCGCGTCATGATCGCCCTCGCCCTGGCTCTGGACCCGCAGTTGGTGATCATGGACGAGCCGACGACGGCATTGGACGTCGTCACCCAACGAGAGATCATCAGCGAACTCTACGAACTGCGTTCGCGTTTCGGTTTCGCGATGATCTTCATTACGCACGATCTCTCCCTACTGGTGGAACTGGCCGACGAGATTGTGGTCATGTACGCCGGGGTGCTAATGGAGCGCGCTTCCGCCTTAGAGCTCTACGAGGCCCCGCGACACCCCTACACGCTCGGACTGCTCAACTCGTTTCCGCCCATGCACGGTGAGCGAACGGTGTTGACGGGCATACCGGGTTCACCCCCGGACTTGACGCACCTGCCGGGTGGATGCAGTTTCCATCCCCGCTGTCCCTACGTAATGCCTCGTTGCACGACCGACACGCCACCGCTCGTGGACATCGGAGAAACGGGACGCTCGGTGGCCTGTTGGTTGCAGGTCAATGATCCGAACGTTGCCGTTCCGGTCGAGTTGAGCCGCGTGTACGAACCGGGTGCGAAGTCTGACGCCCCCCCCGCGGGAGCGTCGTGACGAACGAGGTGCAGAACCCGGTGCAGTTGGCCGCTCGCCACCTCACGCGACACTTTTCGGTGCGAACGCCCGGTCGACTCTTCAGCGCCCGGCACATCGTTCGCGCGGTGGACGACGTCAGTCTGGATCTCGTGGCCGGCGAGGTGGTGGCCGTCGTGGGTGAGAGCGGTTCGGGGAAATCGGTGTTGGCGCGCATGCTGGCGCGCATCATTGCGCCGACCTCGGGTGATCTGGTGCTCAATGGAACACCCATTCCGATTAAGTCCAAGCGATCACTCGACTACGCCTCCCAGGTGCAGTTGGTCCTCCAGGACCCCTTCGCATCGATGAACCCCGTCCATCGCATGCGCCACAACCTGACGCGGCCACTGCTAATACATGGGGCGAAGAGCGAGGACGTGGACTCACTCGCCGAGGCGGCGTTACGCCGCGTCTCACTCGAGCCACCGTCGAGGTTCCTCGACAGCTTCCCTCACGAGCTCTCGGGTGGACAGCTACAGCGGGTATCGATCGCGCGCGCCCTCTGCATTGAACCCAAGGTGTTGCTCGCCGATGAACCGATTTCGATGTTGGACGTCTCGGTTCGCTTGGGCGTGTTGAATTTGCTCCGCGGACTGTGCGACAACGACCGCTTGGCCATCCTCTACATCACCCACGACATCGCCTCGGCGCGCTACATCGCCGATTCCATCATCGTCATGTACGCCGGCCAGATCGTTGAACAGTCGCGCGGGAGCAGTCTCGTGGACGAGCCGACTCACCCGTACACCCGGCTGCTCATCGCCTCGGTACCCGACCCGTCGGATCCGACGAGCGTCAGTCCACCCACGGGCGAGCACGCGCAGACGGCGATTGCCGACGTGGGCTGTCGGTTCAGCCCGCGTTGTGCGCAGGTCATGGACCGCTGCCTCGTCGAGGAGCCGCCCCACTTCGTGGTGGGAGAGAACCACACGTCGAAGTGTTGGCTCTACGCCGACCGACCAGAAGCCGTTATCGAAGTGGCGGCGCCAAAGCGCCGGAAGGAGGGGGAGACCGCGACGACATGACCACCATTGATTAGGCAGCCGCCGGCTTACGAACGAGCTGGCGGTCGGCAGTACCGCGAAGGTCCAACCGGCCTCGCGTTTGTTAAGTAGGGACCCACTCGGTTCACACAAAACGTCGGCGAAAGCCGGCTGGACACTATCAATATAAAGGAAAAAATATGTTCAAACGAGCTGCTGTTGTCTTCACGACGATGTCGTGTTTGACACTAGGCATTGTCTTTACCGCAGGTATTACTGCGGCCTCGGGAGCGAGTTCCACTCTGACGTTGGAGAACAACACTGGTGTGACTTTCACCAATAACTTCAACCCAGTGGATTCGAACTCCTTCGCCACCCAAATGAGCGTTCGCTCCTTGATCTACGAACCGCTGTTCGAGTTCGACTCACTCAAGGCCGGCGTTTCGTATCCGTGGCTCGCGACCAAGTACGCGTGGTCGAACGCAGGCAAGACCCTGACGTTCACCATTCGTTCCGGTGTCAAATGGAGTGACGGTTCTGCCTTCACCCCCGCTGACGTGGCCGCGACCTTCAACCTGGTCAACACCAACCCCCGCCCCCGTTGGAACCGGTCCGTACCTGTTGGACAACTACAGCTCCACACTCGTGAGCTACAAGGTCAACCCGACTTACTGGGGTGGCAAGCCCGCAGCGAGTGAGATCAATGTTCCGTCGTACGCGTCGAACACCGACGCCGCGACCGCATTGGCGAGCGGACAGCTGCAGTGGGCCGGGAACGACATTGAAAACGTGAACAAGATCTTCGTGAACGTGAACAAGGCGACCAACCACATTTACTTTGCCCCGGGCTCAACCGTGACGCTGGAGTTCAACGTCACCAAGTCCCCGCTCAACAACCCCGCCGTTCGTGCCGCCATCAGTGCCGGCATCAACCGCACCGCGTTGAGTGTCAAGGGTGAGAGTGGCTACGAAGCTCCGGCGACGTCGCTTAGTGCGCTCATCTTGCCCAGCCAGGCGGCTTATCTCGCGCCCGCCTACAAGAACGACATCAAGGCGACGAATCAGCCCAAGACGGTGGCCAAGATTCTGAAGAAGGCCGGATTCAAGAAGGACAAGAAGGGCTTCTACGCGAAGAACGGCAAGGAAATCAAGTTCTCAATGGAGGACCCGATCTCTTACTCCGACTACTACGCGGACATCCAGCTCATGTCGTCGGAACTAAAGGCTGAAGGCATCGACGCCACGGTCGACGGTGTCGAAGCATCACAGTGGTACACCGACTCGGCCGACGGTCACTTCGACACAATTGTCCACTGGGGCAATGGTGGCACCGACCCGTACACGCAGTTTGACAACTGGCTGGACTTCAAGAATTCAGCGGCCATTGGTAAAACTGCCAACGCCGACTACGGTCGTTACCACAACGGCAAGGTTCAGTCGTTGCTGACGAAGTTGTCGGCGACCGACCCGTCGCAAACGGCTGCGGTGAAGGCGGCAACCATGCCACTCGAGACGATTGAGGCGACCACGTTGCCGGTGGTGCCGTTGTTGTACGGCGCGGACTGGGACGAATACAGCACGGCGAACTTCAGCGGTTTCGTCACGGCGGCCAATCCCTACATGGACCCGTCACCGAGCGACCCCGAATTGCCGTACATCTTGATGCAACTCAAGGCGTCGTAATTGATCACCTCTGCGCGCGGGTTAGTCAACTCCAACCCTGCTAGTTCGCGCGCGGAGGGAACATCACATTACGCGCGACCGCGGCGTCCCACGACCCAGTGGGACGCTGCGGCGCGCGACTCGCCCCTGACATCGCCCAATTACTAGTAGGAGAAATGCGCATCATGAGCTCAACAAGTTCACCCAACGAACGGACGTTCCGTTCCTTCCCGCCAGATTTTCTCTGGGGTACGGCCACCGCCTCGTATCAGATCGAGGGCGCCACCTCCGCTGACGGACGGGGCGCTTCCATTTGGGACACGTACAGCAAACAGGCCGGCAACGTCTGGAACGGCGACACCGGTGAGATCGCCTGTGACCACTACCACCGCGTGGACGAAGACCTCGACGTTATGAAGAGGCTCGGCGTCGGCTCCTATCGCTTTTCGGTCGCCTGGCCCCGCGTCCAGCCCGATGGCAAGGGTCCCGCCAATCAGGCCGGGCTGGACTTTTATCGCCGAATCGTCGACGGACTTCGCGACCGCGACATTGAACCAACGCTCACGTTGTACCACTGGGACCTGCCCCAGACGCTCGAAGACCTGGGCGGTTGGTGCGTCCGAGATACCGCGGAGCGCTTCGCCGAGTACGTGGACTTCGTCGCTCGCGCCCTCGGCGACTCGGTCGAGCGATGGATCACCCTCAACGAACCCTGGTGCTCGGCGTGGCTCGGCTACGGATCCGGTCGCCACGCTCCGGGTGTCCAGGACATCGGCATGGCCGTGGCCGCGACCCACCACCTTCTCTTGGCCCACGGCATGGCCGTACCGGCGCTTCGTTCGGCGATACCCGACGCCAAGGTCGGCATCACGCTGAACCTCGGGGTCTCTCGCCCCGGCACGGAACACGAACTGGACCAGGCGGCGGCCCACCGAGCTGATGGCAACCTAAACCGGCTGTTCTTGGACCCGGTCTTTCACGGCAACTATCCCGCGGACATGCTCGAGCATTACGCGAACTACGCGCCCGGATTCTCGGTTGTGCGCGAGGGGGACTTGGACGTCATCGCACAACCGTTGGACTTTCTCGGCGTCAACTACTACTTCCCGGGCACGATCATGGACTCGACGCGAGCCTCCGAGGCGCGCGCGGCCGGATACGGTGTGCCACTGGGTGAGCAGTTCCCCGACCTTCGAGTTCTTTCTCTCGAAACTCCCGGTACCGAGACCACGTCAATGGGCTGGGAGGTCGACGCGTCAGGACTCACCGAACTTCTCGTTCGCGTGAAGAACGACTACGCCGAGCTACCCATCTACATCACCGAGAACGGCGCGGCCTTCGACGACTATGTCGACCCGAACGGCAACGTGATGGACCACGACCGCGTGTCGTATCTGAAGGAGCACATTTCGGCCGTCCACGACGCGCTCGGCGCCGGCGTCAACGTGCAGGGCTACTTTGTCTGGAGTCTGCTCGACAACTTCGAGTGGTCGTTCGGCTATTCGCGACGCTTCGGCATCGTATGGGTGGACTTTCCGACCGGCACGCGGCTTCCCAAGGCCAGTTTCTATTGGTACGCCGAGACCGTACGAACAAACTCGTTGAACTCCGTCATCACCGGAGGCTGCTGAACGACGCAGGTTCCACATCCGTCGATGATGTGGACGTGCTACGTGGTCGCTTTCTCGCGCTGTCGTGCGGTGCGTTCGAGTATTCCGAGGGTGGCGCGAAGAGCGGCTTCGGAGATGACGGGAAAGATGTTGGCGTCGCGCCACTGCTGATCGATGTTGGACCAGTCGTAATACGACGTCACGAGTGTGCCCTCAACACTCGGCTCGAGCCGGTAACCGTAGACGTGATTCATCGGAGGACGAATGGCCCCGACGAGACTCCACGCGATCTCGCGATCGTGTTCATAGGTCACGATCGTGATGGTGACGTCGTAGCGACCGAGGGGATAGTCGTTCAACGCTTCGCGGTCCATGTGCACGACGAAGGTGTCACCGAGTGCGCGGACCTCGTCGCCGGTGGCGTCCATCAGCATGCCGGTGCTGTCAATCGCGACGTGACCGTGGGGATCACAGAGCACCCCGAAGATTATGGCCGCGGGAACGCTCATGGTGCGCTGCACTTCAATTCGCTCGACTGTCACTTGGCAACCTTACGACCCGTAGGGATGAGGTGTTGGTCGCATTGCCCGAGGCGTCGCCACGAGCGTGGTGGAGATTTCGTGCATGAACTATGTGGCGTACCGCCAGCGGTCTTTCTGTCGAGGGCACTGACGGTTGGGTTCCCTAAGGCACCAGGAGTGATGCGACTTGACCATCACTCGTACTATTGGATGCTCGGACAATCCGCGACTGCCGCGAGCATTGTGGTTGCACTCGCGGTCGACCACAGGGCTTCTTAATTCGGAGCAGCATAAGTGCGAGTTCGCATCATGCGATGTAACCCTCGTGCGAGATTGCACGCATTCAAAATCACGCGGGATTTGCGAGTGTTGGTGCAGCCCATTGATTGGCAATGTTCTGCCGTCAGGAATCGTATGAGGGTATTCCCCTAGGTGACGGATTCAAAAGTCACCGGGTACGAGATACGGTCAAACCGTCGGCTTGGCAACGAACGGCGAGGTTCATCATGGCTAAGGAATCGGCTGCATTGTCCGTAGTGATTCGTGGCGAGCGGCGTCGATGGTACGTTCACCTCGCTCTGCTTTCGTCGCTCGCCGGAGCACTGTTATCGCTGATCTACTTGAGTAAAAGCATCACCGTGCACGTCATTTTCGGCGTGCTGTTCATGGTTTTTCTTCTGGGCCACCTGTTTCAGCGGCGAAGGACGGTGGCAAAACTCGCTCGACAACTGTTTGGCGGTCGCGGTCGCTCCACAACACGCACGAGGTTGGCGGTGTCGGACGCCATTTTGGAATTGTTCGTAGCCAACGTGTTGGTGTCTGGAATCGTCGACGCCGTGACCCATCAGTCGACGCAGTTGAATTTTCTGGCGAATGTTGGCTTCCCACGGGGCCTTATTCAATGGCACAAGCTGGCGAGCTTTCTTCTTGTTGTGTACGTAATTGTTCACGTCGCTCGACGTTGGCGGCGGCTGCGCCGATCCCACATTCAATAGGTACTGGCCGCGCGCCTAAGTCGCCTGCACTGACGAATGAACGTTGGCGGAACTGTCGTCAATAGCATCGGACTGGTGTCCAGGTAGATCCTGGAAGGATTTACGCGGACCCCTTTTTGATGGGAGGGTGGGCTCAAGGTACCAGTCGAAGGGATTCAAATCCCTGACTCATTGTCTCGGAGACGCCAGTGGCGCACTTAACCCTGATGTCCGATCGAGTATTGAGTTGAGACTGTCAGTTCGCTCCGCGAGTATCGACGCGCCCCCTCGAATCGCCGGTACCAATCTCGAGAGCGAAATCTTCGCTGGCGACTTTGCGCCAAAGAGAGGGTTGCGGAACTTCGCCGCTCTTCGTCCCAGCGGCGTCATGCGTCGTAGCCTCGTTCGAACGTCATCCTCTCATTGACGTTTTTCACCGACCTCGACTACTGTCGAAGTGACCATTTACGTTCGGAGAACGATGACGGTCGACGATACGCGTGAGGCTTCGATCGAGCAGGTCGAGGTCGCCATTCTCTTCACCGATATCGAAGGATCGACCGTAAGGTGGGAAACCAATGCTGCGGCGATGCGTCAGCAGTTGGCTCGCCACGACGAGGTCCTGACGAGCTCAATTGGCGAATGCGCGGGGCGCGTCATCAAACGTACGGGGGATGGTTTTCTCGCACGCTTCAGCTCCGCGAGGGACGCCGCGTCGGCCGCGGTGACCGCCCAGTTGCGACTCGCCGACCTGGACTTTTCCTCGGTCGGAGGGCTCCGTATCAGAACCGCCATCGACACGGGAACGGTCGAAGACCGTGACGGCGACCTTTACGGTCCGCCACTAAACCGCTGTGCGCGGGTGATGGACGCGGCCCACGGTGGTCAAGTTCTTATCAGCGAGGGTGCGTGGGTAGACCTCAGCGATGAAGGGGCACTGCGTATCGATGGGAAGTTGGTTCCCGTTGGTTTCGTCGACCTCGGACTCCATCGCTTGAAGGGTTTGGTTCGTCCACAGCGGCTTTTCCAGATCCGGCATCCTCAGTTACGCGAGACTTTTCCGTCCCTGCGATCCCTCAACTCATCGGTCGGTAACCTCCCAATTGGCTCAACAATTCTCGGTCGCACCGAACTCCTTGAGCGAATCTCCGAACTGCTGGAATCGCCCGGCGTGGTCACGTTGGTGGGGCCCGGAGGAGTAGGCAAGACCAGTCTCGCCATCCGGGTCGGTCACGAAGTGACAGCGCGGTTCCCCGACGGCATTTGGTTCGTAGACCTGGCACCGGTAAGCGGCCCACGAAACGTTGCGGCTGCAGTGACGCGCGCGATGGGAGTGGCCCGCAGATCCGGACAGACTCTCGAGGCGACGCTTCGCGACGTCTTATCGAGTCGCCAGGCTCTGCTCGTGCTCGACAATGCCGAGCATCTCGCCGAGGCGACTCGCGAACTGGTTTCGCGGGTACTCGTGCATGGTTCGCAGTCGCGGTTGCTGGTCACTAGTCGGGTTCCGCTGGGGGGATCGAGCGAAACCAAAGTGCGCATTGAGCCGCTCGTGACACCCGACCGATTGGGGATCAAGTCAGTCGCTGAAGCGTTGGAGTGTCCGGCGGTTGCGCTTTTCGTCGCACGTGCTCGGATCGCGCGAAGCGATTTCGCGCTGACCGAAGAGAACCTCGCCGACGCATTGGCGATTTGTGACAATCTCGACGGTCTCCCGCTCGCCATTCAATTGGCGGCGGCGCGGACCGAACTGATGTCGCTCGCTCAGATCTCCACCAGACTCGATGACCGCTTTCGATTATTGCAGGCGGGCCCAGAACAAGATCCGCG
>CAJDUS010000042.1_pt1 | contig 55190 bp, 55 predicted proteins | sample 7390831 | NCBI WGS metagenome assembly CAJDUS01 (sample SAMEA7055684, study PRJEB34461) | soil metagenome | biome: terrestrial ecosystem; feature: Peninsula; material: soil | place: Antarctica | collected 2016
TACCTCGAGAGCTGTCTTTCACATCTCCTCGCGGAAGGCGACCTGGCTACATGGTCTAGAAATCAGAACCACTTACAGTTGCGGGACAGCGTTGGAATCTCACCAACTTCGCTGCCACGAGGCACTTGCGACCTTACTTCATGCCGGCTCATGGACCTCAAGATTTCGCGCGCCCCGGCCGTAGAATGGCTCCATGGGCGATCGGCCTCAGAGAAGTTCCCGCGACATCGCCAGTCAGCTCGGCGTGATTATCTTGTTACTCGCCGTACTGGTCGGGGCCATCATTTTCCTCGACAAATACGTGACGTCGCACCGCTCCAGCAGTCCTCCCCCGAAGTCGGCACCGGCGTACAACTACTCGTGCTGTACGGGTTGGAACGCCAACGCCGTTTATGCGCCAGGCGAGACAGTTCACCTCAAGTGGCAAAAAACCGTTATTACGCCCGAGAGCGCTCGGACCGAGAAACTCACCCTCACGGCGTTTCTCTCGGATCGTTTCGCGAGTCGTGCGGCGATTAAAGCCAGTACGAAATCCGGATCGTTTTCCGTGAAGTCGGGGCCGTTCGTCGCCGCGACCGATCGAATCACGCTGTCGAATCGATCAGGATCCCTTCCCGTCTCGTCACTACGAATACCCGGCAACGCAAAGAGTGGTTATTACGCCATCGCGTTCACGTCGGAGCAGAAAGGTTTTTCGGTTTCATCAGTCGAGACGATTCGCGTCACCTAGAGCGTGATTCTGGTCAATGACGACAACGCCAGCTCAGCCGACGGTCATGCCGCCGTCGACGGCAACGTCGGCCCCGGTAATCGCTGAGGCGGCCGGCGAGCAAAGCCACGCTATGGACGAGGCCACTTCAATCGGTTCGAGCAGCCGCCCGATGGGCTGGCTTTCGCCGAACGCGTCGGCGCTGTCGAGTCCATAGACCCTGGCCGATGCGTCAAGCAGCGCCGTTCTTGTCGACCCGGGGCTCACGGCGTTGACCGTTATGCCGTAGGGCGCCAGATCCATCGCCGTTCCTCGCACGAGACCCACGACCGCGTGCTTCGCCGCGGAGTAGGCCGCCAAATGGAAGAGACCGGTTCGACCGGCGGCCGACGCAACGGCGACGATGCGACCGTTCGCGTCCTTGCCGTTGGCGATCAACGTCGGGGCCGCTGCCTCAATGAGTCGTCTCGTGCCGAGCACGTTGACTGACCATACGGCGTCCCACGCCGCGTCACTGATCTCCCAGATTGGCGCGCCCCCCGCGATGACGCCGGCGCACGCGACGACGGTGTCGAGGCGACCGAAGTGTCGCGTCGCCGTTTCGACGGCCAGTTGCATATCCGACGCACTTCGTACGTCACCGACGAGGCCGAGTACGGCGTCGCCGTGGCGAGCGACGACGGCGTCGAGGTCGGCCGAGGTCGCCAGTGCGTAGGGAACTTCGGGAATATCGCGACAGCGATCGACGGCGATCACGCGATAGCCGTCGTTCACCAGGACGTCGACGGTTGCGGCACCAATGCCGCGAGCGGCGCCAGTGACGATTGCGACGCGACTCATTCGCCCAACCGCCGAAAGAAGCCGTCCGGTGCAACGACGTCGTCGCGAGAGAGTTCGCTGACGTCGGATTTTCCAAGCGCGAGAAGCGCGGCGTCAATGCCTCCGCGCAGGACGTCGAGCACATTCTCCACGCCGACCTGACCTTCGGCCGCCAAACCCCAGAGGTAGGCGCGCCCGATCATCACCGCGCGCGCACCGAGCGCGAGCGCCTTGACGACGTCACTACCGCGGCGCACGCCACCGTCCAAAAGAACTTCTATCTGGTTGCCGACAGCGTCAACGACCGCCGGGAGCGCGCGGATCGGTGCGGGAGTGCCGTCGAGATTGTTGCCGCCGTGATTAGAGACCGAAAGAGCGCTGGCGCCGAGGTCCACCACGCGTCGGGCGTCGTCAACGCGGCTGACGCCCTTCACCATAAAGGGGCCGTCCCACTGGGATCGCAGCCACGCCACGTCGTCCCAACTGGGCAGTGGACTCTGCATCCACTCGTAGTAAGCACCAAAAAAAGTGGGGGGCTTTGCACCATTCATCGCCATGTTGGGCGTTAAGAGGCCGGGCATGTGACCAGACTTCGCGAACGACCAAAACCACCGTGGTCGTAGCGCCACTTCGGGTGCCAGTTTCACAATCGCCTTCAGGCCGATTTTGTCGGGAATCCAGGGACTCCCCCAATCGCGGCCGTTAGCGAATGACCAGTCGAGAGTGAGGATGATGCCCTTGGCGCCCGCGCACTTCGCGCGATCGAGACGAGCGAGCATTGTGTCGCGATCGCCCGACCAGTACATCTGGAAGAGGACTTGCTCGTTGACGGCGCAGACGTCTTCGATTGACCTACTCGCGAACGAGCTCAGTCCCATGGCGACGCCGCGATTGGCGCCCGCTCGCGCGACGGCGACTTCACCGTCGGGATGCACTGCCTGCACGCCCGTCGGCGACAACAGCACGGGCATCGAGACCGACTGGCCCATGACCGTCACGGCCATCGATCGTTCGTTACAGTTGCCAGCCACGTGTGGCGCAAAACCCAATTGATCGAACGACTCGAGATTGTCCCTCGCCGACAGACCTTTCTCAGAGCCGGCAATCAGGGCCGAGTAAACCGATTTGGGCAGTCGTTTCTCTGCGCGTCGCTGGGCGACGGCTACCGACTCAAACCACGTGCTCGCCATCTGCTCCCCGATCACGACTCAAAGGAACATTACTAAAGGTGCTCTTTGGACGGATTTGGCGATTACCTCGGCGAGATCGACACGGGGATGCGTCGCGAGTGATCGGGCGACGACGTCGGGTGAAACGTCGCGCGCTTGGCCTTGAGCGCCGTTTCGCCATGACCGAAGACGCACTCGGGGTCGGGGTCGGTCAATTCGAGCCCCGTGAAAAATTTGGCCGCCATGCAGCCGCCACGGCACGCGTCGTAGGATCCACACGACGAACAGGCACCGGCACTACCGGGTTCACGAAGTGAGTGGAACAGTTGAGAATTGGTCCACACGGAAGCGAATCCGCCTTCACGCACGTTGCCAGCTCTGAACTCGTCGTGGATGACAAAGGGACAGGCGTACACCTCGCCCACCGGATCAATCAAGCAGACGACGCGCCCGGCGCCGCAGAGGTTGAGACCGTCCAGCGACTCGCCGAGCGCCGAGAGATGAAAGAACGAGTCCCCCGTGAGTACGTTTGGTCGCTCGAGCAACCAACGATACAGTCGCCGATTCTGCTCGAGCGTCGGGTGCAGCGCCTCCCAGACGTCGACACCACGACCCGAAGGGCGCAGACGGGTCAGTCGAAGTTCTGCGCCGTAGTGACGGGCCAACGCCTCGAGCTGATCGAGTTGTTCAACGGATTCGCGCGTCATCACCACCGAGATCTTGAACTGTCCGAAGTTGGCAGTCTTCAGATTGTCCATTGCCCGTCGCGCCGCGTCGTAACTGCCCTCACCTCGAATGCGGTCGCTCGTCGCGGCGTCCGCACCGTCAATCGAGATTTGAATATCGAGGTAGTCGATGGCGGCGAGACGCTTAGCGGCCCTTTCGTTAATGCGCGAGCCGTTCGTGGAGAACTTGACGCCGACTTTGCGCTGTACCGCGTATTCGACGAGGTCGAAGAAATCGCGACGAATCATTGGTTCGCCGCCACCGATATTGATATAGAAGATCTGCATCGCCGCGATCTCGTCGATTAACGCCTTCGCTTCGGACGTCGTCAACTCCTTGGGGTCGCGGCGCCCCGAGGACGAAAGACAGTGCGTGCAGGCCAGGTTGCACGCGTAGGTCAGCTCCCAGGTGAGACAGATCGGAGCGGCCAGTCCACGTTCGAACCGGTCGCGAAGCGAACTATTGGCGGGCACTGAGAATCGCAGACGAGTAAAGAGAGGTCAGCGCCGCCACGTAGCGGTCGTACTGGTCGTCGGGCACCATCGCCCGCAGTGCGTCAGTTGCGCTATCGAATACCGCGAGTTCGCGCACGAGCGCGACGAGTTCGCGCGACTTCAAGAAAACGAGTCGTCGGGTTCCGTGGTGGTAGGCCAATGCGCCGAAGGCCTCATCGCGAAGGGAGACCTGCGCGTTCAGCTGCCACGGGGCGTTCACGTCGAAAGCGTTGGTAGTCGTCAACGACACGTTTTAGTACACGCCGCAGAGACCGTCGATGGAGACCTCTTCGACGAGCAGCTCGTCGCCCTCATCAATCTCTTCAACCTCAGAATCAGCACTCAACGTATCGGTCGACATCGTTCCTCCTCGAACTTCTCCATTCTGTCTCGTCGTGATGTCGTTCCGGAACCAAATCGTGCCAGACTCGGCCCGTGAGCCAACTTCTCCCCGTGGCGCCGCTGCCGGTCGAACTCCCAATACCCATGGGGACCCGGGTCGTACTGGACGAAGAGGCGAAATTCTTCGATCGTGACCTCTTAAGTGGGGGCGCACCGTGGCGACTATTACGACTGCCCGGCGGGTCCAAAGTGGTGGCCGAGCGATGGCGCGGTGGTGGCGAGGTGCGCGCCGGCGAAGAGCGATTCGCGCGGACCCTCGTACAACAAGGGCTTCTCCACCCACTCTTTCGTGGCGAGGCGAGCGTTGACGACGTTGACGTCGTGATTCCCGTGCGCGACGATGCTGATTCGCTTTCTACGCTCGTGGCATCGTTGGCGGGGTTGCACGTCACGGTCGTCGATGACGGATCGTGTGACGCCTTGTCGATTGAGCGTGCCGCGCGATCGCGACGAACCAATCTCATCCGATTGGAGGAAAACGCAGGCCCCGGCGCGGCACGAAATGCCGGCGCGCGCGCGACTACTCGGCCCTTCATCTGGTTCATCGACGTCGACGTCACCCTCGACAGTCCCATCGACGTGCTCGCTCGGCTGTTGGCGCAAATGGACGATCCGCTGCAAAGCGCCGTCGCGCCGAGGATTCGCGGCGCGTCGGGACCCTCGTCGCGCGACCGTTTCGAACAACGGTTCAGTCCCCTCGACATGGGTGACCACCGCGGACTCGTTGTTCCCGGCGGTGCAGTCCCCTACGTACCGAGTGCCTGTCTGCTCGTTCGCCGCGCCAGTTTCGGCAGTGGATTTAACGAGAACCTGCGGGTCGGCGAGGACGTTGATTTGGTGTGGCGTCTCCACGATCAGGGTTGGCTCGCGCGCTACGTCGCTGACGTCGTCGTCACTCACCGGGCCCGCGCCAACTGGAGTGACTGGTGGCGCCAGCGCGTGCGGTACGGCGAATCGGCCAGCGCGCTCGCCAAACTTCACGGCACGAGACTGGCTCCCTTTCGCGCCGACACGTGGACGCTCTTCGCGTGGTCGAGCGCCCTTAGTGGAAAGCCCATGGTCGGACTTCGCATCATCAGCGCGGCCCGCGATCAACTGCGAGAACGAATGCTCGACACGACCGACAACGCCGACCGGGTGGCGGGCGAACTGGTCGGGCGCGGTATGGTCCGTGCGGGCGGTCCAATGGCCCGTGCTGCAGTCCGGACATTCGGCCTCGCGATACTTGTTAGTGCACTACACCCGAAACTTCGAAAACGCGCACTGGTGCTCTTCGCCGTGGGCACGGCGTGGCGATGGCGATCGACGAAGGTGCACGCGCTCGACGTCCCGCTGGCACTTGTTGACGACGCCGCCTACGGCGCCGGGATTCTAAAGGGCGCAATCACCCACCGCACGCTCGGCGCACTGAAGCCCCATATCACGAAGTCAACGCTCGGACTCCGCAACGTCCTCGGTCTAAAACCGGGAACCGGAGGTGCGGCCTAGAACCGTACGACGCCGCGAATGTTCTCGCCGGACTCGAGGTCGTCGTAACCCTTTTGGACTTCTTCGATGGAGTACTCCTGGGTGATCAGTTCGTCAATCAAGAACTTTCCCTCGTGCTGTAGTCGCAATAGGCGCGGTATTTGTATTCGGGGTGCCTCCGAGCCGAACACCGTGCCGCGCAGTTCCTGATTCATCATTGAGAACATGAAGAGGTTCAGGTCAACCGAGGTCTGGTCCCACGCCGCGAGCCCGGCCGCGACTACCACGCCGCCCTTAGCCGTAATGGAGCGAGCCTGCTCAATGATTTCACCGGTCGCCTCGCCGACCGTGATGATGACGACGTCGCAGTTCTTGCCCCAGGTGAGGTCGGGAAGGATGTTGAAGGCGGCGTCGAGTGTCGACGGACACCCGTGGGTTGCACCGATCTTCATGGCGCGGTCGACTTTGGATTGATTGGTGTCAATGGCGATAACGGCACGAGCACCGGCGTGTTGGGCGCCCTGGATTGCCGCCGAACCGAGGCCGCCGCAGCCAATGACCGCGACCACGTCGCCGGGCTTGACACCGCCGCGGTTCACCGCGGCACCGAAGCCGGTTGAGATGCCGCACGAAAGCAGGGCCGCTGCGCGCAGGTCGTACCAGGGCTCGACGCGAATGACCGAAGCCTCGTGAACCACGATGTACTCGGCGAACGTGCCGAGGTTGCACATGCGGTTGAGGTTGACGTCGCCAATGCGGTGTCGCCAGGTTGCGTCCGAAATCATCGGACCGGCGAGTGTGTTGGCCGCCATGTCGCAGATATAGGGCCGTCCCGAGACGCAGTATTCGCACTTGCCGCACGACGGAATGAAGGAAGTGGCGATGTGGTCACCGGGCTTCACCGACGTAACGCCCTCGCCCACGGAGTCGACAACACCCGATCCTTCGTGGCCGCCGATGATCGGAAACATTGTCGGGCGACCAGAAATCATCTCGAGCGCCACGGGCGCCTGTGAGAGCGCACCGGTCTGGAGGTGTAAGTCCGAGTGGCACATGCCCGAAAAGGCCATCTTGACCTTTACCTCGTAGGCGTGCGGCTCGTCAATCTCGATGGTCTCGGTGTGCCACGGACCGTGCACTTCAGTAAGGATTGAGGCCCTGACGTCCATACTTCCCCCTCGTTCGAAGCGGGTTGAAGGACCCGCGTGTTCACTCTACAGATGACACCGCATCCAGTGCGAGCGCGGTACTACATCTGCTCCGGGACGTCGATGCCGAGCACGAGGAGACCGGTCGCGAGCGTGCGGGCGCTGAGGTCACAGAGCGCCAAGCGCTGACGTCGAACGTCGCCTTCGGACGTGAGCACGGGACAGGCATCGTAGAAAGCGGTGAGTCGTTGGGCGAGATCGAAAAGGTAGACGCAGAGGCGGTGCGGCTGGAGGGATGCGAGCGACGCGTCGAAGGCCTCGGGAAAGGCCAACAGTCCGAGTGCCAGTTCTCGTTCCTGTGGCGTCTCGAGAGAGAAGGTGATCGCGCCGGGTGACCACGCCGAACCGAGGCGACGAAAGATCGATCGCAGACGCGCGTAGGCGTACTGCAAGTACGGTCCCGTGTCGCCCTCGAAGGCCACCATGCGGTCGAGGTCGAAGACGTAGTCGTGCTGCCGGTCGGTGGAGAGGTCGGCGTACTTAATCGCCGCACGCGCGATCTGGACGGCTAATTCCGTTCTCGCCACTTCATCGAGGTCGGTGTGTCGTTCCTTCAGGGCCTCGTCCGCGCGATTGACTGCCTCGGTGAGTAACGATGCGAGTTTCACCGTTTCACCACTGCGCGATTTGAACATCTTGCGGTCGGTGCCCAGCACATTGCCAAAGGTCACGTGTTCGCATCGCACGGAATCGGGCAGCCAGCCGGCCATGCGCGCTACGGCGTAGACCATCTCGAGGTGCTGGGCCTGAGGAACGCCAACGACGTAGAGGATCTCGTCGGCGTGGAGGTGATCAACTCGGTCGCGCAGCGCCGCGAGATCACTCGCGGCGTAGCCGAAACCCTCGTCACGCTTTTGGACAATCAGCGGTAGCGGGTCGCCATCGCGATTCGTGAAGCCCGGCGGAAAGACGCAGAGTGCGCCGCCGCTCTCAACGAGGAGACCGGCCTTGTCGAGGTCCTCGACCACATTGGTCAGCAGGTCGTTGTAGTACGACTCGCCAATGACGTCGTCGACGCCGAGCGTGATACCCAGGTCGACGTACACGAGGTTTAAGTAACTGACCGACTGATCGACGATGATGCGCCAGAGACGAAGCGTTTCGGGGTCGCCCGATTGCAGGGCCACGACGCGACTGCGACTTCGGTCCTTGAACGACTCGTCGGTGTCGAACTTGACCCGAGCCACCTTATAGAAACCGTCCAAGTCGTTGATTGAGAGGTCGCCGGCGCTCCGGTCGGCGCTTTCATCGATGAGGTGCTCAATCAACATCGCGAAGGGCGTTCCCCAGTCGCCCACGTGATTGCGCGCAATGACGTGATGGCCGGCGAAGCGGTACATTCGCGCCAGTGCGTCGCCGATCACCGTGGAGCGCAGATTGCCCACGTGCATCTCCTTGGCGACATTCGGTGCCGAATAGTCGATAACGACATTCTTGGGTGAGGTCGTTGGTTGACTGCCGAGTCGATCGTCGGTGAGTAGATCACTCAATTGGCTTTGCAACAATGATGCGGCGAGCGTGAGATTGAGGAATCCCGGTCCCGCGATCTCAATCTCGGCAATACCCGCCAGGTCGACGTGGCGCACGATTTCCTCAGCGACGTCTCGCGGAGAGCGTCGCGCACGCTTGGCGAGCGCCATAACGCCGTTCGCTTGATAGTCACTTCGATCCGACGTCCGAAGAACGGGATCGGAGCCCGGTTCAATGGCGTCAAAGGCCACTTGGAGCCGACGTTGCAGCGTGTCGTAGGTCGACGTCATGGGGACAAGTCTCGCACTTGCGCGAGTCCCTCGACGCCAAAGAGGCGGAACGACGTGCGAGCGAACACGGCAGAATAGGGGTATGACATCACTCAACTCATTCGGTTCAGAAACTACCCTCCACGTGAACGGTCGATCGCTCACCTACTACTCGCTTCGAGCAGACGCGCTGGCCCGACTCGGCGTCGATCGCCTCCCCTATTCGATCAAAGTGTTGTTGGAGAATCTGCTTCGTCACGAGGACGGCGTGAAAGTTCGCGCCGCCGACATCGAAGCATTGGCACGCTGGGGCGAGGCGCCCACCCACCACGGCGAGTTGGCCGGTGAGGACGCGAAGGAGATTGCCTTCACGCCCGAGCGTGTCTTGATGCAGGACCTCACGGGCGTGCCGGCCGTCGTTGACCTGGCCGCAATGCGTGACGCGATCATTGCCCTTGGCGGCAATCCCGACAAGATAAATCCCCTCGTCCCGGTCGAGTTGGTCATCGACCACTCGGTCATCATTGAGCGTTCGGGGACCGCGCAAAGCTTCGAACAGAACGTGGCCATTGAGTACGAGCGAAACGTCGAGCGCTACACGTTCCTCAAGTGGGCGCAAAGCTCCTTCGAGAGGTTCCGCGTCGTGCCTCCGGGGATGGGCATATGCCACCAGGTGAACCTGGAACACCTCTCGCGAGTCGTCTTTGAAACGGACGGCGTGGCGTACCCCGACACGCTCGTCGGCACCGATTCGCACACGACCATGGTCAATGGGCTGGGCGTCCTCGGGTGGGGCGTCGGCGGTATTGAGGCCGAAGCGGGCATGCTCGGACAACCAACATCGATGTTGATTCCCCCGGTAGTGGGACTGCGACTCTCGGGTGCGCCCCGTGAGGGCGTGACCGCGACTGACGTCGTCCTCACGATTACCGAATTACTACGCAAGCACGGCGTCGTGGGCAAGTTCGTCGAGGCCTACGGACCGGGCGTCGGATCGCTGTCGCTCGAGACGCGCGCGACCATTGGCAACATGTCGCCCGAGTACGGCGCGACGTGCGCAATCTTCCCCATCGACCAGTTGACCGTTGACTACCTCGCCTTCACCGGACGTCCGAAGAGTCAATTGGACCTCGTCGAGGCCTACGCCAAAGTACAGGGACTCTGGCACGACCACACGGCCACCGAACCGGTCTACTCCGAGTACGCCGAGCTCGACCTCTCCACGGTCGAGCCGAGCCTCGCCGGACCAAAGCGACCCCAGGACCGCGTCTCGTTGTCGGGTGCGCGCGGTGCGTTCCTTAACGCTCTCGGTCGCGAACCCAAGGAAGTGCAAGGCGTCGAGATGGCCGAGCACCTGCGCGAAGGTGCCGTCGTCGTGGCGGCAATTACCTCGTGTACCAACACGTCGAATCCCTCGGTACTCGTCTGCGCTGGACTGGTCGCTAAGCGCGCCGTGGAACTCGGACTCAGCGTCAAGCCGTGGGTGAAGACTTCGCTCGCACCCGGCAGTCGCGTCGTCATGGACTACCTCGAACGCGCCGACCTCGTAAAGCCACTTGACGCGTTGGGTTTCTATCTCGCGGGCTACGGCTGTACGACGTGCATTGGCAACACCGGACCACTTCTGGCTGGCGTCTCCGAGGCGGTCAACGAGCACGACCTCTCGGTGGTCTCAGTTCTGTCGGGCAACCGCAATTTCGAAGGCCGCATCCACCCCGACGTCAAACAGAATTACCTCGCCAGTCCCCCACTCGTTGTCGCCTACGCGTTGGCCGGCACGATGGATATTGACCTCAGCTGCGAACCACTCGGTATTGGCATTGACGAGAAGCCAGTTTTCCTCGCCGACCTCTGGCCGAGCGACGCCGATGTCGCCGAGGCCGTGCGGTCGTCAATCACACCCGAGATGTTCGAGAAGCGCTACGCCAGTGCCTTCAGCGGTGACGAGCGCTGGCAGAATGTTCCTTCGACGGACGCCGTCACGTACGCCTGGGATTCGAAGTCAACCTACGTGAAACTTCCGCCCTACTTCGACGGACTCACCGCGGAGCCCGGCCTCGTAAGCGACTTCGCCGGCGCTCGCGTGCTCGCAAAATTCGGCGATTCGCTTACGACCGACCACATTTCACCGGCCGGCAATATTCGAGCATCATCGCCGGCTGGGCGCTACCTCATCGACGGCGGCGTCGCCGCACCCGACTTCAACAGTTACGGCACGAGGCGCGGTAATCACGAAGTCATGATGCGCGGCACGTTCGCCAACATCCGCATCCGTAATCAGATGACCCCCGACACCGAGGGAGGCGTCACCGTCAAGCTCCCCGAGGGAACCGAGATGTCAATCTTCGACGCGGCGATGGCCTACCAAGCCGAAGGAACGCCGCTCATAGTCTTGGGCGGGAAAGAGTACGGCACGGGATCGAGCCGCGACTGGGCGGCCAAAGGCACGAAACTTCTCGGCGTGAGGGCCGTCCTCGTCGAGAGTTTTGAGCGCATTCATCGCTCGAACCTCGTTGGTATGGGGGTATTGCCGCTGCAGTTCGCAGCGGGCGAATCGGCCGCGACGTACGAACTAAACGGCACTGAGACATTCGCGATTGAAGGACTCGCTCCACTCAACCGCGGCGAAATGGCTCCCCACGTGACCCTGACGGCAACGCGCGAGAACGGAGAAGCAATCAGCTTCGCCGTGCGACTTCGTATTGACACCTCGACTGAAGCCGAGTACTTCCGTCACGGTGGCGTTCTCAATTACGTACTGCGTCAACTCGCGAGAGACTAACGCTTCTCGCTCGCCAACGCGGCAACGGCCGCGGCGTCAGTGCTGTCGTAGAGCGTGATGTGCTTGACGGCCGGATTGGTAGATTTCGCCAGTCGATCGTGGACCTTCTCGTTCGCTCGTGAGAACGAGATCGTGATTCCGTCTCTCAAGAGGTCGGTAGCGCCCTGCGCGAGCGCCGTCATTCCGGTGTAGTCAATATCGGCAATCGCGACCGCGTCGATGATGAGGTGGCGGGTTCCAGGGAATTTCAGAATGAGGTCGTGCATTTCGCGGCGAAAGACCCCCGCATTGGCGAAGAAGATCTCTTCCCCAAAGAGCACCGCCAGAATATGGTCAACCCGTTCTACGCCTTCTTCTACTTCGGGCTCCCAGCTGGTCGTGCCCGGCCTTCGTCCCAACTCGACCATTCTCGGACGGGCCGATCGCCAGGTCTGATCGAGGATGGCGAGACCGACCGCGATCGCGAGGCCCTGCTCCACGCCGACGAAGATCACGCCGAGACCCGCGATGAGCGCGAGCGCAAACTCCCACCGACTCGAAGTAAAGATCTTCTTCAGTTGGTCAATCTTGATGAGTCGTCCGCCGACGAAAACGAGGATGCCGGCGAGAGCGGCCAACGGAATCATGTGGGCGAATTTGGCGAACGGCGCCAGTACCAATGCGCCGACGCCCGCCACGAGCAAAACCAGTTTCGTACGTCCGCCGGCCAGCTTCGTGACGGAGGTGCGCGCCGGGCTGGCGTTGACGGGGAACGCCCCTACGAGGCCGCACGCAATGTTCGCTAGGCCGATTCCCACGAAGTCGCGACTGATGTTGTCGGCAATGGCGAGGTCGTCGGCGGTCGTTCGACAGGTGGCCGCGCTCTGACTGAGGATGACGATCACCAGCGTCAGGGCGGTCGTCGCAACGGTCCCCCACTGCGCACCAGTAAGCCAGTGGAGCCGCCACATCGGCAGCCCCGCGCTAACCGCGCCCAACTGCTGGACGCCGTGGTGCGCCAGTGACGCCGTGGCCGTCAACACAGTTGCCCCAAGGACGGCGGCGAGTGCCCAGGGCAGCTTCGCATTCAACTTCTCTCCCACCACCATGAGGACGAGTGTGCCAAGCGCAATTGCCAGTGACCAACCATTGACGGAACCGGTCTGATGACTAAGCCACGCAATCCGCGAGACGAACGACTCGCCGCCCGACGCCACACCGAACACCCGAGGCAACTGGTGGGTGATGATGATGACGCCAATGCCGCACAAGAACCCAACCACAATCGGTAGCGACAAGAAGTCGGCCAGCCAACCGAGCTTCAACACTCCAATGAGCACCACGACAACCCCAGCAATGACCGCAGTCGCCGCCACCAACTCCATGTACAACGGTGACGACGCTGGCGCGACGCGAAGTAACACGACGGCAAAGAGCGGTGCAATCGTCGAGTCGGCGCCTACTGAAACTATTGGATTCGACCCAATTACGAAAAAAACCAGCGTCGCCGTGATGAAGGCAATCATCGCCGTGAAGGCGGGCACCGCCGCCAACTGCGAGGTGGCGAGTTGCTCGGGAATTGCGATTGCCAGGAGCGTGATACCCGCAAGAACCTGTCCGGGAAGATTCGTTTTGGTAAGACCGGCGAACAATTGATGGACGCCGCTCGCCACGTGGCGCTGACCAATTGGCGTGTGAGTGGTGGTGGGCGCCGCGTCCATCACGACAGACTACGACCGCCCAATGAACGACTAACTCGTAACGATGACAGTGAAGCCTTCGGCGAGTTTGTCTTTACCTAAACCGGCGTTCTTCGCGGTGGCTCCGGCCCACGACTTCAACATCTTCTTCAGGCCCTTGTGATCGCCGACCTGACTGACGTGACGTTTTAGTGCCGCGTGCTTGTACTTGAATCGCTTCGTGATGTCGACGACCATGGTGGCCTGTCCGCCACTCAGCCACACGAGCGGGACCGTGTGAGGTGTCAGTCCCTCGCGGAGTAGTTCCGGGAATGCGTGAGGATTGCGCGCGTCGGGATAGACGGCACGCATCGTCGCCTCGCCCGACGCCATGTGGTCGGGGTGCGATGCGCGAATCCGCTCCCAATTGCGTTCGGGACTCTGCGTAATCACGAGGTCGGGACGGTGCGTACGAATAACGCGCGCGATCTCTCGTCGAAGTAACAACGTTGGCTCAACTTGTCCATCGGGCCAACGCAGAAATGTGATATTCGTCACGCCGACTTCACGTGCGGCGGCGCGCTGCTCGGTCTCTCTGATTTCGGAGCGCTCTTCGCGTGTCAGCGTCGAACCATCGCCTCCGGCGTCACCCGAGGTGACGAGGCAATACGCCACGTCGACACCTTTGGACGTGAGCGTGGCAATCGTTCCGGCGGAACCAAAGTCAACATCATCGGGATGCGCGACGACAACGAGGGCGCGTTTAATGGACTTGTCGTGCTTGAAGACGGGCAACGCCTGCTTCTTCTTGCTCACAGTACTGAGTCCTCCCTGGTCGGATCCCAACTTGCCAGATCCTTCAAGTGCGGGTCATTACTGAAAACCTCAACGATCGGTCGCTTTAATCATAATCACTTCAGCCTCAATAATTTGGTTCCACAGTAACAAAGAGACCACAACCCCCGTCGAGCCAGCTCGAGCGGTGCGTCCGGAGCGGTGGAGATAGGCCTTTTGGTCTTCTGGGGGATCGAAGTGCATTACGCAGTCCACCGCATCAATATGCAGTCCTCGCGCGGCCACATCGGTCGCCACGAGCACCGCCAAGCGGTCACCCGAAAAGTCCGCCAAGGCCTTTTCTCGCTGGCTTTGGCGAAGGTCCCCATGAATGGCCGCGGCGTCAACGCCCTCCTTTTGGAGCTGTTCGACCAATCGGTCGGCCCCGCGCTTGGTGCGACAAAAGATCAGCGTCTTATCGAAAGACGAACAGATTGCCGAGGCCACCTTGATGCGGTCCATTTGGTGGACGTTGAGGAAGTGATGCACCATTAACGAGACCGTCTGGGTGTCGCTCACGACTTCGTGAAAGACGGGGTCCGTAAGGTAGCGCTTCACAAGACGGTCGATGGCCCCGTCGAGCGTCGCCGAGAAGAGCAGCGTCTGGTGAGGATGTTCGGCAATCCTGCGAAGTACCCACTCAACTTGGGGCATGAAGCCCATGTCGGCCATGCGGTCGGCCTCGTCGAGGACGAGTACGTCGAGGCCTTCAACATTCACTTCGCCTCGATCTCCGAGGTCAATGAGACGTCCCGGCGTGGCAATAATGACGTCACAGCCTTTGCGAAGCGACTTCACCTGGCGCTCAATGTCGGCTCCCCCGTAGACGGCGTTCACGTAAAGCCCTAGTCCGGCGCCGAGCGGCTTCAGCACTTCGTGCACCTGCACTGCTAATTCGCGCGTGGGCAACAGCACCAACCCCCGGGGCCGTGCCGGCTGTCCCTCTTTGGCTTTGTACGACTCACCCGCAGCGATGCGCTGGAGCATGGGGAGTCCAAAGCCAAGTGTCTTGCCTGAACCAGTCTTTGCCTTGCCGCAGACGTCACGCCCTGCGAGGGCGTCATTAATCGTGAGGGCTTGAATCGGGAAAGCGGTTGTGATCCCTTGTTCAGAGAGCACCCGCACGAGATCGGGCAACACGCCCAATTCGGCAAAAGTCTTGTTGGTGGCGTATAAGTCCTGTGCCGATGGCACGGACTCTTTGATTTCACTACTCACGGGACAACGACGTTTCTCGGTTGGACCCGAAACCGGCGTTCGAAAGTGTGGGCCCAAGCTCAGTTACTAGAGCTTCTCCTCTAGTCTAGGACAAAACATCGGAATTTCTCCATACATTGAAGGAAAACACAATGGCACGACTGGAAATCGGCTCCAAGGCTCCGACGTTTACACTCCCGAACCAGCACGGTGCGTCCGTTTCTCTGAAGGATTTAAAGGGCGAGCGCATCGTCTTGTACTTCTACCCGGCCGACGACACACCAGGGTGCACCAAAGAAGCCTGTCAATTCAACGACGTTCGTGCACAATTCCGCACTCTCGGAGTCAAGGTGGTGGGCGTCTCACCCGACAGTGCACAAAAGCACCTCGCGTTCCAGCATAAGTACGGCCTGTCCTTCGACCTCCTCACGGACGTCGACAAAAAGGTCATGGAGCGTTACGGCGCCTTTGGCGAAAAGATGATGTACGGCAAGAAGATACGCGGAGTCATTCGTTCCACGTTCGTGATTGGACCAACCGGCACCGTCGAGCACGCCTGGTACGGCGTTCGCGCCGACGGGCACGCCGCGAGGGTCCTGGCGACCCTCGAGGACTAACTCGCGCTTTGGCGTCGCACCGCACGTATCCGGTACCAGAGTCCCAGGCCAATAGCGAGGACTACGACCGCGATAATCGGGTACTCCACGGCGTGGAAGTCGCCGCTCACGTGCTTCCAATTCGAACCGGCGGCGTAACCGAGGCCCGCCAGCAACGCAACCCACGCGGCCGATCCAATTGACGTGAGGACTGCGAAACGGATTCGCGACATCTCGGCCATCCCGGCCGGCACCGAGATGAAACTGCGAACGACGGGGAGAATCCGACTAACCAGGACCGAGATCGAGCCGTACTTCTCGAACCACCTTTCGGCGCTGTCGAGGTCCTTATGAGTGAGGAGGATCCACTTCCCCCACCGATCGACAATGGTGCGCCCGGCACTTCGTCCGACTTCGTAGGCAATGATCGCTCCGACCAACGAACCGATCGTGCCGATGAGAATGACGCCCCAGAGAGTGAAGCGCACGTGCCCAGTGACGGCCGCAGTGCACAGCGCACCGGCGAAGCCGTAAGCGACCTCGGAGGGGATGGGAATGCACGCCGATGAAAGTACCGAGAGGGCGAAGAGGGCGAAGTACCCGTAGTGCTGAATGAATGACTGCATCACTCCATTCTTGCCGAGAGTGGCCAGCGAGCCGGACTCCTGGCACGTCGGGCAGACTGAGAAAGGGGGTGCAATGGGCCAGGTGCCACAATTAGACGACATTGACGTTACGTGGTTGTCACAACTACTGGGGATTACCAACGCGACGAACCTCGCTCGCACGTCGGTTGGGCACGGACAGGTCGCGAACTGCTACCGATTGACCCTGGAGCGAACATCCACCTCGTCAACGTCGGTCATTGCCAAAGTGCCCTCCGTCGACGAGGTCAGTCGTTCGACAGCCCGACTCCAGCACCTCTACGAACGTGAAGTCTGCTTCTACCAACATCTCGCGTCGATCGTTACTACCCGGACGCCGAAGTGTTTCTTTGCCGAGCGTGACGATGACGACAATTTTCTGATAATTCTCGAAGACCTCAGTCCCTCGTCACGCACTGATCAGTTCGGCGCCCTTTCGATCGATAACGCAAAAACCGGACTCGTCGAACTCGTCGGCCTTCACGGTCCCACGCACCAACGCAGCGACCTGCACGGTGCAACATGGCTACGCGGCGTGAGCGAAGAGTTGCGACCCCTCTATGAAGGTGTCCTGCCGATTTTGTTCGAACAGTTCCTTGAGCGCTACGACGCGCGACTCTCTGAGGACGTGTCCTCAATGGTGAGCGCCCTACAGGTTCGCCTAGCGCTCTTTAGCAACTATGTGTCCCCTCACCCCTGCGTCACGCACGGGGACTTTCGCACGGACAATCTGCTCATTGATGCCCTGGGTGGCGCGGTTCCGCTGGCCGTGGTCGACTGGCAGACGATTGGCGTTGGCAGTCCCCTTCTCGACGTTGCGTATTTCCTCACTACGAGCCTCTCCCCGCACGACTGTGCGTCGCTCGAGGATGAACTGCTCACCTTCTACTTGACTCGTCTCGGCGACACCGGTGTGGTCATCCCTCTCGACCTGGCACGTCAGGAGTTTGCGCGCTACACGCTCCAGCCGATTGTGATGCTGGTGGCGGCATCGGTGATCGTCGAACAGACTGAACGGGGTGACGAGATGTTCCTCACGATGATTGACCGAGGGGTGGTCGCTGCGACCAGGTGGCACGCCCTCGATGAGTTGGAGCGACATGCTGCTTCCTGAAGATGACTTTCCACTGCACCAGACGGCGAAGCCGATCGGGCACGTGATGGAAGGTCACCCCAACGCGTACGACCGCTTCTGGTTCAACGGCTACGACGAAGAGTTCTACTTCGCCTTCGCATTAGGTCTTTATCCCAATCGCGGGGTCATTGACGCCGCCTTTTCCGTCGTGCAGGGCGCGAACCAGTTCTCGGTCTTTGCCAGTGACGCCCTCATTGCACGACCAACCAAGGTCGGACCATTGCGACTTGAGATTGTCGAGCCACTGCGCGTTAACCGCATCAGCGTCGAGGCGCCCGAGCACGGGCTGCGCGCGGAGTTGACCTACACGAGGACGACCGCGGTCGCCGAAGAGTCCCGCCAGACCATGCACGACGGAGCGCGGATCTTCATGGACGCGACGAGGGCGACGCAGTTGGGCATGTGGGAAGGGTGGATTGAGACGCCCAACGGACGAGTCGACCTGACTAAGGGGCTACGAGGCACCAAGGATCGGTCGTGGGGCATTCGCCCGATTGGCGAACCACTTCCCGGTGCGCCCAGTCGGGGTGCTCCTCAACTGTGCTTCTTCTGGGCGCCCCTTCATTTTGCGCACGGTGGAGTGCACTTCATGACGTTTGACGACGCGAACGGTCGAGCACTCAGTCGATCGGGCGCTGTGTTGCCAATGGAGGGTGAGGCGACGTCGACCGACGGATCGTTGCGAGTCAATTTGGAACCGAACACGCGCTGGGTTCGCGATGGCGTGCTCACAATGGACGGACAAGAGATTACCTTGACGCCGTTGTTGCGTTTCCAAATGCGCGGCGCCGGATACAACCACCCGCAGTACGCGCACGGCCGTTGGCACGGTGGACCAATCGTTGCCGGTGAACAGATCGACCTCGCGACCCTCGACCCTCTCGAATACTCCAACATCCACGTGCAACACGTCGTGCGCGCGACGCGGGGTGACGAGGTCGGTCTGGGCGTGCTCGAACAACTCGTCATCGGCCCCTACGCCCCGGCCGGGTTGACGGGATTACTCGACGGCGCCTAACGCTGGTGCGTCGAACACCAGTAGGTCGTTCGCCCACCAATGGTGGCTTGGAGCATGGCCGAACCGTCGCGCGGACAGAACGCCCCGGGGTAGCGGCCCTCCATGTGATCACCGAGGTGGGAACCGCCGCGTCGTTGCAACGTGCGCATGGTCTGCGTGAACGCTCGAAAGAGGTCGGCGCGTTGCTGAGTATCGAGAAGACCGGCCGGGGTTCGCGGGTCGATACCGGCGCGGTAGAGGATCTCGTCGCCGAGGAGATTGCCAACGCCCGCAACCGCCGACTGATCAAGCAGTCGCGCCTTAATGGCGGGGCCGTCGCCGCGCGCGGCGAGAACCCCATCGAACTGCTTTTTCGTGAGCGAGAGTGCGTCGGGACCTAGGTCGCTCAGATCGGGATCAATCTCGAAGCGAGCCAACCGCCTCGGATCGTGCATAAGCAACTTTCGACCGTCGCCAAATTCGAGTCCGCCACGGATCCAATCTCGTCGAAAGCTATGGGGCCCGTAGAAGAGTCCGTTGATCCCGGCGTCGTCGTCGATGAGGAGGACGCCCGTCATCCCGAAGCGCAGACCGAGGCGAACGCCATTGGTCTCGAGCAGTAGGAGCTTGCCCCGGCGACCGGTGCCGGTCACCGTGAGATTTTTCACACCCCTCGCCCACGCGCCGACGTTGGTCAATTTCTTGGCGGTGTAGGCGTCGGCCCAGCCGCGCACAATGGTCGCACCGACCGTGCGATCTGCCAAGCGGCGATAGGACTCGACTTCGAGAATCTCGGGCACGCGGCGAGCGTACCGGCAATCGTTCATTGGAGTCTCGTCGGTAAGGTTACGTAATGCCAATAGAGAAGCCGCAGTGGAAAGAACTCTTCAGCGAAGTGGTGACGTCGGGCCTCTGCACGGGGTGCGCCGCCTGCGTCGTCGCCTGTCCCCACCCAGTTCTCGAGTACGAGACCGCCAACGGCGTCTACAGACCCTTCCATCTCGACATCGACGGTGGTCCCGACGACTGCACGCACGGACAAAAGGGCTGCACGATGTGCACGAGGGCTTGTCCGCGATTTCGCAACTGGGAGTCGGAGATCGACACGCACAAATTCGCACGCGAACGAGAAGAGGATGAAGTCTGGGGAATCGGTGACGTCCTGCTCGCGCGAGCGACCGACGAATCACTCGTCGAAAATGGCCAAGACGGCGGCTTCGTGTCGGCGCTGCTCATTTACGCGTTGGAACACGACATCATCGATGCAGCGCTCGTCAGTGGCCTCGAGGGCGACAGTTCAACGTGGCGCGCCGTACCCCGTGTGGCGCGCACCCGCGCCGACGTGCTCGAAACCGCGAAGTCGCGTTACACCTACAGCGCCAACCTTCTCGCATACTTCGAAGCAACGGAAGCCGGCGCCGAGCGAATTTGCCTTGTCGGCATGGGCTGTTTGGCCTCAGCACCCGGTGCGATGCAATCGCGCAAGGCCGGCAAGGTTGCGCGACGACTCAGTCTCACCATCGGACTCATGTGCTCCAAGACGTTCGACGATTCGATCTTCGAGGAACTCTTCGAAGCGAAGTACGCCATTAGACGCGCCGACATCGTGAAGATGAACATCAAGGGGGTCTTCCAGATTTGGACCAAGGACGGACACTTTCACGAGATCCCCCTGAAGGAGGCCCACGCCTACACGAGGGAAGGGTGCAAGCAGTGCCCCGACTTTGCGGCCGAGCACGCCGACATTTCTACCGGTGGGATCGGCGCCTTCGGTGACTGGACGCTCGTCATCGTGCGAACCGATCGGGGGCGCGAGTTGATGAGCGCGTTGAAGGAGAACGGACTCATTAAAACCCGACCCGGAGACGACGACCCCGGCGCCGTGGCGTTGCTGCACAAATTGGCCACGGTGTCGCGCAAGCGTTGGCCCGCCACCGCAACGCCCGGTCCGGGCCGCATCCCAGTCGTCATCAAGTAGTCGGCAATTAGTGTCGAACTGTGCCCACTAAATCATCGTTCACGACCGTATTGCTCGTGCGCCACGGGGTGACGGCAACGACCGGCATCGTGCTTCCCGGTCGCGCGGCGGGACTGCACCTCTCCGAGCGCGGCGTTGGGCAGGCCGAAGAGGCCGCTCTTCGCATCGCGGCACTGGCGAAGAAGCCCGTCGCGCTCTACGTGTCGCCGCTCGAGCGCGCGAGGGAGACGGCCGCGCCGATTGCTAGAGCGCTGCAACTTCGATCCAAGATCGAACGCGGTCTGCTCGAGTGTGACTTTGGCGACTGGACGGGCAAGAAGTTGAATCTGCTCGCGAAGAAGCTTGAGTGGCGCGCCGTCCAACACGCGCCGAGCACCTTTCGCTTTCCCGGTGGCGAATCGTTTACCGAGATGCAACTGCGCATGTGGACGACGTTGGAACGACTGGCGGCGGCGCACCGAAATGGGACCATCGTCGTCGTTAGTCACGCCGACCCGATCAAGGCGGCCGTCACCTACGCCCAAGGCGTCCCGCTCGATCTCTTCCAGCGAACCGTGATTTCGACCTGTTCAATCAGTGCGATCGGCTTCACCAGTTCAACGCCGGTGGTCCTCACCGTCAACAACACCGGAACTCTGCAAGGCCTCGCCCCTTCATGAACTACGTCTTCTCCAATCCCGACAAGGTGATGGTCGGCGTTCGCGGTGAAGTGGGAAATCGTCTCTTCCTCCTTCAGGTGCGCGAAGGTCGTCGGCTCGTCATCGTGAAGTGCGAGAAGCAGCAACTGCACGCTCTGGCCGAATGGCTCGGTCAGGTCATTGGTGAACTCGGCCGACCGGGGCATCTCCCCGACGATCTTTCGCTCGAACCCGAGTACGAATCTGACTTCGTCGCCGGCGATATCGCCGTTGCCATCGACGAGGATTCCCACTCCATTGAGGTCACGTTCGAGTCACTCGAGGGCGAAGACCAGCTCGATGTGACGCTGTCGCTCGAGTGGGCCGGCGCACTCGCTATCGCCATCACCCATCTCGTGGAGGCCGGACGGCCGACCTGTCCCTTGTGCGCTGGGCCGCTCGACCCCAAGGGTCACGACTGTCCGCGCACGAACGGCCACGCTCCTCCGATTCAATAGTTCTGTGACCCGCGACGAACAACGCACGCTGCTGATGAAGGGTTCGATTGTGGTGGAGGGCCGCGTCCAGGGTTCGTCAAACCAGGCACTACTCGTAACCGTTGAACTAGACGGCGTGCAGGGACAGGCCTGCTACAAAGCTGAGGCCGGCGAGCGAGCACTCTGGGACTTTCCGGACGGACTGTGGCGACGAGAAGTGGCGGCCTCGGAACTCGATCACGTCTTAGAGACTGATCTGGTACCGACAACTGTCGGGCGCGAAGATGGTCCGTTCGGCATTGGATCATTGCAGTGGTGGGTCGACGACAATATGGAGGATCACTACTTCACACTTCGTGAGAATCCACAATTCCACGACTGGTTCGCCGAACTCTGTGCCTTCGACGTAATTGCCAATAACGCCGATCGCAAGGCCGGACACGTGCTCTTCGACGGCGAGCGCTGTTGGGCCATTGACAATGGACTCTGCTTCCACGAGCAGGACAAACTTCGCACCGTCATTTGGGAGTACGCCGGCCTAGAAGTTGACGGTCACTTACTCGAACGAGTTGCGCGGTTCGCCAGCGGAGCAACCGGTCACGTCGGCGACTGGTTGAATCCAATCGAGTTAGCTCTCGCCCAGGCCCGCGCGCACGGGCTCGTAGAAAGTTCCTTCTTCCCGATGCCCGACGAAAACCGCGATTGGCCGCCCTACCCCTGGCCACTGATTTAGTTCATTGTCGCGACAGTGGCGTCGAGGTCTGGCACGCCCGATTCGAGAAGACCGAACGTAATAATCGCGCCCACACCGAAGAAGCCAGCGGCCCACCAGAACGCCACCGCGTAGCCGTGGAGCGTGGCAATGACGAGTAGTGCGTGCCCCGCTCCCGCCGGGAATGATGCAGGAGTGTCGTGCGCCGTTACGGTGACCGCGATGGTGTTCAGTAACGCCACACCAATTGATCCACCGATTTGCTGGGTGGTATTGACAAGTGCCGATGCGGAACCGGCGTCGCTCGGGCGAATGCCGGCCGTCGCGCTCGCAATGGCCGGCGCGAAGATCAGTCCGAGTCCGAGACCAGTCACCACGAGCCCCGGGAGAACATTCGTGAAGTAGCTCGCGCTCGGCGACAACTTGGTGAAGAGAACCATGCCCATCATGGAGAGCAGCATCCCCGTCGGTATTAACGGACGAGGCCCATTGACGGCGAGAAGTCGGGCGCTGGCAATCGTTACCGATAGAGCAATGGCGCCCACCAAGGGCAAGAAGGCGACTCCCGTTCTCAGTGGCGAGTAGCCAAGTGTCCCTTGCAAGTAATACGCGAGAAAGAGCGAAATGGCGAAGATCCCGATGCTGGTCAAAAAGAGTGCGACCAGTGAACCTCCGCGCACGCGGTTGATGACGAGTCGAAGTGGCAACAACGGATGCCTGGAGCGTCGCTGCCACATGATGAAAAAGATGAGGAAAACCACACCGAAGGAGAGGCTGCCCCAGGTGGTGAGGTTGGACCAACTGGTAGTCACCGCGTGGCCGAACCTGGTTGTAACGGCGTGGCCGAACCCGAAAACGACAAAGAACAGTCCGCCGCTGGCCAGAAGAGTACCGAGCACATCTAAGTGGACGAGTTGTTCGCGCCTGCCGCCAGCGACGAAGATGGCCACGCCGACAATCGAGATCGCCGCGAAAATCACGTTGACGAAAAGGCACCATCGCCACGATGCCCACTGGGTCAGCGCCCCACCCAGGATCAAACCAATCGCGGCGCCCGACGCACCGATGGCCCCGTAAATCGAAAACGCCTTGGCCCGCTCTTTGGGATCGCCAAAGGTCGTGGTCACTGCGGCCAGCGCGGCCGGAGCGAGCAAAGCACCAAAGACCCCTTGGACCGCGCGCGCGATGACGAGCGTTGAAAAGCTGTGCGCGGAACCGCCGAGCGCCGAGGCGAATGCGAAGCCGGCGAGCCCGACGTAGAGCGACGTCCTTCGACCCCAAAGATCAGAGAGGCGCCCGCCCAGCAACAACAGTGAACCAAACGAAAGTGCGTACGCCGTAATGAGCCACTGCCGGTTGGCGAGGGAGAAATGAAGCTCGCGTTGTGCGTGCGGTAACGCAATGTTGATGACGGTGGCGTCGAGTGCGACCATAAGTTGCGTGACGCTGAGGACGGACAGCGCCCACCACCGATGAATCGATGACGTCGCGGCAGCCTCGTTCATAGGGTGCAGCCTAAATTCACGCAACGAATGTTCGGCGAAGGCACACGGTACTTAGGCTCTCGCTGGGCGGCGTCTCCAAACATCAACCCGCTACTAGCCGCGAGCCTTCAGCGCCTCAATAAGTGCTGGCAGGACCTTCAGTACGTCGCCGACAATGCCGAAGTCCGCAATTTGAAAGATCGGAGCGTCGGGGTCCTTGTTAATGGCAACGATGTTCTTCGAACCCTTCATGCCCACCATGTGTTGCGTGGCACCAGAGATGCCACACGCAATGTAGACCGTGGGCTTCACCGTCTTGCCGGTTTGACCGACCTGGTGCGAATAGGGAACCCAACCGGCATCGACAATTGCGCGTGACGCACCGGGCGCACCGTTGAGCAACTTGGCGGTCTGTTCAATGAGTGCGTAGTTGCCGACTTCGCCCAGGCCTCTGCCGCCCGAAACAACGACCGCGGCCTCTTCGAGCTTCGGTCCTTCGCGTTCTTCGACGTGCGTCGCCGCAATCTGCGCACCGCCCGTGGCACCGAGGTCGCCAATCGGCGCACTCAGTACTGCTGCGGCGGCACCGCCGGCGGACTCAGCGACGAACGACTTCGCGCGAATGACAACAATCCCCGGACCCTCACCGGTCAAGCGAGCCTTCACCGTCTGGCTGCCGCCAAAGATGGGATGCTCGCTGACGAGTCCGCCGTCCTCGCTCAGTCCGGTCACATTCGTAAGGACCGGTCGATCGAGTCGGGCACTGAGGCGCCCCGCAATATCACGGCCGTCATAGCTGGTGGGAATGAGAATCGCGTCGGGCGTGGAACTAGCAACCAGTGCCGCGATTGCCGACGCCACGGGGGCGCCTGGGAGGCTCCCGTTAAGGGTGCCGACGTCGTAGAGCGTTGTGGCGCCATACTCGCCAGCCTGTGCTGCGAGCGAAGCGCCGTCGCCCCACGTGACCGCTGACACGGTCGTGGCGAGCGAACGCGCGTGCGTGAGCAGTTCGAGCGATGTGGTTGTGAACGAACCGTTCGATGGTTCGACGACGACCCAGATGTTTGACAGTGCCATGGTGATCTCCCTACAGAACTTTGATCGATTCGAGGAAGGTCACGATGCGTTGCGCCCCGTCCCCATCATCGATGTGCTTTTCGCCCGCGGCGCGGCTCTCGGCGGCGACAACGTCGGTGATCTCTTGGCGCGCACCGGCCGGACCGGTCTCGCTCGCGAGGCCGAGGTCCGTGACCGCGAGGATCTCGAGCGGCTTGGACTTGGCGGCCATAATTCCCTTAAAGGAGGCGTAACGAGGCTCGACCACTCCGGCGGTGACGGTAACGAGCGCCGGCAGCGGCGTCGTCACTTCGTCGTAGCCCGACTCGGTTTGTCGCTCCACTTTCACCGTGGTGCCGTCAATGGCAATGGACTTGGCGAAGGTGATTGACGGTAGTCCGAGGAGTTCGGCCAGCTGGACCGGTGTCGTGCCGGTGTAGCCGTCCGACGACTCGGTCGCACAGAGAATCAGGTCGGGCAGGTCACGCTTAATGACGGCGGCCAGCACCTTGGCCGTGCCGAGGGCGTCGGTTCCCCGAAGTGCGTCGTCGCTCACGATGACGGCCTTGGCGGCGCCCATGGCGAGGGCGTTGCGAATGCCCGCGACATCGTTGGCGGAACCCATCGAGACGACGGTGACGTCGCCGGAACCGGCCTTATCAACTAATTGAAGCGCCATTTCAACGCCGTAGGTGTCGGCCTCGTCGAGAATCAGTTTGCCGGACCGATTGAGGTTGTAGGAACCATCGAGCGACTGGGGCGCGGCCGGGTCGGGAATCTGTTTTACGCAGACAACGATATTCATGGCCCAAATCTAGAGCATTGCTGATGCAGGTCCGTCAGACGCGATTGGCGAGGACCTGGCGAGCCAGCCTGGGATCGTCCGTGATGATGCTTGCGACGTCGAGCTCGGCCATGAGGGCAATTTCGGACGACCCGTTGACCGTCCACACGTTGACATCGAGGTCCAATTCATTGGCTTCGCGCATGGCCCGGGCGGTCACCAGCGAAAAGTGAGGATTGACCGCATTGAAGCCGAGCTCGTGCGCCTGAACGAGTGCCGATTCGATATCCACGTCCCAGACCAGCCATCCGACGCGTATTTCAGCGAGGTCGAAGCAGGTGATGATGACCCGCTCGCTCCAGCCGGCCTCGTAAATCGCCGTCACGACCCTCCGAGCAAAATCGCCCGTCCCGTCGTAGTGTGGCTCGCCCGGACCTTGGGAGTTCTTGATTTCCACGTTGACGCTCACACCCGCCAGGGCCGTGAACGCATCATCGAGGCCGGGAACGTACGTAGGGAGATCGATGCCCCTGGTTTGAGAAATCATTAAGCCGCCGGCCACGGGGTCGTGATGAATCACGAGTTCCCCGTCGAGAGTTTCGCGGACGTCCAGTTCGACACCGTCCACACCCAGTGCGACGGCGGCGGCAAACGACGCCACTGTGTTTTCGCGTTCCGAATAGTGCGCACCACGATGCGCGAAGATGTCAACCATTTATCGAGTTTGACAGTTGCCGGTCGAATTACAACGATGTCGTACGAATTACACCTGTGTGAACGCGATTAATCGCGTTTCACCCCTTGTTATTGGACGCAAAATTCGTTAAAATTGGACTCCCGCCACCGGTACTTTCCTAGTGAAATTATCGTGGAATTGCCCCCCAATTGAAGGATTTAAAATGTCGTTGATCTGGAACCGAACTCACGCCTGGGATGATGCGGACTGGCGTTCAAACGCCGCGTGTCGCGATACGGAACCGGAGCTCTTCTTCCCAATCGGGACGACCGGCATGGCGACCGATCAGATTGAGTCGGCCAAGCGCGTCTGCCTGAACTGTGACGCCCAGAAGGCGTGCCTCGAGTTCGCGTTGGCGACGAACCAGGAGTCGGGTGTGTGGGGTGGCACGACCGAGGACGAGCGTCGCAAGTTGCGCAAGCAGTGGCTGGCCGCGCGCCGCCGCGCCACGGCGGGCTGAGGGCACCTCTCCTCACAACAATCTCGGTCGTACACTCGAACGATGACTTCGCTCGACGATGTGGTACGACCGCGGTGGCCAACGCAAGGAACTGAGGATCACGTCCTTTGGACGTTCCTCGACTTCGAACGCGCCACGCTCGCCAAAAAGTGCGCCGGTCTCACGACCGAACAACTTTCAATGAGGTCGATGCCGCCATCGAATCTCTCCCTGATCGGCCTTCTTCGTCACAGCGTCGACCACGAAATCTATTGGTTCGAACAAATCTTTCTGGGCCGCGACACCGTGTCGGCCTACGAATCAGGTAGCGATCCCGACTTTGATTTCAACGCCTTGGACTCGACGTCGGCGGACGCCGTCATCGAGCAATGGCTTCGACAGTGCGAGATTTCACGGTCCATTGTCGCCGGACGAAGCCTCGATGACGCGTGTGCCGTGACGCCCGATTTTCTCGAAGGGCCAGTCCCGCTTCGACTGCTCGCCGTGCACGGTATCGAGGAGTACGCCAGACACTGCGGCCACGCCGACCTTCTGCGTCAAGGAATTGACGGCGCGACTGGATACTGACCAACCACGTCCTTGCTACGCAGCACAGCGCGCCAAATGGCCCGAATGAGGTCACGCACGATTGAGAGGCCGAGACTGGTGGGCACCTCCAAGGAGAAGTCCTCACCAAGGCCGCGCCCGTTGTCGCGGATCTCCGCGACGGCGTTATCGCTCTCGCGGTACAAGTTGAGCGTGACAATTCCCACGTGATCGTTCTTGGGACCACCGAACTCCGTAAAGGCGTGCTCGACTGCATTGGTTAGCAACTCAGCAAGTGCCACCGCGAGCGGCGTGGCGAGGTCGGTCGACAGAGTACCCAGTTCGCCGTTCACCACAATCTCGACGGGATGAAGTGCGAGGACGGTGTCTTCGACGAGCAGCACAAGAGAACGGACGATTTCGTCGAAGACCACCTCTTCGCCCGGTTCTCGCGAGAGGACTTCGTGGACCACGGCAATAGAACGCACGCGACGTTCCGCTTCACCGAGTGCGATTCGGGTCTCCGCCTCGTCGCTACGACGGGCCTGAAGTCGTAATAGGGACGAGATTGTCTGGAGATTGTTCTTCACGCGGTGGTGGACTTCGCGCACGGCGGCCTCTTTGTTGAGCACCAGTCGATTGAGTTGTCGCAGGTCCGACACGTCACGGAGCATCGTCACACAACCAGTCACGAGCCCGTGCTCGATCAGTGGGACGCAGTGGAAGAGGATGGCGACGTCGTGCCCGCGGTCGATCTCTTCCATGGCGGGGAGGGCGTACTCCAGCGAACGCTCGACGACGCGCACGCGTAGTCCGAGTTCCGGCAAGGTCTGACCTTCGGCCGACGCGTAGATTCCCATCCGGTGGAGTGCATTGGTGGCGTTGGGCGTCGCGAACTCCACCCGTCCGTCACCGTCGATGAGGATGATGCCGTCGCCGACGCGCGGCAACCCCGGTCCGGCGACCCCCTCTTCGCGGAACGGGAATGTCGAATCGGCGACCATCACGCAGAGCCGTTCGAATATGGAGAGGTAGGCCTGTTCGTAGAGCGAAGCCGGTCCACGAAGGGGACCCTGCAATCGAACCATGACCGCGACGATTCGCCCGTCGAAGCGCACCGGTACGCACCAAACCGGAACCACGTCGTCAATTGCGTCGACGTTGACTTCGCCAACGATTCGCGTCCCACTCTCGTAAGCGAGCGCGACGAGCGGCCACGCGTCAGCTCGGTGCGTAGACCCGACCAAGTCGTCGTTGATCATGGTCGAACGATTGTTGGGACGCATCTGACCGAGCACGATGAACCCAACGTCGCTGACATTGGACTCATCATCGACCTTGGTCATCAACAACATGTCCGAAAACGCAAGGTCCGAGAGGAGCGACCACGAGGCCGTGAGACGAAGTAGGTGATCGACAATGGGGTTGGAAAGTGACGTACTCTGGGCCGCGAGTTCGGCGAGCGTCGCCACTAGCTGGACCGGAGCGGCAACATGGATCGTTCGCGACCGGTGTACGAGGCCAGTTCGTGCACACCGCGCGCCTCGAGCATGTCGGCCAAGTCACCGGCGCGCTCCCCCACCCGTTCGAGTCGGTGGGCATCACTGGCCGTGGTGAAGGTGAGGCCCTTGGCGACGTAACGGTCGAGGAGTCCCCCGGCCGGATACTGCTCACCAATCGGCTTCTTCCATCCGGCCGACGAACATTCCACCGATACGTCGGACTTCGCGGCCGATTCGGCCATCAGGTCCCAGTAGTCGCCAGGATTCGACGCGTGGAATCCAGCCACCTTGATGAGGTCCGAGTGGGCCAGCACGTCGACGGCGTTCGCGGCGCAGAGTTCTTCAAGTGCCAGTGCGTAATCGGACCAGCACTGGTCGACGTCGCGCACCGCCCACTCGTGCATGTGTATCTCATTGTCGATGTCGTCGAACTGCCAGGTGCCCAGCCAATGCACCGATCCAATCAGGACGTCGAAGGGATACTGCGCGAGCACCGACGAGACAATGTCCATCTGCCCTCGGCAGTAGTCGACTTCAAGCCCAATCTTGACGGGCAGCCCCTCATCCTTGGCCCGTTGTGCCAATGTCACGTACTCCTCGAGCGAGTTGCGGGCGTGAAAGTTGAAATAGTCCGCCATCTCGTAGCTCGTTGGTTCGTGACCGGATTTGAGCCAGAAGGGGCCAATGGCCGACATGACGTCGACGAAGCGATTGGCGTGCTCGGTGAGGGCCAGCTCACTCACGCCGTTACTGGCCGCTTCGTCGCAGTACGCCGCAATCTGATCGAGTTCGTACCAGACGGATGACTCGGAGTGAGGCCAGAGGTGCAAGTGGTAGTCGATCACCGCACGAAGTCGATTCTCTAGGCCGAGCCGAAACCGACGATGCGTTCACCTGACTGCGTGCCCAGTTCGACGTAGGCAATTCGAGCGGCGGGAATGCCGACGCGACGACCTTTGCGATCAGTGAGCCAGAGTACCGTTTCGTCCGTCATGGCGGCCTCCACTTCCTTCATGACCTTTTCTCGTTTCGCGTCCTCGGGCAGAATGATTTCGATCTCTTTCATTGATTGCACGATGCCTATGCGAACTTCCATTTCGACTACTCCTACGTTGGCGACTCTCTTCATGCTACGGCGTTGAGGCATGATTGAAAGCGTGACCAACGAGCCCATCTCCGAGCGCAGTCGGCGCTGGGCCGCCACCATGGAGGGTTACGAGGGCGCCGCGGATGACGTCACCGTGGCCCACGAGAACTCCCACGCGACGATCGAGGTGGCTCTGGGTTCAAGAGCCGTTACCGGTTCGCTGAGCGAGCGAGAAGCACAACTCGACGACTTCTTGGCCGGGGGCGCGACCCGCGGTCGCGGGGCCGGCAACCGCGCTCGCGCCGAGGACCCGGACGAATTTCGGACCTGCTTCGAACGTGATCGAGACCGAATCCTGCACTCCAGCGCGTTCCGGCGATTGGCGGGGAAAACCCAAGTTTTCGTTTTTCCCGACGATCACATGCGCACGCGCCTCACCCACGCCCTCGAAGTCGCCCAAGTCGCCACGGGCGTTGCCCGGGCCGTGGGCCTCAACGTGGCGCTAACTGAAGCGATTGCGCTCGGACACGACTGCGGGCACGGACCGGGCGGGCACGCCAGCGAAGAGGCCCTCGACCCCTTCGTGCCCGGTGGCTTCGATCACGCGACCTGGGGCGCCGACGTATCACTCGTCAGTCTCAATCTCTGTTTGGAGACGCTCGACGGAGTGCGCAACCACTCGTGGTCCAGACCGGCTCCGGCCACGCCCGAAGGAGAAGTCGTCAGTTGGGCCGACCGCATTGCCTACAGCTGCCACGACTTCGAAGACGCAGTCTCGGCGGGCATCGTGGGACAAGAACAGATACCGGCCCTCGTGCGCGAACGCTGCGGCCCCCGACGCAGCCAACAGTTGGGCACGTTCATTAACGCCATGATTCATACAATCCGAGAGACGGGTGTGATCGGCATGGACGCGCGCCACTCCGAAGCTCTCGCCGCCTTCCGCACGTTCAACTACGAGACGATCTATCTACGAAGCGCCTCGCGTCAACAAGCGTCGGCCGTCGTGGCGATGCTGCGCGCACTGGTCGAGTACTTCACCGCCCATCCTTTGCTCATCCCCGACGTGGCCGACGGTGCCGGCGACGTTGCGAATGAACGTGCGGCCCTTGAGCTGGCCGTGGCCTACGTGGCGGGCATGACCGACCGCTTCGCGTGTCGAAGCGCCGTCACGTTGCTCGACTGGCCCGAGGACCAGTTGCCCAACGGGATTGATCGCTAGGAGTTATTGGCGTCGAAGAGCGACGCCATTGGCGAGGATCCCCCGCGCATCCACTCGAGTCGCAGTTCGGTGATGCGAAGAGCCGAATGCTCGTGAGTGAGAATCCAGAACTTTTCGTTGAGGACGGCCTGTTCGACGGCAACGCCGACGTCGGCGGCGTCGATGCCCGCGTTCACGAGCGCCTTGCCGATCTCCCTAATCTCATTGGCTTCGCGGTTCTCGGTGAAGCTCACGAGCTCTTTGGGCATATTGCGATCGGATTCGTAGATCCTCGTCTTCACGAAATTGGGGCACAGCACCGAGCAGTGCACGTTCTTTCCGGTGTTGGCCAGTTCGTGAAAGAGCGACTCAGTGATGCCGACGACGGCAAACTTGCTGGCGTTGTACGGTCCCATGCCCGCGACCCCAACGAGACCGGCTTCGGAGGCGGTGTTGACGACGTAGCCCTCATTTTGTTCAAGGAAGAGCGGAATGAATGTGTTCATGCCGTTGACGACGCCGTCCAAGTTGACGCTCATCACCCAGTCCCAGATCTTCTTGGGCGTGCCGATGGTCGATCCGCCGGCCACGCCCGCGTTATTAAAGATGAGATGGGCGGCGCCGAACTCCTTTAGCGCCGCGTCACGAAGTCCTTCGACCTCGCTCTCCTTGGTCACGTCGCAGTGCACGCCAATGACCTCGGCACCGTCGGCCTTCAGACCGTCGACGGCGCTCTTCAACGGGCCGTCCTCGATATCGCCGAGCACCAACTTCGCGCCCGACTTTGCGAACTGCTTTGCGGTGGCGAGGCCGATGCCGCTCGCTCCACCAGTGATGACCGTTGTCTTTCCCTGCAGCTCCACTTTGTCCCCCTCGACCTTGTTACATCAACTTGAGTTCTTGACGATAGACGCGCGCGGGACCTTGTGCCGCCACGGTCGTGGCCAATGCCGTGAAGGCCAGCGCGGCCTCGCTGCTGGGGTCGGAAACGACAATCGGCTCGCCCACGTCGCCGCCTTCACGAAGTTTCGCTTCGAGCGGTATCTGGCCCAACAGGGGAATGCCAAGTTCCTGGGCCAGTTTCGCGCCGCCGCCCGCGCCAAAAATCTCGTAACGCTTCTTGTCATCACCGGTGAACCAACTCATGTTCTCAATGACGCCGCGAACGCTCAATTTCAGCTTGCGTGCCGCGTAGGCCGAGCGCTGGGCCACGCGTTGGGCGGCCGCCTGCGGTGTCGTCACCACGTACATTTCAATGCCGGGCAACACTTCGGACAACGTGAGGGCGACGTCGCCGGTGCCCGGTGGCATGTCGATCAAGAGGAAGTCGGGTTCGTCCCACCACGCTTCGGTCACGAGCTGTTGAATCGCTTTATGCAACATCGGTCCTCGCCAGATGACGGGCTGTTCATCGGGCACGAAGTAGCCCATGGAGACGCAACGCACACCGTGCGCGAGGGTCGGAATGACGGTGTCACCGAGGACGATTGGATCGTTGACGGCTCCGAGCATCTTGGGTAGCGAAAAACCGTAGACGTCGGCGTCGAGGACGCCCACGTCGAAGCCGCTCTGGGCGAGGGCGATGGCGAGATTAATGGTGACGGACGATTTGCCTACGCCACCCTTGCCCGACGAGATGCCGAGAATGCGGGTCTTCGAGAGTTTGTCAAGGAACTTGGGCGTGGGATCGTCGCCGTGATCGTGTTGACCGGGACCGGGGTCGCCGGCCATGGCCCCACGTAGAAAGTTGCGCAGTCCGAGTAACTCATCTTCGCTCATTGAGCGCACCACGACGACTGCACCCGGCGCGCGATTCTGGATCGCCGTTTCGAGTTGCGCCAGATTCGGCCAACTCGTAACGGGCAAAATCAGTTCAACCTGCAGTATTGCATTGGCTTCAGTCACGTCACCGAGGAAACCCAACTCGCCCAAGTTCCGCACTAACTGCGGCTCGACGATGGTGGCCAGTTCTTGGCGCAGGTGGGCGTTCAATGTCACTTCATTCCTTTGGGAGGGCTCTTCTGAGGTTACCGGCGCGCACGATACCTTTGCTCCTAGACTTTCTTTGTGTCAACGACGACCAACGAGAATGACCTGGACCCGGCCCTCTTCACCGCCAAGGTCACGAGTCTGACGCACTCCTTTGGCGACAACACCCGCCGAAAGATTTACCTCTACCTGCGCGAGAACCCCGGCGCCACCGCCACCGAACTCTCGCATCACTGCCAGGTCCACGCCAATGTCGTTCGCCACCACCTCGAACGACTCTCCGAGTCGGGTTACGTGACCTTCGACAACGTGCACAAAACCACCGTCGGACGCCCGGCCAAGGGCTACCGCGTCGTGGACGCCAACCTGGTCATGGACGGCTCGATGCGCCGCGACGCTCTGCTCGTGGCGCTGCTGGAAATGGCCCTTGAACGTCTCGGCCCCGAAGCGTCAGAAGCAATGGCGCACGACGTCGGGATCGAATACGGCCGCTCGCTCGCCGAAACGGTTGGCTCCAGCGAACCAAATCCGACGTTGAAGACGGCGATGGCGTCAATTGCGGGAATCCTTACCGCGCACGGTTTCGCCGCCCGCGCCGAGGAGCACGACCTCGAACAGTCGGTCGTTTCGGAGAACTGTCCCTTCGGTACCGCCGCGCAACATCACCCGGTACTCTGCGCAGTCGACCGCGGACTGATTTCGGGGATGCTCGATGGTCTGGGTGCCGCCTCCACGAAAGTCACCCTGACCTCACGCGCGCGCGGTGACGACACCTGTCGCGTCACCGCGTAACGTCGTCGAAGATTCCCAGTTAGCGCTTCGCCAAGATCGAGTTCACGCGTTGCGTCGTGGCGAGCAATTGAGGGACCAATTCTTCTCGCACTCGTTTCAGATTGGTTCGACCGACCGGCGTTGAAATATTGATGGCCGCGACGGTACGCCCCGCCGAATTGCGAACGGGGGCGGCAATGGAGCGCAGGCCGATTTCTAGTTCTTGATCGTTCACCACCGAGAGTGACAACGTCATTATTCGCGACGTTGCGACGCGACTGACGAACACAATGTCGGCGCCGTCGAGTACCGAGACGGAGACCGACTCCTTCACCTTGTCGCTGAGGTCCTCAATAAACGGTTCGACGATCGTTCGAAATGGCAACGAAGAGAGAAAGGAGTAACCAATTTCGAGAACTCGCGGCTGGAGGAAGAATTTTCGGTTGTCGACTCCGACGTATCCGAGCGTGATGAGAGTATGGAGAAGTCGTCGGCAGGCCGCTCGGCTATATCCCGTGGAAAGTGCAACCTCACTCAGTGTTTGGCGAGGGTGATCTTCGTTGAAAGACCGAACGACCTCGATGCCGCGCTCCAGCGACTGTACGAAATCACGATCGCTGTCTTCCACATTGCCCCCAAATCTTTCGACCGTGTTTATCGGTGTTGGGTATTCATGTTCGCACAACGAACACACACTCAAAGAAACGAACCACTGGGCCAAAGAGTACGGCCAGCGCGCTTTCGCACCGTGGACGATTAACCGGCGAGCTCTTCACCCTCGACTCAGTGATCGTTGCTCAGCTGTGGCCCCAAACGTATTCACGCTCAAGGCACCCAACGACGTGGATGGCGAGGGCGGCGGCGGTATCGATGAGAACCCGCCTTCTCGAAGCGATACATTCCCACCATGGACTTCGCCTTCGCCGAAGGTTTCACCACTGAGTGGTTGGACGCGTGGAACTCGCACGACCTGGAACGAATCCTCAGTCACTTCACCGATAACGTGGTCTTCACATCACCATTTGCGATCACGGTCCTCGACAATTCAGACGGCATCCTTCGAGGGAAAGCGTCCCTGCGCCACTACTGGAGCATTGGATTAGAACGTAACCCCCAACTGCATTTTGAACTGGTGTCGTTCTACCTCGGTGTCGAGACCTTGGTAATCAACCATCGCAACCACACCGGCGCACTGGTCAACGAGGTGTTGACATTCGAGGGTTCGTTGGTGTGCGTGGGCCACGGCACCTACGAAGAGGCTCAGACGGCGCGAGCGCCCCTTCACGCGCTCGGGCGCCCTGCAAGAAGACCGCGTTCGAGTGGACGTCGGACTTGAAGCTCGTCCAACGCCGTGACCCCGAACCCTTCATTGTTGACATATTGATGAGCGCGGGCGCCGAACGAATTTTTATGACACGGCGCCAACAACGAACCGAAAATGCACGCTTTTGAGGCCGCGGGGTGGACGAGAACGGCCGACCGCGATGCGTCCATACCGCACCACTTCGAACACAACTCCGAATAATCGTGTGTCAACGCGCGTACGCCACCACGTCCGCGTTCAGCGATCGGCCGGAGGAATCCTCGACACGGCCGTATCTCCTTCGAGGTAATAACGTGACTCTCGCTCTCGTCCTCTCGAGAGACCAATTCGTCGAGAGACACCAATTGCGCCTCTGGTGACCGTTGAACTGCTGGGGAAGAAGGTGACTCGACTTTCGGGCTCGCAACAGTCAATGCCGCTATCGCTCCCGGTGATACCTAATCCCTTGGTGAGCTTGCCCGGTCCTCCCAGACTCACTGTTGCGTCGTCGGAGAGGTCATGACGAAGCTGCACGGCACCTCGAAGCAGCACCGCGCTCGGCGTTCCTGCGCCTTGGGTGACAACGTTCACGCACCAGTGCATTCCGTAAATCAGGTACACGTAGAGGAAGCCGGCCGGTCCGAACATGACCTCGGTACGTGGAGTTCGACCGCGGTAGGCGTGGCTGCCGGGATCGTCGAACCCGCCGTACGCCTCGGTCTCGACTAGGCGCGCTCGCATGACACTCCGCTCGCCACGAACGAGCAACACTGAGTCGATAAGGTCGCGGGCGACGTCGTCGGGTGCACGTGCGAAGAACGATCTCGCGTAGGGCTTCACTTCGTTCGTGGCGTCCACGAAACAGATTCTTGCTGAAGCGCGACGCCTACTTCTTGACCGGCGTCAACCCAAATTTCTTGAGGAACGGAGCAGCGATCGCCAACTGGCCCGCGGAAGGCTTCAACCGGAGGAACATCGCGAACTCACTCTTCGCTGTCCGCTGGTTTCCCGGTGTCGAGTCGGCGACGATGGCGAAGTACAGCCGTGGCGCCGCTTGGCGCGGCGCCACGGTAATGGCCCTCTCCAACTCCTCGATACCTTTTTTCACGACGTTGGATTTCGCCGCAGAACTCCCGGCCGAGAAGTCGAGCCAACCACTTTGGGTGAGGGCCGTTACGTTGGTTGGTTCGAGCACCAAAACCTTTTGATAGGCGCTGAGTGCCGTCACGACCTTTCCCCCAGCGACGTCGACCTCGGCTTCGCTCAAGAGTCGAGCAATGAGCTGACTCCTGGCGAGGCTGAGGTTGCCGGTATCAGAGTTGCCTGCCTGGCGCGGCGAGGTGGCGGCGATCAGGGTGTAGCCGAGCACCACGGCGAAACAGACAAGCGCGATGACCAGGTACCGCCTTCGCCGTACGCGAGGTCGCTGCACTTTGGTTGTCGCTTCGGCGTTGTTGAGTACTTCCAACGCGCGGCGCGCTTTGTCGAGCGCGGCGCCTTCGCGAATTGAGATGGCGTCAAAGTGCTCGCCAGTGAGCTCACCGGCCGCGACTTCACGTTGCGCGTCGGCGAGGGAGGCCTCGCGAAGTGCGATCTCGTCGCGAAGTTGCGCCCCGTCGCGGTTCATCGCCGCCTCGAGAGTCGCACGCCCGCGACCAGTAGTGCCGCGAGCGCGGCGATTGGCACGACCCAGAGCAGTGCGCCGACTCCCGACGTCGCCGGGCTGAGGAGAATCGACGTGCCGTAGGTCGATTCGAGGGAGGTGAGGATCCGGTTGTCGGATTGACCCTCGTGTACGCGCTGGGTGATGTCACTTCGAACGGCCAACGCCGATGTGGCGTTGCTCTGGGCGACCGACAGGTCGTCGCACGATGGACACTTCACGAGGCTCTCTAGATGGGCAATCCTTCCCTGCTCACTCGTACTGCTCGGCGCGACGGCGAGCGCGAGCGCCACCACGCAGACGAGCGCGAGCGCCCACAGACGAAAGGATCGCACGACCTTCATGAAGAGATCCTCGCCACGACGGCCGCCAGTTGCTTCGCCGTCGTGGCACCGAGCAGGGTTGCCGCAATCCGACCGTGGCGATTGACAATGAACGTTGTTGGCGGTGAGGTGACGCCGTAACGCAGCGCCATGTCGCCACCGGGATCGACGATCGAGGGATAGAGCGAACCGTAGTGTGAGACGAAAGTCGTCGCCGACGTCACGGAGTCGTCGTAGACGACGCCCACGACCGCGACGCCCTGGTTGCGAGTACTCCAGGCGTAAGTGGAGAGTTCGGGTGCCTCGTGGATGCACGGAGGGCACCATGACGCCCAAAAGTTGACGATCACGACCTTGCCGAGGTCGCTCTTCAACGAAAAGGTTCCGCCGCCTAGTTCTTGACCCGCGAGCGTCGGCGCAACCCTGCCGAGCAGCGGACTGCGCGCAATGGTCGCAGCCACGGGTTGACGGGTCGCGAGGAATGCCGAGAGGACGATGAGCACGACGAGTATCCCCGCGCACACGAGCGCGACGGTGCGCTTCACGCGTCGACCTCGTCACTGTGTCGTCGTCGAACGAACGAGAGCACTGAGCCGGCGCCGAGCAGGAGTCCGCCGATCCAGAGCCACGCGAGGAGCGGCTCCACGGTGACGCCGAGAACGACCGAACCGGCCGGTAGATCGCCTTGCACCTGGGCCCCCGAGGTCGCGCCGTTGCCGCCTACGGCATCGAAGGTGACGTACACGTCGCGTTCGAGATTGGAGTCAATGGCCGGCGTGCCCACGCTCTGACTCTTGCGCCCGTTGTACGTCGTGACGGCGGGGAGCAGACCGTGATGATCGACCTCGACGCGAAGTTGTGTTGCCGTTTCGAGTGCGTCCTTCAGAGTCTGGAAACCTTTGAATGTGACGAACTGTCCCGACACGACGGTGCTCTGGCCCGTCGCCAGGGTCACCTCACTTCGCGTCGTGTACGAGGTTGACGTCACGATGGCGAGCGCCATCACGACGATTCCAAGGTGCACGACCATGCCGCCGGCACTCGGACCACGAAGTGCGTTCCACCACGGCTGGCCGCGGCGCTTCGCCGCCACGAACGTACCGCGAAGCGTGCGCAGCGCGGCAGCGCCAGCGGCACTCGCGAGGAAGTACGCGACGAGGACCATTGGGCGCCGAACGCCGAAGGCGATTAAGACGACGACCACAAGCAACGCAAACCACGCGCTGAATCGAAGTCGACTCCAGAGAACACCAGGGTCGAGCGTGCGCCACCCCACGAGCGGGGCGAGCGTCATAAGAACGAGGAGGACAATGCTCATGGGCACGGCGACCGACGCGAAGTACGGCGTGCCCACGGTCACCTGCCCGCCGTTCACGGCCTCGTAGAGAAGGGGGAAGACCGTGCCTAGTAGTACGACGACCGCAAAGCCGACGAAGAGTACGTTGTTGGCAATGAACAGCCCCTCGCGCGAGAGCGGGTGGTCGACGCCGACGGGTGAGCGAAGTCGGTCCCCGCGCCATGCCAACAGGCCAACGCCGAGGGCGACGGTGACGAAGAAGAAGCCAATGAGCAGTGGACCGAGCGTGCTTGACGAGAAGGCGTGCACGCTCTGTAACACCCCCGAACGCGTAAAGAACGTGCCGAGGATGGTCAGCGAGAACGTGGCGATCGCGAGTGAGATGTTCCACACGCGAAAGAGTCCGCGACGGTCCTGAACGATGACCGAGTGAATGTAGGCCGTCCCCGTGAGCCACGGCAACAGCGCCGCGTTCTCGACGGGGTCCCAACCCCAGAAGCCGCCCCAGCCAAGAACTTCGTAGCTCCACCACGCACCGAGCACGATGCCAACGGACAGTACGCCCCACGCCAGGACCGTCCATCTACGCTGCTCGAGCGGCCAACGATCGTGCACGCGACCGGTGACCAACATGCCAATGGCGAAGGCGAAGGGCACGGTGAAGCCCACGAAGCCGGCGTAGAGGAGCGGCGGATGAATTGCCACCAGTGGGTTGTCCTGTAAGAGGGCGTTCGGTCCGGCACCCTGAAGTACCTTCGCCGCATTGTGGATGAAGGGGTCGGCCGGCCCGCACATGATGAAGATAAAAAACGCACTGACGCCGAAAAGCACCGCCGTCGCCCAGCCCACGACGGGGTCATCTCCTCTACTCCGGTAGAAACGCACCACCGCCGCAATCAGTGCGGCCAACAGCAACGACCAGAGCAACAGTGATCCCTCGAGAGCCGACCACATGCCGGTGATCGAATACAACAGCGGCGTAAAGGTCGCGTTGTTTTCCGCAACGTAGGCCAGACTGAAGTTGTGCGTGATGAGCGCGTACTGCATTACCGCGACGGCGCCGATCACGCCCGCCAGCGACGCCAGCGCCCACTGCAGTGACCTCGATGGCCCCTTCGTTCGTAGCGCCACTATTTGGTGGACAGCTCCGCCCACCGAGCCCACGAAGGCCACGTAAAGTGCGACGCGACCGAGCCACGTGAGGGTCATCGCACGCTGCCGTTAGGCGCCTTCACCCGTTTGGGGTGTCGCGCGATGTACGTCGAGGTGTGCTTCACCAGAATCTGCGTTCCGTCAAAGGTTGTTCCCAACTTCGTCGTGAAGTGTCCCACAACCACGACGGGAATATTGCCCTGGAAGAGTTGTGGCGGCGACCCGTGACTAACGACGTAGATCTCGTCGGTGCCAGAACCGGTGATCCAGAACGAAGTGCCGCTCGACGTGCGCGTAATGGTGTGGGGTTTGACGACGCCTTCGAGCCGTATCGTCGTCGTGGCGATCGTGGCGCGGTGCGCGAACACCTGGTCGACGGTGTCGAAGTAATTGAGCGAGTGCAACACGCCTTGGCTTAAGAGCGCCACAATCGCCGCGACGAGAACCACCAGCACGCCAATGCTTCGACGTCGACTGGAGCTCTTCGCCCTCGGGGGTGCAACGGGGGTGAGATCGAGTTGATGCTCAGTCACTACGTCGCCCTCGCCACCAGATCGACAGCGCGTAGAGCGCCAGCCCCCCAAAGGCAAAGGTGTACCCGGCCGCGACGTAACCCATCAGTGCACGCCTTCCGCGCGACGCCTTCCGCGCGACGCTGTTCGAGAGCCACGCCCATGGTGAGCGTGTTCGAAGTCTCGCGCTTCACCTCTAAGCGGTAGCGCGAACGGAGCAACCAGAGATAGGCGAGGCCGAAGGCCACGAAACTAAGGAGCAACGTCGCGAGCATGCTCCCATGGACGTTGAACTTCCGATTGGGTCCGAGCAACGTCGCCCCCTGGTGCAGCGTCTTCCACCACTGCACGGAGAAGTGATCAATCGGCACATTGATCGCCGCGAGGATGTTGAAGACCGCGCTGCGCTTGGCACGAAGTTCGACGTCGTCGTTCGCTCGGCGCAACGCGAGATAACCAAGGGCCAACACGCCAAGTATCGCCGTCGACGTGAGACGAGCGTCCCACGCCCACCACACGCCCCACGCGGGACGGCCCCAGATCGATCCGGTGATGAGCGTCAGGACAATGAATACGAGGCTCACTTCCATGGCGCAGTGGGCGACGCGGTCCAACACGACCGAGCGCGTGCGCTTCCACAGGTACAGCGCGCTGGCGATGGTGGCCGTGCCAAAGGAGAGATAGAGCGCAACGGTGGCGACCGCCGGATGCACGTAGAGGAGTCGGGCGAGATTGCCTTGTATCCGGTCGGGCGGCGTCACCCAGATGCCCAGCCAAATGGTGAGAGCCATCGTGACGAGTGTCGCCGGTCCTAGTAGTCGTTGAGCGAGCTGTTTCATCACGATTCCTCGAGAACACCGTAAAGGACAATCCCTACCGCGAGGTATCCAGCCAACGCCACCAGCGAAATGACCCACCATTGCATCAGGGCCCCACCGTGCAGGGCAGAGTGAAAGGACCGCTCTCCCGCGATGAGGAGAGGTGCGAACGCCGGCAGGCTGAGTACCGGCAGCAGTGTCGCCGCCCCGCTCCCGCTGGTCGTGAGAGCCCCGTAGAGCGTCCCTGCAGCCGCAATGGCCCCCAGAACGACGAGGGCGCTGGGAAGTGCTTCTACGGTGCCGCGCAGTCCCGTGTGCAACACCAGGACGCAACCGCCCAAGAGGACGATCCCGGTCAGCCAGAGTTCGACGGCCAGGGCGAGGGCCTTTCCCAAAAAAACCCCTGCGGGGTCGAGTCCGAGTGTCGCGATGGACGCTGACGTGCCCGGCGTCGCTTCCACGCCGTGGCTCCGATTGATCATGAGCAGCGCCACGAGGACAACAACCACGTAGAAGAGCCCTGGTGCCGCCGACGAGTGACCGACTTGGCTCGGTCCGAGCGCCAGTCCACACAGCAACAGAGCCATCACGCCAAAGGGCACCACCTGCCAGAGCAACACTCGACTTCGTCGTTCGATTCGCAGGTCCTTCCCGGCGACGAGGAGCGCTACGCGAATCACGATGCTCCGACAATTCTTCCGCCAGCCATTGTCAACGTGGTCGGTTGGAGCAGTGAACTGCGCAGAGGGTCGTGCGCGCTGACCACGACCGTCGCGCCGCGCGCCACCACGTCGCCCAGCAACTCGTCGAAGAAGTCACGTCCCTCGTCGTCGAGGGAGGCGTAGGGCTCGTCGAGGAGCCAGAGTTCGGGACGCCGAATGAGCAGCCACGCCAGTCCCAGCCGTCGGCGTTGCCCGGCCGAAAGTTGCTTCGCCGGCGTGTCGAGTCGAGAGGAGAGGCCAACACGCTCGAGCACGGTGTCCAATTCGTCGAGTGGACGTTGCAACGCTTTGGCGCCAAAGGTCAGGTTCTCCTTCACGGTGAGGTCGTCGTAGAAGGATCCTTCGTGACCGAGCCATCCAACGTGACGACGAAGAAGTCGGCGTTCACCCTTCGCCAGATCAATACCCAGGACCGTGCCCTCGCCGGCACTAAGGCCAACGAGTCCGGCTAGAAGTCGCAACAGACTCGTCTTACCCGCACCGTTGGCTCCGACGAGCACCGTCAACGACGAGGCGCGCAGTTCGAGATCAACACCACTGAGTAACGGGAATCCGTTCACCATCGCGACCGCGCCGTGCAGCGTAACGACGCGAGGCTCTTGGTCGCTCATGACCCGGACTACCGGGCCAGGGCGTCGATGTCCGCGGCCACCATCATCTCGACGAGGGCGTAGAAGTCCACCTCGCACTTCCACCCCAACTCCTCGTGCGCCTTGGTCGAGTCGCCGACCAAGAGGTCGACCTCGGCCGGACGAATGAACTTGGGATCGACAACGACGTGGTCCTCGTAGTTGAGTCCGGCGGCGCGAAAGGCCACGTCGCAGAGCTCACGAACCGTGTGGGTCTCACCCGTCGCCACGACATAATCGTCGGGCGATTCACGTTGGAGCATGGCGTGCATTGCGCGCACGTAGTCAGCGGCGTAACCCCAGTCGCGTTGCGCGTCGAGGTTGCCGAGTCGAACGGTGGTCTCGAGGCCCGCCTTCACGCGTGCCACGCCGTGGGTGACTTTGCGTGTCACGAACTCGAGACCGCGACGCGGTGACTCGTGGTTGAACAAGATGCCCGAGCTGGCGTGCAGGTTGTAACTCTCGCGGTAGTTGACCGTGATCCAGTGACCGTAAACCTTGGCCACGCCGTAGGGGCTGCGCGGATAGAAGGACGTGGTCTCGTCCTGGGGCACGGTGCGCACCCGGCCGAACATTTCGGACGAACTGGCTTGGTAGAAACGTATCTCGGGATCGACAATGCGAATGGCGTCGAGCATCCGCGTGACGCCGAGTGCCGTGATCTCTCCGGTCAGGACGGGTTGGGTCCACGAGGTCTGCACGAAACTCTGCGCCGCGAGGTTATAGACCTCAGTCGGGCGAAAATCACGCAAGACGTTGATGAGCGACACCTCATCGACGAGGTCGCCCGACACCAGCGTGAGACGTTCCTGGATGTGACTGATGCGTTCGATCGTGAGGGTGGAACTGCGCCGGACGAGCCCGATAACCTCATAACCTTCACTGAGAAGGAGTTCGGCGAGATAGGAGCCGTCCTGACCGGTGATTCCGGTAATAAGCGCTCGCTTAGCTACCAACATTCCTCCAGAAAAAGGCGTCGACGAGGGGTCAGCACCACGACAAACCTTACTAGTTGGCGAGAAAATGACCTCGTGACGCCTAGTCTCGTGCCGTGGCACGCATCACGTTCGTCAGTTTCCGACTCGGGGGTTCTGACGGCGTTTCCATCGAAGCTGAGAAGTGGATGGGCGCCTTTCGTTCGCTCGGTCACCACGTTGATTCCTTAGCCGGTGAGGGCAACGCCGACGTGCTGCTGCCCGGTTTGGCTATGACGGCCGAGACTGCCCCAACCGCTTCAGAACTCGAACGAGCGCTCAAGAACGTCGAACTCGTCGTCGTCGAAAACCTCGCGTCGTTGCCACTTAACGCGGCCGCTCGCGACGTCCTCTACGACGTACTAGAAGGGCGCCCGTCTCTGTTTCACCACCACGATCTCCCCTGGCAACGACCTCATCTCGCGCACCTCGAAGGTCCTCGCGACGGACCCAATTGGCACCACGTCACCATCAACGAGCTGTCGCGCCGCGAACTCGCCGAACGTGGTATTGGCGCAACGACCATCATGAACACTTTCGACTGCGAACCACCGCGCGGACGACGCGAGATCACTCGTCTCAACCTCGACGTGACCGACGAACTGCTCATCGTGATGCCCTCGCGCGCCCTCGCGCGCAAGAACATCCAAGGTGCGCTCGAACTCTGTCGCGCACTCGACGCGATCTTCTGGCTCCTTGGTCCGGCCGAGGACGGCTACGAGGATGAACTGAGCGAACTGTTTCGTGTGGCACCAGTGGAAGTGCGTCGCGGACTCGGCCGCGACTTCAACATCCACGACGCCTACGCCGCAAGTGACCTCGTCGTGATGCCCTCCACGTGGGAGGGATTCGGCAACCCGGTGTTGGAGTCGGTCACCCATCGACGGCCGCTCGCGCTCTACCCCTACCCCGTCGCCGAGGAAATCACGTCGTACGGCTTCAGGTTCTTCGGTCTGCGCGACGTCAACGTAATGAAGGCATTCCTCGGCGACGTCGACTACGAACTTTACGAACACAATCTCCTCATCGCCCTCGAACACTTCAATCTGACGTCACTCCCCCATCGGGTCGGTGCGGTGCTGGACCAAATGGGTATCTCGTAGGGAGAATGTAGAGTGCTTGCCTATGGTTATTGACTTCGAACGGCCCCAAGACGCCGAACGACGCGAACTGCTGATGAGCGTCGCGAAGACCATCTTCGCCGAGCGCGGTTTTCAATCAACGACCATGGACGACATTGCGAAGGAAGCAGGCTTCACCAAGCCAATCCTCTACCAGTACTTCACGTCGAAGACCAATCTCTATCGCCAGATCGTCGTTGAACTGGCGGACCAACTGCTCGAATCACTGAAGCTCGCCGTGCGCAAGGCCGAGACACCGCGCGCCAAGATCGAAGTGGCGTTTCGGGTGTACTTCGACATGGTCGTGAGCGAGAACGCGGCCTTTCGCATTCTCTTCATTCACTCGCATGAGGGTGAGACCGCGAAGGAAGCCGGTGGTGTGGTCGGCATTGCCGAGGGCGCCGCGATCGTGTGGCTCGAGCAACAAGAGGCCAAGGGTTGGCCGAGTCCGGCCGAAGGCGCCGCGGAGCGTCTCGCGGCGCGCAGCGCCACACTCGCGTGGGGCGGACTGCGAAGCGTCCACCAGGACTAGAACGTCGCTCCGGCGAGGAGTGAGAATGTGCTCGCCAACTCCCAGAGTTCGCGAGCACAGGCGTCGTAGACGGCCTGATCGCCACCGGCCGGATCAACAACATCGAAGTCGGAATGGGGATCTAGGGCCGACGTCAAACGAAGTTGCGTGCCGAGTGATTCATGGGGTGGTGCGAAGCGTACGAATTGAACCAACTGCACAGTCTTCGTCCCGCCGTCCGGAAAATGACGCTGCACGAAATTCACGTGATCGCACTCGCTGGCGAGGACAATATCGGCCCACTCGACATCCTCACCGCGCAACTGATGGCTGCGATGTGACCCGTAGCGCTGCGCGCCGAGTCCGTCGATTTTGAGAAGTGCGTCGCGCGTGCGTGAACTCATGGCCGAACCCTCGACGACGTGTGTGCCGGCCGTTCGAACGTGCCACGGTTCGCCACGGGCGTCTCCAACTGCGCCAAGCATGAGACCCAGCATTACCGAGCGTGCAACATTGCCCGTGCAGAGCGTGACGATGTTCAACGACGTCCCACGCCCGAAAGAACGCGGGTGGAAGTTCGCAGTTGCATCTCGCTCGGGCCCCGACGCGAGGTTCCGTTACGTGATCCCTCTTCGCTCACCCAAGTCGGGGCGACGAAAGGACTAGGAGCGCACCACGATGTTCCGGATTTCACCGACCGGAGATTACCAGGGCATAACGGTGCACCAAATGTGGAACAGCGAAGAGTACTGACACCCTCCAACCATGACCCGTAGGAATTCTCCCAAGATCTCCATCATCGACCGACCAACGACTCGTACGAGAAAGAAGATTTCTTGAGAAGCGCAACATTCACAACGACTTACCCACGCGCAACATTGTTGGCGTGCTCGAACGATTCCCTCCTTCGTTCGCGGCGTTGACGAACGGAGGCAACGCAAAAGTGCCTTTCGACCCTACAGACGCACATACGCGCTATAAGGCACCTTCATGGCCGCTGATATGTTAGACATTGCGCCATAACAACCGCATTTACGCTTGGAACGGAAGGATCAAAATGTCATCATTATTGAACGTCGCATTGGCCCGAAGCCGAGACGTTGCACCTCGTCGGCTGGTCGTGACGAGTCTGTCGCTGATCCTGGTTCTCGCGGGTGTCGGGTTTTCCGCCCTCACCACTACTGCCGCCTCGGCTTCGAATACCGCCAAGGCCTCGGGTACGGTCACTGTCCTCTACGCCGGTTCCCTCCTTGACTTGATGGAACAGAAAATCGGCCCCGCGTTCAAGAAGGCGACCGGCTACACCATCTCAGGATTCTCCGCCGGCTCTTCAGCGCTCGCCACCGAGATCAAGGGTGGCACGCAAGTCGGCGACGTTTTCATCAGTGCTTCGCCCACGGTCGACACGACGCTGCAGGGCACAGCCAATGGGAACTGGGTGTCGTCGTACGAGGAGTTCGGCCGCTCACCGCTCGTTCTCGGGTACAACCCATCGTCAAGCTTCGTCCATCTTCTAAAGACCGAACCCTGGTTCAACGTCGTCGATCTTCCGGGCTTCCTTCTCGGACGCACCGATCCAACGACTGACCCTAAGGGCGTGCTCGCCGTTGACGCACTGACGGGTGTCGCGCTCAGTTACAACAAGCCCAATCTCGCTTCGTTGGCGAGCAGTTCGTCCAACGTATTTCAAGAGACCGCCCTCGTCGGCGATCTACAGGCCGGCCAACTAGACGCTGGGTTCTTCTATGGGGTGGAGGCCGCTGGCGCGCACTTGAAGACCGTACCGCTTGCTGGCACCGGTCTGGCCGCTGACTACACGCTCGCGATTTTGAAGAACGCTCCGCACCCGGCCGGTGCCCGGGCTCTCGTGAAGTTCCTCTTCAGCAAGTCCGGTAGGAAGATCCTCGCCGCCAACGGTGTCTCGTCCTTCGTCCCACCGCTGCGCTTCTCGGGGCTCGCCACGTCGGGTACGACGGCCACGACCCCATAATGCCCAGACGTACCGAGGCCAGTCCTCAGGTGTGGTTGGGCGGGCTAATCGCCCTTTACCTAGGATTTCCTTTGGCGGCGTTCCTCGTCCGGTTCGTGATGGCCCCCACACGAGGTTTCCATGAGCCGGGTCTCTTCGCCTCGCTCTGGGTCTCGGTGAACTGCGCGACGGTGTCACTCGCCGTCATCACCCTCTTCGGAGTGCCTTTGGCCTACTACCTCGCTCGATCAACGCGTCGAATTGCATCGGTTATCGGCCTCATCGTCCAGATCCCCTTGGCGCTTCCGCCGATCATGAGCGGCATCATTCTCGTATACCTCGTCGGCCCTTACACCTTCCTTGGTCGGGTGTTCCATCGGCACCTTACGAATTCATTGACCGGTGTCGTGCTCGCCATGACCTTCTGCTCGGCACCGTTCTTGATCATCGCGGCGCGATCAAGCTTCGTCGCCGTTGATCAGCGCCTACTTGACGTTGCGGCAACCCTCGGGCACTCTGCGACGTCGCGGTTTCTGCGAGTCGCCGTTCCGCTTGCTGGTCCGGGCATCCGCGCGGGAATGGTGATGACGTGGTTGCGGGCCTTCGGTGAGTACGGCGCGGTCGTGATCCTCGCCTACAATCCTGCGTCGCTGCCGATCTACACCTATAACCAATTCAGTGGTCAAGGACTGCCCACGACATTGGCACCGACGTTTCTCGCCCTCGTCGTAGCCGTCGTCGTTGTGTCCATCAGTCGTCTGAAGTTCCCCCGAACAACGAAGGTGCCAGCAATCGTGAACGCACCGGCGCCCGTTCGAGTGCCGTCGCGTCCTGTCGCTTTCGATATCGATCACCGTATTGGAACCTTCCACCTCGCTCTCGAACACCGATCGAGTGCAACACACCTGGGCGTGCTCGGCCCTTCCGGTTCGGGAAAGTCGGCCTTGATCCGGTGTCTCACGGGCCTCTACGGTCCAAGTGCCGGACCGGTGTGGTACGGCGACCAGTTGGTCCAGAACGTCGCCGTGGAAGGTCGCCGCGTCGGCTACGTCGCTCAGCGCTTCACCCTCTATCCCCACATGACTATGTGGCGCCACCTCCTCTTTGCCAAGGGCGCAACGCCCGAGCTCGCGGCATACTGGACCAGCCATCTGCACCTCAACGGTCTCGAAGACCGTCTCCCGTCGCAACTCTCTGGCGGACAGCGTCAGCGCGTCGGGCTCGCTCAAGTACTCTGCGGCTCACCCGACGTTCTCCTGCTCGATGAGCCATTTTCCGCCGTCGACATGCCGGTGCGACTCGAACTGCGGCGCGAACTGCGCCGGCTCCAGCGCGAGACCGGACTCGCGACCGTGCTCGTCACTCATGATCCCGAGGAGGCGGCCTTCCTCTCGGATGAGTTAATGGTCATCGCCGACGGGCGAACGTTGCAGTCGGGCGCGAGCCGCGACGTGTTTGCTCGTCCGGCCTCGCCCGAAGTCGCTCGCCTCCTCGGCATCCCCAACCTTCGTCGTGGACGCGTAGTCGCGCCGCATCAGCTAGGGGTGGGCGAAGTGACGATTGAGATTACGCCTACTGATTTGCCCCTCGGAACGCCGGTCCTCTGGAACATTCGACCCGAAGCGATCTCACTCGTGCGCGATCATGGTGGCGACCAGTCGACGACCTCAAATCTTCGTGGCGTTATTTCCGACGTGGCTGACGTCGGCACGACCGTCGACGTCTACTTCGATTTGTCCGCCGAGTTGGAACTGAAGGCGCGCGTGTTGGAACCAGCTGGATTACACGTCGGAGAACGCTACCTCGTCGACCTGCCGGCGGCCGCCGTCTCGTTCTGGAGAGAAGCAGCGTCGACCACTCGCATCAAGGAGTCCACACGCCACGTCGAATAAATCAATGTACGTAAACGCACCAACGAATCAAAACTGACTGGGAATCTCGACGCCGACGTTCGTGGCCTTGATTACAGCATCCACCACCATCCCCGGTACGAGGTGGAGTTCGTCGACGGCATCTCTCGTGATCAAGGATACGAATCGATGAGGACCGGACTGTATCTCGACTTGGGCCACAACTTTGTCTTTGGTGATCTTGGTGACGATGCCCACGAAGCGATTGCGAGCTGACTGTGCTCGAGGCTGCTCCACCCGCTGGCGATCCGCGTTCTGAGTCGCGAACTTCGCCAGTTCCGTCCCCTCGAAATAACGCAGACCGTTCGCGTCAGTTGTGGCGCTCAGTCGTCCGGCGCTCACCCAGCGCCGGATGGTGTCGGAACTTACGCCTAATAACTCGGCGGCTTGACCAGTGCGGTACCGATTCATGGTCGAACAGTACCAGTGGCCAGAAGCGCCACCACGCGGTGCAGGTTTAACTCGTTCAAACGGAATTCGCGTTCACGTGGTCGATTGCACCGGTGCCGCAACGATGTCGACCGACATGAGAGCGAGTTCGTCGACCATCATCGTCAGCCAGGTGCGCGTCACGTTCGCCAGTTGGCGATAGAAGTCCTTCGTCGCTTCGTGCGCCACGGCGCGACAGAGTCGAGGCAGGAACTGCTTGAGGTGGTCATTGACCAGCGGTTCGGCGAGGGCGAGTGTGAACGGCGAACGCAGGAACAACGCGAGTGCTTCGAGTTCGATGGCCACATGGTCGGCCAACTCGTTCGACGAGGACGGAAGTTCAAGTCCCGCTTCCTTGTAGAGGTCCATCAGTTCAACAGTGCAGGGACCTCCCAAGCTGCTGCGAACGTCCACGGGGACGTCCTCTCGCCAGTAGGACTCGTACGGTGGACATGCGACTGTCCCGGGGCCGACAAAGAGCCGCTCGTACTCATCCAGTAGCTCGCTTACCGCGGCCTCGCCGTCGGGCAGGGTGAGCGCGTCGTCTGGATCGTTGCCGCCGGGTAATTCGTCGATCTGCTCGGCGTAGACGTGCCAGCGATCGACCTCGCTAGCGACCGGGCGACACCAGAGGTGACTCAGCAATGCCACGAGGTCGGGGTTCTTGGCCTTCAAGACTGCGCTCATTGGTTCGCTCCAACCATCTCTCGTTCGGTGTTGAGCCCCGAGGGCTTACCTACGCCGTCACGCCACAACTCCAACTTTCGATACCCGTAGGTAATGATTGCGCAGAAGAGCGCCACGAGTCCGATCACGACTCCGCATTCGACCCAGGTGGGGGTGTAGTGCCCCACCATCTGGAACGAGGTGGTCGACGGGTCGTAGGTGCCTAACGCATTCCCCGGTGGGTACAGCAACAGTGGGTTAACGAGTCCGACGACGACGAGTTCAATACGGAACGCGAAGACGCCAATGATCACGAACGCCGCCGCGAAGCCGAGTGAACCCTTCATTTGGCGAAGGCGCGGAATGAGCATCAGGCACAGAGGGATGACACCGCCGATGACCCACTCGGTCCAGAACGTCCACGACCATGAACCGCCGGGCAGAATCAGTTTCAGCGACGAGAGGGCTGCGGGGGTGTGCCCCCAAAGTGTGGTGATGTAATCGCTCGCCACAAAGAAGAGGTCAATAAACAAGGCCACCGTGATGAAGCCACGAAGCCACTTCTTGGTTTGATCGGGTAAGGCAAAGCTCCCGTAGCGCTCGGCCGCCAATGCGATCAGCGTTACCAACGCCGTACCAGAGAGTATGGCCGACGTCACGAAGAGCGGGGCCATCAGAGCGGTGTTCCAAAAAGTCCTCGAGATCTGAAGACCGAAAATCCATCCAGTGATCGAATGCAGCAATACCGCCAATGGCAGTCCAATGAAGGCGATCAAGCGGAGTTTGGACCCCCACTTGGTGGGGTGCACGTAGTGCTCATGCAGGATGTATAGGTCCACGAACGAGAAGATCAAGTAGGTGGTCACGATGATGATGTCCCATGTGAGCGGCGACGTCCAGTTCGGGTGCAGGACCAAGTTAAATATGCGATCCGGCCGACCAAGGTCGGGGACGATCAACAGTGCTGCGATGAGGATAGAGCCGGCCGCCGAGAGCACGCCCAGTCGCGACAGCGGCTTCAGGGCATCGATGCCGAACACTTCTGCGCTCGAAGCCATGATTAGTCCGCCGGCCGACAGGCCAACGAAGAAGGCGAACGTAAAGATGTACGACCCCCACGAGACGACGTCGCGCATCCCAGTGACGGCGAGGCCGCGCTCGAGCTCCCAGACGTAGGCGACGATGCCCCACGCGACGAGAACCCCGAGGATCGTGTACCACCAGTTCATTGGCGATGACCGCCGCACTGCTCGGTCCTTGACATTGGCGATTTGTGTTGTCACTGTGACTTCCTATCTCTTAGTTCTCGCCCACAACGCTCTTGCGGAACGGCAGGTAGTAGACATTCGGATCGGTGCCCAATTCGGGGAAGAGTTGGAGGGCTCCGCCTTCATTGACCAATTCGCTTACGGTGCTCTTCAAGTCGTTCAGGTCGCCGAACATTCGCGCACCCACCGGGCAGACCTCGACGCAAAAGGGCAACTCACCCTCATCAATACGTTCGACACAGAACGTGCATTTCTCCATGACGCCCTTGGGTCGTTCGGGCATGAATACCAGCTGCCCGTCGCTCACGTAATCCTTCCCGTAGCCAACCACACCACCCGGTGCGTACTCCGGATCGCCAAAATTGAATGTGCGTACGCCGTACGGGCAAGCGGCCATGCAGTAGCGACAGCCGATGCAGCGCTCGTAGTCAATCAGCACCGTGCCGTCGTCGCGACGGTAGGTCGCTTGCACCGGGCAGACCTTCACGCAGGGCGCGTCGTCGCAGTGCTGGCAGGCGACTGGAAGGTAGGCCAACTCGACGTCCGGAAAAACGCCCCAGGGCACGTCGATGCTCTCACTGGCCGGTGACGCCGCCGTGGTCTTCTGGTTCGGTGCTGTCGTGAGAATCCGGTTCCAGAAGATGCCGAGTGGCTCGTTGTTGATCTCCTTGCAACCAATCGCGCACGTCCAGCATCCGACACATCGGTCCGTGTCAATAACCATTGCGTGGTGCGGCACATACTTTTCATCAGTCATGATGTTCTGCTCCTTCTTAGGCCGTCTCGACTTGAACGAGGCAGTCGTAGTACGCGGCGTTGGACGGGAAGTTCGGAATCAGCGCTTGGGCCGGTTTGGCAATTTGGTGGGTCAAATTATTTGGGTGCCCGCTGATGTAGTGCTTCACTTTGATGGTGTCCCAACCACCCTGGTAGCAATTCACGACACCGGGTTTGATGGCTTCGGTAAGGCGGGCCCGTACTTTCATCTCACCTCGAGTATTGAAGATCTTCACAATTTCACCGTCGGCGATACCTCGTTTGGAGGCGTCCTTCGGATTCATCTCGAGGAAGCCTTGGCCGGCATTGTTGATCTCTTTTAACCACGGCAGGTTGACGTACTGAGAGTGCGTGCGAAACCGTGTGTGCGTCGACAAGAAGACGAGCGGGTACTTCTTGAACAGTGGGTTGGTCGGCGAAGCCTCAATCGGTTCCTTGTGCTCGCAGATCTCCTGGTCGAAGGGGACCAGCATCTCCACGTAGAACTCGATCTTGCCGCTCTTGGTCGGGAACTGCTTGTTGTAGAAGGGAACAAACGGTATCGGGTCGGTATTAAGGTGCACCGCCTCAGTCGTGAGCCGCTCCCACGTCAACCCCGCCACGGTCGGGTCGGCGTCGGCCTGACCAATCCTCATCAACTGGCGTAGGTAGTGGTCCGGAGTTTGGTTGAAGTATTGGCCAACTCCCATTTTCTCAGCGACCAGTCGAATGCCGTCGAGATCTGATTTTGACTCGAACAGTGGATCGATGATTTTGGGCATGTACTGGAGGTAGAAGTTGTTGGACGACAGCAGGTCGGTCTTTTCGAGGTACGTGCACGCGGGCAAGATCACGTCGGCCAGGTCGGCGGTCGCCGAAAGGTTGTAGTCCGACACCACGACGAAGTCGAGGGCGTCAATGGCCTTTCGAACGAGGTTGCGGTCCGACATCTGCTGAGCAAAGTTGTCGACCATAAACCACGCAGCCTTCACCGGATAGGGCTTGGCTTCGAGTGCCGCGGTGCAGAAATCCATCGGCTCTAGGAGCGTGTAGGACTTGCCATCGGGGAACCACCAACTGCCGAAGTCGAACGCCGAGGTCGTGAGGCCGCCCGCGAAGGTCGTGACGCCACCGCCGTGCACGCCGATGTTGCCGGTAATCGCTTGCAGCGTGAGCAGGCCCTGCATGTGCAAGTCACCGTGGTACCAGTGCGAGAGTCCGAAGCCAACCCGAACTGCCAGCGGTTTGCTCGTCCCCCACGTCTCGCCGAGCGAGACGACTTGCGAGGCGGGTACGTCAGTCACCTGCGATGTGTACTCGGGCGTCCACTTTTCCATACGGTCGGAGAGCACCTGGAGCGCCGTCGACGCCTTCAGCGACCCAGCGGCGTGGGTGCCGAGAATCGCGGCGCGCTTGAGCGTGGGATCACTCGCGGCCTTCACCACACCGTCAACCTCGTCGAAGACGACGTAGTCGTCCTTAGAGCCGGGAATCACCTCGGAGGCCTTCAGCCACTTCTTGTTCGTGGGATCAACGAGGTACGGTCCGACGGTGTAGCTCCGGATGTAGTTCACGTCGTAGGTTTTGTTCGCGAACACCTGATTGATAATTCCGTTAATCAACGCCGAGTCAGCGCCCGGACGGATCGGCGCCCACTCGTCGCAGTGTGCGCTCGTGGGAGTGAAGCGCGGGTCAATCGAGACGAGTTTGGCCCCCTTGTCGCGAGCGTCGCACATGATTCGCCAGTCGGGAATCGACGTCTCGGCGACATTGTTGGCCCAGAACACAATCGTCTTGGCACTGAGGAAATCTACCGATTCGTGTCCGGTGAAGAAACCGCCGCCGTTCGCCTTGTTGGTCGGGTCGACCAGCACGTAGTTCCACCCAGCGGGCGTCGCGCTGTCGCCCTGGTTGTCGCCCTCGTTGTCGCCCGCGGAAGCACCAATCACGCTCGCGAAACGAAAGCCCGCACCCACGACTCCTTCGATGAGAGAGAGTGATCCGGTATAGGGGGCGATCCAGACCGACTCCTTGCCGTACTTTTCTTGTGTCTGTTTGAAGTTGTCCGCAATCAACGTGGTCGCTTCATCCCAACTGATCCGTTGCCACTTGCCCGAGCCGCGCTCGCCGACTCGCTTGTAGGGGTACTTGATCCGATCGGGACTGTAGGTGTTCGAAATTTGGGAAAGTCCCCGCAAACAGATGCGTGGGTGGAACGTCGGGGCGGGTGCGCCCGAGACCGTGGTCTTGCCCCACTCGGCCGGACCTATCTCGGTAACGCGGCCATCGACGACGTGGATGAGATGCCCGCACGCCCCGTCACAATTGTTCGAGTGGCCGGTTCGGTAAACGAACTCTTTGCCAGTGTTTTGCACCTCGGTCGCGGCCGCGGGGCTCTCGGGTGCGAGAAAATTGAGGTGCTGGGCGACAACGGCACTACCGGTTATCGCGGCGGTACCTCCGATGAAGCCACGTCGTGAGATCAAACGCATAAGTCGTCCTCCAGTGATGCCAAGGAGAATGGGAACAACAGGCATCCTGAGAGAAAACTTATGACGAATCGGCTGAGGACGTACCGGAAAAATTAGGGCCACAAGTCCCTCATTTGTTGTTGAAGTGAACGACACGCTTGCGCCGGCGACCAATAAGTCCGTCGTCCAATCAACATCAGTCGTGACGAACAGACCTACTTCCGAGCATCGAGTGACGCCGTCGCGTTCACGTTCGAGGACGTGCGAACAGGACCCAACCATTAAAGGGAGAATCAAAACCTAGACGCGACGTCTCGTTGTGCGGTCTTGCGTACGTCCAGTCGCAGTATTAATCGAGGTGATGATCAACGCGGTCCGTCGCATTCAAAGGGTCAGACTTGCGCTCGAGCAAAGGGGGATTCGCCGCACGTCGAACAGCGCTGTAACGCGGCGAGCAGTTCTTCGTTCGCTCCCGCTCCAATGAGTCGCCCTCTCACTGCGTGCAACGTGGTGTCGTCCTCGACCAGTGCGCCACACGCGGCGCACAACCACGAGTCCTCGCCACGTTTAATGACGACGACACGCGTACGAAGGCCCCGAAGCACGACTCCCCTACGCACATCGATGGCGTTCTCCGGGCACACTCGCACGCAACGAGCGCACACGACGCACGAAGTCAGATCAACTTCCAAGGAATGCGCTCCCTCGTGGAACGTAATCG